>Ga0208167_1001199_pt1 | contig 4770 bp, 4 predicted proteins | sample Colrivmet1546A02_FD_187638 | JGI IMG/M metagenome (GOLD analysis project Ga0208167, IMG submission 187638) | Estuarine microbial communities from the Columbia River estuary - metaG 1546A-02 (SPAdes) (version 2) | ecosystem: Environmental > Aquatic > Marine > Intertidal zone > Estuary | place: USA... | reverse complement strand
CCACACCGATCGCCGCAAAACCGAGAAGTACTTTGGCTTACTCAAGCAAGGTGTTTACGTTACCGACCTCGAAGCCGAAGATCAATACTATGCCAACAACGAAAAGAAAACGATTTCTTTCGTGGTACGTCGTTATACTGAAATCTCTGACGCCGACATCAAAGTTTCTGAATCAGAATTGAAAACTTACTTCGAAGAACACAAAGGCGACAAAAAATACCTAGTGCGCAATGCGAGCCGCGATGTCAAAATGTTTGATGTCAACATCCGCCCATCTAAAGCAGATTCTACGGTCTTTACCGCCAAAATGAACACGTTACGTGCGGGCTTTTCTGCCAGCACCAATGACTCTGCTTTTGTAGCTAAAAACAGCGAAACTCCTGTTTATTTCAGCGACAAACGTGCCACTTCAGTTCCAGAAGGGCACCCAAAAGCAGACCGCTACCAAACCTACCCAATGAGCTTAGACACCATTTTCAAAACTGCTGCATTAGGTCAATTAGTGGGCCCTTATGTATCTAAAGAAAAAATGGTGTTATCAAAAGTGATTGGCTTTACTCCTGCTAGCCTCAAAGCTCGTCATATCTTGTTGTCTACCAACAATTCCAAAGACGAAAAAGTGATTGCTGCAAAGAAAAAAACAGCAGATAGCCTGGTTAAAATCCTCAACAAAACCAACTGGGATGCCATCACCAAACAATACTCCGAGGACCCAGGATCAAAAGATAAAGGTGGTCTCTACGAAGACTTCCTCGAAGGCGACATGGTCAAAGAATTTGGTGCCTACTGTGCCACAGCTCCAATCGGCAAAGTTGGTGTAGTGAAAACAGATTTTGGTTTCCATATCATCGAAGTACTCGATCGTTCTGCAAGTAAGTTCCCATTACTCGCCTCTGTTTCCGTGACTTTCAAGCCATCCGACGAAACAGTTGCCAACATGGAAAGCGAAGTCAATGGCATCCTCATGAAACTTGACCGCAAAATCTCTAAAGAAGAAGATCCATTCAAAAAAGCTGCTCTTTTCGACACCATCGTAACGCGCGCTAACTATGCACCACGCGTGATTCAAATCGAAGACAAAGCGCCAAAAATCTATGGCTTTACTACCACAATGGCCCGCGACCGCGTGCTTGAAATGGCTTATGCCGAAGACGCAACCGTTGGCTCCATGACCCTCTCCCCGATCCGCGACAAAGAAAAATATGTGATTGCCATGATCAGTGCTATTCGACCTGAAGGTGAACCACTCTTCGAGAACATTCGCGCCCAAATGGAAAGAGAACTCATTCAAGAGAAAAAAGCAAAACGTTTCATGAACCAAATGGCAGGTAAATCTTTGCAAGCGATTTCAAAAAGATTCAACACGCCGGTCATTGATGCAGAAGTAACTTTCGGTAACCCACAAATTTCCAATGCGGGCTACGAACCCACTATCATTGGTAACTTGTTCTCAGGAGCCTTAAAGAATGGCCAGCGCACGCTCCCACTCAAAGGCGAAACAGGTGTTTACGTGATTCAAATCAAAACAAGCACCAAAGCTCCTGCCACTACCAACTACCAAGCAGAAAAAGACCAAATGATCCAAGGTTTAGCCAATCAAGTAGAGGGCCAAGCAATGGGTGGTTTGCGTAAAAAAGCTGCAGTTGTAGACAACCGCAAGCTCTCTGAACTCGGCGTCCGTTTGTAACATGACTAAAGCCGAAATTCGCACGCACTACAAAGCAAAGCGAGCTCAGCTAAGCCCATTTGACATCACCAAAATCTCAGCACAAGTACAAGCACTTGTGCTGGATGCTCTTCCTTTGTCTTCTAAATACGTCAGTTTGTTTTTGCCCATTGAAAGGCAAAAAGAAATCTCTACTTATGGCTTACTAGAAGACATCATTCTCAAAGGTGGCCACCCAGTATTATCCAAAGCAAATTTCAAAGATCACAGCCTTACACTGTACCACTACGAGCACCCCAATCAATTAGAAATAAGTGCTTTTGGCATTCCCGAGCCTAAATACGGCCGAACCTTATTAGCCAGCAAACTAGACTACGTGTTTGTTCCATTATTAGGACTGAACTCAGAAGGGCAACGTGTAGGCTACGGCAAAGGTTTTTACGACCGCTTGCTCAAGCAGTGCAAGCCAGATTGCCTGTTTATCGGATTGCATCTTTTCGATGAGTTTGTGTCGATTTCAGACTTGCACAACGACGATATACCGTTGCACCTGTGTTTTACGCCCGGAGGTATTTATGATTTCAGAAAATAGCAACCAAGGCAAGTTTCATTTACTGGCCATCTTTCTGATTCCGGCAAATTTAGTGTCGCTATTTTTGTTGCCTACCTATTTATGGTGGGTGAAAGGCCTGATCTTAGCAGGATCTGCTTTGTTTACTTTTTTGATTTTGAAGAAGACTTCTTGACCCAAACGCCGTCGGCAACAAAGTTCAATTCTATTTTTGGGGCCACAATTTTATCAATTTCTGATTGAGGCGCTTTGGCATCTTCTAAAAAGTGTTTTTGCAGCTCTACAGAAAGGGTATCGTAATAGGCACGTCCATGAAAATAAGCAACAGAGTTGATCTCGGTTGCGGGTGGAATAAGAAAGTGGTCTTTGAAACGCACACGAATGAGATCTCCGTTGCTAGGCTGTACATTGACCCAACAACCAGCGCTCTGACAAACACCTACAAGCGGTGCCGAAAAGGTAAATACATCGTTGGTGGGCTGTGCTTTGAATTTCAAGAGCATTGCGTCGAGCGTAATAGCTTGAGTGCTATCGACAGCAACTGGTCCGTAATGTTTATAGGCTATTTTTGAGGTTGTGCAACTTGTAAAAAACAAGCAAGCCGTAGCCAAAGGAAGAATGAATCTTTTCATGTTGAAATAAGGATCGGACTAAAAGTTTTACTGGAGATAGGTGTCAAAGAATGTTCCGAGGTCGTAACTGCGGTCATCTACTTGGACATTCGCAATTTGATTGGCGCCTAAAAAACGCAAAATAACGCGTCGTGAATTGGCATCATTGGTAACCATGTGAAAAGTGGCAACATGTGACTTGGCGTCGAAATCGACGGTAAACATGTTGGTGTAGTATTTGGCATACATAACGACGTTTTCTTCGGTAACCTCAGCTGGAAGTGTCAGTTTGATGTGGCCAGTAGCGACTCCACCCTGAAGTTCAGCTTTATTTTTAGCGACAGCGCTGAGCGATTTTTGACCAAAAACAAGCAAATTGAGCCCGAGTGCCAAGACAAGAAGAGGTAGTTTTTTCATAGTGCAAACTTTAGATAAGCATAAAACTACAAAATATTTCAATATTTTGGTCCTGTGATTGATTTAATCTTAACGCACCAAAATCTTTTTCCCGAAGCTGGCTGCGACGAAGCTGGCAGAGGATGCCTGGCTGGTCCCGTTGTTGCAGCTGCCGTTATCCTCGACCCTCAAAAACCAATTGCAGCACTCAATGATTCCAAGCAATTAAGTGCCAAAAAGCGCGAGCAGCTCCGCGAAGAAATTCAAGATAAAGCACTTTGTTTTGGCATCGGGATTGTCGATCACACAGAAATTGATCAAATCAACATCCTCAATGCAAGTATTCTTGCCATGCACCGAGCACTAGAGCAGCTGCAAACACAGCCTGCCTTTATTTTGGTAGACGGCAATCGGTTTAAGAAATACCAAGAGACTCCACACGAATGCATGGTTAAAGGTGACGGTCGCTTTTTTTCTATTGCGGCGGCTTCTATTTTGGCTAAAACCTACCGCGATGTGTATATGGACCAATTGGCCGCTGAATTTCCGCAATACGATTGGCTGAATAATAAGGGCTATCCAACCGCCAAACATCGCGAAGCAGTATTAAAACACGGTTTTTCTCCTTACCACCGCCGAACATTTAAAGTGTCTGATCCGCAGTTATCTATTTTTGGCTAAGGCTTCACCGCTTTTTCGTATTTTCGCACAAATTTATCGCTCATGAAAAACACCGCTTTAACCAATACCCATATTGCTTTAGGTGCCAAAATGGTTCCTTTTGCCGGATACAACATGCCTGTACAATATGTGGGCATTAACGCCGAACACGAAACCGTGCGTACGGCCGTAGGCGTATTTGATGTAAGCCACATGGGCGAATTTATTTTAAAAGGCGAAGGGGCCTTAGAGTTGATACAAAAAGTATGCTCTAACGATGCCTCTAAATTATACGACGGGAAGGTGCAATATTCGTGCTTACCGAACGAGCAAGGCGGCATTGTAGATGATTTATTGGTATATCGCATGGATGAAAAAACCTACATGTTGGTGGTAAATGCGTCTAACATTGAAAAAGATTGGGACTGGATTTCGAAGTTTAACAATTTCGGTGTAGATATGAAAAACATTTCTGATCGGACCTCTTTATTAGCGGTACAAGGTCCTAAGGCAGCTCAAGCATTACAATCGTTAACCGATACCGATTTAGCTGCCATGGAATATTACACTTTTGTGAAAGGCACCTTTGCCGGGGTAGAAAATGTAGTCATTTCGGCTACGGGTTATACCGGTGCCGGTGGTTTTGAATTGTATTTTGATAACGAGCATGCCGATAAAATTTGGAAAGCTATTTTTGAAGCAGGGGCCCCGTTTGGCATTCAGCCTATTGGTTTGGGTGCTCGTGATACCTTGCGTTTAGAAATGGGCTTTTGCTTATACGGAAACGATATTGATGATACCACTTCGCCGCTAGAAGCGGGTTTGGGTTGGATTACCAAATTCACCAAAGATTTTGTGAATTCGAG
>Ga0208167_1001051_pt1 | contig 5076 bp, 6 predicted proteins | sample Colrivmet1546A02_FD_187638 | JGI IMG/M metagenome (GOLD analysis project Ga0208167, IMG submission 187638) | Estuarine microbial communities from the Columbia River estuary - metaG 1546A-02 (SPAdes) (version 2) | ecosystem: Environmental > Aquatic > Marine > Intertidal zone > Estuary | place: USA... | reverse complement strand
TGTGAAACAAGCCTTCGACCGCGGCTTGTCGCATAACTAGAGCGCACTAGTTATGTCAACGGCGTTGAAGCAGTCTGCTGGCTCATCGGCAGACGAAATGGCAGTTTCGTTTGCGCGTGTGTTGCGCGGTGCGGGCATCAGCGTTCCCATTGATTCGGTAATCACGTTTGTACAAGCGCTTGATGTTGTGTCGATGACCAAACGTGACGATGTGTATTGGGCTGGGCGGGCCACATTGGTGCATCGACCAGAGGATCAGCAGCTGTTCGACAGAGCATTTGCAGTTTTTTGGGAACGCCGCAATGCAACAGACGTCGACGAAGACGGTCCACCACAAAAAATCACGCTGTTGCTCGACGACGAAGATGGTCCAGACGAAAATAATGCTGATGCTCAAGACGACAATCAAACATTGCAAATGCGCTTTACCGCAAACGAATCATTGCGCAGCAAAGATTTTGCTCAATACACCGACGAAGAACTGCACGAATCGCAGCGACTCATGCATCAACTTCGTCTCGCTGGCCCTCCCCGACAATCACTTCGCCTCACACATGCAAAACGCAGTGGTTCTCGTCACGACTTGCGTCGCACTGTTCGTGCGTCTCTCGCATTCGGTGGCGAGCCTGCGCAATTGCACTGGCGCAAACCAAGCGAGCGCCAACGTCGACTCGTTGTGCTTCTCGACATCTCGGGCAGCATGGAGCCATACGCGCGAGCACTGCTTCGTTTTATGCACGCAGCCGTTGTCGGCAGACAACGCGTAGAGGCGTTTACGTTTGGCACAAGGCTCACACGGCTAACAAAAGAACTCAATAGTCGTGACCCAGACAAGGCACTTACTCGTGCTGCAGCACAAGTGCCCGACTGGAGCGGAGGCACACGACTCGGCGAAAGCCTGCGCAAATTTAATGCAACATGGGGCGTGCGCGGAATGGCCCGCGGCGCAATTGTCGTTGTGCTCAGCGATGGTTGGGACAGAGGTGACCCGGAGGTTCTTGCAGAGCAGATGCAACGCCTACAACGAGTTGCGTTCAGAGTCGTTTGGGTCAATCCGCTCAAAGTCACTCCTGGTTATGCGCCGCTTGCTCGGGGTATGGCTGCAGCGCTTCCGTATGTAGACGATTTCGTAGAGGGCCATTCCATACAGGCTCTCGAGCACCTCACTCGAGTGATTTCTCGCGATTGACTGATACCCATGCGTGAACTACTCAACGACATCGAGCGCTGGCAGCAAGCCGGCAAACAGATTGCGGTTGCTCGCGTTGTCGACATCGAAGGCTCTGGCCCACGCGATCCCGGTGCCGCAATGGCCGTTAATGAAGATGGTGAAGTTGTTGGTTCAGTGAGTGGCGGTTGCGTCGAAGGCGCAGTGGTTGCTGAAGCACTCGAGATATTGCGCGGCGACAAACAGCCTCGTCTTGTCAAGTTTGGTTACTCCGACGACGAAGCATTTGCAGTGGGTCTCACTTGCGGCGGCATCATTCATCTTTTCATCTCCCCTCTCACCTGGTAAATCATGACGCTCCAACCAATGTCGCTTTACCCAGTATTTGCCGAACGAGTTCGCTCCAATATTCCGGTTGCACTCGTCACGGTTATCGATGGTCCACATGTTGGCGCGACGATGCTCGTCTCGCCGTCAATAGACGCAGTGGGCACGCTTGGTGATGCTGAACTCGACCGAGTAGTTGCGCGCGACGCGCTAGGCGAAGTTGAAGCTGGACGAACAGGAGTGCGTCACTATGGTCCGCAGGGTCAGACGACTCCAGAAGATTTAGTAGACACGCCAACGGTTCGTGTATTTATCGAAGCATTTTCGCCGCCACCAACAATGTGGATCTTTGGCGCCGTCGATTTCACTGCCGCGCTTGCCAAGGTTGCGAAAGTGCTCGGCTATTACGTGGTTGTGTGCGATGCCCGCGAAGTTTTTGCTACTCGCCGTCGTTTTCCAATGGCCGACGAAGTTTTGGTTTCGTGGCCAGCGCCGCTATTTGCTCAGCGCGGCGCAGCGCTGACCTCGCGCGATGCAGTGTGTATTTTGACCCACGATCCAAAGTTTGATGTGCCTGCAGTGCAGGGTGCTCTTGCCACAAACGTTGGTTACATCGGCGTGATGGGCAGTCGCAAAACACACGCCAAGCGACTTGAACGACTTGCCGAAGTTGGTGTTTCAGGAGCCGATCAATTGGCTCGACTCATGTCCCCAATTGGTCTCGACATCGGTGCAAGAACTCCAGAAGAAACAGCGATTTCAATTGTTGGAGAAATTATTGCGCGGCGCACGGGCCGTGGTGCGCCATCGCTACGCGACAGCGATGGACCAATTCACAAATAAATTTACAAAAAATCAGATCAACGGATTTGCGTATTTCACCCAAGAAGTAATGCGTTCATTCATCTTTTGCAATTCAACACTTCTGCCCGAATATGGAGTTTGCAAAACTGCGCTTGGTACTCCCAAGTACATCGAAATGTGACCGGGACGCCAAATCAAGTCACCGGGCTGCGCTTCTTCGACTTTCACAAGTGTGGCGCTCGCAAATTGCGCTGAAGACCCGCGCGAGAGTGCAACCCCTGCTTTCCCCCATGCAAATGCAACGAGTCCCGAACAATCAAAAGCAACGTTTTCAATTGCAGCATTAATTTTGTAGGGCACACCGAGTTGAGTGAGACCATTTATCAGCGCCCGTTGATGTGCTAAATCTGCTGCCAACCAAGCTTGTTGCATTACACGCACATCTACTCCCAAAAACATTGCTGCTTGTCTTGCGATGTCGGCAACAAACGCAGAGAAAACATCGCTCCGGTCTGCCGCACTCAGTTCAGTGAGCGAATCAAAAATCGCAACTGCTTCTCGTGCGGATTGCGCAATCACTCGCTCTTGACTTTGTGGCATCGGTTTGGCAGAAGCCTGTTGAGGCAGTCCAAACAGCGCTAAAGCTGCTGCAACGAGGGCTAAACAGACATACCTGCGAATATGCGTATAGACATGTGTTGTGGTCATGGTGTGGGGGTGACAGGGTGGCCCTGACTCGACCGGGGGGCGGTGGAGTTCACGGGGGCGATAACTCGCCATATGTCAACTAGGTAACAGTTTATGTCATCTAATTGTAATATTTGGGGATCCCCCAAAACCCAAGTAGACATTGGGTATGACAGGGTCTCTCACCGTTGCTGTAGTGCTCGCTGCAGGCAGTGGAACCCGATTCGTTGGATCGACCCACAAGCTGCTGAGCGTCGCTCAGGGGCGCCCTGTGTATCACTGGGCGGTCGAATCAGCCATCGAAGCCAGCGTCGGACCAGTGGTTGTGGTGACCGGCAAAACGCCACTGCCGCTCGATTTTGCCCTCAGTGACGAGGCGCAGGCATCCATCACAAAATGGGGTCTGCCACATTCAATGAACAATCCCAATTGGTCGACCGGCATGGCAAGTTCGGTTCAATGCGCAATCGAGTTTGCCGCATCACTCGGCGCACAGGCAGTGGTTGTCGGTCTTGCCGATCAACCGTGCGTTCCGCCAAGTGCTTGGCAACGTGTTGCAAGCAGCACTTCCCCGCTCGCAGTAGCAACATACGACACCAAGCGTGGCAACCCAGTCAAGTTGCATGCAGAGATGTGGTCGCACTTACCAACAACAGGCGACGAAGGCGCGCGCAACTTGTTGCGCTCTCATCATCAACTTGTCAGTGAAGTATCCTGTACAGGGTCAGCAATTGACATCGACACGATTGAAGACCTCGAACAAGCAAGCAAACTTATTGTCGAATCTCGGAGAGCTGTGTAATGGATCTAAATCACGAATTCATCGTCAATGTGCCAGTCAATGACGCATGGATAATTCTCACCGACCTCGAGCGCATCGCGCCATGCTTGCCAGGTGCGCAACTCACCGAAGTTGAGGGTGATACATACCGTGGTCAGGTCAAGGTCAAGGTTGGTCCGATCGTTGCTCAGTTCAAGGGTCAGGCAAGTTTTGTGACACGCGATGATGCGGCTCACACTGCATCGCTCAAAGGAGAAGGTCGTGACACCACAGGCAAGGGCACAGCATCAGCAATCATCACTGCTCAGCTCACCTCGGTGACACCAACCTCTACAAAATGCACCGTAGTAACCAACCTCACCATCTCAGGCAAAGTCGCGCAGTTCGGTCGTGGTGCACTTGCCGACGTGAGCGACAAACTGCTCGCACAGTTTTCCGAGAATCTGAATCAGTTGATCACCAGTGCGCCAGCAACTACATCTGCGCCAGCAGCTGCTACGCCTGCAGCAACAGAAGTTGCTGCCGCAAGTCCAGAAATTCGCAAAATCGATAGCGCCGAAGTTGCACCGCTCGATCTGCTTGGCACAGCCGGCGCACCGATACTCAAGCGCGCAATTCCTGTTGTCGTTGCACTCATTGTGGTTGTGATTGCCGCAATCAAATTTTTGTAAATCATGAATCCTGCCGACATTGCCCGAGTCGGCGAGCTTTTGGGTCGCATACCCCAAGGACAATTTGAAATCGTTGTTCGCACTAAAAGTGGTGACCCAGTTGTGTTGCGCAACGCACCATTTCTTGATGACGGCACACCAATGCCAACGCGATATTGGTTGTTGGGTGAGCGTGAGACAGTAATTATTGGAAGACTCGAAGCAAGTGGCGGTGTTAATCAAGCCGAAGCAGACATCGGCCCTACAGCTCTTGAAGAAACACACAATCGTTACGCCGCCGAGCGAGATGCCGCGATCGATCCAACCCACACCGGCCCTCGACCCTTCGGTGGTGTTGGTGGCACGCGCATTGGCGTCAAATGTTTGCATGCACATTTTGGTTGGTGGCTTGCAGTTGGCGATGACCCAGTGGGCCAATGGGTAGCCGACAAGCTTTTAATCTCGCGAGACGATTACGTGGTTACAAACAACATGCCAACTCGACCCGTTTTCACTTCGCCCGTTGCAGCGATCGATATCGGCACCAACTCCACCAATTTGTTGATCGTCGATCCACAAGGCAACGAGATTGTTCGAGAAGTAAAAGTGACTCGGCTCGGCAAAGGTGTCGCTGCATCTGGATTGCTTGACGACAGTGC
>Ga0208167_1001017_pt1 | contig 5149 bp, 7 predicted proteins | sample Colrivmet1546A02_FD_187638 | JGI IMG/M metagenome (GOLD analysis project Ga0208167, IMG submission 187638) | Estuarine microbial communities from the Columbia River estuary - metaG 1546A-02 (SPAdes) (version 2) | ecosystem: Environmental > Aquatic > Marine > Intertidal zone > Estuary | place: USA... | reverse complement strand
TTTCAGCATCGGTTATTTTTTTCATAGTAGGGGGCGGTGGCCAAATAGTTTATACCAAAGTTGGTCTTTTGTGCTTGTGATTATAGTCTCTTGGAGTACTGTCTCAACCACAACATTGTGTGTTGTAATATACTTTTTGATAGAATTATACCGGTACACATCATCCTTTAATTGGATTATTTCATTGCACTTAACAGTCAACTCATCATTCTCATGTTGTACGAGATTAAGCTCCTGAGCCAAACAGTTGCCTGGAAAAGACATAGTCGGTATGGAGCTGACCCAGATGCGTTTATAATCCAAGAGTCTTGTTACCAAGTATTCATTAGCATCCTTAACCCATTCAAAATAATTGGCTTGGAGCCGGTTCATTACTGAACGATACTCCTGAACTTGATCATTAATGCGTTCAAAGGCATCCTGGAGAATGGAAACGATCAATTGTTCGGTGTCAGGATGAAGCTCCTGCAGAAAGCATCCAAAGAGTAGCCCTTGTTGTTGGGTGATTCTGTTGGACTTCACAAACCATTCTGCTTTAGTGATGGGGGTCTTTTGACCAATTTTATAGTCAAAAACGAGCTCAGTTAATATGGTGGTTCCATCTTTTTTGATGAGGAACTCCATACTTGCCTGGGTTTTAGAGCCGCCTGAAAGGTTTGCAAAGAAGAAGGAGTTACTACGTACCTCTTCAAAATGAACAATATGCGCCTCAAACCATTTGCTCCAATGTGGGTCAATGTCAACGGTTAATTTGGAAGTAGCATGAATCATTTCCAAGATCTTTTCCCTTGTTTTATCGGATTCTAGCTGCTTCTTCCAAATAGCACGTTGAGTATCGGCATGTTGCTCAAAACGCTCTATGCCATCATGGTAGTCCTCTAGGCTGAAGGCCTCCAAGAAATTTAAACTCTTCTCTTCCATAGCTTCAATGCCTAACTTATTTGTGCGGAATTACTGCACAGAAAGACCATCGCTTCATTTCCAATAGATTCGGGTATAATCGTACCCGCCCATCGTTTTTCTGGTATGAAATACGATCCGATAGCTAGAAGTGTGGTAAGTATATTCCCACCAAGCTTCTGTCTCATTGAATTCAGCAAGAGAGACTTCACGGTCTTCCTTTGCGAACTGTAGCAACTCACTGGTGTGGTTACTGCCATAAAGTGTGGCAAATTGTACAAACGCGCTGCTGTTGACCAACCTTTTGTTGATCTCAGCTTCTAGGACCTGGCCATTCATGGAATGCTGGAATCCTATAAAGAGTAGTGCTAATAACATGAGTCTTTTCATGACTTCATTCATTTAAGTACAAGGATCCTTCGGATACTTCGATGAAGAAAGCCTCCCAAGAGTCCCAATAGAATATTCGAGCTAATCGGTTACCAAGTGACTTCTCAGCAAACCATGTTTCATCGCCATGATTGGCACACAATTCTGCCCATTGGTGATATGGATGTTTAAGCAGTGCCGTATACGAAGTAGTATCAGCGGGCATCTTTTCAAAAACCTCCCATGCAAACTGCGCTTGCATGCCTTTTGGCAGGTCTTCAGCGTATACATTGAAACTGTAAGTGGCTGTTGAATCATACACTGTTGTGTCAGAAAACAATAGGTACATTCCAAAAGGGGTATCCTTTGAAAAGCCATACCTACGGCCATCGTTTTCATAGGTTTCTCGCACCCAAGTTTGGTGGTAATCCACCGGAGGGTAATAGGAGAATGTCTGGGCAAATGCACTAGTTGCCAGGCCTATAATGGCTGATGTCAAAATGGTTCTCATCACTCAAGAATTAACAAGTGTTCTTCTGCAATTACGCGGAATGTGCCAAAGCTTGTGATCACATCCATCCCCAGGAGATTGTCAGATCCGTTTGTTTCCCCGACTTGCAGGTTGTGAAAAGTGACTCCCCCTATGGTTAGCTCCTCAATCACATATTCATTCAGTTCAATCAGTCCACATGCCGTCTCGTAGAAGTCTGAGCCCTTTTTCGAAATGTGAATGCCATTTTCTTGGAGGTACTCAATGTATTCCGTGCATAGTGCCGTATTCGAGCACCCCGTGTCAAACAAGAAGGGGATGCTAATGCCCTTGGACTCGCCATATGTATACATACACTGGTTTGCCTCGGAATAGGGGTGAATATCAATTACTCCCCGCCGGGATTCTGTATCCCGGAAATAGGCATTCCTGCGTATGATGCGCCCCTCCCATTCATATACAAAGGGAAGCTCGAACCGAATGGCCTGAGGGCGAACCAGCGGGAGCTCTTGATAGGCGTTGATGCTCCCACTGTCTTTGTACTTAACAGAAAGCTTTTTGCCTCCAGGTAAGTCAAACGTAGACACACCGTCTAGCTGCCCTTCATTAAACCTAGTGATCAAAAATGTTCCAGGTGGTAGACCTTCCTCCGGTTGATCTACGTTGAAATAGATGGTTCCAAAACCATGAGGTTTGTTTTTGTACCAACGGCCGTAATAAATATCTCCATGGACATTGATGGATGCCCCAATCCCGTTGGAACAATCTCCATACTGGCATGAATCCCTCGTAAATAGGGCATCTGCGCTTTTAGATTTCACACCCTTTTTACCTTTTCCATGCTCGAATCCAGAGGGGTTGGCGTGGAGGGAAAAGGCTATCAAGCTTGATACAAGCGACAATTGAATGATCTTCTTCATCCTCATCAGTTTTGATTTTTAGGGGCACTTTACCTCCTTTCAATTCAAAACTATTTTCATAATGTGCAGAATTTCTGCACAGAAAATGAAGTGAAAATTAGCTCTTCTTTAGTTCAAGGATTTTCTCTTTGATGAAGGAGCGTATCCTGTCCCTTCATACTGGAAATAGAGGGTATCAATGGTTATCGTGTGCGTGTTCTCTATGGTGTCTAAGAACTCTCCACCATTCCATTCAAGCCAATAATTATGCGTGACTCGTGGCATCACGATGGACAAATCACTTTTATCAGTAATCAGCTCAAATGACCGATCAAGCATTTTGTAGACTTCCTGGGTCCCATCCTTCCAAGAATAATTATTGGGCAAAAATTGTTGGTCGGCATCAGGGAAAAATGTTCTATTATTCTTGATGTCCTGTGAAAATAAAAGGCGTTGCACCCCAAAAGTGTATGGGTTCAGATCTACACTTGTAAGGTTTGAATAAAAATGGCCGTTGGTGCCATCGGTGGAATGGAGTAGCAATTGAGGCCCTGGCCAATACTGGTCTTCGAATATCAACTGCAGGCTAGGAGTGGTGCTTGAGGGCATCAGCAGACCATTCACTTCCGTGGTAATTGCCAAAGGGGTAAACACGTTGGCATTCTGTTTGAAAAGTACCAGCGCATAAGGAGGGTAGCAGGCGTGACACGAAAACGGCACTTGATCAGATTTAGCTCCATTGAAGAATAGTACCGCCAAGCTGTCGTGGAAATAGAGCATAGTATCCATGTCCATTTTGAATTTCACGTCGTACGAATAGTTCGAATCTATAAAGGTGAACGAACGCATTCCCAACTCCTCAAATGGTATGTTCTTGTATTCACTAAAACAGAATTCCTCAAAAGCCTTTTCAAATCCTCTTCCTTGAAAGTCTAGACCTTCAAGACACCCAAAAGGTGGATGACCTTTTGGGTCTCCACCTTTGGGATACGGCAAGAGCAGAATCGCGATCACGCTTCCAATAAGCACCGCAAAGGGTAATCTAAATCGAGCCATCAGTTCAATGAAATTTGACCCGAATGGCTAGCTAAATCTTTAGCTGAATTCAAGCGAGACGTAATCTCAGCTAAGTTGCTGTTGCGTTCAGCAATGGCTTCCATCGTCTTCCGGGCAAGTTCGGACTTCATAGCAGCAATATTACGCTCACGAAGAATGCGGTTTTCATAGCCGGTTAATACGGTGCTCTTGGAAAGAGCAGGCAAAAGATCAATCATGATGATCACCACCAGTAAAACCATCCAAACTAGAAAGGTTTTCAAGCTTGAAAATGCGAGGTCGATGACGGCTGCGCTTTTATACATCAAGCTTCCATTCAACTCCTTGAGCTTTTGAGCAGTGCCATTACGAACGGCTAACTCTTGGTCCGCAGTTGCTTGTAAGAGAAGAGCCTCAGCAGCTTTCAAATCGGCATCTGCCTTCACCAAGAGCTCTTTCTTCTGTTTGGCCCTTGGGCCAACTCCTGAAATCATCTCGAGGTTAAAGGCCATTTCAAGCTTTTCCTTCTCGAGCTTCTTTGAAGCCACATCTGCCATGAGCATTTGAGCATTGTCAAAGTGAGCCTCTTGGCTCAGGGTCATTTCTTGAGCCTTAGTTTCCAAAGAACTTTGGACATCATTGTGGTATAACCACATATCGACCCCTAAAGATGAAAGCAGGCCCAGCAAGATGGATAGGGCAATTCTGCGATTCTTGGTTCCTTTTAGGACTTCAGGATCAGTTTCCAAGGAGCTCAGAATACTTCGGTCAATCATCATGACAAACCATCCCAAAGTCAGTCCTGAAATAGTCATCCCCAAAATGCCGGAACCAAATAGCTCATGGGCAAAACAAGCGCCAGTGAAGATGGCAAGGACTATGCTTATGGACATTAGCCCAGCTTTTTGAACGATAGTACGGCGACTATCAAGATCAGACTTTGCAATCACTTCGTAGTGATTTATTTCTCCAAGCAGCAAGGCTGCGAATTTCAATCCATTCATAACTCTGGGGGTATTTGGCCGAGGCCGATTACACGAAAAAAACGGGGACTTTGTACTTCAGATGGCCTTTTGTGTGGCACAGCTCACAAAGAGTAATCATCACTTTTAGAGAGTACTTCCAAGGGAGTTTGTATTCTCTGGTCTTTTCATCGCGGTGGTATTGGCGATGATGGGCATGAAGCGGGCCATTAGACTGCCCGCAACAGGCGCATGCATATCCATCTCTGGATTTTACCTTCTTGCTGAATGCTTCCCATTCGGGGCGTTTTAACAAGCTGGCATAGGCTCTAAGCTGATCTCTAAGTGTCATGGCTTAGCAATTATGTCAAAGAACTTTGGACGACTTCGAACTTGGCCTGGTAAAATCCTCGCTTAAAGGATTCTAACCGATTACGGACAAGACCTTTCCGAGAATAAGAGTCTTCCAACGCTGTTTTCAAGAAGGATATTTC
>Ga0208167_1000940_pt1 | contig 5395 bp, 4 predicted proteins | sample Colrivmet1546A02_FD_187638 | JGI IMG/M metagenome (GOLD analysis project Ga0208167, IMG submission 187638) | Estuarine microbial communities from the Columbia River estuary - metaG 1546A-02 (SPAdes) (version 2) | ecosystem: Environmental > Aquatic > Marine > Intertidal zone > Estuary | place: USA... | reverse complement strand
GAAAGGTAGCGGTACGACAACCTGGGAGCAATACACTTCCCCCATGAGCACAACGCGCCATATCGGCGATGAAAAATATGTTTCGTTTACCAGCGTAAAACGCAATGGCGAAGAAAGATCACTTCCCGTGTGGATCGTTCAGTTGTCGGCAAACGAAGTGGCATTTACTTCTGCAGGCGATGCTTGGAAGGTGAAGCGCGTACGTGCCAATGCACAGGTATCGCTTCAACCATGCGACGTTCGTGGCCGCGTGCGTCCGGGAAGCACCAAAGTGCACGGCACCGCACGGGTTGTCACACCGCAGGAAAATCCACAAGACCTCGCCGCTGTAGAAAAAGCAGTCAACAAGAAATACGGCATCGTTTCCCGCTTTGTCAACCTCTCGTCATTCCTCAAGGGCATGTTTCGACGTCAAGAATCAAACGATGCGGCCATCATTGTGCGCCTGAGCCTTTAGCGCAAGACAATTCAACTCGTAGAATACTGACGTTGTCTCAATCCACTCAATCTCCTTTGCCCTCTTCTGAGGCATTTACGCATCGACCGGCCCTCGATGGGCTGCGCACAGTTGCCGTGTATCTGGTGGTGCTCTTCCATAGTGGTCTCTCATGGATGCGTGGCGGATTCATTGGTGTTGACCTCTTCTTTGTATTGTCAGGCTTTCTTGTTACCAACGTGATGCTGGCGGAATATCGTTCAACCGGGTCCATTCAACTGCGTCGGTTTTATGCACGGCGCGTACGGCGCCTTCTTCCTGCAGCACTCATCGCCATCGTTATTATCTGCCTTCTTGCTTCGATCACCGAACCTCGACTCGTGGCGATGAGTTTTGTCGACGATGCCCGCAGTTCGCTTCTCTATTTTGCAAACTGGAATTTTCTTGGCGCATCAACAAATTATTTTGCTGACGACGTCAATAAGAGCCCCTTCCTGCATTTCTGGTCACTCGCCATTGAAGAACAGTTTTACTTCGCATTTCCGTTGTTGCTGGTACTGCTCACCAAGTGGGGGGAACCACTCAAAAAGTTCCGCAACATCATTTGGGGAATTGGCGCGTTGTTTACTGCATCGCTCGCACTACAAATCATTACCCAACAAAGCAACCCCATGCGGGCCTACTACGCAACCGACACACGTGTGTATCAGCTTGCCGCCGGTGCACTACTCGCAGTCATTCTTCTTCGTCAAAAAGATTCAGCAAGTGCTCCTGTAAAACTTCCTTTCCAACGTGCCATTACCCCACTGGCATTCATTGCATTTATTGCCCTAGCAATTGGTGACGGTTGGTTCTTCTCATCACTTTCGGCAAGCACACGTGGACTACTGGCAACAGCTGCAGCAGCAGGGCTCATTTGGTCACTTGAGCCACATTTGCCCTCAACGTTTCAGCGCGTTCTATCCTCCAAAAATCTCACATATCTAGGCCGTATTTCCTACGGCACGTACTTATGGCACTGGCCACTCATCGTGCTTTCCAAGCCAGTGCTCTCATTGTCTCCGGTGCAATTGGCATTGTTTTCTACTATTGGCGCTACCGCATTGTCGGCGCTGAGTTACGAACTCATTGAAACTCCCATTCGCATCAGCAAACAACTTCATCGCATCCCACGCGTGGTTATTGCTGCGGGTCTCGGGTTCAGTGTGCTCACTGCAACATTGCTGGTACGGCCACTGCTTGATGGCACCCCAAAAGTGCGCCAAAGCGTTTCAACTATCAATACTTCAGGGTTGCCAACAGACGTGCAAGCACTTCTCAGTGCAGCCCCGCCACAGACCTTCAACATGAAAAGTGCGATGCCTGCTGCAGAACTCATTCAGCCATGTTCTGCTACTGACCCCACCAAGTGCACCTTGTATACCCACACGGAAAAAGGCACAACACCTCAGCATGTTGTGCTGATGGGTGACAGCAACGCAGAAATGCTCATTCCCACTTTTGTCAAACTTGCACGTGAAAAACACTTCACGTTCTCGGCGCTCACTCGTTCGGGTTGCCCGTGGCAACCTGGTCTGGTGTGGATGGCACGCGATGAAACACTTGTTGCTCGGTGCAAAAAATCTCGCGCCGAGTGGTACAGCACACTTCTGCCCGCGTTGAAACCCGACATCATTATTGTCACCAATGTCTCTCGAGACCCGGGCTCACGACCCGATGCCTTCTACGTATCAGAGACTCCAACACAAGATGACCTATCAACTGTTGTTGCACAACGTACGTCAGAGGCACTCGATGCACTATTGAAGCTTGCATCAAGAGTGGCCATTCTCGAACCACTTCCGTTTGCTTCATTCGACCCTGCACAATGTTTGTCGGGGGTATCAGCCATTTCGTCGTGTGCATACGAAGCCAACACCACCCCTTTTCCGACTGAATTGATATATCGCTCGGAAGCAAAGACACGTACGAATGTGTTTAGTGTTGACTACGACACTTTTGCTTGCCCTTACTTGCCTATTTGCATTCCTTACCTCAATCAACAATTTGTCTTTCGCAATCAGTTCCATCTCAGCGAGCTCTGGATCGCTGCTCACCAAGAAAAATTGTGGAATATTCTCAATGGCAGCGGAAAATGGTCGCAATATTCCCCAGCCCGCGAGAACAGCGCTCAATGACGTAGCGTAAGACAGTGCCCTTTTCTTCATCAAAAAGCTTTTCTGCAAACGAAGGACCCAAAGAAAAAGGTGTAGCGAGCGGTCGCGAATTCATTCTTCTCACCACCGCACTCATGGCAAGTAGCGCCCTTGCTATTGACCTCATGTTGCCGGCATTTCCCAAGATGCGCGAGGAATACGGTATGAGCCCCGACTCATCTCAGGTGAGTTGGATTGTGACGGCATTCTTTTTGGGTTTAGCAGTGGGTCCGTGGCTCTATGGCCCAGCGTCCGATAAGTACGGTCGGCGTGGTTTGTTGTTTGCTGGGCTTGCTTTGTATTCCCTCGGCGGCATTCTTGCCAGTGTTGCCCCATCGTGGGGTTGGGTCATTGCGGCACGATTTATTTGGGGACTCGGTACCGCCGCTCCCCGCGCTCTCAGTACAGCAATGATTCGTGATCGCTATGAAGGATCTGCGATGGCGCAGTTGATGTCGCGCATGGTTGCTGTCTTCTTGCTCGTACCGATTCTGGCGCCAAGCATTGGCGCCGGCTTAATCAACATTGCTCCGTGGCGCATCGTTTTCTGGGTACCCGCAGGTGTCGCGTTGATATTGATGATTTGGTCGCGTCGGCTTCCCGAAACGTTGGCCCTTGATAAGCGTCGACCCTTTACTTGGAGCGCAGTGGGTCAAGCTGGCCGCGAAGTTCTCACCCATCGAGCAACCCTGAGTTTCATTGTTGCCATGACCTTTCTCTTCGCAGTGATGACGACATACCTATCTGGATCAGAAGTCATCGTCGAAGATGTTTACGGATATGGCTCGTGGTTCCCGTTGATTTTCGGAACCTTGGCCGTTTTGCTCGCCATCAACTCGTTGAATAACGCTCGCATCGTGCAGCGAATGGGAATCAACAAGCTCGTGCGCCAAAGTGCGCTGGTCGGCGTGGGTACATCGTTACTCCTCGTCGTGATTTCAATGACCAGTCAAGGGCGTCCAAATTTTTGGCTTTTCTTTATTGCTCTCGCACTCGTCGTGCCGATTGCACAAGGTCTCGTGCCCAATTGCAACACGGCAGCCATGATGCCCGTACCGCATATCGCCGGAACAGCATCATCAATCATCGCAACGATTTCGACTGCTGGCGCAGCCCTCTTAGGCAGCCTTGCAACAAGTCAGTTCGACGGGACCGTCCGACCGCTGGCAATCATCATCTTTACTTTCATTTCAATCGGTGCCATCGCAATTTTTATCGGCACTAAAACGACAAAATCGCCTCATCACACGATGACGTGAAATCCATTCGCTTGCGCGGCCGCGCATAAGGACTCATCAGAACTAGCGAAAACATTAGCCTTCATAGATATGGCTGATGCCAGATGGATCGAGTCATATCCGCGGAGCGAGAACTCTTCAGCCAAATCAGCTGCCATCTTGACAAGATTTGTCGTTACATCTACTACATACAGTTGAGAGTGAAGGCCTTCAAGTATTGATTTTGCCTTCACCAAGTTCGCTTCATTGATCCGCCCTCGCCTTTTAGCAGCAGCTAATGCGGACCGTGATTCAACGTACAACAACATTGATGACCCTAAAGCTGACGAGGCCATCCATATCTCTTCAGCTTGTTCAGATCCAATTTCATCAATGATCAACTTGACAAATAGTGATGTATCAAAATACGTGATCATCGGCGTTCTGCGATGACCAATTCGCTGACACTGCCTTTGGATTGAATTCTTCGCTTTGGAAGTTCGCGAACTTGGCTTTTTGGCGCCTGGATGAGCCCGGCTGCGACTAGGTCGCCTATTTTGTCATCACCCTTGTCAACCGAAATGAGGTGCGCCACTGGACGCCCATGATCTGTCACCACGATCAAGTCGCCTTGTTTAACCAATTCCAAGAATCGACTGAGGTTGTTCTTGAGTTCCCTGATCCCTACTTCAATTGTGGATACATTCATATAACCATTGTAGCCACAATTTATCAACGCGTCAAACTCTCGGTGTAAGCACGAGTCCAGCAAGGTCGCCCTGCTGACGCCAGTTTTCAACGTATTCAGCGAATCCCAAAACGCTGGTCATCCAGGCAATGGCTCGGGCCGAACGCATGTCTCCGCCACCCTCGCTATTGAGGTAACCAGGTGTACACGTCGCGTTGTAGCGAGCGATTCCCCACAGTTGTGCAAACAAAGTTTCAAACCAATTCTCTTGTGCAGCGGTTTCGGGTTCGATCGTCGCGATATCACCCTTGACGCATTGCTCAATCAAGAAGGAAACATGTTGCGCCGCTTCAGTAATTGAGTGGACGAAGTTAGTCGCTTGTGCTCCCTGAACTGTCGAGATCATAAACATGTTCGGGAAACCGTTTGACAGCACACCATGCAAAGTGGCCGGGCCTTCTGCCCAAGCCTCACTCAACGAAACACCATTGCGACCTTTGGGATCAAATCCCAAACGATGCGTATAACCCGTTGTCACTTCAAAGCCTGATGCAAAGATCAACAAGTCAACGGGATACTCGACACCATTAACGATGACTCCGCGCTCATTGATTTCATTGACGCCTTTGCCATCGGTATCAACAAGGTGAACATTGGGTCGATTAAACGCTGGCAAATACTCGTCGTGGAAACATGGGCGCTTGCAACTTTGTGAGTACCACGGCATCATCAATTCAGCCGTTGCCGGATCTTTGATTACATCGGCGATTCGTTGACGAACGCGTTCCATGTTTTCGAAGTCGATTCGCTCTAACTCAAGCGCCTCTTCGTCGTTTTCGGGCAACTTACGAGTGTCAAC
>Ga0208167_1000908_pt1 | contig 5496 bp, 4 predicted proteins | sample Colrivmet1546A02_FD_187638 | JGI IMG/M metagenome (GOLD analysis project Ga0208167, IMG submission 187638) | Estuarine microbial communities from the Columbia River estuary - metaG 1546A-02 (SPAdes) (version 2) | ecosystem: Environmental > Aquatic > Marine > Intertidal zone > Estuary | place: USA... | reverse complement strand
AAGAATTAAGTACATAGATATAGCAAAGCGGAGAACCATCAAGAGTCTCTATTCGCACTCTAATCTTGCGATATAGATCAGTAGTTACACCTTCCCATTGATCAAGGGCTGCTTCATCTGTAGCAGTTAAGTCGTAGACCGAGACAAAGACGCTATGTCCGGCATCTTCTGCAAGAGTTGCAACTGCGCCCTCCCATCCAATTTCTTCTCCACCAAAAGTTAAGCGCCACCCGCGTAGCCATCCAGTGCCGCGATGAGGTGAATGGGGAGCCCTAAGAAGCATCTGCCTAGGATCAAGATTTGATCCATATGCGGCATATAAAGTCATGACAAATCAAACCACTGATAACCTAATTTGTTAATGGCGCTGCGCAATAGTGGCAGGGAGAGGCCAATAACATTTGATGTTTCGCCTTCAATTCTTGAGATAAAAGGTGAGCTTCTTCCATCAAGAGTAAAGCCCCCAGCAACATTTAATGGCTCACCAGTTGCTACATAACCATCAATTTCAGCATCGCTCATATCTGCAAAGAAAACTGTTGTGCTTACTACATCGCTAATTTCAATTTCTTTCTCAGTATCGATAATGCAATGTCCGGTGTGTAGAACTCCAGATTTTCCTCGCAATTGTTTAGCTCGTGCAATTGCATTTGCTGCGTTTCCTGGTTTACCTAAACTCTGCCCCTGGAATTCAAAGGTAGAGTCACAACCAATTATCAAAGCAGGATAATTAATCTTTTCTCTAACTGTGTGAGCTTTAACTATCGCCAGGGCTATGACTAGTTCTTTGGGGGATAGATTTTGATAATCAGAGCTCTCTTCATCAACTCCACTTACAATTACTTCAGTGGTAATTCCAGCGCTCTGTAATAATTTATATCTAGCAGGGGATGCTGATGCCAAGATTATTTTTGGCGCCATTACTTAAGCCCTTCCTAGAGCCCTAAATTTCCAACCAGCTTTGACCCAGAGATCTCTATCTAGCGCGTTTCTACCATCAATAATTATCGCTTGCTTGACCTGGCTCTTTATGGCAGATGGATTTATCTCTCGATATATTTTCCATTCAGTTAAATGCAAAATTACATCTGCCCCAGCGATACAGCCTTCGATACTCTCTGAAAAATCTAAGTGAGCAAAGCGAGCTCTAGCGGGCTCAATAGCTTTGGGATCATGGACACTTACATTTGCTCCTGCTTGGCTTAATTGAACAGCGATATCTAGTGCGGGTGAGTCTCTGACATCATCGCTATCGGGCTTAAAGGCAGCGCCCAATACTGCAATCTTCTTACCCTTTAGATCCTGACCTAGGTCAATTCTTACTAAATCAATTACTCGCGCTCTTGCTCGAAGATTTATTGAATCAATTTCTCTTAAGAACTCCAGAGATTGTTTAGCTCCAAGTTCCTCTGATCGCGCCATAAATGCGCGGATATCTTTAGGCAAGCACCCGCCACCAAAGCCAATTCCAGCTTGGAGAAAGCGAGAGCCAATTCTTGGGTCATAACCAATTGCTTTAGCAAGAACTGTTACATCTCCACCAGATGCCTCACAGATCTCTGCCATAGCGTTGATAAAGGAGATCTTGGTGGCAAGAAAAGAGTTTGCAGCAACTTTTACTAGCTCTGCAGTTGGCAGATCTGCCCTTACCCAAGGAACTCCATCTTTCAGAAGTGGGGCATAAACTTCTTTTAATATCTCTTCAGCGCGATCTGAAGTAACTCCAACAACTAATCTATTTGGCCTAAGGGTATCCTCAATTGCAAAACCCTCTCTTAAAAATTCTGGGTTCCAGGCTAACTCAACTCTCTCATTTACTTGCCTTAACATACTTGCAAGGCGATCTGCAGTGCCTACTGGAACTGTGGACTTACCTACTATTAGAGAACCAGCTTTGGCATGTGGCGCAACAGATGCGATTGATGCATCTACATAAGTTAGATCTGCAGCTAAGCTATCTTTTTTCTGAGGAGTGCCTACACATATAAAGTGAACATCACAGTCCTTGATTTGAGCAAAATCTGTGGTGAACTCTAATCTCCCTGACTTTACCTCTGCCAGGAGAAGATCTTCAAGACCTGGTTCATAAAATGGGACTTTGCCTTGATTGAGAAGATCGATTTTATTTAGATCTACATCAACTCCAACAACTTCAAAGCCAAGGGAGGACATAGCTGCGGCATGGGTAGCGCCAAGATAGCCAGTTCCGATTACTGAGAGCTTTAACATGACTGCCAAATACTAGCCGCTACAGGGGTTATCAGCGGCAGTTCCACTCTTAAATTTGTTGATGGTAGTAGGTGATGAGGATGGATTGGGTCTTACCTCTTCAATGAGGGCTTCATCATTTTTAATTCTTTCAAAGAGTTCAGGTGCTAAGACTGGATCCCAGAGCACTGCAGCGCTTACTCCATTTTTATTGTAGTTGTAATACTGCAAAGGAATAGTAAGAGTTCTAACGTTACTTGCTGAAAGATTGCGTAACTGTTTTCCTAGAGTTAGTAAGTCACCTTGACTTAATCCTTCATCTGTAACCACGCTATCTAAAGCTGAGTTTATGAAATCAACCATCTTTACTGGGTTTAGTAATACTCCAGCGCTAGTTGCTTTACGGAGCATAGCGCCAGCAAATTCTTGTTGTCTCTTCATTCTTCCCAAATCACCTAAGCCATCAAAGACTCTGGTTCTAACAAACTTTAGCGAGTCGATGCCATCTAATACATGTGTTCCTGCTGGAAGTGTTAGATGGCTCTTAGGATCATCGATATCTTTCTTTGTGCAAATTTCAACGCCGCCAAGGGCGTCAACCATTCGAACAAAGCCAACAAAGTTAAGTTCCACATAATGATCAATTCTTAAATCAGACATATTTTCAAGAGTTTTAATTAGTAGTGGCGCCCCACCCCAGTTGTAGGCAGAGTTGATTTTTGAATAAGCAGCAGGGATTAATTTGCCTTGAGAATTATTATGTTCTGGAATTAGCGCATAGCTATCACGCGGAATAGAGATGATTGCTGCCTTATCTCGCTTCTTTGAGATATGAATAAGTAGCATCGTGTCACTTCTTTTGCCTGCCGCTACATCGGTGCCACCAACTTTTAACCGCTTAATCTCTTCTCGACTTAATCCCTCCCTAGTATCAGAACCAACAATTAAGTAATTAACTGCTGAGGATTCCTTCTTGGGACGGTTTTCTAGGCCAGCAAAGGCATCAACTCTCGGGATTGCTGCGGTTATTCTTCCAAGACCTGCCCAGGAGATAGCCGAAATCCCCACAATAGCTATCGAGGCTATAGTGAAGAAACGAATTGCCCGAGGGGATTTCACAGAGGCAAGAGTAATGAAGCGATACCGTTTGAACGTTATGACTAGCCCACTTGAGCAAGGTAATACTGCTCACCAAGCCAATTACCCACCAGTTTCCATAATTCTCACAGTAATCAATGAAGCACTTCATTTGCGCGCTGCAATAAAGGCTGCCTTATCTTCAAACTATCAAGGCGAGCTAGAAGTAATTTTGGCAGTAGGGCCTTCGACAGATCAGACATTACAGATAGCAAATGATTTAGCAGGGCAAGATTCTAGAATCAAAGTCATTGAGAATAAATCAGGAAGAACTCCAAGTGGTTTAAATGCTGCGCTAAAGATTGCAAAGAATCAAATAATTGTTCGTATCGACGGACACTCAGAAATTGATAAGGAATACATAGCTCAGGCTGTTGAAACTTTGAAAAAAACTGGCGCAGTAAATGTTGGTGGCATTATGTTTGCTAAAGGGACCACCTCATTTGAAAAGGCAGTAGCAGTAGCGATGCGCTCGCCAATTGGAGTGGGATCATCAAGATTTCATATCGGGGGAGTAGCTGGCCCGACCGATACCGTTTATCTAGGAGTATTTCAAAAGAGTGCATTAGATGCAGTTGGTGGCTATGACGAGAGATTTACTAGGGCTCAAGATTGGGAGCTAAATTATCGCTTGAGGAAAAATGGCGGGGTAGTTTATTTTGACCCTGAGTTAAAAGTTATCTATCGCCCAAGAAGCTCTCTTAAGAAACTCGCGTCACAATACTTTGAATATGGACGATGGAGAAGAGCAGTAGTTCGCCAACATAATAGGACAATTAATTTTCGCTATCTAAGCCCACCTTTAAACTTGATATTGCAAGTTACTTCATTAGCTCTAGGTATCTTTGCCTCATCACTATTTTTTATTCCAATCATTACTTATCTTGGTGCGATAATTGTGACTTCATTAATTATTGGAAAGGGTCTTGCCCAGCGGATTTACTTACCAATTGTTTTGATTTTCATGCATTTTTGCTGGGGATTTGGTTTCATTACCTCACCAAGAAAGCTAATTACCAACTAATTTCCTAGCGCTGCGGTACCCTAAGAAATATGAAGAAAAGAGCGTTTCTCCTTACTTCCCTATCGCTTATCTTCACCTTAGGGCTTAACTTAATTTCCCCTGCTCAAGCACGGACTCTTATTCCAACAGATTTTCGTTTCTTTGGCTCAGGTTATGGCCATGGCGTGGGAATGAGTCAGATCGGCGCTCGCGGTCAAGCACTTGAGTCTAAAACAGCTGTTGAAATTCTCAACTATTACTACCCAGGCACTGCAGTTACTGCCTATCCAGATGATCAACTTATAAGAGTTAATATTGCTAACTTAATATCATCGGTAACTTTAAATGCAGTTGGATCAACTGGCGAGATTCGCTTATATCAAGGTGATATTCCAATGAGTGAGAGCCCTGAACCATTTGGAATATATTCAGGTGATACCACTGCTCTCTTTACAAATTTTGCAGGAAGTGTGGTTCCAGCTCTCTCATCTCCTACCGCTAAATATGCTGCAATCAATCCTGCCCCTGCTTGGACTGTTCGTTGGGATAGCGCAACTACAACTGCTCTATTAACTAATGGAGTTATGGCAACTCAATATAAATATGGTCAAATAGTCTTTAAGAGCGTAACCAATCTTCTTAGTTCATACCTAGCAGTTACTAATACTTTAAGACTTCATGATGAGTATCTCTATGGCCTAGGTGAAGTACCTTCATCTTGGCCAGCTGCCGCCCTTGAAGCACAAGCAATAGCAGCAAGAACTTATGCGATAGGTAAATTATCTAGGCTAAGAGTTGAGTGCGATTGCAACATTTATAACACCACTGTTGATCAGAATTTTGTGGGTTATGCCAAAGAAACTGAGGCCATCTATGGCATTAAATGGCGAGAGGCAGTTAATCGCACATTTGTTGATGAGAATAGCGCTCTAGTAGTAACTCTTGAGGGCAAGCCCATTCAAGCTTTTTATTTCTCATCAAGTGGGGGAGTTACTCAAAATGTTGTTGAGGTTTGGGGAAGTCCAGTGCCTTACCTAACCGGAGTGCCTGATCCATGGAGCCTTAATCCAACTATCAATCGAAGATATGCACTTTGGTCAAGATTTGTGCCACAGAGCGTTATGGCGCAAGCCTTCTTACTACCTGAT
>Ga0208167_1000677_pt1 | contig 6481 bp, 4 predicted proteins | sample Colrivmet1546A02_FD_187638 | JGI IMG/M metagenome (GOLD analysis project Ga0208167, IMG submission 187638) | Estuarine microbial communities from the Columbia River estuary - metaG 1546A-02 (SPAdes) (version 2) | ecosystem: Environmental > Aquatic > Marine > Intertidal zone > Estuary | place: USA... | reverse complement strand
TAGGCACTACCCTAATCCCTTTTTCTTTGTATCCGCGCTTGAGCGGCATCTTGTCGTGATATTCAAAAATACCTGCTTCTAATGTTTCCATTTTTTGGATGGGAAAATACAATACAACGGCTTTCTTTACCCACTCATTAATAATCCATCCCTCTTCTGAAGGAGCAGCACATCTCAACTCTCCAGCGTCTATTTGATTAATTACGGCTCTAATAGCATCTTGGGTTTCTGCTTGTTCTAATAAACTCCTGTCTTCCCAAGCAGCTTCAATAATAGGTCTATAATCTGTCATGATTTTTTTAATTAAAATACAAATATAAGCTTCCATTTTCATAAGGGTCTTTTTTTTGATAGGTATCACATTTTTGTTTTTATTTGGGGAAAATTCACTTACTTTTCTTGTTAAAAGAGGGCTTAATTAAGGGCATTACAATAATTAGGGTTATTTTTGCCAAAAAAACACCTTGAAGCGAATAATAGCCTTAGACTTTGGAACCAAAAGAACTGGAGTAGCCGTAACAGACCCCATGCAAATTATTGCTTCTGGTTTAGATACAGTGCTTACCCCAGACCTCATTTCTTTTTTGAAATCTTATATGGTTTCAGAACCTGTGAGTACCATTGTATTGGGTGAACCCAAACAAATGGACAATACCCCTTCTGAATCTGAAGCGGCTATTGGGGCATTTATTTTGACCTTAGAAGCTGAATTTCCAGACATAGAAATTGCACGACAAGATGAGCGTTTTACCTCAAAAATGGCTGTTCAAGCTATGATTGTAGGTGGCATGAAAAAAAAGAAAAGACAAGAAAAGGGTCGTGTAGACCAAATTAGTGCCACCTTAATTTTACAAGCATATTTAAATAGAATATCATGATTTTACCTATTGTAGCCTACGGAGATCCCGTACTAAAAAAAGTAGCCAATGCCATTGCTGCAGACCATCCAAATCTTGAATCACTCATTGAAAATATGTGGGAAACCATGTACCATGCTCATGGTGTTGGTTTGGCGGCTCCTCAAATAGGATTACCTATCAGGTTATTTGTGATAGATGCCACCCCATTTGCAGACGACGAAGATTTGACTCAAGCGGAACAGGACGCTTTAAAGAATTTTAAAGCGGTATTTATAAATGCAACAATTACTGAAGAAACAGGGGAGGAGTGGACTTTTAATGAAGGTTGTCTCAGTATTCCGGATGTACGTGAAGACGTAATCAGAAAACCTAAAATCACAATCACCTATCAAGATGAAACTTTTAAGACACACACCAAAACTTTTGACGGTCTGGTTGCTAGGGTGATTCAACACGAATATGATCATATTGAAGGTATCTTGTTTACCGACAAATTAAGTTCCCTTAAAAAGCGAATTTTAAAGGGCCGCCTGTCTAATATTTCTAAAGGAAAAATCAGTGCAGAGTACCGCATGCGTTTTCCAGAAATGAAAAAAGGACGTTAAACCATTTTATATATCCTTTAAAAGTTTCATATTTGCCCAAATTTTAAGAAGATCATGAGTTTAGATAAAATTTTATCGATTGCCACCAAACCAGGTTTGTACCAGATGGTTACCCAGACAAGGGCTGGATTCGTTGCTGTTTCTTTGTTAGACGGTAAGAAAATGACGGTTAATTTAAAAAGTAACGTCAGCGTTCTTTCTGAAATTGCCATTTATACCCTACAAGAAGAAATGCCTCTTTTGGAGGTGTTTAAAAAAATCTCAATCAAAGAAGGGGCCAATAAAACAAGTATTTCTCACAAAGCAGATAAATTAGCGTTAGAAGCTTACTTTTTTGAAGTGCTTCCAAATTACGATGAAGACCGCGTTTATGCCTCTGACATTAAAAAAGTCATTCAGTGGTACAATATTCTTCAGGCCAACGATCTATTGGATTTTTCTGAACCTACCGAGGCAGCCGAGAAATCTGCCAAGCCCGTTGCAAAAGCTTTGACTTCTACTGCGGCACCTAAGTCAGTTAAACCATCTGCAAAAAATTCCAGCTCAAAAGCTTCTTCTGCTGCTAAAGGAGGTGGAAAAACATCTAAAGCAGCTGTTAAAAAGTAATAGAATAAAGGCTTTAGTCCTTTCATAATATTAAAAAGCCCGCTTATAGCGGGCTTTTTAATGCGCTATAATTTCTTCATTAGAAAAGGAATATTCTCTTATATTTAAGGATCTAAAAAACCAAACAGATGAAAATTAATTTAAAATTGTCCTTGTCCTGCTTAGTGGGTTTGATATGCCTGAATACTAGTGCACAAGAGACCAGCACTGCAAAGGCTTCTGATAGTATTAAAAAAGCCACAAAGGAATTGCCTTTGGAACCGTCTAGATCTATAGCTTTCACCACCGATAAAGGTACCTGGACTTCCTTGGATGTAAGCCCAGACGGTCAAACCATAGTTTTTGATCTTATGGGAGATCTATACACCATGCCCATTTCAGGAGGTAATGCTACCGCCATCACCCATGGATTGGCTTACGAGGTTCACCCGAGGTTCAGTCCAGATGGAAAATCTTTAGCGTATATTTCAGACAAGAGTGGTTCAGATAATATTTGGCTCATGGACCTTAGCTCCAAAGAAGACACCCAAATCTCTAAAGAGCAAAAAAATAACTTTTTCTCAGTGGCCTGGTCACCAGATGGAGATTATTTGGTGGGTGCTAAAGGCAGGAGAAACATAAAATTACATTTGTATCACAAGGATGGGGGTGGTGGAGCACCATTAATTAGTGAGCCTAAGGGTTTAAAAGCCATAGATCCTTTTTTTGGTGCGGACGGTAAAACACTCTACTATTCACAAAGAAATGGTGCCTGGAATTACAATGCGCAATTGCCCCAATACCAAGTAGGAACTTATAGCATGGAAGATGGTGCCACAGATGTAATTACTTCTAGGTACGGTTCCGCATTTACCCCAACCCTTTCAAAAGATGGAAAATGGTTGGTCTATGGTACTAGGTTTGAGGACCAAACAGGTCTAATATTGAGAGACCTTAACACAGGGGAAGAATCCTGGCTGGCCTATCCTGTTCAAAGAGACGAGCAAGAATCTATAGCGCCTTTAGGGGTCCTTCCAGCCATGTCTTTTACCCCAGATTCTAATGCATTAATTGTTTCTTATGGTGGTGACATTCACAGAATTACCCTATCAGATAAGACGGCTTCTAAAATTCCATACACGGCTTCAGTAGCTTTGGAATTAGGTCCGCAATTGGATTTTAAATACCCTATCTCAGATGCAGACACTGCTATGGCTTCTCAAATAAGGGATGCAAAGCCTTCACCAGATGGAAAAAGATTGGCCTTTACTGCCTTGAACAGACTTTATGTAATGGATTTACCTAATGGTACACCAAAAAGAGTGACCACACATGATTTTACAGAAGCACAACCTGCCTGGTCACCAGATGGATCACAAATTGTTTTCACCACTTGGAATGGATCTGAAGGACATTTGTATAAAGCCCGTATGGGAAGAAGAACGACTGTAGTTAAACTCACTCAAACTACAGGTATCTATACACAGCCAAGATGGTCTTACGCTCAGGACAGGATAGTTTTTCTTGCAGGAAGTAATCAAGTGTATAAAGATGCTATAGGTCCAATGGCCTCTAACGCTACTGAAGACCTTATGTGGATCTCTGGTCAAGGTGGGAGCAACCAACTTATTGCCAAGTCAAAAGGTCGGGAAATGCCTCATTTCACTAAGGTAGACAACAGAATTTATCTTTACAGCGGTAGTAAGGGGCTTGTTTCTATCCGTTGGGATGGTAGTGATGAAAAGGAGCACTTAAGCCTTACTGGAATTGAAACCTACGGATCTTCTGATTATTTTCAAGAAGACCATGACGCTGCTTTTGGTTGGGACAGCAGCGGGGCAGCCAGCGCTAGCGTGGCTGCAGCTTTGCCCTCTAATCCAGATGCTTGGAGAGAAAATAATAAGGCCTCTAGAGCCTCAGAAATTGAAATTTCACCAGATGGCAAAACAGCCTTGGCAAAAATTAATAATGACATTTATACTGTGATTGTTCCAAAATTTGGTCAGACGCCTAAAATATCTTTAGCCAAGGCAGACGCTGCTTCGTTTCCTGCCAAGAAATTAACTGTATTTGGCGGAGAATTTCCTGTATGGGGCACAGACAGCCAGCAGGTGTATTGGTCTCTTGGGGCTAGTTTCTTTACTTACAATTTAGCAGACGCCAAAGCCTATGAAGAAAAACTCGCTGCAGATAAGAAAGCAAAAGAGGCCGCTAAAAAATTGGCTGATGCGGCAAATAAAGGAAGTGATTCTAATGACAAATCAGATAAAAATGAACAAGAAGACGCTACCAAAGATGGTTTAGCGGCTACAGATAGTGAAGACAAAAAAGACAGTCTCAAAGCCTTTGAAGCCAAGGAATTAAAGGTTAAAGTGGCTTTTTCTAAAGACTTGGCCAAAGGCAATTTACTATTACAAGGAGCTAGAATTATTACGATGAACGGAGAAGAGGTCATAGAAAACGGAGACCTATTGATCAAGGACCATAGAATTGCCGCTGTGGGTGCCTCAGGCACTTTAACTGTTCCAGAAAACACTACGCTCATGAATATGAGCGGAAAGACCATTACACCAGGATTTATAGACACCCACGCTCATATGTGGCCTAATTGGGGTGTTCAAAAGAATCAAGTATGGATGTATGCGGCCAATTTGGCCTATGGAGTTACTACAACAAGAGACCCACAGACTGGTACCACAGACGTACTGACCTATTCAGATATTGTCGATGCTGGAAAGATTGCAGGCCCTAGAATTTATTCTACTGGCCCTGGAGTAGGCTATTGGTCTTATAAAATTCAAAGCCTTGATCACGCTAAAGAGGTGCTTAAACAGTACAGCGAATACTACAATACCAAAAGTATCAAAATGTATTTGGTGGGTAATAGACAGCAAAGGCAATGGGTAATTATGGCCGCCAAAGAGCTCAAACTTATTCCAACAACAGAAGGTGGTTTAGATTTCAAACTCAATATGACCCAGCTTTTAGATGGTTATCCAGGACATGAACATTCCTTGCCTATATACCCTATTTTCCCAGATGTGGTAAAAACCATTGCAGAGGCTAAAATGGCGGTAACACCAACTTTGTTAGTTTCTTACGGGGGGCCATGGGCAGAGAATTTTTACTATGCCACAGAAAAAGTATGGGAAGATGAGAAGTTACAGTTTTACACCCCATATGAAGAATTGGCTCAAAAATCCAGACGTAGGCCAGGATGGTTTATGGAAGAGGAGCATGTCTTTAAAAAGCATGCAAAATTCATGAATGATTTGGAAGCAGCAGGAGGTATTGGAGGTATTGGAAGCCATGGCCAATTACAAGGATTAGGCTACCATTGGGAATTATGGTCCGTAGGAAGTGGTGGAATATCTGCCCACGGCGCATTAAAATTTGCGACCATTTTAGGTGCTAAGTCACTAGGTTTAGACACAGACTTAGGAAGTATTGAAGTAGGTAAAATAGCAGATTTGGTTATTCTAGATGCCAATCCGTTAGAAGATTTGAGAAACACCAATACGGTGTCTAAAGTGATTAAGGACGGTAAGATGTATGACACCAAAGCCCTAGATTTAGAATGGCCTTCTGAGAAGAAAGCCCCTGAATATTATTGGCAAACACCCCTTCCAGAAAAACTTCCAGGGATTAAATAGATAAAAAAAGCCTTTAACTACCTGAAAGAACGCTTAAATATATCATATATAAAAGCCCGCTTATAGCGGGCTTTTTAATGCGCTATAATTTTTATCCCTAATCTTTTCCAATTGTTTTGGGAGCCAATGGTGGGCTAACCCAATCTATTTTTTCGGAAGGATAATAATTTACTTTATTCCTGTCAAAAAACAGGGATTGTAAAGCCAATCTTTCTTTGTACTCATTCCAGTCTCTTTTTTCAGGGCTGCTCCAAGCCAATTCAGCATATCCTGGTAATCTAGGAAATGCCAGGTATTCTATCTCATCACTATTGCTAATGGTTTCAGACCAGAGTGGGACCTCTATACCTAGGATCAATTCACTGGGAACCCCTTTTGCATAAGTTTCCGGCGTCCAAATATAAGCGGTGTCTACCGGCACATAACCCGCCCAGTGCAGTCCATAAGGAGAATCTTCCTTGTACTGCATGTCTAAATAGGCCTTCTTGGCAGGAGATAAAATGACCTTCATGCCTTTTTGTACCGCTATAGCAGCATTTTTCTCACTGGCCCAAAACTGAGCAATGGCAGTGCTGTCTGTGTCTGCAGTAACAATTTCATCCCAGCCAATAGGTGTTTTAACCGCCTGTTTTACAATTTCACTTACCCTATTTACAAATTTAATATAGTCCGGTTTTTTGGTAACATGACTCTCATCTCCTCCTAAATGAAAATAAGGACCAGGACTCATGGCACTAATTTCATTCACAACATCTGTCACAAAGTCATACACTTTTTC
>Ga0208167_1000646_pt1 | contig 6664 bp, 8 predicted proteins | sample Colrivmet1546A02_FD_187638 | JGI IMG/M metagenome (GOLD analysis project Ga0208167, IMG submission 187638) | Estuarine microbial communities from the Columbia River estuary - metaG 1546A-02 (SPAdes) (version 2) | ecosystem: Environmental > Aquatic > Marine > Intertidal zone > Estuary | place: USA... | reverse complement strand
AGGTGAAATAGCCTACACGAACACAAACTCCCTTACGATAACTTTTACTGGCGCATTCAGCGGCAAAGCGTATCTGTCTTAAGGAGATGAGATAAATGGCACGTAAGTATTTAACGTCACTAGATTTAACTAAAAACGAGTTGCAAAATGCTCGTATTCAAAACTTAGCAACTGACCCGTCAAGTCCTGTAACAGGTCAGGTTTACTACAACACTGCTTCCAATGAAATGCGTGTTTACAACGGAACCATTTGGGAAGCTGTTGGACTTAACGGTGTTACCGCTGACGCCGCAGAAATTAACATCCTTGATGGCGCAACACTTACCACTACAGAGCTTAACTATGTGGATGGCGTAACCTCTGCTATCCAGACTCAGATTGATACTAAGTCTCCTTCTAACAACCCGACCTTTACGGGAACCGTAACACTTGACACAGGTGTCAACCTTGTATTTGAAGGCGCAACCCCTAACTCATTTGAGCTCACCCTTACCTCTGGTGACCCAACGGCAGACCGCACAGTTACTCTTCCTGACCTAACTACAACCCTTGTAGGTCAAGACACAACAGATACTCTTACAAATAAAACAATTACTTCTCCACTTGTTTCTGGCCTAGCTATTACAGATAGCTCAATAGTATTTGAAGGCTCTACAGCAGATACTAACGAGACAACTCTTACTGTAACTGACCCAACAGCTGACCGCACAATTACTCTTCCTGACTTATCAGGTACCGTAATCCTTACCACAAATAAGGTAACAGATTTAACCGCACCAACTAGCTCGTTTACAATGAACAGCCAGTTAATTACAAACGTAGCCGACCCAGTTAGCGCACAAGATGCTGCAACTAAGAACTACGTAGACTCTGTTGCCCAGGGCCTTGATGTTAAGGCCTCTGTTCGTGCAGCAACTACTGCAGCAGTAAATTTATCTACAGGCCTTGAAAATGGAGATACTCTTGATGGAGTAACTCTTGCTACTGGTGACCGCATCCTTGTTAAGCATCAATCAACTGGTTCTGAAAATGGTATCTATGTAGTTAAAGCCTCTGGAGCCCCAGACCGTGCTTTGGACGCAAACTCTAACGCAGACGTTACTTCGGGAATGTTTACATTCGTAGAACAAGGAACTGTAAACGGAAATAGCGGTTGGGTATTAACAACTGACAACCCTATTACACTAGGAACTACTGCTCTTACTTTTTCACAGTTCTCAGGCGCTGGAACATTCACATCTTCTAATGGCGTACTCCTTACAGGAACTAACTTCACATTTGCCCCATCTACAACAGGTGGTTTACAGACAGATTCTAGCGGCGGAGCAATCAAGCTTGCTACCAACTCAGGTGCTGCAACAGATGCTAACGGATTTGCAATTGGTGCTGGTAACGGTATTACCGTGGGCACTAACACCATCTCTGTTGACGCCACAGTAGTAGCTAGAAAGTACTCACAGACACTTTCTACCTCAGCAACCTCATACACAGTGACCCACAACCTAGGAACACTAGATGTTCATGTTCAAGTTTATGAAGTCGCTACTGGCGAAGAGGTCCTAGTAGATAATGTACGCGCTACAACTTCTACTGTAACACTAGGGTTTGCATCTGCACCAACATCTAACGCCTACAGAGTAGTTATAATCGGATAACATAAATGAGTACAAAAGCATTAGTACCCTTAAACGTACTGGCTAAAGGCAGCGAGCCTGTTGGTCAACGAGCAGGTGACTTATACTTTGATACTACAACATTAAAGTTAAGAATATATGATGGAACACTTTGGATTGACATTGTCGGTACTGGTGGCGCAGGTCAACTTCAAGTAGATGGTGGAAGACCAGCTTCTTTCTACGGTGGAACACCGAATCTAGACGGCGGTTATCCTTCTACACTTACAGGCTCTTATACAGGATCTTATGACGGAGGAGTTTCGTAATGGCAGTTAATATTCTAATACGCAGGGGAACTGCGGCTGAGTGGACCGCGTCAAACCCAATTCTTCTTGAGGCTGAAGTTGGTTTAGAGACTGACACTAAGAAGCTTAAAGTTGGAGACGGACTTACAGTTTGGGCTTCTCTACCTTATATCAACTTAACTCCAGCAGCTGCAGCAAGCACTTACGCGCCAATTGCTAACCCAACATTCACAGGAGTACCTGCAGCACCAACCGCTACTTCTGGCACAAATACTACTCAGGTTGCAACAACTGCTTTTGTTACTGCAGCAGTAAACAGCGTTATTGATTCAGCACCTGGAGCACTTAATACTCTTGACGAGCTTGCAGCAGCACTTGGTGATGATGCTAACTTTGCGGGATCAGTAACAAATAGCCTTGCTCTAAAAGCCCCACTTGCTTCCCCTACATTTACAGGCCTAGTTTCTGGTGTAACTAAGTCTATGGTTGGGTTAGGAAATGTAGACAACACCTCAGATGCTAATAAGCCAATCTCTACTGCAACACAAACGGCGCTTGATTTAAAAGCAACACAAACAGCACTTGAGTTAAAGGCACCTCTTGCTTCACCAACCTTTACTGGCTCAGTTGCCTTTGACACTGGTGTCGCTCTTATCTTTGAAGGTGCTACAGCAGATGGTTTTGAAACCACATTAGCGGTAGCAGATCCTACAGCAGATAGAACCTTAACTCTTCCAAATTCAACAGGAACACTTGCTACACAAGAACATGTAGCCAGTGAATTGGGGACACACACTGCAGATACAACCTCTGTACATGGAATAGCAGATACCGCAGAGCTTGCTACAAAATCATATGCGGACACGTCTGTAAACACACACAGCTCAGATACAACCGATGTGCATGGAATTGCAGATACAGCAAACCTTGCTACAAAAACTTATGCTGACACTGCAGTTTCTACCCATTCTTCAGATACAACCGATGTGCACGGAATTGCAAATACTTCTCTTTTAGCAACAACTACAGATATTACAACACACAGCAATGACACAACAAGTGTGCACGGAATTGCCGATACCGCAGACCTTGCAACTAAATCATATGCTGATACAGCAGCCGCTAACGCAGTCTCTACATCACTTGGTACTCACGAAGCAGATACACTATCCGTACATGGAATAGCAGATACCAGCCTCCTTGTAACAACAACTGGCACACAAACTCTAAGTAACAAGACTATTACCACTCCAGCAGGACTAACAAAGAATGACGTTGGTCTTGGCAACGTAGACAATACTTCAGATTTAAACAAACCAGTATCAACTGCTACACAAACAGCGCTTGATCTTAAGGCAAGTATTTCTGCAATTGCAGAGTTAGCACAGGATGCCGTAAATACAGCAGTTGTTGCTGGTGTAGGACTTGATAAAGTTTATGATGACGAAGCTAATACTATTACTCTTGATATTGATTCAACGGTAGCAACTAAGACCTATGCTGATGGTGCAGTTTCAACACACTCTTCGGATACAACTTCTGTACACGGTATTACAGATACAGCAGAGCTTGCAACAAAGGCATATACTGATAGTGCTGTTTCTACACACACCTCAGACACAACAGCTGTTCATGGGATCACAGATACCAGTCTCCTTGTAACAACAACTGCGTCCCAGACTCTTACAAATAAAACAATTACCACTCCACTTGGGTTAGTTAAATCAGATGTAGGCCTAGGTAACGTAGATAACACAGCAGACGCAAGCAAGCCTGTATCAACAGCGCAACAAACCGCTCTTGATTTAAAAGCCAACCTTTCAGGCCCTACATTTACGGGAACAGTTTCTGGAATTACCAAGTCTATGGTTGGTCTTGGAAACGTTGATGACACAACAGATGCAAATAAGCCAGTATCAACTGCTCAGCAAACAGCGCTTGACCTTAAAGAAACAGTAGCAAATGTTGCTCTCAAGGCCCCACTTGCTTCACCAGCACTTACTGGTGTACCAACTGCTCCAACAGCAGCAGCAGCAACTAACACAACACAGATTGCAACTACTGCTTATGTTCGTGCAGAAGTTGCAGCACTTGTTAATAGTGCAGGAGCAACTCTTGATACTCTTGGAGAAATTGCAACAGCGCTTGGAAATGATGCAAACCTATCTACAACACTAACAACTGCAATTGGACTAAAAGCACCAATAGCATCACCAACTTTTACTGGTACAGTAACAATTCCTTCAGGCGCAAGCATTGCAGGATTTGCACCACTTGCATCGCCAACATTCACTGGTACAAATAACGTAGCAGCACTTACAGCATCAGGTTTAATTACAGCCTCTGCTTCAGGAATTGCATTTACAGACGGAACTCAAACCGTAGAGGGTGTTCCGTCACGTACCCCAATTATTCAAAAGACAGCGTCCTACACTCTCTCAGCATTAACTGAGAGAGATACTTTAATTGAAGTTTCTAGCGCAAGCGGTACAACAATCACTATTCCATTAAACTCAGCAGTAGCCTTTCCAGTCGGAACCTCAATTGATATCCTTCAAACCTCAACAGGCCAAGTAACAATTGCAGGGTCTGGTGGAGTAACCATAAACTCAACACCAGGATTAAAACTTAGAACACAGTGGTCAACTGCAACTCTTTTCAAAAGAGCAGAAAACACCTGGGTTGTTTATGGCGATCTGACAGCGTAATAGGGAATTATAAATGGCTAAGAAGACGGGTAAACGTTCTGCTGCATCTAATGACTTTCTAGAGCCATTAGCGCCAACAGGCGTATCTGCTTCAAATGTTGGAACAGGCAGAGCATTTAACAATGGTGCCGCCACAGTTACGTTTTCTTTACCAGCACTATCCCCTGCCGCTACTTCATTTACTGTAACCTCATCACCTGGCGGATATACAGGAACTGGTGCATCTTCTCCGATTACAGTTGAAGGGTTGCAGTCTGCCACAGCCTACACATTTACCGTAACAGCGACTAACGCTGCTGGAACTTCTCAGGCATCTGCAGCATCAGCTTCTATTACAGCAACAACAGTTCCTGCACAAATGTCTGCACCAACCCCAACAGCTGGAGTTAACCAAAACTCAATTGCTTTCTCAGCAGCAGCAGATGGTGGTAGCGCTATTACCAGCTTTACCGTAACAGGCTCTGATGCTACTACTGGATCAGGTGCTACCTCCCCAATTGTTATTGGAGATACTGCTAACACTTCTCAAACATATACAGTTACAGCTACTAATGCTAACGGAACAAGTGTTCCTTCTCCTGCCTCTGGATCTATTACTACCATAGCCCCATTCTTCCCTCCATTTTTTCCTCCATTCTTCCCATTCTTCCCATTCTTCCCACCATTTTTCCCTCCATTCTTCCCATTCTTCCCTCCATTCTTCCCACCTTTCTTCCCATTCTTCCCTCCTTTCTTCCCACCATATTTCCCCTTCTTCCCATTCTTCCCTCCATTCTTCCCACCATTCTTCCCATTCTTCCCACCATTCTTCCCACCGTTCTTCCCACCATCCTTCCCATCATTTAGTGCCTGTAATCCACCAGGAGCATGTACATATAACAACTGTACAAGGTATGGCGGTTACTGTACCTGTGCCTGCCTATACTGTTGCGCTTATTAGTAAGACAACTGATATAATATTCTTATACCAAAAACACAGGGGATAAAAAATGAAGTATTTATTTTTAACAGAAGAGAACAGTGAAGGCCTTTCTGAGGTATTTCACACACTCTTATTGCCTGAAGAATTTGTCCCACAAGAAATGATTGATAGATGGAACACGCTTGTTTCTTCTTCCCCAATAACTGCACGTACTTTAGAGAGTAAAGAAAATGTTGCTATTGGGTCAATATGGGATGAAGAATCTCAAGGGCTAGTTCTTACGGAGGGTGCTGACTTAGATAAGGTTCTCCCAATAACTGACAACTACCTTGCATTCTTTATTAATAATGTCCTTACAGGGGCATTAACTATAACCAAAAGTACACACGCTCTTGAAAAATTTCGTGCGGCAGTTGCTAGACCAATAACAGTTGTTAGTGTAGATGATGAGAGCGATCCAGAAATTGGTTATATCTATAATGGTGTATCTTTTTCCAAACCAGAAAACGCGTAATGCTGTCTGAATGGGAAAAATGGAAGCAGTCTCTAGGAGAAACTAGGCCATGGCATCTTCTTGACGAAGCTGCAAAAATAACTAATAAGTTAAAGATAGAAGAAAGAATGTCTATATGCAGAGCATGTCCAGAGTTTATTAGCCTAACTACGCAGTGCAAACAGTGTGGTTGTATAATGAAAGCAAAAACAACACTCAAAAATGCAGAGTGTCCAATAGGTAAGTGGGGCAAAGAAGAAAATGCACAATGAAAATGAGAATGCTTGGTTCACAAAAGATAGGTCGGAGACCGCGTCAAATAGGGTTCCTGAAAGAGCTTTAGATAACAAAGTAAGTGTCAAAAACTTAGGTTTGGGCCTACACGTTTATCAAAATACTTTTTCTAACGAGGACGCTACACGGTACATTGATACTCTTGAGTCCAACCTATCAACAGGTACCAGATATAAATGGTCAGAAGCACAGGTTACGCAGTCTGACGTTCCAATTAAGAAAGCAAGAGACTGCGTAGATTTTAAGTACAAACAGGAAAACCTTGGGCCAAGAGATGAAACAAACTCTGAACTTATAGATTTACATGAGGAGATCTATCAAAAGCT
>Ga0208167_1000613_pt1 | contig 6855 bp, 8 predicted proteins | sample Colrivmet1546A02_FD_187638 | JGI IMG/M metagenome (GOLD analysis project Ga0208167, IMG submission 187638) | Estuarine microbial communities from the Columbia River estuary - metaG 1546A-02 (SPAdes) (version 2) | ecosystem: Environmental > Aquatic > Marine > Intertidal zone > Estuary | place: USA... | reverse complement strand
AGACGACAAGGACTTCTTAAATTTAAAGAACCCTGCCGTATATCCTGAGCGCAACTCCTACGATGCTGCAGCACCTGGTTGGGCTTGGATGTCTAACAACTCTGTTGAGGTATCAGTGGGCTCTAATTTAGACCATATCGTTGAGGGTATTGCTCTCAATGGTGAGCCTGGAGTTATCTGGATGGACGTTACTCGTAAATACGGACGTCTTATCGACCCACCTAATAATAAAGACCACCGAGCCGCTGGGTACAACCCTTGCGCTGAGCAATCACTTGAATCCTTCGAGTGCTGTACTTTGGTTGAAACTTACCTCAACCGCCACGACTCTAAAGAAGATTACCTACGTACTCTAAAGTTTGCGTACCTGTATGCAAAAACTGTGACATTACTGCCTACCCACTGGGAAGAAACAAATGCGATTATGCAACGTAATCGTCGTATTGGAACTTCAATGTCTGGTGTAGCGAACTTTGCAGACCGCGTAGGTATGCCTATCCTTCGTGAGTGGATGGACGCTGGTTACAAGGTTATCCAAGACTACGACCACACATACTCAGAGTGGCTAGGTATCCGCGAGTCTATTAAGACTACTACTGTGAAGCCAAGCGGAACTGTATCTATCCTTGCTGGAGAATCTCCTGGGGTTCACTGGACGCCTGGGGGACAGTACTTCCTTCGTGCAATTCGCTTCTCTAATGAAGACCCAATGCTACCTTTGTTTAAAGCGTCGGGTTATAAAATAGAAAAGGCTTCAGAGTCACCAAAAACTACTAGCGTAGTGTTCTTCCCAATCCAGAGTCAGGCTCTCCGCTCAGAGAAAGATGTTTCTATCTTTGAAAAGATGTCGCTTGCCTCTACTGCCCAACGCCACTGGTCTGATAACTCTGTATCTGTGACTATCTCCTTCAATGCCGAAACTGAAAAGGACGCCGTAGGAACTGTGCTTCACATGTTTGACGGACAACTCAAAACCGTTTCCTTCCTACCAATGGGGAACGCGACTTATCCGCAAATGCCATATACGCAAATAACTAAAGATGAATATGATAAATATACATTTAAATTGCTTCCTATTGACTTTACAGACGTCTATGCAGGAATGGCAGCGGATGCTATCGGTGAGAAATACTGCTCTAACGACAACTGTTTAATACCGTAATCGCTACTTAAATAGTGAAGCCCCCTAGCCAAGTCTAGGGGGCTTCTTTATTTAGTAAGGCGCAGGTCTATCTCAGCCGAAGGGGTTGGCTTCATGGATAGCCTTAGCGGGAGAGTGAACCAATAACCGCTTTGACGCCTGTATTAAGTTTTAGCATGAGGAACACTTGGTATCTACTCTTATGTTTCTCTTATCTACGATAAAAGGACGACCGCAGTGATGGCAATTAATTAGTTTGATACGGCTATTACGCTTATAAAGTTTAACTAGGGTATCTAAGTTTAGTTTAGTCTTCATCGTCGTCGTCGTAAATCTCTTCATCTGGGATGTTTGGGCTAGGGCGCCCCCACTCTGGGTCTGGAACGATAGGGTTAATGAAACTCATATTTAAATCTCCTGCTTATAAATTAGAGTGCCCGAAATCTTAATAGGTTTGCCGTTTTCGTCCTCTGACGTAACCTCGAGCTTTACGCTCTTTCGTGGTGTGAGGCTTTGGACTCTCTCTTTAATCCAACGCTTACCTGCGCTGGCGTTAGACCACGCGGTTGTAATGTTATCAATTTCTACGTCGTCATAACTACCTAGACCGTTCTGTCGGAGTTCGGTAATTGTGTAAGTAACCTTCCACGCGCCACCCTTTTCCATGTTCTTGATAAGGGTCGCCTTGAAGGTGCGCTCTGCTTTTTTAGCCATGTAAGTTCTCCTTTGTAATAGGCCAATGATAGGGCATAGTTTCATCTACTGTGGGAAAGTGTATCTTATAGTGTTCAGGTAACTTTCGCACTAGGTTTGCTTGGTGAGATATATGTATCCGCTCGTCGCCTAGCCACGCTGGCATGTCGGGCGCGGGTTTGTGCTGGAAGTGGGTAATAAGGTTATCTTTATACCCACGACGTATCCACTCTAGGCATATCTCTCTCCCGTAGGACTTGAGTGCGTCGAGGTTATCTCTCCACATGAGGACGGCAGGGTGGTTATGCCATGCGTTGCTCTGTTGAGTTCCGTCTAACACTCTTACTATTTGATAAGCCTCGACTCTCTGCTTGCCTAGTCGTCGGTAATCTAATACGAGTGCAGTTTCTTTAAAGTCTGCATAGGGTAGGAAGGTTTGCACTAACTAACGCCGTCCATTTCTGATACGACTTTCTTTTCTATCTGTAAGCCGTCCTTCTCTCCGCAACCGCAACTACCGCAACCGCAGGTAGGCTCTGTTGTTTCGTCCATAATTCTCTCCTAAACTTGGGCAGGGTTCCCTGCTGGTGGCACGCACATCACGCAGAATCCTAGACCTATCGCGGTGGTTACGTCAATAGCACTCTCGTCGATAGGGGCGATTACCTCTCCGTTATCGTATTCAATAAAACACTTAGCGCACTTCATAGTCACTCTCTTTCGGTTCAATACATAGGTGAGTAGTCCATAAGCCACTCTCGTATTTATCTCCACACCACGTACACATTTATCTCTCTCCTATTTCTCTATTCCATATTTATCAAGGCACTCATCACACATTTTGCCTCGACACCCGCAGACGATTTCTTCGCTGCGGGGTTCTTCTTGGGGGTTACTGTTGGTAGTCATTACTCTCTACTTCTGTATTTGTTTCTGCATTTAACTTTAGTTCTGTGCCATAACCTTGATATACGACCGCGCCTTCAGCGTCCTTAATCGTGACGACCTCGCGCTTGCTGGTTATGAAGTGGTGCAGGTGGTGACTCTCCACGATAGTTTCAACGCTGGCGGTGTTAGCGCCTTTGTATGAAGTTCCTTCGGGGAGTGTAATAATCGTATTAAAGTCGCCTTCGTTGGCGTATTCGATAGCCCTAATACAGGTATCGACCATGCTTACTGGGATAGGTGGATTATGGTTACTCTGTAAGTGGAAGGCGATTAGTTTCCAATAATCGCTAGGTTCATCAAACACTTCGTCGTAACTCTCGCTAATAATCTCCGCGTCGTAGATTTCCTCATTGTTGTCCATTTAAGTCCTTATCTCTATGTTTAACTTTCCTAGTGTATCGCTTTTTATTGCGGATAGGAACGGAAGCATTACTCCGCCGTAGTTCTAATATACGGCGGAGTTGCTCTCTCGTCTTTGATAGTTTCATAAGCCTATCTTACTCTGCGTAGCCGTTCTCTAAGTCACGCTCATCTAACTCGTCCATGAGTGGCGCTCTTAGACCTAAGGCTTCCATGCGTGGCTCGATACTGTCTATGGCTTCATCTATCTCACCACGCACTTCGTGGTAGTCAAGGTATTCCTCTACACGCTCGTCCTTATGGCTTCGTATGAAGCATAGGTCAAGGCTTGCACCGATAGCGCTATCTAATAGTGCTATTGCGTCGGGGTCGCCATTTATATATTTAAGTGCAAGGTCGTTATATTGTCCTGTCTTGGGTAGAAAGTTTGTGCTGGTCATTTGCTGGTGTCCTCTAGGTAGAATAGATAGTCGGTGGCGGTATCTAGTAGGTTTATTAGATACTCGTTGGTTGAGTTGTGTGCTTCTACATGACCCTTCGCTTCTGCGAGTAGGGCGCGTAGCCGTTCTTTGTAGTCTAGTTCTTGTTCCATATTTAGTTCCTCTACTTCCGTATTTAAGTCGGTCGCCCTGCCCTTGTATCGGGCAGGGCTTTCGAACACTTGTTCGTAGGTTGTTCAGTTAGTGACGGGCACTCATAGTCGCTTTGACGATATCTTTAGCGACTAGCACCATTTGATTAGGTTCCTCGACCTCGCGGAAGTGCTTAGCACCATGACGATAACGCTTGCAACGGTTCTCGTATTCCTCTCGGTCAAACTCGCCCCAACCCTTGAGGCTACCTAGATAGACTACCGAAGTCTGCACTCCGTCCTTAGTAAGGTCTGCAATAACCTTATTATTTTCCTCGTCCATATCCCACTCGCCGTCGGTTACGATAAATAGCATACGCACTCCACGCTTGCTATTCATTAGGTGGCGACGTGCTTCTAATAGGGCTTTGTAAGGGTTAGTGCCACCGCTACTATTAACGTAGCGATACTCGGTTGGTTGAGCCTTATCAGTTGCAGAGTAGATAAGCCTACTATCGTGGTTAAACTTATAGACGGATACTCGACCGTTGATACGCTCGATACCGCGCTTGATTACCCACGCGCTTTCCATAGTGCGTTGAATCTGCCACGACATACTGCCCGAAGTATCTACTAGGACTATCGCGTCGATATCATTGTTGGAGTTACCTTCACTCCAACGGTCAAACACTTTGTCCATATCGTTGATATCGGCTCTCATGGCACGTCCTATATTTAAGCGACCCATAGGTTGCTCTAACTCCCACGCAGGGTCGTTATCGATACGGACACGCTCTAGGGCTACGCCGAAGGCTCTAGCGCTTGCAGATACCTGTGCAGATACCTGTTGGTTGGAGTAAGCGCCCTGCTTAATAGCACTACGACGTTCATTGTTATCGTTAATAGCCTTACGCACTTCCTTCGTAGTGCGTTGCACTTCGTCGTTCTTGCTAAGGTTATCTAGTCGTTCTTGGATATCTTTGCGTAGCACGTTGTCGTCGGCTTCGTCCTTGCCCTTGCTACCGAAACTGGTGCTACTGCGGTCGTTATCGGTATTTGTGTCGGCAGGGTCGTCTAGTCGCTCGTTACCTGCGCCGTCGCCTGACTCGTTATTGGTAGCCTTATCTTGTTGGGCTTTCTGTTCTTTATCGCCCTTCATGCGACCCTTATCTTGCACTTCGCGGTCGGTATGACCGCCGTTACCGTTAGGGATAATAGGCTTACCATTAACTTCGTTGGTGTTCTCATGCCCGATAATATCGGCGAAGGCACGCAGTAAATCTAGCCCTCTGTTGAAGTCGCGTGGATAGACTAGGGTGCGATACTCATGCACGATAGTCGCAATAGCAACGGCTAAATCTACGCCGAAGTCTTTAATAAACCTATCTGCAATTTCCTGTCGCAATTCTATATCTAAATACTTACGACCCGTAAATAGTGGGAAGTAACTACCAAACTCGGCAGAGTCACCCTTGAGTAGATACTCTAGGCATGACGCTTCCATGAACGGTGCGACCGACGGATACTTTGCGATTAGTAAGCGTTCTATACGAGCGTCCTCTAGGACGTTGAAGGCTTTGCCTAACTGCTCGCGCTTAACTGTCTTACCAAACTCGCTACCGCCTCTAGGGGTATAAAGGATATGACCGACCTCATGGTAGTTGAATCCATTGAGGGAGATAATAGTCTTATCATCTATGTCCTCGATAAGGTGAGCATTGAATACGATATTCTTGCCGTCGTTATAGGCGGTCGTATCCATTTCTTTATCGTCCTCGACCCTTACCTCTACTGGCTCGGCGGTGAGGATACGGTCGGTGCGACCATAGACCGCACCCACCGCCTGTAACTTATTGATATGTTCCTCTAGGCGCTCGGCTTCGAGTTCCTTGTCGTATTCAATATCGTCACGCCAATTAGCCTCGCGTGTCTGTGAGATAAGCCTATCGAGTAGGTCGTCGTGCCCGTCGAAGCGACCCATGTTAGTTATCGCCCTTGAGGATATCGACTAGCGTGTTAAACGCCTTCTGTGTGTCGTTGAGGTCGGGGGTCGCAAACTCTGTTGCTACTTCCATGCCGTCAATTTGAGCGCCTACTTCTGTATTTAATAGGGCTTGTTCGGTATTTGAATTGCCGAAGGTAGCCTTATTAGTAAGTGTAGGTAGTCCGAAGTCACTAGCGATATTGTCGCGGTGCGTGGTGAGTAATAGTCTTACTGCACTACGTTCCTCATCTCCCTCGAAGGAGTTGATATAGCAATAGGTGGCAAACTCCATACCGAGCGCCTTAGCGTTATCTGCGAAGGCTACTAGATTACGAGTAGAGATAGGGGTGTTGATAGTACCCTTATCAAACTCTGTACGGAGTTGGTTAGCCATATCTAATAGGGCTTTGCTACCGAGTAACTTCTGTTCGATAGCATTATCGTATGGGAATACCAAACGCTCGGGGAAGCGGTCGGCTAACGCTTGGTTGAGTGGGCGAGTGCCTCGGTAGTCAGGGTTCATATCTGCCACGATAAGTAGGTCAGGGTGCGCCTTGATAACCTCGCCACCATTTTCCATTAGTTGAATCTCACGACGGTAATCTAATAGGCTAAAGATAAAGGTGAGAAAACGCTCGGGTGCGAAGTTAATCTCGTTAAATAGGAGTACGCCACCATTACGGACTATCTCTGTAACTGCGCCGTCCTGCCAACGGAAGTGTCCTTCGGGAGTAGGAATCCAACGACCGATTAGGTGCGAAGCCTCTAATCCAATATGGCAAGCGACGTTAAAATACCGAAATCCGCGTGCGGAAGCGTAGGCTTGCACCATAGCCGTCTTACCCGACCCTGCGTGCCCCTCGATAAGGACGTTCTTATTAGACTTCATAGCGAAGTCCATAATCTCGAAGTCGGTCAGACCGCCTACGACCTTGCGGTTGATATAAGCCTTACTAAACGCCTTATCAGGCACGCTCACCATAGCATTGACGAGTGAGTCACTTATAGCCCTATTAGCGATAGGCTCGCTCGGTAGGACGGGTGCGGTCGCGGTCGCCGAAATTGGTAATACACCCTTCTTGATAGGGTTGATAAAGACTCCATTGGTGCGTCGCTTATCTGCGATAAACTCGGCAAGGGTGGAGTCGCCTTCCTCTA
>Ga0208167_1000577_pt1 | contig 7025 bp, 4 predicted proteins | sample Colrivmet1546A02_FD_187638 | JGI IMG/M metagenome (GOLD analysis project Ga0208167, IMG submission 187638) | Estuarine microbial communities from the Columbia River estuary - metaG 1546A-02 (SPAdes) (version 2) | ecosystem: Environmental > Aquatic > Marine > Intertidal zone > Estuary | place: USA... | reverse complement strand
ACTATTAGATAGTGTTTTGTATTGGGCCTTTTTAATAATTTCAGGATGAGCGTTGGCCATGGCATAGCTAAAATGTGCTTGTTCCATCATTTCAAGATCGTTAAAGTAATCTCCAAAGACCATGGTTTGCTCCGGGCTAACCCCTAAATGTTTTTGTAGGGCATTTAAGGCAAATCCCTTATTTGCATTAGGATGTGAAAGATCTACCCAGTTTGGACCAGATATTTTTATTTTTACCACATTGGCCAAGTCTTGTACTACAGGGTAAATGTACTTTTCCGAGCTCTCAAAATGATAGATGGCTATTTTAAGTACCTCTTGTGTGCAATCTTCTAAGTGATCAATTACGTTAAAAGCGCTGTAAAACTCTCTTAGAATGGGTTCAAACTTATCTTGGCCCTTAGCTATGAATGCAGATCCGTTGGTACAAAGTACCGGGTGCATATTTTCTTGGCGTTTTAAAAGTGCGAGTGTTTTGTCTAAATGTATTTTAGGGTAGGGGGTGAACACTGTTTCTTTACCGTGAAAAGTGGTCATGGCACCATTCTCTGCAATGACAGTAAGTTCTTTTTCTATAGGCGCTAGTTTTTCTACAATACTATTGTGTTGCCTACCACTTGCAGCAACCACCGTAACCCCTTTTTCTTTAAGGGCCCAAAATTGATCCATAAATAGCTTGCTTACCTCATGGCTTGGATTTAGCAGAGTGCCATCCATATCGGTTACCACAAGTTTAACATCTTTAAGCAGGGGTGTATTCATAAATGGAAAGGTAAAAAAAAATCCCACGCTTAAGGCGTGGGATTTTTATAAGTGAGATAGATTCGTATTATTTTATTTTGTCTACTACAGCTTTGAACGCCTCTGGATGGTTCATACCCAAATCTGCTAAAACCTTACGGTTTAGTTCAATGTTGTTGGCCTTTACTTTACCCATAAACTCTGAGTAAGACATTCCGTGTAATCTTGCCGCTGCATTAATACGTGTAATCCATAGGGCACGGAAATTTCTTTTCTTATTTCTACGGTCTCTGTATGCATAAAGCATCGCTTTTTCCACCGCATTTTTTGCAACAGTCCAAACGTTCTTTCTTCTTCCGAAGAAACCTTTGGCTTGTTTCATTACTTTTTTTCTTCTAGCTCTTGAAGCTACTGAATTGACTGATCTTGGCATTTCTTAATTGTTTTTTGTAGTAGGCGGCTGTTGGGCACTTTAAAGCCTAGCTCCACGGTTAATAATTGTTACCTTAATTGGTTTACTTTAAACGCAATTGAATTTTGATGTTGTTCTCATCTGCTTTGTGTACCAAACCATCATGAGTTAATTTAAGCTTACGCTTTTTAGACTTTTTGGTCAAGATGTGACTCTTAAAAGCGTGCTTTCTTTTAATTTTCCCAGAACCTGTAAGCTTAAAACGCTTCTTGGCACTAGATTTTGTTTTCATTTTAGGCATTGTCTTCCTATTTATAGTTATCTCACTTAATGTATTCAGGGCCATTAAACACCCTCTGATTATTTTTTAGTTTTTGGGGCTAAAAACATAGTCATTCTCTTTCCTTCCAATCGAGGCATTTGTTCTACTTTTCCTAATTCTTCTAATTCAGAAGCCAATTTTAAGAGTAGAATTTCTCCTTGATCTTTGTACACAATAGAACGTCCTTTAAAGAATACATAAGCCTTTAATTTGGCTCCATCTTTAAGAAACTTCTCTGCGTGTTTCTTTTTAAACTCGTAATCGTGGTCATCTGTTTGAGGTCCAAAACGGATCTCTTTAACCACCACTTTAGTCGCTTTAGCTTTAAGTACCTTTTCTCTTTTCTTTTGTTCGTAAAGGAATTTCTTGTAATCGGTAATTTTACAAACAGGAGGGTCTGCCTTAGGAGAAATCTCTACTAAGTCTAATTCTAGTTCCTCTGCTTTGACAAGTGCATCTTTAATGTCATAGACACCTACTTCTACATTGTCTCCTACCAAACGAACGCTAGGTGCTAAAATGCTCCTATTGATGTTGTGAGGATTTTTATTTTCCCTTCTTGGTTGTGGCCTGAACCTTTTACGTATTGCTATGGCTTCTAATTTTAGTTAAACATTTATATTTTTAAAACGGTTTTAAGGTCGTTTCAATCTCTTTTTTTACTAGTTGGGCAAAGTCTTCCACCGAAATAGTGCCTATTTCTTCTCCTCCGTGTTTTCTTACGGAAATGGTTTGGTCTTGGGCCTCTTGGTCTCCAACGATCAGCATGAATGGGATTTTGCTCATTTCTGCCTCTCTAATTTTCTTACCAATAGTCTCATTTCTACTGTCAACGAGGCCGCGAATTTCGGCATTTTCTAGTGAATTTAAAACTTTTTCGGCATATTTTTCATGCTTCTCACTTACAGGGAGTATTACAGCTTGCTGTGGAGTGAGCCATAAAGGAAAATTTCCCCCAGTATGTTCCAGCAATAAGGCAATAAAACGCTCCATGCTTCCGAAAGGCGCTCTATGGATCATTACCGGCCTGTGTGATTGATTGTCACTGCCTTTATAGCTAAGCTCAAATCTTTCAGGAAGGTTGTAATCTACCTGAATGGTTCCCAATTGCCACTGTCTTCCCAGGGCATCCTTCACCATGAAATCCAGCTTAGGACCATAGAAAGCAGCTTCACCGGCTTCTACCACATAATTCAATCCTTTTTCAGCTGCAGCATTAATAATCGCGTTTTCTGCTTTTTCCCAATTCTCAACAGATCCAATGTATTTTTCAGGCTTGCTCAGATCTCTCACAGAGACCTGTGCGGTGAAATTATCAAAACCAAGCGAGTTTAATACATATAAAGATAAGTCAATCACATCTTTAAATTCCTGATCTAATTGGTCAGGAGTACAAAAAATATGCGCGTCGTCCTGAGTAAAACCTCTCACTCTTGTGAGTCCGTGTAACTCGCCACTTTGTTCATATCTATACACTGTTCCAAATTCAGCAAAACGCTTGGGTAGTTCTTTGTAGCTAAAAGGCTTACTGTTGTATATTTCACAATGGTGCGGACAATTCATTGGCTTCAAAAGAAACTCCTCATCCATTTTTGGCGTTTTAATAGGTTGGAAGCTGTCTTCTCCGTACTTCGCATAGTGACCAGAAGTCACATAGAGTTCTTTTTGGCCAATATGTGGTGTAACCACCATCTCATAACCCGCTTTCTTTTGTGCTTTTTTCAAAAAGTTCTCTAGTCTTTCTCTAAGTGCAGCTCCTTTAGGCAACCACAATGGCAAACCTTGGCCTACTTTTTGAGAAAAAGTAAAGAGCTCCATTTCTTTACCCAATTTTCTATGGTCTCTCTTTTTAGCTTCTTCCAAGAGTTCTAGGTACTCGGTAAGCTCCTTTTGTTTAGGGAAAGAGATACCGTAAAGTCTAGTGAGTTGAGGTTTATTCTCATCTCCCCTCCAGTACGCACCAGCAACACTTAAAATTTTAATGGCTTTTACAATGCCAGTGTTGGGAATGTGACCACCCCTACACAAATCTGTAAAAGAATCGTGGTCACAAAAAGTAATGCTGCCATCTTCCAGGTTTTCTATCAGTTCAACCTTATAAGGGTTGTTTTCATCACGGTATTTTTTAAGTGCGTCTGCTTTAGACACACTGCGCATATTAAACTCGTGTTTGCCACGAGCAATCTCCAAGGCGGTTTTTTCAATCTGTGCAAAATCCTTATCAGAAATCACTTTACCTTCAGGAAGTGCTACGTCATAATAGAAACCATTGTCAATGGCAGGGCCAATCGTTAGATTTACACCAGGATACAATTGTTCTAAAGCTTGGGCCACAATATGAGAAGAAGAATGCCAGAAGGCTTTCTTACCTGAAACATCATTCCAAGTGAACAGCACCAGGCTACCGTCTTCTTGCAAAGCCGTTTTGGTTTCTACAACGGTATTGTTAAAACTGGCCGATATTACATTTCTCGCCAATCCCTCACTAATACTCATGGCTACGTCCATAGGCGTAGCGCCTTTATTAAATTCCTTTACGGATCCGTCTGGTAAGCTAACTTTTATCATCTTTATATATACATGTAAGAGGCGCAAATATAACACCATTGATTTACTTGGCAATAATCCTTGCCTCTTTTCCTTATACAAAGGGTCAATTATTATTATTTCCCCGCTAAATTCACTTTAAATCCTGGGCTCACGCCCGATGCCCCATTTATTTCAATTTTTATTTGGTCTAACTACTTGTAAAATAGGGTAGTGTGCAGAGGTCGGGAAAAAGATTAAATATTTTTACAAATAGTTGTTGTGAAACCAGAAAACTCGTTCTATATTTGCACCCGCTTTTGGGAGACAGAGTGAGAATAAAAAAAACAAGTTCATAGACATATTGAAAAGACAGCGCGTAGAATCATAGCGATATGGTTTTACAATAAGATTGAATTAAATTATCCTTAAAAAGAGTTAGGGAACAGGTTTTTTATTACGGTTGTTAGAAATTATTTAACAAACAACGATGAAGAGTTTGATCCTGGCTCAGGATGAACGCTAGCGGCAGGCCTAACACATGCAAGTCGAACGGTAACAGGAAATAGCTTGCTATTTTGCTGACGAGTGGCGCACGGGTGCGTAACGCGTATACAATCTACCTTTTGCTGAGGGATAGCCCAGAGAAATTTGGATTAATACCTCATGGTATTATTGATAGGCATCTATTAATAATTAAAGGTTACGGCAAAAGATGAGTATGCGTCCCATTAGCTAGTTGGTGAAGTAACGGTTCACCAAGGCAACGATGGGTAGGGGTCCTGAGAGGGAGATCCCCCACACTGGTACTGAGACACGGACCAGACTCCTACGGGAGGCAGCAGTGAGGAATATTGGACAATGGGCGAGAGCCTGATCCAGCCATGCCGCGTGCAGGAAGACTGCCCTATGGGTTGTAAACTGCTTTTATACAGGAAGAATAAGCCTTACGTGTAAGGTGATGACGGTACTGTAAGAATAAGGACCGGCTAACTCCGTGCCAGCAGCCGCGGTAATACGGAGGGTCCGAGCGTTATCCGGAATTATTGGGTTTAAAGGGTCCGTAGGCGGATGATTAAGTCAGGGGTGAAAGTTTGCAGCTCAACTGTAAAATTGCCTTTGATACTGGTCATCTTGAGTTGTATTGAAGTAGGCGGAATATGTAGTGTAGCGGTGAAATGCATAGATATTACATAGAACACCAATTGCGAAGGCAGCTTACTAAGTACTAACTGACGCTGATGGACGAAAGCGTGGGTAGCGAACAGGATTAGATACCCTGGTAGTCCACGCCGTAAACGATGGATACTAGCTGTTCGGGACCTTGAGTTCTGAGCGGCTAAGCGAAAGTGATAAGTATCCCACCTGGGGAGTACGTTCGCAAGAATGAAACTCAAAGGAATTGACGGGGGCCCGCACAAGCGGTGGAGCATGTGGTTTAATTCGATGATACGCGAGGAACCTTACCAGGGCTTAAATGTAGTCTGACAGCTTTAGAGATAGAGTTTTCTTCGGACAGATTACAAGGTGCTGCATGGTTGTCGTCAGCTCGTGCCGTGAGGTGTCAGGTTAAGTCCTATAACGAGCGCAACCCCTGTCGTTAGTTGCCAGCATGTCATGATGGGGACTCTAACGAGACTGCCGGTGCAAACCGTGAGGAAGGTGGGGATGACGTCAAATCATCACGGCCCTTACGTCCTGGGCCACACACGTGCTACAATGGCCAGTACAGAGAGCAGCCAATGCGCAAGCATGAGCGAATCTACAAAGCTGGTCACAGTTCGGATCGGAGTCTGCAACTCGACTCCGTGAAGCTGGAATCGCTAGTAATCGGATATCAGCCATGATCCGGTGAATACGTTCCCGGGCCTTGTACACACCGCCCGTCAAGCCATGGAAGTTGGGAGTACCTGAAGTCCGTCACCGCAAGGAGCGGCCTAGGGTAAGATCAGTAACTAGGGCTAAGTCGTAACAAGGTAGCCGTACCGGAAGGTGCGGCTGGAACACCTCCTTTCTAGAGAAGTTACCACCTTGAATAGTTCGACACTTATTTGGAGGATTTTTACTCAATCGCTGTCTTTTTTTTAATAATACGTTGTTAGAAGTAACAATGGCAGAGTCTCATAGCTCAGCTGGTTAGAGCGCTACACTGATAATGTAGAGGTCGGCAGTTCGAGTCTGCCTGAGACTACGAAAGGGGGGATGTAAGTTCTCCATATGCTTCGGCATAGAAGAAAGTTCTTTTAGAAGAGATTGGAAATTTTAGGAGTTGGGTTAAGATAGGTGATACCTAGGTACCACTACCTGGAGCGCAACTTTAGGGTTTTGTTTTGGGGGATTAGCTCAGCTGGCTAGAGCGCCTGCCTTGCACGCAGGAGGTCATCGGTTCGACTCCGATATTCTCCACCAAAGCGCTGGATCCTGAAAAGGAGTTGGTACTGACTGAGAGGTTGGTATTGATACAGCCAAACGTTCATTGACATATTGGGACATTGTAAGGGGTTATTTGGTATAGACGTGGAGTTTATACAGAGACAAATAACTTCGAGCATGAATACGAGAATAACTAAAAGTAGTACGAATAAAAATAAAGGTATAGCGACAAGCTATCAAAGGGCGTATGGGGAATGCCTAGGCTCTCAGAGGCGATGAAGGACGCGATAAGCTGCGAAAAGCTGCGGGGAGGAGCACATATCTTGTGATCCGCAGATATCCGAATGGGGCAACCCGGCTGGTTGAAGGCCAGTCATCTCGTAAGAGAAGCAAACCCGGTGAACTGAAACATCTAAGTAGCCGGAGGAGAAGAAAACAAAAGTGATTCCGGGAGTAGTGGCGAGCGAAACCGGAAGAGTCCAAACCAGAGTTGTTTCGGCAATTGTGGGGTTGTAGGACCACGACATTAAGTGCGTAATGAATCAGAACACTTTGGAAAGAGTGACCATAGAGGGTGATAGTCCCGTACGAGTAAAGACCGATACTTATAGTGGTATCCTGAGTAGCGCGGGGCACGTGAAACCTTGTGTG
>Ga0208167_1000472_pt1 | contig 7899 bp, 6 predicted proteins | sample Colrivmet1546A02_FD_187638 | JGI IMG/M metagenome (GOLD analysis project Ga0208167, IMG submission 187638) | Estuarine microbial communities from the Columbia River estuary - metaG 1546A-02 (SPAdes) (version 2) | ecosystem: Environmental > Aquatic > Marine > Intertidal zone > Estuary | place: USA... | reverse complement strand
TTCACTTTTTTCTACTTTATTTTTCAATAATTCATCTAAATCTTGATTAGGGAGTAAAATTTTATTCTGTTTAATTAATAAATTATCAGGATTTATAGAAATAAGTGGATTTGCAAGATTTTTAGCTAATGCTCTTTTTAGGGTATTTGTATAACTATAAGTAAATCCATTTACATTCATTTGAAAATCAAAATGTAATGAAGTCCCATCACAAAAGTCAAATTGAATTGTAATTGGATAATGACCATAGGCTCCTACATCACTTGCAAATGTCCCTATTTCCCATTTTAGTCCCACAATATTGCATATACTTGAACTATTTGAATAAGCGTCTTTTCTTTGCTCCTCTGTTACTATCAAATCCCAACCAAAATTAACTTTAATAAACTCTTTTAATACTATCAAATCTTGATTTTCATTTACCCCCCTTGAAACCAAATAATCTATACCAGTCTTAGTCAATCCCAAATCTACATATTTCACTATAGGAATTCTTGAATATAAAGTAGCAAGTTTTTGTTTTTCAACTTCTTGAGCATTTATAAAAGAGGGAAGAATTACTAACGATATTAAAACACTCAAAAAAGACTTTTTCATATTTATAAATTTAGTAATGTAAATATACCCCACATTTTAACTTACTCAAAATGAATATTTTATGTGTATAAAACAATCATTTACAACACTTTGGACATGATTGAAACCCAGGGCAAATACCAGGGCTACCCCAAAAGAACCTATGATGGAGACCGGTTTAGGGGTGGTTACAGCGATCATTTCCCGGTGGCCCTTATTTTTAAGCCAATTTTGAGCGGAAATACACTGAAATAGCCTACCTTCGCCGTCCCAAATCTGTTTTGGCAGATTCGTTCCGAGTAATCGGAATGTCCACTGGGAAAAACCAATTATTTAACCAAAAAATTCAAGTAATGAACAATTACGAATTAATGGTGATTTTTACACCGGTATTATCTGAAGAAGATTTTAAATCAACTCAGAAAAAATACCAAGACTTCATCAAAGAAAATGGTGGGTCTACAGTAGCCTCAAATCCTTGGGGTTTAAAATCACTTGCTTATCCTATCGATAAGAAAACGACTGGTATCTACTGGATACTAGAATTCACAGCTCCAGCTACAGTGAATGAAAAATTGAAAATTCAATTTTTACGTGACGAACAAATTATGCGTCACATGATTACAAAACTTGACAAGTACGCAGTTGAGTACAACCACATTAAGAGAAACGGCGGTTTCCCTGTTCACAAAGCAGTTGAGGCTTAATTAAATTTTTACCAACATGGCAAAGAATGAAATCAAATACCTAACCGCGATTAAGCAGGAAAAACCTAAGAAGAAATTCTGTCGTTTTAAAAAGTATGGTATTAAGTATGTAGACTATAAGGATACAGACTTCTTAAAGAAATTCCTTAACGAACAAGGTAAAATGTTACCTCGTCGTTTAAGTGGTAACTCTTTGAAGTATCAACGTAAAGTAGCTGACGCTATCAAAAGATCTCGTCAAATGGCTATGTTACCTTATGTAACCGATTTATTTAAATAGGCTCAAAAAAATATTAGTAAACCACCATCCCTAATCTCGCGGTTTAGTTTTTAAACCTCGGCGAGTGACAGCAAAAAATGCTGGGCTCTTGGGAACTAAAAAAATGATTATGAAAGTTATCTTAATTAAAGATGTAGACAATTTAGGTGGTAAGGACGAACTAGTAAACGTTAAAAACGGTTACGCACGTAATTTCTTATTCCCAACAAAGTGTGCTATTGAAGCAACTGAATCTAATACAAAGCAATTAGATGAGCGTTTAAAAGTAAAAGCGAAGAAAGAAGCTGCTATGTTAGCTGAAATTTCTAAAGTAATTACTGTATTAACTTCAAGCCCTGTGAAATTAACTGCTAAGACTGGCGCGAATAATAAAATATTCGGAAGCGTTACTGCCTTACAAGTTACTCAAGCTATCCGCGCTCAAAAAGGATACGAAATTGACAGAAGACGTATTACCATTCAAGATGAAATCAAAGAAACTGGTAGCTATAAAGCCACTATTGACTTTGGAAATGGTCAAAATACTGAAATCGATATTGAAATTGGAGCTGAGGCTTAATTAGCCCTGGACCCTTTTTAGGTCTTTTTGCAGCTTAAAAACTGCCCCAAACCCCTCTCGATACCCTCGGGAGGGGTTTTTTGTTGAATTTTTAGCCTATTTATCCACCTATTTTATTAAAAAAGTGTATAAATAATAGAATTGTAGTTATTATCACTATCTTCGGTGTCCTAATGGCGGAAATCTTCCATTAGTTTTTGATCACTTAATTTAAAAGAACATGAACATTTATGTTGGAAATCTTAGCTGGAATATGACTAGCGAAGATCTAGAGAACTTGTTTACTCCATTTGGTGCAGTAGCAAGTGCAAAAATTGTAACAGACAAATTTAACAACAACAGAAGCAAAGGCTTCGGTTTTGTTGAAATGGCTAACGACGACGAAGCTCGTGCAGCTATCAGTCAACTTCACGACACTGAAATGTTGGGTCGTAACATCGTAGTTAACGAGTCAACTCCACGTCCTGAAGGCGAAAGAACCTTCAAGAAGAAGCCTTATGGTGCTGGTGGTGGCGGTGGTGGATTTAATCGCGGCGGCTCAGGCGGCGGCGGTGGATTCAATCGCGGCGGTACTGGCGGCGGTTACAATCGTGACCGTGGTGGAAATGGTGGTGGTGAATACAATAGATATTAATCAACTGTACACAACTTAACCGTTACAATACATTACAAAATCCTTTCCGTTTATTCGGAAGGGATTTTTTTTGCCCTTTATTTTTTAACTTCAAGCTACTATGGAAAAAAATTACTGGGAAAAAATTGCGCCTTCTTACGAAACTGAAATTTTTGATGTTTTAAAAAACGACAAGTCCGGTAAAATAGTGAAGGCTATATTAAGTTTTGCTGGACCTAAAAAATCGGTGATAGATATTGGCTGTGCTGTAGGTAAGTGGATGCCAGTGCTGGCGCCCGTATTTGGTAAAGTGCAGGCCATTGATATATCTAATAACAATTTAAAAATTGCCGCTAAAAAATATCCGCAGTACACCAACATTACCTATGAAAGAGTAGATATGTCTGCCGCTACTGTAAAAGTAAAAAAGTACGACTCCGCTATTTGTATTAATGCTATTCTCACTTCTTCCTTAAAAAAGAGAAACTTATTTTTTAAACATATGGCTTCCTTTATTAAAAAGGGTGGTGACTTAGTGTTAGTAGTACCTTCCTTAGAATCAAAATTATTCAGCCATATTATTGCTAATAAATATAATGTAGACGATGCTAAAAAAGACAGAGCCCCTAATGGCAAAAGAGCCATTAGTCAAATACGATTTATAAAAGATGGAGTAACTGATATTGACGATGTGCCTACTAAACATTTTTTAAAAGAAGAATTGGAACTATTATTAAATCTTGCTGGATTTACGGTGGAGAAAATTGAAAAGATTAATTATAAATGGTCTACTGAATTTCATAAACCACCCAGCTGGTTAAAAACACCTGAACCCTGGGATTGGATGGTGAAAGCTAAAAAGAAATAAAGAGTTGAGGTATAGACAAAAAAAATCCCTCCCGAAATTAATCGGGAAGGATCTTTAATAAATAAGGCAGCTACCTACTCTCCCAGGAAAACCCAAGTACCATCGGCCATGGGGGACTTAACTTCTCTGTTCGGAATGGGAAGAGGTGAACACCCCCGGCAAAACCACCTTAAGACGGTAATTTTATCGGATGTTTAGTCATGACAACTAAACGGATAAAACAATAATTTACATATTGGAGTAAAATCAATAACAGAAAAAAAAATAAAGCTTACGGGCAATTAGTACTACTCGACTTCGCTATTACTAGCCTTACATCTATAGCCTATCAACGTCATAGTCTTTGACGACCCTTAAAAGTAAACTCATCTTGTGGAAGGTTTCACGCTTAGATGCTTTCAGCGTTTATCCTGGCCGTACATAGCTACTCTGCATTACACCTGGCGGCATAACAGATACACCAGCGGTACGTACGCTCCGGTCCTCTCGTACTAAGAGCATGTCCACTCAATTTACTAACGCCCACCACAGATAGGGACCGAACTGTCTTGCGACGTTCTGAACCCAGTTCACGTGCCACTTTAATCGGCGAACAGCCGAACCCTTGGGACCTTCTCCAGCCCCAGGATGTGACGAACCGACATCGAGGTGCCAAACCTTACCGTCGATATGAGCTCTTGGGTAAGATCAGCCTGTTATCCCCGGAGTACCTTTTATCCTTTGAGCGATGACCCTTCCATGCAGAATCACCGGATCACTTTAGCCAGCTTTCGCTCCTGCTCGACTTGTTTGTCTCACAGTCAAGCACCCTTTTACTAATGCGCTCTACGTACGATTACCAACCGTACTGAGGGTACCTTTGCGAGCCTCCGTTACTTTTTAGGAGGCGACCACCCCAGTCAAACTACCCACCATGCACTGTCTCCCGTTAGGGATTAGGTTCTAAACAAACGAAGGTTGGTATTTCAACGATGACTCCATGACACCTGGCGATGCCACTTCAAAGTCTCCCAACTATCCTACACATCGGTTGTTCAAAATCAATGCAAAGTTGTAGTGAAGGTTCACGGGGTCTTTCCGTCCCGTGGCGGGTAACCGGCATCTTCACCGATACTACAATTTCACCGGGCTCGCGGAGGAGACAGTGTACAACTCATTAGACCATTCGTGCAGGTCGGAACTTACCCGACAAGGAATTTCGCTACCTTAGGACCGTTATAGTTACGGCCGCCGTTTACTGGGGCTTCAGTCAGGAGCTTTGTCTTGCGACGAACACCCTTCCTTAACCTTCCAGCACCGGGCAGGTTTCAGGCTCTATACGTCAACTTACGTTTTTGCAGGGCCCTGTGTTTTTGTTAAACAGTTGGTTGTACCTATTTACTGTGACCGCATCACTGCGGTATGCTTTATCCCGAAGTTACAGCATTAATTTGCCTAGTTCCTTCTCCGCGGCTCACCCGAGCGCCTTAGAATACTCATCCCGTCTACCTGTGTCGGATTCCGGTACTGGCTGCTATGCTCGCTTTTCTTGGCAGGGATTTTATTGTTTCGCTTCCCCCGAAGGTTCCACTCAACGAACATCCGTCTGTTCGTAACAACCACGTCCCTGCGTCACTTTTAATGCATAGTAGGTGCTAGAATATTAACTAGCTTTCCATCAGATGCCCCTTTCGGGTTTTCCTAAGGACCAGACTAACCCTGATCCGATTAACGTTGATCAGGAAACCTTAGACTTTCGGCGAAGTAGTTTTTCACTACTTTTATCGTTACTTATACCTACATTTTCTTTTGAAATCGCTCCAGCATGGCTCGCGCCACACCTTCGATGCAGATTTCAATGCTCCCCTACCACTCAATAAATAAATATTGAATCTAGAACTTCGGTTCATAGTTTGATGCCCGATTATTTTCCGTGCAGGATCTCTCGACCAGTGAGCTGTTACGCACTCTTTAAATGGATGGCTGCTTCCAAGCCAACATCCTGGCTGTTATAGAAATCCCACCTCGTTTGATCAACTTAACTATGTATTGGGGACCTTAGTTGCTAGTCTGGGTTATTTCCCTCTCGGCCATGGACCTTAGCGCCCACAGCCTCACTCCTGGCGATATATGATAGCATTCGGAGTTTGTCAGGGTTTGGTAGGCGATGAAGCCCCCTAGCCCAATCAGTAGCTCTACCTCTATCATACTTCTTTAGCCAAGGCTGTTCCTAAAAACATTTCGGGGAGAACGAGCTATCTCTCAGTTTGATTGGCCTTTCACCCCTATCCACAGGTCATCTCAAGACTTTTCAACGTCAACGAGTTCGGTCCTCCAGTGTATGTTACTACACCTTCAACCTGCCCATGGATAGATCACAAAGTTTCGCGTCTACCCCCACTGACTAATCGCCCTATTTGGACTCGCTTTCGCTTCGGCTCCGTTAAATAAGAACTTAACCTCGCCAGTGAGGAGTAACTCGTAGGTTCATTATGCAAAAGGCACGCCGTCACCATTGCTGGCTCCGACCGCTTGTAGGCGTACGGTTTCAGGTACTATTTCACTCCCCTGTTCGGGGTGCTTTTCACCTTTCCCTTACGGTACTGGTTCACTATCGGTGTCTGAGGAGTATTTAGCCTTATCAGATGGTGCTGACAAATTCATGCAAGATTCCTCCGGTCCCGCATTACTCAGGATACTGCTCGTCCCTAATGATTTGTGCTTACAGGGCTATCACCTGCTATGGCCCATCTTTCCAGATGATTCAGCTTGACATTAGTTTCTAAATGCAGTCCTATAACCCCGAACCCGCAAGCGGATTCGGTTTGGGCTTGTCCCTTTTCGCTCGCCACTACTCAGGGAATCACTATTGTTTTCTTTTCCTTCCGCTACTTAGATGTTTCAGTTCACGGAGTTGGCTCTCTTTCGAGTAATATACCTTCAGTATATTAGGTTGTCCCATTCGGAAATCTTCGGATATAACGCTCGTGTGCAGCTCCCCGAAGCTTATCGCAGCTTACCACGTCCTTCATCGCCTCTCAGACCCAAGGCATCCACCATACGCCCTTAATTGCTTTAAAAAAATTATAAGTTTAAGTGCTTGCATATGCACAAAAACCTTTTCTGTTATTGATTTCACATTTCCAATATGTCAAAGAGCTAATTTCAAATAAATTTGAAACCTGTAGATGTGTTGGACTTGAACCAAATGATTTGCCTGAACAAATCACATCTTAGCTATGAAGCAGTTAACTGTTTAACTACTTTCGAAAGAACTAATTTAAAGTTGAGGTTATCCTTCGCTATTCGGACACCCTCTCACTTAATTGTGGAGGATATCGGAGTCGAACCGATGACCCTCTGCGTGCAAGGCAGATGCTCTAGCCAACTGAGCTAACCCCCCAAGAAAATTTTTTAGTAGACCCGACCAGAGTTGAACTGGTGACCTCTACATTATCAGTGTAGCGCTCTAACCAACTGAGCTACGGGTCTGAACGGGAAAACTTTAAATTTAATTAAAGAACTATTTCTCTCACGAGAATATGATCATTTCTTGCGAAACAATCAATAATTATATTGAAAGTATTTGGAAACAATAGCGGTTTAGCGATCTCTAAAAGGAGGTATTCCAGCCGCACCTTCCGGTACGGCTACCTTGTTACGACTTAGCCCCAGTCATCGATTTTACCCTAGGCAGCTCCTTACGGTTACCGACTTTAGGTACACCCGACTCCCATGGCTTGACGGGCGGTGTGTGCAAGGTCCGGGAACGTATTCACCGTATCATTGCTGATATACGATTACTAGCGATTCCAGCTTCATGCAGGCGAGTTGCAGCCTGCAATCTGAACTGAGATCAGGTTTTTGGGATTAGCATCCTATCGCTAGGTAGCAGCCCTTTGTCCTGACCATTGTAGCACGTGTGTAGCCCTGGGCATAAAGGCCATGATGACTTGACATCATCCCCTCCTTCCTCACGCCTTACGGCGGCAGTTTCTTTAGAGTTCCCAGCATTACCTGTTGGCAACTAAAGATAGGGGTTGCGCTCGTTGCGGGACTTAACCCAACACCTCACGGCACGAGCTGACGACAGCCATGCAGCACCTTACTAGCAGTGTATTGCTACAAAGTGAGCTTTCACTCACGGTCTCCTAGCATTCTAGCCCAGGTAAGGTTCCTCGCGTATCATCGAATTAAACCACATGCTCCACCGCTTGTGCGGACCCCCGCCAATTCATTTGAGTTTCATTCTTGCGAACGTACTTCCCAGGTGGGATACTTAATGCTTTCGCTCAGACACATACAGTGTATCGCATA
>Ga0208167_1000435_pt1 | contig 8277 bp, 6 predicted proteins | sample Colrivmet1546A02_FD_187638 | JGI IMG/M metagenome (GOLD analysis project Ga0208167, IMG submission 187638) | Estuarine microbial communities from the Columbia River estuary - metaG 1546A-02 (SPAdes) (version 2) | ecosystem: Environmental > Aquatic > Marine > Intertidal zone > Estuary | place: USA... | reverse complement strand
TTCAGATGGCTATTTATTTGAGGGCTTCGGCTGCTTTTTGTGCTCGTTTGGCGGAAAAAATATGGTTGCCCTTGTTTGATTTCTTGCTCATTTTTATTGGATACCTGGGCATCGCCAAATATTGGGAGTTGTATCACAAGTTTGTCCGCGGGTATTATCCTTCTGAATTCTTTACCCTTCATATTCCTATTTACATTGGGTTGGTGATGGGTTCGGTTTATTTCTGGGGCGGGTACGACAAACCATTCGTTGGACGTCGGTTGTTCCGGGGGACGCTCGTTGGTTCCTTTGCTCTTTTTGCGATGTATGCTTTCCTCCCCAAGGACCTTCAATTCTCTAGGGCGATATTGGCTTTGGGCTCGGCTTGGGCTGTGGGTGCAGTTTTTCTGACGCGTGGCATTGCTCAATCGTTGCGTATTGGTGATGTTCGGTTTGATCATGGTGGCCGCAGGAAGGTGATTTTGGTTGGGGGTGAATCTGAGAATCAACGCATCGAAAATTTGCTGAAGCGGGGAAGAGTGAACCATGAGGTTTTGGGATGGGTTTCGGCCAGCGAAGTGAGGCAGCCTGGATTTATTGGACATTTGGAGCAGATGTCTGAGGTATTGGAAATATATCGACCTGATTTAGTAATATTCAGCGGGAAGGACGTTTCGTCGTCGCGGATCATGTCGCACATGAACGATTTTCAATCCAAACCAGTCCAGGTAAAAATCGCACCGGAAAAGGGAGAAACCATCATCGGATCGGATTCAAAAAATTTGCCTGGCGAGCTATTTACGTTGGAAGTGAATTACCATTTGGCGCAGGTTCATCATTTGCGAAATAAGAGGGTGTTTGATGTATTAATTTCTTTGATTATGTTGCCCTTGTTCCCTCTGTTACTTTGTTTTTCGGGTGGCAGAACGTGTTTGAATATCTTGTTTGGTATTTTGATTGGTCGCAACACTTGGGTGGGGTATCAGCGCACTGGTGCAACAGCGAGTTTACCCAAATTGGCATCGCCTGTTTTTGAGGTGGCGAGGCAGTTCAAAGGAACAGAATTCGAATTGGATGCGGTAATGAATTATGCACGCGACTATTCTGTTATTGATGATTTACGTATTTTGATTGCTTGTGTTTTTCAAAAGGGGAATGTATCGTAGATGAAAAAGCGGAGTAGGTTTAATTATTACGAGTCACGGCGATTCATCAAGGTTATATTGATGTTGTTGGCTTTGATAATTAGCATTATTACCTTGTATTTGAGTCAGCGATTGGTTGTGAAAATTGCCGGGGAGGAGAAGAAGAAGATGGAAATGTGGGCAGAGGCGGAGAGTATCCTTACCGATCCAAACAGCGATGGTGATTTGGGTTTTCAGTTGCGGGTGGTTCAGTCGAATACTACGATTCCGGCGATTCTGGTCGATGATAAAGGAGCGATTTTAGAATTTGTAAATATCGATACGAGCGGACGGAAGCGGGCGGATAAATATTTGCAAGAAGAGTTGGAATCTTTCAAAATGGAGAATGAAGCCATCGTTGTTCCGGTAGACAAGAATATTGATTATCGAGTATATTACGGTAGCAGTACGGTTTTAACGCAGCTCCAATATTATCCTTATGTTGTTTTGGGAATTGTTGCCTTATTTATGTTTGTATCCTATGTGGCGTTTTCCTATTCCACGCGGTCGGAGCAGGACAAGGTTTGGGTTGGATTGGCCAAGGAGACGGCGCATCAATTGGGAACGCCGATTTCTAGTTTGATGGGTTGGGTTGAGGTGATGGAGTTAGGGGATTTGCCGGAAGGGGCGCCGATGGAGATGCGCAAGGATATTGATCGATTGAACATTATTACAGAGCGTTTTTCTAAAATTGGATCAGAACCGGTGTTGGAAACATTAAATTTGAATGAGGTGATGTTTGAGGCTATCGAATACATGAAAAATCGATCGGGGAAGGGCGTTGTTTTTGAATCCGAATTTTGGAAGTCGGATGTTTTGTGCAGAATCAACCGAAATTTATTTCATTGGGTAATTGAGAATTTGATAAAAAATAGTATCGATGCGATGGACGGCGAAGGGATTTTAAAATGCAGCGTAAAGCTGATAAGAAACAAGGCGGTGGTTGATATTACCGACAATGGCAAGGGAGTTTCAAGGGATCAGATGAAGTCGATTTTTAAGCCCGGATTTACCACCAAAAAGCGAGGTTGGGGTTTGGGTTTGTCGTTGGCTAAGCGAATTATCACAGACTATCATCGCGGCAATATTTATGTAAAATCGAGTATCCCGTTTGAGCACACAACCATACGCATCGTAATTTCTGCAGTTTAAGGGCGGGAAAGTTGTGAAATAATAGGTGTATTTTAGGATTGAAGATTGCCAAATTTTTGGTAGGTTTGAATTCATGATTCAGCGCATTCAAACAATCTTTTTAATTTTGGTTATCGTAATTGGATATGTCAACTTGTGGCAGGATCCGGTCTATGCTTGGTTTACTGCGAACGACCATAGCAATTCAAATGTTTTGATGTTTTGGCACAGTTATTCGGGGGTTGTGACGGATGCGAACACGATGTATACGCCTGATTTGCTGACGGCGTTTTTTACGGTTGTGATGATAATTGCAGCATTGGCAACGGTGTTTTTATTTAGGAATCGGAGATTGCAATTGAAAGCGGCGTGTTTGACACTCGGATTTTCGATTTTACTTGTTGGAGTTTTGTATTTGAGATATTTTATGTTGTCGTGGGCTCATGAAAACTACACAGCTCAATTTGGTATTCATTTAATTTGGCCTCATTTTTTTATATTTTTTGCTGCGTTGTCGGTTTATAATATCAGAAAAGACGAGCGTTTGGTTCGGAGCATGGATCGCATTAGGTAATGTTTAAGGGTATGATAAACAGGGTTTGTTTGGGTTTGGTTTTATTGTATTTGGGGGGTGATTTGTTTGGACAGGCAAAAAAGTTGAAGCAACCTCAGGAGCCGGGCAAGATGCTTGTTACTGGGGAATATGAATTTATAGCCAAGGATGAGTTTGGTACATTGGGTTTGAGTGGGGCGATGATGCGCGCCGAAGGCGCGCGCAAGGCTCAGGGCAAAGCCCTGAGCCCACAAATGCAAAAATCGTATGATTCCCTTTTAACCCCCTTTGAAAAATCAAAAGGACTGGGTACCGCCAATTATTTTGAATGTGTGGCTTGGTATAAGCAGCTCGCTGCCACATTTCCTGCATATTGTTCTCTGCAATCTATCGGACTAGGCGATGTAGGCAAGGATATTTATGTGCTTAAACTCAACGGTCCTGCTACGGAGACCATGGATCGGTTTGGTAACGGCGATCTGGGTATTGAAGCCGGATCCAAAGTAGAGGTTAAGCCCATTGTAAAAGTTCTCATTAATAACAATATCCATCCTGGTGAACCCGAAGGGACGGACGCTTGTATGATTTTATTGCGTGATATGCTCTTCTTTGGTCAGTATTGGCAGCAAGTTTTACCCTATTTGCAACTCCATGTGATTTGTCAGTATAATGTAGATGGAACCCTCACTCGCAGCGGAACATCTAGAGCCAATCAAAACGGTCCGGTGGAATATGGATTTAGAGGCAACGCGCAAAACCTAGATTTAAATCGCGATTTTATCAAATTGGATTCTAGAAATGCAAAGTCGTTGGTGGGCTTGATGGCGATGGAACAATACGATTTATTCATCGACAACCATACCTCTAATGGCGCTGATTATCAATATGTTCTAACGTATTTTCATACGCGACCAGAAAAATTGCAACCCGGTTTAACCGATGTTTTAATTCCCTTTGAGAAGTCGTTAAAAGAGCGTTTGACAGCCAATCAATGGCCTACGGCTCCCTATGTTGAAACGATCAAAACGGTGCCTGATAGCGGATTATTTGCATTTTGGGAAGGCGGTAGATATGCCACCGGTTTTGCCGCATTGCATCATACTTTGGGCTATACCGTTGAAACACATATGCTTAAGCCTTTTTCGCAACGTATGCTGGGGACTTTGGCATTCATGGAACAGTTTTTAATTGCCGCTACCGCGCCATCGCTCAGAAATGAGTTCTCAACAGTAAGAAGAAAAAATGTGGATTTTGCCCCCAAACCTATCGGAAAGTGGATGCCAATTCAGTTTCAGTTGGACCAGACAAAATTTACCGAAATTGATTTTTTGGGATTTGAATCGGGATACCGTCCGAGTGAAATTTCTGGCGCCGATCGATTGGTGTACGATAGAACCAGGCCATGGTCGAAAAAAGTGAAATATTACGACCAATACCGCTGTACCGATAGTATTCTAGTGCCTTCGGCTTACATCGTCCCGTTTGCCTATGGCGATGTAATTCAGAAGTTGAAGCTCAATAAAGTGGTTTGTAAGCCAATTCCATTCGACACGGTTACGATGTTGCGAGTGAGCTATATCAACGAATTTAAGACGGTGAATCATCCTTATGAGAAACACTATATGCATCATGGTGTAAAGACCAGAGATACGGTTTTGGCGGTACAACTTCGGGCGGGAGATGTGGTAGTTCCAATTACATCAGTAAATGCAAAGTTTGTTGTTTCGGTTTTGGAGCCAAGGGCTGCTGATTCCTATTTTGCGTGGAATGCGTTTGATGGCGTATTGATGCAGAAAGAAGGTTACAGCGATTATGTTTTTGAAGACTTAGCTGCAGACTGGTTGAAGGCTCACCCAGAAAAACGTGCTGAATTTTTGCGTAAAAAAGCGAACGATAGCGAATTTGCGAAGGATTCTTGGGGACAGTTGAATTGGGTTTACAAACAATCTGCGCACTACGAAAAAACACACAATTTGTATCCGGTTTACCGGTTGGATTGATTGTGATTTATTGGCTTGCGGATTCCCGATTTGAGTTATTGGGGTAGAAATACTGAACGATTATACCGATTGATAGCATCGGCAAGATCCAAAAATCTCTCGCATTTAGTCGGGCCAAGACGTTAGCAAAACAGGCGGTAGAAAACGCATTGCACAAAATAAACAATGCCGCTATTGCAAAGAACGTGGCTAGGAGTGGATTGGGCTTGCGATAAAGACAAATCAAGGCGAATAGAATGAGGACAATTGCCGACCAATCATATATTTTGTTGTAAAAATCGAAATCGATTTGGGACTTTTGTTGTTTGGAGTCGTTCACAAACCCCTGGTATTCATCGGGGTAATTCATTTTTAATTCCTGAGCCAATGTCGCGCTGGTATCTAGCGGCGTGAGTCCGTCGCCTCCGTGGGTTAATACCACTTGTTGGGCGGTGGCAGCAACAGCTGCTTGAATGTGAAGTGCAATGTATTTTGGCTTACTTAGGGTGCCTAAGATAATCTCGCTGTATAGTTCTTTGCTATGATGCCAACCGCCGGTCTTTTCTAGGATGCCGTGGCTGTTCCAAACAAAGTCCCACGTATGCTCTGGAAGGCTGTCTTTAAATGCACAGAAGGGGTTGGGTTTGGATGCGCATTCATCGTCCAAATAGGTTTTGAGGATTCCATTTTCGCAGAGTTTACCCATGAAAAAAACGTGGGATCCTTTGCCTACGGTCACTCCGTTGCCACCCCAAATGTTACTGGCGATGAGAAGTGTCCAAGGAATGATTGAAATTCCGATTAAGGAACGGGTTTTAGATAGCGAAACGTATTGGTTTAATGGGTGGGTCCATTTTCCAAGATAACCTTTCCAAGCGAGCCAAATGGCAATACCCACAACGGTGAGCGTTATCAGGTTTGCGTTGTGCATGACGGCGGAGACCACGATGACCAATGCACAAATTATGGAGTTGCGAAGAGATTTGGTTTGGAGAAATAGCAAGACAAAAATGCAGAGAATGGCCGTAAAAATATCAGGCATCGCTTGGAGTAAAAACCAGGGCATGGAGGTGAGAAAGCAGGCGCATAGCCACATCGACAAGAAAATCCATCGTTGATTTAAGGATATTGGGTAGTCGAGTTTTTCGGGATTTGCTTGCGGCAGTGCTGGAAATAACTTGTTCACTAGTTGGAAGATGCCCACAAAGAGTAAGATTAGTGGGGGCAGGACAACGATTTCGCCGAGGATGGGTTGGGTGAAGAGCGACATCAAATCGTTCAATCCACGTAGATACAAACTATAGAAAACGGACCGATCTAAGGGTATGGATAGGTTTTGAGCGGTCATTAAGTAGGCTCCGCTATCTGATGTATAAAGGAGGCAGCCTCCAGTAGCAAAAAAGAAAGGCAACAGACCTAGGAAGGCGAAGTTAATGGGCCATTCGCGAGCCAAATAGCTGTTTTGTAACCAACGCTTTAGCGCTTTCATGGGATGGGTTTATTCCCCGAAGTACTCCACAAAGTTATTTTGTGTTTCCCAAAGGGTGATTTTATGCAAGGCCACACCCAGAGGTAATTTGGGGGAGAGACGCTGCCAAATTGCAACCGCAACGGTTTCGATGCTAGGCATGGTATCCTTTAACCAAGGCACATCGAGGTTTAAATTTTGATGATCTAGATGGTCGATTACCTCTTCTCTAATAATAACCTTAAGGACTTTAAGGTCGATGACACAGCCTGTATCCGGATTTGGCTGGCCTTTTACACAAACGTATAAATCGAAATTATGACCGTGAAAATGGGGGTTCGCACACTTGCCAAAGACTTCAGAATTTTTTTCTTCACTCCATGTAGGGTTCCACAACCGATGTGCGGCGTTGAAATGTTCTTTGCGGGTTAGATAAAGGGTTGGCATTGCTTTGCGGGTGCAAAATTACTGCGTTTTTTTGATTTCTCTCAGCACAAAAGTATCTGGTAATGAATATCGCATCAAACTGCCTGTCATTGCGTCAATCATCCAGTTCCAAGGAATAATGAAATTGAGGCCAGCCGACTCATTGAATTTGGGTTTGAGTGTCTGCGATGTTGGCTGGTAATTGGGGTGAGTTAGGGTGATTTGGAGGCTGTCTTTTTGGGGACGTCGAACATCGATAAAGCAAGGTGTGATGCCCGAAATCGTGGTGTCTGGAATGATTTTTTTGATGCTTGGGGTTTCTGCGGTTGATGCAAAAGAATCAACTTGTGTTTCTTGGGGTGCTTTGTGTGCATTGATTCGGGCGACAAAAATGCTAGCCCCGGGAGGGTTGGAAACTATATAAAGCGATTGCTTTTTTCCGGTTATGATCGTAGCGCAGCCAAAAAATCCTAGCGCCGCAACAATCAAAACGGAGATTATGATTTTTGTCCGTACCAATTGGCGAGTTGATTTACTGTAAATCGAATATCGTCTTCGGTATTTTGTTTTCCAAAACTGAATCGCACAGTAGTTCGGTTTGTGCCGGGGTAGAGGCAGTTAATAACGTGACTTCCGCCTGTGGCACCACTAGAACAAGCACTTCCGCCACTGGCCGAAATTCCAGCCAAATCCAAATTGAATAGGATCATGCTACTTGCTTCGTTGGGAGGAAGAGAAACGCTCAAAACTGTATAAAGCGAATTGCCTTCTGCATCGCCGTTGAATGAAACATCTGGAATAGACTCTCTAAGTAATTGAATCATGAGTCCTTTGATATTTTCTAGATGTGCCTTTTTGGCGTCCATTTCGCGGTAGGCAATTTCCAATGCCTTGGTCAATCCTACAATTCCAATTACATTTTCAGTACCGCCACGCATTTCACGTTCTTGTGCACCGCCAGTAATTTGTGGGGGGATTCGATTTTTTTTGTTGATGTAAATAAATCCAACACCTTTAGGCCCATTGAATTTGTGTGCCGCGCCAGCAAGGAAGTCGACGTGACCCTGACTCAAATCAAAACGATACTGACCCATGGTTTGAACCGTATCGCAATGAAAAATTCCGCCCGCTTGGTGCACCATTTGACCAACGGTTTCGATATCGATAATATTCCCGATTTCGTTGTTGGCATGCATCAAACTAACGAGGGGTTTTGTAGCCGAATTCAATAGCGTTTGCAAATGTGCCATATCAACATGTCCGTTGGGAAGCAGATTTACCATGTGTAATCCAACGCCATTTTTATGATGCAATTCTTCTACCGTATGCAAAACTGCGTGGTGTTCTATGGCTGAAGAGATGATATTTTCGATACCCAAATTGGCCACACTGCCTCTAATTGCAAGGTTGTCGGCCTCTGTTCCACCGCTGGTAAAGAAAATTTCGCCGGGTGAGCAGCCCAACATTTTGGCGACGCTACCTCGTGCTTCTTCGATAATGCCTTTCACTTTCCTACCATGGGCATGGGTCGAGCTAGGATTTCCGTAATGTTCGCGC
>Ga0208167_1000432_pt1 | contig 8289 bp, 6 predicted proteins | sample Colrivmet1546A02_FD_187638 | JGI IMG/M metagenome (GOLD analysis project Ga0208167, IMG submission 187638) | Estuarine microbial communities from the Columbia River estuary - metaG 1546A-02 (SPAdes) (version 2) | ecosystem: Environmental > Aquatic > Marine > Intertidal zone > Estuary | place: USA... | reverse complement strand
TTCCGCCGAAAATGGAATGGGAATATCCACGGATGACAGGACCTCCACGGGCGCATCTAACTGCGCAAAACATTCACGCTGAATAACATGCGACATATCGGCACCGAAGGAACCCCGGAAAGTATCTTCTTGAAGCACTAGGCATCGGCCTGTTTTTTCCACCGATTTTTTAACCGTTTCAAAATCCCATGGAACCAAGGTGCGCATATCAATCACGTCCGCATGAATGGTCGTCGATTCTCTTTGCCAAGCCATAGCCCAATGAACTCCCAGCCCATACGTGACTATCGTGAGATCCGATCCCTCATGGGCCACCACGGCTTGACCAAAAGGAATGGCATAGGGCTCCGTAGGTACCTCGCTTTCTTGGGAGCGATACAGCGCCTTGTGCTCAAAAAACATGACCGGGTTAGGGTCCTCAAAGGCCTGCAAAAGCAAACCCTTGGCATCGTACGCATTGGATGGATAAACCACCTTCAGCCCGGGCACACGGGTAAACCATGCTTCGGTACTCTGCGAATGAAAGGGGCCGGCCGCGACCCCTGCGCCCGTTGGCATGCGAATAACCATATCCACGGATTGCCCCCAGCGGTAGTGTAGCTTGGCAGCCTGGTTGCAGATTTGGGTCATGGCTTCGGTCACAAAGTCAGAAAACTGCATTTCAACCATGGATTTTTGACCCTCTACGGCCAAGCCCACTGCGGCCCCCACGATGGCCGACTCACAAAGGGGTGTGTTGCGAACACGGTCCTTGCCAAAGCCCTCGACGAAACCATCCGTGGCTTTGAACACCCCGCCATAGTCGGCAATATCTTGGCCCATCAGCACCAAGGATGGGTGCCGCTCCATGCTTTGCCATAACGCTTCTCGAATAGCGTCGATGACGCGCAATGTTTGGACCGGACCATCGGATGCAGCAGGCAGTGTCGCGGGTTGGGCGGGTGCAAACACATCGGCACGCTCCTGCGCCACATCAAAAACAGGATTGGGCTCGTCGAGGGCCGCATTCAGAGCCTCCAACACCTCTTTATGGCAACCCTCTTCCAAGGAGGCTACCTCTGCTTCCGTCATCCAGCCTTCAGCTAGGATTCGTGCTCGAAATTGATCGATCGGGTCTTTGGCCTTCCAGGAATCGATGAGGCCTTCCGGATAATACTTCGTACCTGAGGCTTCCTCGTGCCCGCGCATGCGGAACGTGACACATTCAAGCAGGATGGGCCGGGGGTTTTCGCGAATGGACTGGGTCAATTGCGCCGTCAAGGCGTGGACTGCCTCAAAATCATTGCCATCAACCGAATGGGCCTCCATGCCATAGGCTGGGCCTTTCACCGTGAAGGAATCAAAAACAAATTGCTCTCTGGATGGCGTTGATAGGCCCCACTGATTGTTTTCCACAACAATCAATACAGGGAGCTGCCAAACGGCTGCCACGTTGAGCGCTTCGTGGAAGTCTCCTTCCGATGCCCCACCGTCGCCCGTATAGACCAAGACACATTTTTGTTCGCCGCGAAGTTTGCGAGCCAAGGCCAAGCCATCCGCGACACCCAGCTGTGGGCCCAAGTGGCTAATCATGCCAAATATTTTGTGCTCCCGTGAGCCAAAGTGGAATGATCGGTCGCGGCCTTTGGTGAATCCCGTGGTTTTGCCCTGAAATTGGGCAAAAAGCTTCTTCAAGGGCACATCTCTGGAGGTAAATACGCCCAGATTTCGGTGCATCGTACAAATCCACTCATCCTCCTGCATCGCCAACGCAGTCCCCACCGAAACGGCTTCCTGTCCATAGGAAGAGAACCATTTTGAAATGCGGCCCTGCCTTAGGGCAATGAGCATTCGTTCCTCGACAGCACGAGGCAAAAACAAAGATTTATAGGCGTTAGAGGCGTTTTGCGAGGAAAATTCCATGGAATTTGACGTGGGTTGTACACCTACAAAGGTGGGGCAGGAAGTACATTTGTTGTATGAATCTTCAGACGCTCAACCTACAGGCCTTCGCGCACGGAGATGCGGCGAGCCGTCAGTCCTTCGTTTCCTCCTTGGGCCAAGCCTTCGAAAGTATCGGTTTTGCCGCCATCGAAGGCCACGGATTTACCAACGCAGAACGCGACGCCTTGCAATCCGTCATTCAGGATTTCTTCCACCAATCTACCGAGGACAAACTGCGCTCCCACAACCCTGCGGCCAAGGGACAGCGCGGCTACACACCTTTTGGCATCGAACATGCCAAAGGTGAATCCCGCCCGGACTTAAAAGAATTCTTTCAATGGGGCCCCATGAACGCGTCCGAACGCGGCCTTGCCCCCAATATTTTGGTCCCCCATATTGTTGACCTGGACGCCACCGTGAAGAGCGCCTATGAAAAATTGGAATCGGTGGGACAAAACTTGATGCGGGCCATTGCCTTGCATTTGAATTTGCCCGAGTCCTTTTTTGACGCCTATTTGGACCAAGGCCATTCCATTTTTCGCGCCATCCACTACCCCGGCCAGAAGACCCCCATGGTCGAAGGCATACGAGCAGCCGCACACGAGGATATCAACCTCATCACCTTGCTGATGGGCGCTTCGGCAGAGGGCCTCGAGCTATTGAATAAAGAGGGCCAGTGGGTACCTATTCACGTCACCTCCGAGGTGCTCGTCATCAATGTAGGCGACATGCTCCAACGCCTGACCAACAATTTGCTTCGAAGCACGACGCACCGAGTGGTCAACCCTCCGGCAGAAAAATGCCACCTTCCCCGCTTCTCCATGCCCTTCTTTGTGCATCCCGCCGAGGAAATGCCGTTGAATTGCCTCGATTTTTGTGTCACTGCGGAGAACCCCAAAGCCTTTGAGGACATCACGGCGGGTGCGTACTTGCACCAGCGATTGGTCGAAATTGGCTTGGCCTAAGTATGCGGATCGACATCATCTCTGTTCTCCCTGAACTCATTCGCAGTCCATTTGAGGCGAGTATCCTGAAGCGCGCCCAGCAGAAAGGCTTGGTGGAGGTCCATCTGCACGACCTCAAGGCCTTTGGGATGGGGAAGCACCGCCAAGTGGACGATTACAGCTTTGGAGGGAATGCAGGCATGGTCTTGCGCCCCGAACCGTTGTTTGCGTGCATCGAGCAGCTCCAATCGGAGCGCGCCTACGACGCCATCCTCTACACCACTCCGGACGGTAAGCGCTTTGACCAAAAAGACGCCAACAGCATGTCCCTTTTGGAAAACGTGCTGATTATATGTGGCCACTACAAGGGTATTGACCAACGTGTCAGAGACCACTTTGTCACACACGAAATCAGTATTGGGGACTATGTTCTGAGCGGAGGTGAATTGGCCGCAGCGGTGATTTCGGACGCCCTGATCCGCCTGATCCCTGGGGTTTTAAATGACGAAACCTCCGCATTGACGGACTCTTTTCAAGACGGTCTTCTAGCCCCACCTGTGTACACGCGCCCCGCCGAATTCCGCGGCATGGCTGTTCCCGAAATCCTGACTTCGGGCCATGCTCAAAAGATTGAAACGTGGAACCACGAGCAAGCCCTCAAGCGCACTGCCGAGCGCCGACCAGACCTCCTCGGGGAGGAATGAACCTTGCTTGACCCTGGGAATACAAGATATTTGTCTTTTTTGTACATTTGCCGACCTCAACGGAGGAACCTTTGAAGCGCTTGGCAGACCTCTGCCACCCTTCATCGGGCCGAAGTGAGGATGAAAGCGACGCTAACCTCTGGCCACCGTGGCGTACGTTGCCGATCGATGAACGCATAAAATGCACCAATATGGACCTGATTAAATACGTCCAAGAAAAATTTGTCGAAACGAAGGAGTTCCCTTCTTTCGCAGCGGGTGACACGATCACCGTCTACTACCAAATCCGTGAAGGTGAAAAGACTCGTACGCAGTTCTTCCGCGGCGATGTCCTCCAACGCAGCGGTTCAGGTACAACGGAGACCTTCACCATCCGTAAAATGTCAGGCAACATCGGCGTGGAGCGTATTTTCCCCGTCAACATGCCCAACCTCGAGAAAATCGAAATCAACAAGCGCGGTAAAGTCCGTCGTGCACGCATCTTCTACCAGCGTGAGCGCACCGGTAAATCTGCCCGCATCAAGGAGCGTCGCGGTTAAGCCGGACATCCTCTCCACTCAAAAGGCCCCATCAGGGGCCTTTTTTTTTGCTCATCCTTTTCCATCTCTAGGGCTTACCTGCCCCATACCGGTTCCCCCCACGTAGCAAGGAGGGTTTATTTCTGCAAAACTTCGAAGACGGTACGGCGGTTCAGCGCTCTGCCCGCTGAATCCGCGTTGGAGGCAATGGGTTCGCTGTCTCCATAGCCACGAGCAGAGAGCTGCGATGCCGGAACCCCCTGTTGAATGAGGTAGGCCTGTACGGCCTCCGCACGGCGCTGCGAAAGGAGTTGATTGTCCGCCTTCCGACCCACGTTGTCCGTGTGCCCCTGCAGCTCCACCCGCATGGAGGGGTGTGCCTGCAGGTAGGCAATGAAGGGCGCCAGAGAACGTCGGTCCAAATCCGACATCTGGTAGCTATTGGTCGGGAATTGAATGGAATTCAGTCCAAACCGCTCCCCCACTTCCACTTTTTTCGCTTCTAGCAAGGGCACGGTTGCGTCCTCTTCGCGGGAATCCAACTCGATGCGAACCGCAGTATAGCCAATTTCCTGATTTTCAATACTAATCACGAAGTCCCCCGCATTGGGGGTGGCCAAAACGGCCGTATAGGTTCCCGTTGCCGCATCCACCCGAACCCGCGTAACCTCGCGGGTCTGGAGGTTTTCAATGCGCAAGCTCACCCCATCGGGCAGAATGTCCGCCCCATCGACTCGGCCAGTCAAGAAGGTAATCGCATCTCCTTTCGCCGATTCGGGCATGGGAAATCCATAAAAATCATAGCCCGATCCCGCCGGCAGGTCGCCCACCTTTTCATTGCTCGAGAAGTAAGCCATGGGAGACTTGGCCGCGACAGCAAATCCAACTTCCGCTTTGTCCGTATTGATGGGGTAGCCCACATTTCGCGGAGGATCCATTCCCCGCACATCCGTCATAAAGACATCAAAATCCCCAAGACCCGGATGGCCGTTCGACGAAAAGAAGAGGGTGTGACCATCCGCATGCAAAAAGGGTGATTTTTCATCCCCGGGGGTATTGATGCGCGGGCCCAAATTTTCAGGCTCCGACCATAGCCCATCGGGGAGGCGATGGACTTGGTACAGATCCAGCCCGCCGAGCCCGCCTTTTCGGTTGGACGTGAAAATCAAAACGTCCCCATTCGCCGAAAGGGTGGGCTGACTTTCCCAGGAATCGAGAGCATTGACTGTGGTCAGCGACTTGAAGTCCAACCACACGTCATAGGTATTCTGAACGAGAAAAATATCGCAGTTTCGGTAGCCATTTCCCAGAACCTGGCAGGAGGTGAGGGCCATCCAACGGTTGTCTGCCGTGAGACTTGGGCCACCTTCATTAAATCCTTGATTGAAGGGGGGAGACAACGGGACAATTTCCACAACCCCCTCCTCCGTTTGCCGGCCCACGCAGAACTCTTCCTTGAGGCGTCGAATGGGCGCGGGACCGCTTTTTCGATCCAAAACCTCCTGGCGTCGGGTAAAATACCATGTCCGTTCATCGGGACTGAGGACTCCAAGAAACTCATCCGCGGGGGCATCGAGGCCCCGAATGCGGTATGGGGTAAATGAAATGGGATGCTTCTTGAGCGAATCGATCACAGCCCACGCGTTGAGCTGCTGTCGGGCATCGGCCAAAAAGGGCGAACCGGACGGGGCGGATTCCACATAAGCCTCCATCATGGCTGCCGCATCCGCTTGCCGACCTTGCCCTGCCCACAAGGCCCCGAGCTTGTAGCGCAGATCAGGATGGTAGTCGGGGCAAATTTGATAGACCTGGTAAAACAGGGAAGCGGCCGATTCCGGACGCCCTGAAAGCAGACTGAGTTCGGCGGACAAATACTGAAAATGAATCGCTTGGTCTGGGCTTTTTCGCTGCACCGCATTAAGGTAAACCCGCGCCATGTTACCATCCGCCCGATCCAGGGCTTGTTCTGCTTTGAGCACCTCCGCATTGGGAGCGGGGGCGGCGTCGCATTGGCCTAGTTCTACTTGGGCAAAGGCCGAAAAAGACCCACCCACCGCGAAGAGGACCATCCAGCCCCATGGCATCATCCGCCCCATTCACCTTCGGATTCGGCCACAGCCACCGCTACAGAGGCGTCGCCCGTGACGTTGATGACGGTTCGGCACATATCAAGAATTCGGTCGACTGGGAAGATGATCGCAATCCAGGCCGGATTGAGTCCCACCGCCTCCAGGACCATAATGAGCATGATGAGTCCCGCAGAGGGAATGGCTGCGGCACCAATTGATGCCATGACCGCCGTGAACACGATAGTCAGCTCTTGGGTAAGACTTAAATCGAGGCCATGCATTTGGGCCAAAAAGAGCACTGCCACCGCTTGGTACAAACTCGTCCCATCCATATTGACCGTCGCACCAATGGGCAGCGTGAATTGGGAAATTTCCTCGCTGACTTTGAGGTCATCGTGCACGCAGTCCATGGTCACCGGCAAGGTGGCCGCGGAAGAGCTCGTACTAAAGGCCAAAAGTTGTGCCGGCCGAATGTTTTGATGCAAAAATCGGAATGTGCGCACCCAGGAGTAGCCTTTCTTCCGAATGGCCCACCAAACAATGGTCGGATATACCCCAAGCGCCATGATCAAAAGCCCCCCCACGACGGTCAGCATGTAGACACTAAACGAGGAAAATAGCTCTGCCAATCGAGTGGGGTCATCGCCCGCTAACTTGGTCAATGTGCTGGCCATCAGGGCAAAGACAAAGAAGGGTGCTCCGAGCATGACGATTTCCACCATCTTGATGAAGACTTGGGTGCTCTGGCTCATAAAAGCCCGCACAGTTTTCGTCCCCTCCTTGGGCAGCATCACAATGGCGATGCCAAAAAAGAGCCCAAAGAAGATAACCTGAAGCATCAGGGAATTGGTAAAGGCCAAAAAGATGTTGCTCGGAACGATGTCCACGAGGAAGGCCAAAGGTCCTCGGTTTGCCTCCGAGCGAGCGGCCCCAATTTTCTCGGAGAGATCCCCATCGATGACTTGGTTGGACAGCGTGGCCATCCGGCCTGCATTGGCCGGATCTTGGCTCCACCACTGCCCATCTGGTGAAGGCTTCCCTTCTTGGATCAGCCAAGCTTCAAATCCAAGGCGATTGTCCGTGATTTGTTCCGTGGAGGCATAGGCTCCCGGCTGTGTCAGGTTGGCGATGGCCAAACCAATCAAAATGGCCACCAGGGTGGTGCCCACATAGAGTCCTAAGGCCTTACCGCCAATCCTCCCAAGAGCTTTGGGATCTCCCAATTGCCCCACCCCATCTATGATACTGAACAGCACCAAGGGAATGGCAATCAGTTTCAGTGCATTGATAAAGATGGTTCCGAAGGGGGCAATCCAATCTTGTGTAAACGAAGCGCCACTCCAGTATGCGCTGGCGAGGGCCCAGCCAATGCCCAGGAGCATGCCGAAGATGATTTTGGTGTGCAATTTCATGTCATGCGTGGATTTGATGGCGCTGAGCCAAGTACATATCCGCGAGCACGAAGGCTGCCATGGCCTCCACGATAGGCAATGCCCGCGGTAAAACAGCCGGATCATGCCGGCCTTCGATTTGGATGTCGACGGGGTCTCCCGCCCGATTTACAGTGTGCTGAACCTGTTTGATGCTCGCAATGGGTTTGAATGCAACGCGAAAGACAATGGGCATGCCATTGGAAATTCCTCCTTGAAGCCCGCCCGAGTGGTTGGTCGCGGTTTGACCCGGGCCAACAAAAGCGTCATTTTGCGCGGAGCCTGTCGATTCAGCCCCGTCAAAACCCGAGCCAAATTCAATCCCTTTCGCCGCATTGATGCCCAACATGGCATAGCCCAATCGCGCGGATAATTTATCAAATACCGGTTCACCCCACCCTGCAGGAACGCCGTGAATTTCACACGCAATGACCCCGCCCGCACTGTCCCCGTTCGCCTTTAGTGTTTCAAGCGCTTTGCGCATCTGTTCGGCCGTCTCGGCATGCGGGCAGCCGGTTGGGTTCTCGTAGGCTTGAGTCAGATCTAGCTGTGCGTCCGACGGGATACCTATTCCTGCCATTCGAGCCACGTAGGGCTGAATGCGCACCCCAGGGGGCAAAAGTTGGGCAGCAAGGGCCCCCGCAACCACCCGGCAGACGGTTTCCCGCGCGGAGCTTCGTCCGCCGCCTCGGTGATCCCGA
>Ga0208167_1000401_pt1 | contig 8635 bp, 7 predicted proteins | sample Colrivmet1546A02_FD_187638 | JGI IMG/M metagenome (GOLD analysis project Ga0208167, IMG submission 187638) | Estuarine microbial communities from the Columbia River estuary - metaG 1546A-02 (SPAdes) (version 2) | ecosystem: Environmental > Aquatic > Marine > Intertidal zone > Estuary | place: USA... | reverse complement strand
AGAAATCTGCATGAAGTCAGAAAGGAAATTATGTAGATAAATTAATTGTTAATAATTATTGCATGTAAAAAAAGGAAAAAATTATGCATATTGTATTATCGAATGATAATAAGGATATAAATCGCCTTCTTGGGAAAATCGATTTCGACCTTTGCGTTCAAAACTCCACGAAAAAAACAATGTAGGGTGCAGTTATTCTAGAATTGCTTGTATTTCCAATTTTGCCGCCCAGGTATTTCCGTTTATTATGTCTTCAAGCATTATTTGATTATCAATTTTCATTTCGTGCCATCTGTTATGCCAAGATTCCCAAGCATGCCATGAATAACCCTTTATCAGCTTTTTACTACAGTTCCTAAATGAATACTTTGCTATTTCACAAAATTCTATTTCAAATTCTGAGCCTTTTATTTTAATGATTGACGCGATTTCAATTAACCATTCTGCAAGATGTTCATATTGTGTCCATGCATTATCTTCTCTCGTGAATTGTCTCTTTTTATCAAGTAATGACATTAAAGTTTTTATAAAAACGTTGTCTTTACTTTCAATGCCCAAACTCGCAGATTGAAGAAGGATTGTTGTCAGAGAAACTTTCAATTTCAGAAACTCATCGGTATAATAATGTGTTCCTGCCATAACATCTTTTAAATTTTCAACAGTATCAATAAGTTCCTTTGCTTTTTCATACTTGGAGTCAACTTTTTCAAAGAACAAATCTGTTTGCATATTCTGAATGACTTTAATACCATAAGTAACTGAATAAAAATTTTCAATTACATCTTGTATAGTGTCACGAGTAACGTAATAAAGGTCCGTTCTTCTAAACGATTCCTTTTTTGATTTTTTCACTTCATTAAGAATTGAATTTAGGTTGAAATCACCTAATGAGTAACCTAAAATTGCAACTGTTGTCTCTTGAAGAAGTGTAAAAAATTTTCTAGAAAAATAGTTGTTTGAGTTTTGGAAGTTGTAATAATCATTTATTGTCAATATTAAGCTTTCAGGTCTATTTACAGATCCATGTATGTGATAAATATTTTGACCTGAGTTAAGTCTTGGAATTATACTCCCTTCAATTACTATTCGACTTGTAATGGGAATTACGAAATCAGAGAAGATAGTGTCATAATTTGTAGTTACAATATTTATATTTGGATGAGCTGAGAAGAATGTTTGTAGTTGTTTAAGTTTTTCCTTGTCAATTGTTTTTTCGTTTATTCTTGCCTTGATAATTTTAGTTATTTGTTCCTTAATATTTTTTCTCTTTCGTAAGTATTCACTTTCTAGGATTTGAGCACAAATAGTTAAGTCGTAAATAGCCTCTTTTACGTTGCCTGAAGAATCAGTATTAAAAAGTTGGTTTAGAAGTTTGTCGTCGTTGTCAATAACCTTAGTGCATTCCACAAGCAATTCAAGCCAATTTGGAGCATTGCCATTGGTCATATACTTACTAAAACCTGTCCCAACAAAAAGGGTCAAGGAGTTAGTATGTAAAGAAGTCGCTATGTCTAAGTAATCACTCATTTAATTGCCCTCTACTTGATTATTTACTCACCTTAATTTCTTAGTAAGAAATAAATCACCAAATTTAACAAACCCTCCATCACAATTCAAAGGGTACAAATACCCGAATAAACTAGTATTTATTCCAAAATATTAACAGCAAACTATAGTCAATCATCCCCCATCTCCAACATTGGCCGAACCATTTCTCGCAACCAGGGAACATCGACACCATACGAAAGAAGTCTTTCATCGGGAATTTTCATGAGTGCTTTAACTTGTGATACTTCAAAATAATTCCTCTTCCTAATCCGTGTAGGCGTAAGCTTGCCAGCTTTGATGTAATTGTCCATGGTTCTGCGGCTGACGCGGAGCATTTGCATGACGTCATAGGTATCGACCCATTTAGAGGTGAATTCGCCAACTGGGTTTTTGAAGTTCTCGAATTCGGATCTTAGTTGCTCCATTTGAGATCTTATGATTTTGAGCTCCTCATAGAGCATTTCGTTGGTGACGGTTTTACTGTTTTTCGCTTTCATAGAAGACGAATGTAAAATCATTTTTTGGAAAGAAAAAGGCTTGTCACTTAATGGCGTAGTTTGTCACGAAAATTAGGACATTTCTGGACATATTAGTACGGAAGGAGAATGAAAATGGAGTTCAAATTGTGCAAAATGGCATGTTCATTTATTCATTTGTTCAATGTTCACCAGGGTACTTTTTTGAATAGAAAAGCAGTGGTAGAAAACAATAAAAATCGATAAGAAAATACAACTATTCGAATATTAGTTTATCTTCGTTTTATCGTTCTTTTTTGTTGCTCATATGTAGCTCAACAATGTCGAAATCTGATGAGTAGTTGCTCATTTGTTGCTCGCGAAAATTTCGAAAAACCGCTCTGGTAAAGGGATACAGGTTTTATCTTTTGTTATCAATTCATGTATCGGCAAATAATTTCCCTACCTTCGTATTCAAATTATCAACCCTATGAAACTGCGTTTACTCGTCTTATTTTGTGTAGCTATTTTGGGCCTTAAGCCAGTGTTGGCAGAGGAAGGCATGCTCATTCCGTCTTTGATTGCGGCGTTTGAAAACGACATGAAAGCCAAGGGCATGAAGCTCAGTGCGGCCGAAATTTATAGTATCAATAACACGAGTATCAAAGATGCTATATTCCAGTTTGGTGGCGGTTGTACGGCAGAGTTGGTTTCAGACAAGGGTTTGCTTCTGACCAATCACCACTGCGGTTATGGCCAAATACAAGCGCACAGTTCTTTGGAGCACGATTACTTGAAAAATGGCTTTTGGGCGCAAACTATGGCTCAAGAATTGCCGAATCCAGGCTTAACGGCTACCAGAATTGTCCGCATCGAGGACGTTACTGCTGCGGTTTTGGCAGGTGCGAGCGCTAAAACTGACCAAGCGGTGATTGCGGCAAACATCAAGAAGTTGGTGGCTGCGGCTATTGCAGGCACCCATTTTGAGGCAGAGATCAAGCCTTTTAATTATGGCAATGATTACTACCTCATGGTCAAAGAAACATTTACAGATGTGCGTTTTGTGGGCACTCCGCCAAACTCCATCGGTAAATTTGGTGGCGATACCGACAACTGGGTTTGGCCGCGCCACACCGGCGACTTCTCGGTGTTCAGAATTTATGCGGGCAAAGACAACAAGCCGGCGGCGTTTTCTAATGACAACCAACCTTATAAGCCGCTGCATTATTTGCCGATTTCTTTTCAAAACCGTCAAGAAGGCGACTTTACTATGGTTTATGGCTTTCCTGGCTTAACGGAGCAACACGTAGTTTCGGAATACCTCAAATTCATCATTGAAAAAGAGCGTCCTGCGCGCATTGAGATGCGCAATCATTCTTTGGCGGCTATCGACGCCGGCATGAAAGCTTCTGACCTCACTCGCATTCAGTATTCAGCTAAACAAGCGAGCATTGCCAATGCTTGGAAAAAATGGATTGGTCAGGTAGAGGGCTTAGAGAATTTGGGTGCGGTAAAACTCAAGCAAGACTACGAAGCCAAATACAAAGCAATGGCGATCAGCAAGCCTGAATGGGCCAAATATGCGTCGGCATTGGCAACATTAAATGGACTTATGGCTGAAGGCACCAAAACGGAGTACAATTATGCGATAGGCGTAGAATATTTTTCTGTGGGCCCTGAATATTTCAAGTTGGTCCGAAGTTTAGAGGACTTACTCACGAACTATGCTAAATACATGGCCAACAACGAATTGAAGGGAGTGCTCGACAAATTACAAAATACTGCAGATGGTTTTTTCAAGAATTTTGATGCGGCAGTAGATCGACAAATTTTCTTGGAGTTAACCAAATTATACCTTAGTTATTCTCAACAAGAGTTGAAAGGAACCACAGTTGAGCAATTGACCGAACTGATTTACAGTAAATCAATCTTTACTGATGCGGTACGTTACAAAGCGTTTTTGAGCAGTTTTAGCGAAAAATCAATCAAAAAACTGCAAAAAGACGCTGGTTTTGTCCATTTTAATCAATTTTTTACACCATTTAGAAATGAAGTAGTGCCGGCTTACAAGTCTTTTCAAGCAGAGGTCAATAAGTGGATGCAAGTGTATGTAGAAGGAAAATACGTGATGTTTCCTACAGACAAGCACTGGCCCGATGCCAATTCTACTTTGCGCATTACTTACGGGCAGCTCGAAGGTTCGGCACCAACCGATGGCATGCGCTACACCGAACACACTACTTTAGATGGCATCATTGCCAAATACAATACGGGCAATCCTGACTTTGAACTCTTGCCACGCATGCTCGACTTACACGCGGCTAAAAACTACGGCCCATATGCGCAAGGCACAGATCTTTGGGTATGTTTTACAGGTTCTAACCATACCACAGGCGGCAATTCGGGCTCGCCAGTTTTAGATGAAAATGGTTACCTAATGGGGCTCAATTTTGACCGCAGCTGGGAGAGCACCATGAGCGACTATCTTTTTGACCCGAACCGTTGTCGCAACATTGTTGTGGACATTCGCTACGTGCTTTGGGTCATGGATATCTATTCAGGAGCCAAACACTTGGTCGATGAAATGACCTTAATGAAAGAATAAATCTATATTTGCTTTTTATTTTCAACTTCTTTGTTGCTTGACCCATGAATAAACTACTCTTAAGCGCACTACTCAGCTTTTTTATCAGCACCGCATTTGCCAATAAGACCTATATCGGCCCAGTTTCTAAAAAAATCGAAGGTTTTTTAGTCGACTTCAAAACGAAATCTGAAGTAGAAGAGGTTGAAGTACAACTCACGTCTTTGGTTACGGGTAAAGTATACACAGCAGAAACCGACGAAAACGGAAAATTCACTTTCAGAAATGTGCCAATTGGTAAATCGAAATTACGCTTAATTGACCAAGATTACCGTTCCACCACGCTTAAGATATTTGAAACCAATGAAAAGGAGCACCTTATTCATTATACTTTTAGCCAGACAGAGCCATTTACGGCGCAACTTGAGGTTTCCTGGATGTTCAACTGGGGCGACTACCAAGGCAAAGAACATTATTGGTCTCACCTAACTGCGCTTATTATTCTTGTGATTTACGGATTATGCCTCGTACTCATCTTCTTTTATAGTGTGATACAATTGAGTTTGGCAATCGCCTATGTGCGCAACAAAAAGACACAACAAAGTCGTGTTACGCCGGCATTTGATTTAGCAAACGCGCCAAAAGTAACAGTTCAATTGCCAATGTTCAATGAAATGTACGTGGCTGAGCGCATCATCGAAACTTGTGCCGAAATAGAATACCCACGCGACAAATTTCAGATTCAGGTCCTAGACGACTCCACCGACGAAACCAAAGACATCATTGCCAACAAGTGCGCTGAAGTAGCTGCTAGAGGCATCAATATCCAGCATATCCACCGCACAGACCGCACCGGATACAAAGCGGGTGCTTTGGATTGTGCTATGGATAAAGTAGAAGGCGAATTCATTGCTATTTTTGACGCCGATTTTGTGCCAAGTAAAGATTTCTTACTGCGCACCATTCCTTATTTCACTGAAAATGTGGGTGTGGTACAAACGCGTTGGGGGCACCTCAACAAAGACTACTCTTTGCTCACTGAGTTGCAAGCTTTTGGTTTGAACGGACACTTTGCTATTGAGCAAGGCGGCCGCAACGCAAGCGGACACTACATTAATTTTAATGGAACAGCAGGCGTTTGGCGCCGTGCCACCATCGACGATGCAGGCGGTTGGGAGCACGACACCATCACCGAAGACCTCGACCTCAGCTACCGTGCCCAAATGAAAGGCTGGCGTTTTGTGTATTTGGAAGAAGTAGAATCCCCTGCTGAGTTGCCGATCACAATGTCTGCACTTAAGAGTCAGCAACACCGCTGGATGAAAGGTGGCGCAGAGGTATTCATTAAAATGTGGAAGCGTTTGGCTACCACTAAGGGCCTCAAAATAAGCGACCGCATCCATGGTTTGGCGCACTTGTTCAACTCTTCTGTCTTCTTTTTCATCCTGATTCTTTCTTTGTTGAGCCTTGCCGTATTGCACATCAAGGATTCTTTCTCAGATCTGAATATCTACATTAAATACGGGATGTACTTCTTCTCAAGTACGATTTTCCTAGCGTTCTATTACTGGAATTCTTTCCGCGACAAACGCGGCAACTTCTTTGGCGACCTCTTCCGTTTCCTAGGTCGCTTTGTGCAGTTCTTGACGGTTTCTATGGCCTTAGGGCTTAGCAATGCAGTAGCGGTTATAGAGGGCTACCTTGGCATCAAGAGTTCGTTTGTGCGCACACCTAAGTTCAATGTGGCTAAAAAGGATGAGTTCAAAGGGAATAAATACGACAAGAAAAGCCTTTCGATCATCAATATCTTAGAAGGTACGTTTATGGTTGTTTTCGGTTTTACTGCTGTCAACAGAGCAATTTACGGCGACTTAGGAATGGTTCCTTTTCACGTGATGCTCGCCGTAGGTTATGGTATTATTTTCTTTAATACGCTCAAAGAAAACCGTGGCCAACAGGCATAAGCTTTATTCTTTAACGATGCTCAGGCTTTCGAGCTTGGTTTCGTATTTTCCACTTCTGAACTGAAACGTACTGCGATAGCTGTTTCCTTTTGAAACGTAGGATCCAATTACTGTTCCGCTACCTTCTACTGATTTTGCGTTTTTGTAGCGCAGCGTAAAAGTTCCTTTTGGATTTTTTTGAAAAAAGCTATTTAAGATCATTTCGGCCTGAGAAAGCGGATAAGCACCGTCTGAACCTGGGACTTGAAGTACAATTTTATCTTTACCGAGATTGACGATGGTATGTGCGTCGTTGGTTTCCATCCCCTTCTGAATGGTGGCGTATGGGATATCGCCACTAAAGCTTAATGAAATCAGAAGGACACTAAAGAAACTGTAAATTGCGTTCATGCCACAAACTTAACAAAAATGATGCCGTAAATTTGGCTAAATTTGTAAGAATAATCGCACAAAATGAAAGCTCAGCAAGACCAACTCGTCATCTATAATAGTCTGAAAGGAGAAAAAGAACCTTTTGTCCCGATGGTGGAAGGTAAGGTCGGTATGTATGTGTGTGGCCCAACGCTTTATAGCGAGCCTCACATGGGCAATATGCGCACTTTCATCAACTTTGATCTCATCTACCGCTACCTTTTGCATTTGGGTTTCAGCGTCAAATACGTACGTAATGTAACCGACGCAGGCCATATCACTAACTCTGCTGGTCAGGAGGTAGATAGCATTGGTGCGGCAGCTAAAGCAGAGCAGCTTCAATCTTTAGAAATTGTCTATAAATACGCCGTTAAGTTTCAAGAACTCCAACGCGTTTACAACATGTTGCCACCGAGCATTGAACCAACGGCAACGCAGCATATTCAAGAGCAAATTGAAATCATTGAGCAAATCATGGCCAATGGTTATGCCTATGAAGTGAATGGTTCGGTTTATTTCGATACGCGCCGCTATATGCAAGACTACAACTACGGTATTTTAAGTGGCCGCAAAGTAGACGAACTGGAAAACGAAACCCGTACACTCAACGCCCAAGACGAAAAACGCTTTTTTGCCGACTTTGCGCTTTGGAAAAAAGCCAACCCAGACGACATGCAAGTATGGCGTTCACCTTGGGGCAATGGCAACCCAGGTTGGCACATTGAGTGCACCGCCATGAGTACCAAATACCTTGGCAAGCAGTTCGATATCCACGGCGGCGGCATGGACCTCAAATTTCCGCACCACGAAGACGAAATTGCCCAAAGCTGTGGTTCTTTTGGCTGCAACCCGGCGCGCTACTGGATGCATGCCAATATGCTCAATGTCAATGGTCAAAAGATGTCTAAATCCTTTGGCAACTACTTCTTACCCAAGCAAATCCTCGACGGTACAACCGGACTTTTTGAAAAGTCGTATACAGCAAATGTGGTGCGTTTTTTCATGATGCAAGCCCATTACCGCAGCAACCTAGATTTTACTCAAGAGGCTTTGAATGCTTCAGAGAAAGGCTATGCGCGTTTAATTGAAGGGCTTAAAACACTCGAAAATCTTCCTGCCACTACTTCAACTTTTGATGTAGCGGCACTCATCGCTTCTTTTTACAAAGCCATGAACGACGACTTCAACGCGCCAATTTTGGTGGCCAACTTATTTGAAGCAGTTAAGCAAATCAATTTGGTCAATGATGGCAATGCTGGTATTTCAGCAGCAGATAAGTCAGAACTCAAGGCTGCGATGGAAGTATTTGTCCATGAAGTGCTTGGCCTTGCACCAGAAATCATCGCTACTGAAACGCGTTTGGCACCCGTCATGGATCTTGTTTTAGATTTACGTCAGCAAGCCCGCACGAACAAAGATTGGACTACCTCAGATCAAATCCGCGATGGTTTAGCCAAAGCCGGAATCATCGTGAAGGATGGTAAAGAAGGTACCACTTGGAGCTAAATTAAGACAACAACACGAAGTATTAGGCTTTTAGTTTGGCGAGAACGCCATTCCAGAGTGCGTAGCGTTTTTCTAGGGCTTGTATCGAAACATCTGTTGCTTCTTGCCATTTCACTACATCTGAGCCACAAATTTCTTCCATCATTTTTAAGGAAATTGGGCCGTGG
>Ga0208167_1000374_pt1 | contig 9050 bp, 1 predicted proteins | sample Colrivmet1546A02_FD_187638 | JGI IMG/M metagenome (GOLD analysis project Ga0208167, IMG submission 187638) | Estuarine microbial communities from the Columbia River estuary - metaG 1546A-02 (SPAdes) (version 2) | ecosystem: Environmental > Aquatic > Marine > Intertidal zone > Estuary | place: USA... | reverse complement strand
ACGCTACAGCACCAGCGCTAGAGGCATAGTTTACTGACTGTGAACTAATATTTCCAGAATGCATAAGAGTGACCCAAGCCTTATTTGAGCCACTTTGCATTCTCCTAATTCTGAAGTCATCAGACCAAAAAGAACCAGCAAGTTGGAAATGATAACCATCTGAACCAGACCAAGAATTTCCTCTAACGGTTATCCAGTTCCACCAATCTGTAGTTGGCATACCAGCAACTCTTGTTCCAAAATAGAAACCTGAAGCATTGCTAGAGTCTGAAGTGTTTGCGTTTCCGTCAGTTCTACTTACTGATCTTCCATTTGCCCCATCTCCATATACAATTCTAGAAGAGTCAATGCCGTCTACTGTTTCTGCATCGGCAGCCTTTCCTGATGTGCTTAGCTTTCCTGCTAGCAGTGTGTTTACTTCGGTTTCTGTATAGTAACGATCATCATGTGTATGTGATGCAGCGGCATACGACCCAGCAGCTTGATAGTTAGCACTAACCCATGGCTGAGTTGCAATAGCATTTCCTGCCAGCCATCCAGCATTAGAAGAGGTAGATATTACGCCCTGATCATTTACATTATGAGCCCTTGAGTATTCCGCCCAGCCATCAATGCTATTTTCAAGCACAGGCGTTACTTGAGAAAAAGATCCCCAACCATCAATATCGTTAGGATACTCTTGGCGAATCTTTAACGTCCAAGCAGCATTTTCACAGTACACCTGAACCTTTACACCTCCATAGGTTTGATTTAAAGTATCGTAAAGGAGTCTAATGTGCTTAATAGTAGAAACTCCGTGGCGACCGCTGTTTACTATGTGAACGCCACCATTACCATATGACCATGTGATTTTTGCCTCTACATAATTGTGTCTTGAGGAGTCTGTATCATAAAGATGGAAAGTCGCTAGCGCTCTACCGCTGCCGTATGTTGCGATAGTATACCAACCGTCCGCTGCAATAGCTCCGTTGTATCTGGTATTGATGTTAATTACAGAAGAAGAAGATGCATAAGAGCCTGAAGCCTGTTTGCCATCAAGTGCTGTCTGTAGTCCGGTAACGTCTGAGATGGCATGACTGTGCGAAGCAGCCGCGTAAGAGCCGGCAGCCTGATAGTTAGAGCTTACCCAAGATTCAGTAGCTACTTTGCTACCAGTGTCGATTGCACCTTTAGTTCCATTAACATACAGAGATCCACGGATCTTGACGTTTCCTGAACGGTCGATAAGCAGTCTTGCGTGGTTAGCATCATTGCTGTTCCAGTTGTCTCCAAGACCGTAGTGTGGGTTGGTGTCAGTACTACTATTGTAACCGATACTAAATAGGAATGGGTTCTGGTTTGATGTACCCATGTTCCACTGGCGAGGTGAAGACCCCTCTGTTCCTACAAAAGAAAGTACACCACCATGGTTTGTGTTGTTAGATCCTGATGCAACAATAAATACATGGGGGTAGTAATCCGCGCCGAAAACCACACCTTTTCTGTTGTCGTCTGAAGTGTATACACCGTGGGTAGTTCCATTACCAACGCTTAGGGATACACCACTTGTAACGGTTGAGATACGAACTACACCGTTGTCTGAACGAAGAAAAGAAGAAGCATGAAGTCCGTCAAGTAAATCTGCATCTAGTCCCGAAGCTGCTCCGTCATTACCAGAAGTCCAAGCATATGAACCAATATTACCAGATGATAATAAGAGACCTACCTGCGCTCTTGTAACCCATGGTTTAACGTATAACTGACCATCATATTCATACAAAGCCGTAGCTGATACGCCACCTCTGTGAAATCCGATAGTAGGTACGTGGTTAGAATCAGTATAAATTTCAACATTTGAGTTAGTATAGCTCGGAGCGGCGCTTCCAGTAGTTCCGCTCTGATAAGGAAACGAATATCTACCAGCTTGAAAAGTTCCACTAGTAATTGTTGCCGCTCCTTGGTTGTGTGATGCCGCAGCATAAGATCCGGAAGCTTGTTTGTTATCCAGAGCAGTTTGTAAGCCCGTTACATCTGAAATAGCATGAGAGTGGGACGATGCAGCATAAGACCCAGAATCTTGCTTTCCATCGAGCAGTGTGTCAACCTCGGACTCGGTGTAGTATCTGTCGTCGTGGTTGTGAGCGGATGGAGTAAACGAAGATGGAACACTAGTAATGTTCCCCCAAGCTACTGCATTAGCAGTACCCGCCGTAGTTGCATAGTTTACTGATTGCGAACCTATATTTCCAGTATCAATCTGTCTATGTGCTGTTCTTGAGGCAGTAACATTAGTACGTGCGGCGGTATCAAAAATAACTCTCCATCCAGTTCTCCAAGCTCCGCTTGTGGTATGACCAGCTTGAAAATCTGTTACAAATACATTGGGATAAGACCAACTCCAATCAGAGTTACCAATCCAAATTACATCTCTTGTTCCGTCATTACCAAAATATACTGGAACATTACTACCCTTGCCAGAGTCGTTTAAGAGATACGCAAACACATTATACCAGTCGTGACTATAGTAGTTATATCCACCACATCTAATAGTAAAGGATTGACCGGTACTGTATTCATATACTTGTACAGTCATGCTCATCATGGTATTAATACCATATGCCGCAACTGGTAATTCAATCTTAATAGCTCCTCCAGTTCCACTTGGGTTTCCAACAGATGAAGCTCCTCCGGGGATTACAAATCTTGTATTAGCATCATGAACACCAGAATCAGCTCTTACCGATCCAGTTGCCTCAATGTTGCCACCAGTATAGATTGACTTATTGTTATATGCTCTGATCCAAGTAGAGTCAGACATATTCCATCCGCCACCATATGATTCAAAGTAGAGACCCTTAGTTCCTGAGACTCTTACCCAACCTCCGTTTGCATAAATATCCCCCTTAACATGTAGTTTGTAAGAAGGATCAGCAGCGCTGAAGTCACCAATACCAAGCTTATTTCCCTGAATAGCTAGACCATCCGTTGGTCTTGCAATATCAGCCGGTTCTCCATCGTATCCAGTTGCAAGGAAAATCATACCGGATGCATTCTTTGCCCAGATTCTTAATTCAGCATCTGCATCATCATGCTGCCTAATACCTGTTCTCCAAGTAGAGGCACTACCAAATACAATAGAGCCTTCATATGAACTAGCATGCATATTTAACTGACCAGTTAAAGTCCCGCCGCTTGTGCGAAGGAAAGCAGTAGAATCTAGACCATCCAACAAGTTAGAGTCAGTAGCAACGTCTGTAGTTTTCAGGAATGACCCCGTCTGTGCTCCTTGAGCATCTACAGCAATGAGTGCTCCGGATTCGTCATCGATCTTAAACTTATTCTCGTAGACGTTCGAAGCGTTCTTGCTTTGAAATATACCCTTGTGAATACGAAATGCCATATGTTAGATAGTTAACCAAGTTTTTATTAAGTGACTCTTTCCGTCCCCTGATTCAAGGGCTTTACCAATTACGCAGTCCATAAGATTTCTCTCTCTTACTTCCTGTCTTGTGAGCGCCATAGCGTGCCCTGTTTCTGTTGAGGTTACTAGGTAGTCTCCCTCTTCAACTTGACCCGTACAAAGTACTGGTTCAGCTCCGTGTACAAGCGGAGAAGGGTTGCCATATACTGCTATGCCGATCTTCATATAGTCCGCAAAGCTAGTTGATGGAATGGCTTGTCCATCCTTCCACACCAGCACCGTACCCGTAGCGTAAAGACCTGTCTTTTTGTTAGCAAGGTTTGCTTCGTGGATACCTGCTGAGTCAAGAGTCTCACAGTAGACTATTCTCCATCTTCCAGTGTCTCTACCAAGATCGTAGGTAGTATTTGCTGCTGGGGAGATGTGTTGAGCAGTTACATCTACCCCAAAAGTAGAAGTAAGATATCCTTGAGTAGAGTGATTACCCCAGCCATAAGCAGTCTGCCAGTTACTAATTCTTGTAGAGTCTACGTAGTGGGTTGTCTGGTCAGACGTATATACTCTTCCTTTTGTGTAAAGGTGACCCGTGTCCGGAGTAAGCTGCATTAACGCATCATCAGAAGCGTTTTCCCATAAGAATCCAATTTGACTTGTAGAGTTTGCAACACGGAATCTAATAGCGTGAGATGTTCTTCCATCAATACCGGATGCGGCAGTTCCTCCAGCAGACGAACGAGAAGTCCCAGCTTCGCCCATATAGATAACCCAGTTGGTATCGGTGCTGCTCCACATATAAAGACCCCGACCAGTTCCTCCATTTTGAGAATTCTGAACTTCAATTTTTGCTCCGCCCGTATTCGTAAGAAATCCACTAGAAGCAAAGTCAGAAGCATGGTTTCCATCAAGCAAATCAGCGTCAAGACCAGATGTTGATCCATCTACCGTCTTAATCTTAGCAAGCAGGTCGGCTGCGCCAAGCTCGTCACCAACAGAGTAGTCTGTTCCGTTTACAGTCAGTACTACACCACTAAGCGACAGGAAGTTGTTAGCAAGATCAAGGTTGGTGTATGCGTTTGACTTCTCTGTAGCAGTGAGGTTCTGTGCGTTGGTATCAATGCGAAGTCTGTTACCAAGAGCTGTAGATACCGTAGTGCTGAAGGCAGCATCATCTCCAAGAGCGGCAGCAAGTTCGTTGAGGGTGTCAAGAGCTTGAGGAGCTTGATCAACAATAGCTGCAACAGCGTTGTTTACGTATGTTTGAGTAGCATATGCACCGCCGTCTGAATCTATTAAACTACCCCAAATGCGAACCTGTCTTCCAGTTCCGGCAGTTGTTTGTGTACCAACAATGTTAAGACCGCTTGCAAATACTCCAGAGCCAATCTTACCGTCGTTAGAGTCTGTTTGGTTGGTGTGGTAAAACTTAATCCAGCCAGCGCTTGCAGAGGTTAAGCTTCCGCTAAATGAATCGTCAGCATCAGATCTCAAGAACGATGATGCTTGGATTCCATCTACAGTGTCTGCATCCAAGCCAGATCCAGAGCCATCGTTACCGCTATCCCAAACCTGATCGTTGTTTGTGGTTTGTAGAGTAATACCAGACAGGTCTCCCGTCAGACGAATATCCCATCCGCTGGTGATGTCCATGCTTCCTGAGTAGAAACTTGGGTGAGCTATAACATCTACAGTAACGTGACCATAAGACCATGAGCTGGTTGTTCCTCCAATAACAACATAGTCCTTGTTGGCAGTGCTATCGTATCCAAGCTTAATGTCTTTATCAGACTTACCAATTTTGGTTACGTTAAAATTGTACCATCCACTCGTCCAGTCGTGACCAGAAACGTAGTATACGCAGTGTCTGTTGCCGTTGTATTCGTAAGCAGTAATACGAAGGACAAGCATAGACCAGTTTCCGGTATGCGATCCGGGAAGCGTGATTCTAATAGCTCCAGTAGTGTTTCCAGACGCAGACCAGTGGGCTACAGAGAGACCTGATCTGTTGTTTACAAATACAGGGTCTGTAGTTCTTAGGATGCCAGATATTCTAGTGCTACCGTTTACGTCAAGAGTGTAAGATGGATTGGTTATACCAATACCAAAGTTGCCTCCGTTGGTCATTCTCATGCGCTCTGTGAACGTGCCAGAGAAGTCTCTACCGAAAATGAGGTCAGCGTTGTTTGAGGCAATAATCGGGTTGATACCGCCATCGTTACCGATATATAAAGCTGCGGTATTATCCGCTTGTCTACTTACGGATATTCCATTGGAATGGGTTGAAGCATATACAGTAAACCTAGACCAAGCATTAGTACTACCAACGGAAATATCTCCACCTGACCCTATACGCATTCTAGTGGTATAGTTGGTATTTAGATCCAAAGACACGCCGCCTTTAGTCCCAATGTCTGCTACGCCTGTCTGGCTTGCCGCAACGCCTAGATAAAGAGTGTCGCTTTCAAATGTTTGATATACCTGCTTATCTTCAGCCGACTTGTTGAGTCTTAAAACAGCACCATTACCACTAGCTGTATCTGATGTGATATAAAGACCTGTCGAGCCTGTAGCATCAGAAAGCAACAGCTGTCCAGTCATCGTATCGCCAGTAACAGCTACAAAGTCTGTTGAGGCGCTGGAGGCTGCTGTGCCTAAAGATCCAGCTAAGCTGTCTAGGTTATCTTGTACTGCATCTGCACTACCAAGAGAATCATAAAGACCAGCGTGATTGCCCCAACCGTAAGCTGTGTTCCAGTTAGAATCGTTGTATCCAGAGGCAGACAATGTACCAGTAACTGTTAAACCACTAGCAAAAGTTGCGTTCTGATTTGCGTGTAATGTTAAAACTATATTCTCGTCTGTTGTGCCATTTGCTTTAGAGGTGTAAAACCTCATTTCTTGGTTATAAGCACCAACATTAGCGGTTCTAATACTTCCGAGCCAATCACCGTCATTTGAAGTTATGCCTCTCAACAATACAGACTCTCCACTCGTCGCGTTTGTCCCCTGAACATATAGAGCGTCTGTAAGTTTATTTGCAGAACCCGCAGACAACGGAAGCTTAGTAGCAAGACTGTTGGTTACAGTAGTGCTAAAGTTAGCATCGTCTCCCAGTGCAGCAGCGAGTTCATTAAGCGTGTCTAATGCCGCAGGAGCAGAGTCTACAAGGTTAGATATAGCTGTAGTCACATACGCCTCTGTAGCATAACCATAAGAAGCGTGATTGCCCCAACCGTAAGCTGTATCCCAATTTGATATGTTTGTTGAAGAGAAATTGCTTGAATTCCAAAGCAAATAGTTATCTCCAATATACGTGTTTTGTTTATTTACATTGGTGTATGTAGTGTCTGAAACCTCTGGCGCGGGGTAAAAAACTGTAATACCCGCTCCAGCCGATGGGTCTGTCTCTTGGTAAGAATGACCAAAAGTATCTGCCGTAATTTTTAAAGACTTATAATAAGAGACATCTACATATATATCCGTATAATATACTTTTTGTCCACTATGTAGCCACCCTGCATCTGTATGAGTGCCTAAAAACAGATTGTATTTGGCAGTATCTGAATTTAATCCCCTAAAATCTTTAAGGTTTAGATTTAATGTTTGATCTTCTGAACCATTGTAATAACCAAACAACGAATACCTCACGTAAGCCGCATTGTAACTTTCTTCTAAAAGCTCAAACTCAATATTTTGCCACGTATCATCCCAGTGTTTTGGACAGTAATAAACTCTTGCAATTCTATATCTTTTCGCTTGAGTACCATTTGCGTTTATCCCATACCATTTTTTTCTATCTGTTGCGTCTTGATATTTCACATCAGCTAGAGCTTCTGTAATATATCCAGCACCGTTTGTCAACTGATTATTATTCGTAGGAATAGTTGCACTTGAATACGCAAGAGTTCCCAATGAGCCTGCAAGACTGTCTAGGTTATCTTGTACTGCATCAGCGTCGCCAAGAGCATCATAGAGACCGGCATGGTTGCCCCATCCGTAAGCAGTATCCCAGTTGGAATTGTTGTAGCCAGTAGAGCTAACGTATGTACCCGTGTCTACAGATCCATCAGACTTCAAGAAACCTGTTGTACCGCTTGTTTTAAAGCCCGTAGCGTATATGTATCCGGCTTGGTCAAACTTACCAAGCTCGTTAGTAGACTGTTTAAAGCTGATTACAGCGTCTTCATCACCTTGACCGTGCTGTACGTCAGAACGTAGAGTTAAGGCTGTAGAATCGTTTATTAATGCGTCTCCACCAATGCTTCCTGACACATCAAGCTTGTAAGATGGATTATTAGTCCCAATACCAACGTTGCCTGCGCTTGTGATACGCATTCTTTCTGTAGAACTTGTACCAAAAGCTAAAACACCTGTAGTTGGCGATAAATCTGTAACACCACTTATACATGTTATAGCTAAATCTGCTGTAGCTCCATCTGTTAAAAAAGCAACATTACCGTCACCTCTAAGAACATTAAAACGGTAAGGAGAAGTTGTTACCGTCCCAATTCCAACGTTGCCAGAATTGTCAATTAAAACTCTATCTGAGCCATTGACACCGATAAACAGTCTTCCTGCTCCACCACTAATAATGTCGGTTCTTAGATAAGCTTTTTCAGAGTATGAAGTGCCAACACCAAGCCCAATCTTAACGCCTGCACCAATGCCTCCTCCAGCGTTATAAAGTCTTAATCCTTCTACAGATGTTGTATCACTGGTTGATGTTTTAATTTCAAGCTTAACACTTGGATTTGTAGTACCAATACCTACGTTGCCATTAGTATGCACACGCATACGCTCGGTCGAATTTGACTGAGTGAAAGTAATAGGAGCTGTATCTGTTACAGAAAAACCTAACTGACCTCCAGGAGCTACTTTATGTAAAGCTCTAACGCCATCATTAGCATTGATTCTAAATCCATTTAGGTATGAATATCCTTCTACATATAATGCCCAAGGTTCATTGCCATTCCATCCACCATTCTGTTTCACGTGAAGGATAGCATCTGCGCCAGTTCCAGTTCCGTCTGTAGTTCCAGATATTTCAACAACAGAATCTGGTGTAAGAGTACCAACACCAACGTTACCTTGAAAATAGGTGGTGTCATTAAACAAAACAGGCTCTTGAAAAGCAACAGACCCAACAGTAGAAACCTCTAACACGTTAGTAGTTCCCAAAGCTGTAGACGCAGCGAGAATAAACTTGTCAGAGTCTGAGTTGTCAATACCTATAACGTAAGACTGGGTGCTGATCTTGAACTGCATACTAGCATCGCCAGTATTGCCGTCCTCAATAAGAAGCTTAGGGTCTGTAGTTTGGTAATCAAAGACATGGAGCTTAGCACTAGCCTCTACGCTAGCCTGATATGTTCCTACTCTTACTCTTCCGTTATAGTATGCTGTCGTGGGGTTAGATCCAGAGGTGCTCCAAACTAAAGATACCGATGCTGCATAATCCGTACCTGCAACTGCTGCTACAATATCACCGTTCGAATCTAGCTTTAACAGAGACCCCGTAGTGATATCGGAAAGGTTTAACCCACTTAAAAATTTTATTGCCATGCCTGTACAGTATAGATACTAGCAAAAATACAAAAAAAGAAGGGGCTGATCTCAGACCAACCCCCTCTCTATTAAGCGTCTATTTGGCATT
>Ga0208167_1000362_pt1 | contig 9250 bp, 7 predicted proteins | sample Colrivmet1546A02_FD_187638 | JGI IMG/M metagenome (GOLD analysis project Ga0208167, IMG submission 187638) | Estuarine microbial communities from the Columbia River estuary - metaG 1546A-02 (SPAdes) (version 2) | ecosystem: Environmental > Aquatic > Marine > Intertidal zone > Estuary | place: USA... | reverse complement strand
GCGTTCCAAAATTGCCTTAACTGCGCCAGCATCTAAAACTAACTTGCCGTGTGGCTTGGTTGCATGTGCCAACCACAAAAGGCGTGATGTTGTCTTGCTTGCGTGTGCATGAAAATGTGTACCAAAATCCTGGCCAGCCAAAGTTTTATCGGCATCTGCTAGAGATGTCAGCAGCATTGGGATGCCTGCAGAAGTTGCAATCCGTGCAGCTTCAACCTTAGTGACCATTCCACCGCTGCCAACTCCGGAAGATCCAGCTCCACCCAAAGTCTCGTTTTCGATATCTGCAACAGATGTAACTTCATGAATGCGCTTAGCACCAGCCTGTGTTGGTGGAGCGTCATAGAGAGCATCAATATCAGAGACTAGAACCAATAGATCTGCACTAATCAAAAGTGCGACTAAAGCAGCAAGGCGATCATTATCGCCGAAGCGAATTTCACCAGTACCCACTGTGTCGTTTTCATTAATAATTGGAACGACTCCAAGTTGCAGCAGGCGGTAAAGGGTGCGCTGCGCGTTTTGGTAATGAGAACGGCGCACAACATCTTCAGTTGTTAGCAATACTTGTGATGCCGTAATTGAATGGCGATTAAAACTTTGGGTGTATTGAGCGATCAGAAGGCCTTGGCCAACCGATGCTGCAGCTTGCTGCGTTGCTAAGTCCTTTGGACGTGTAGTTAAACCCAATGGCGCAAGACCAGCGGCAATGGCACCAGAGGAAACAACGACTACTTCAGATCCGCGGGCTTTGCATGCAGCGACAACATCAACAAGTTTATTGACCGCATCAGCATCTAGTGCAGAACCGGCTTTACCGGTGAGAGAGGATGAGCCAATCTTGATGACGATTCGCTGTGCAGAAGTAATCTGCGCTCGGCTCACTTGTCATCTCCATCCTCTGATTCATTCACTTCACCTACTGAAATCTTAGGTGAATGTGGGTCTTCAATGTTGTATTCCCACTGCTTTGCAATCTCATCATCGCTAAGAACATCATCAACACGCTCGGTTTGCTGCCATGTTGATTCAAGACGTGAATCCTCGCCTCGGCGATGCAAGTGACCAGCTAGCTGCTCTGCTCCTGCTTCAATTGTTGGCTCCCAATCAAATACAACTTGTGTGAGGCCATCGCCAATACGAACTTCACTTCCAGCAACTGCACCCTTTTTAAAGAGATCTTTTTCAACACCTAATTGCGCTAAGCGATCAGCTAAGTAACCAATTGCTTCAGCGTTCTTAAAGTTAGTTTGGCGCACCCAGCGCTCAACCTTTTTGCCGCGAACATTAAATGAACCATCAGCATTGGCTTTTACTTCAAAGCCTGAATCATCAACTGCAACTGGACGCAAGATAATGCGTGTGCGAACTTCAAGGGCTGCTGCAGCAGCACGATCTTTTTGAATCAAGCGAGCCATTGCATAGGTCAATTCCTGTAGACCTGCACGTGATGCTGCAGAAACTTGATAGACCTCGTAACCACGCTCGCGCAATTCGTCTTCAACCATATCTGCCATAGCTTTACCATCAGGAATATCTGTTTTATTGAGCGCGATCATTCGCACTCTATCTTCTAGACCACCATAAATCGCTAATTCGTTTTCAATAATTTCAAGATCTTGAACTGGATTACGATCTGTTTCCAGAGTTCCACAGTCCAAAACATGCACGAGTGCAACGCAGCGCTCCACATGGCGTAGGAATTCAAGCCCTAAACCTTTTCCTTGGCTTGCCCCTGGAATTAATCCTGGAACATCGGCAACGGTAAATCGTGTTTCACCTGCTTGAACAACACCTAAATTTGGCGCAAGAGTAGTGAATGGATAATCAGCAATCTTTGGACGGGCTGCAGAAATAGCTGCAATAAGTGATGACTTTCCAGCACTTGGATAACCAACAAGTGCAATGTCTGCAACTGATTTGAGTTCAAGGAAAAGTGTGCGCTCTTCACCTGGTTCACCTAGTAAAGCAAAACCTGGTGCGCGTCGCTTTGACGAAGACAGAGCCATATTTCCAAGGCCACCAAAACCACCTTGGGCTGCAACAAAAGTTGTGCCAGTTCCAACAAGGTCAGCAATCTGTTCACCAGCAGCATCGAAGATAACTGTTCCATTTGGAACGCCCAGGATTAAATCTTCACCCTGATGTCCATCTTTGCGATCGCCATAACCTTGATGACCTGAAGTTGCTTTGCGGTGTGGTGAATGATGAAAGTCGAGCAGGGTAGTGACACTTGGATCAACAACCAGAATTACATCGCCACCGCGTCCACCGTTACCACCATCTGGTCCGCCCAGTGGCTTGAATTTTTCGCGCTTTACTGAAACGCAACCATCTCCACCTTTTCCGGCAGAAGCGTAGAGAGTCACACGATCAACAAATGTTGTCATGTCTTTACTCCCTTCACTGCAGAAAATAAAAAAGCGAGCCGTGTGATTACGGCTCGCCCTTTTTAGAGAAACCTTTTATAGAGCTACCGGAACCACAACATTCACTACGCGACGTCCGCGAGCGCGACCGTATTCAACTGCACCAGCTGCTAATGCAAACAGTGTGTCGTCCTTACCGCGTCCAACGTTCTTGCCTGGGTGAAAATGTGTTCCGCGCTGGCGAACTAGGATTTCGCCTGCATTTACTTCTTGTCCGCCAAAGCGCTTGATACCAAGGTATTGCGCATTTGAATCGCGACCGTTTCGTGTCGAGGAGACACCCTTCTTACTTGCCATTTATTTATCCCTTACTTCGCGCCGTTGATGGCGGTAATTTTTACGAGAGTCTGCTTAGCGCGGAATCCCTGACGACGACGGTGACCTGTCTTGTTCTTGTAACGCAAAATATCGATTTTTGGTCCCTTAGTCTCTTCAAGAACTTCGCCTGTGACCTTAACGCCAGAGAGAAGCTTTGGATCTGAAGTAACAGATGCACCATCTACTACGAGCACTGCAGGAAATGAAACAGTTGCGCCAACAGCAGCATCGATACGATCGACGGTGACTGTGTCTCCAACTGCCACTTTTTCCTGATGGCCGCCAGCTTTAACGATTGCGTACACGTGTAACTCCAGTTCATTTTTAGCCCATGGAGCAGAACCAAAGGTTCCTTCGGGCAGAGGTTAAGGGTACGGAACCTCTAGGCCAGGGTCAAATTGCGATATCTAGCCCTTTTGGGCGATACGGGTCAAGGCCTTTTCTAGGGCGTAAATCGGATCACTAGCCGCACCTTTTACTTGGGCATCTGCCAGGGCGATGGCCCCAACAGCATCAGCAATTTGAGCTGGTGTCCATCGATTTAACTGTCTGCGGGCCTTATCAATTTGCCATGGAGCCATACCTAATTGCCCAGCTAATTCAAAAGATTTCACGCCGCGATTAGCACCTGAAACTTTAGCGAGTGAGCGAAGTGATGAAGCAATAGCACTTGTAATCATTACTGGATCAGTTCCAGTTTCTAGTGCGCTTCGAAGAGCAATTAACGCTGCAGGCAAATTACCTTCCAGTGTTGCATCGGCAACATCAAATCCAGTTGTTTCAACTCTGCCCTGATGAAACTTATCAATTATTACTTCATCGATTGTTCCAGCGGGTGCATCTGCTGCAATCTGTCCAATTGCTGATTGAAGCTCACGCAAATCATTGCCCAACGCTCCCACTAAAGCTGAAATTGCTCCTGGGGTTGCTTTGCGTTGTAAATCAAGAAAAAGGTTACGAACAAACTCCTCTTTCTCTGCTTCTTTCTTAATCGGCTCACACGCAATTATCTCTGGCTTAACTTTCTTAATTGCATCCAGTAGCGCTTTGCCTTTAACGCCACCTTTGTGCACAAAGACAACTGTGGTCGAAGAATCTGGGGAATCTAAGTAACGAGTGACTTCATCTTTAGAATCTTCTGGCAAATCCTGTAAATCACGGATGATTAATCCACGGCGCTCTGAAAACAATGAGGGAGCAAGCGAGTCTGCAATGTCGCCAACAAGTAGGTCTGCTGCAAAGAGAGTAGTGATTTCACATTTCTCATCTTTAAGTTGGGCGGTGAGCTTGGTTAATGCTCTGTCTGCAAGAGCAGCCTCTGATCCCAGAATAAGGTAGAAGGAATTCATAATGCATCTACCCCCATCTAATGAGATTAAACCGACCTTTGGCTCTGCGCACTGTGAATTGATGATTTCGCACTTGAACTGCAACGGCACCATCTATATCTGTACGTAAAACCTCTGAGCCGAGTCTAGCCAGCGCCTGCAGAGTTTGCACCGCTGGGTGGCCATAAGTATTGCCTGCCCCCACTGAAATTATTGAAATACGTGGGTGCAAAGCGCTCATGAAAGCTAAGTCCTGATATCTGGAACCGTGATGACAGACTTTATATATATCAACAGGGCCAACATCTTTAACCAGAATTTCTTGAACCGGAGGCTCCAGATCCCCACCTGCAAAAAGTGAAAATGCATCACTTGTTATCAATGTGGCGATGCTGGAGTTATTTATTTGCGAACCATCTCCTGGCATCTCTTCAAAACTTCTAGCGCTCAAGGTGGGCCAAAGGACTCTTATTGTCAATGGACCAACTCTTGCACTCATTCCCCGCACCGCCTTAATCATCTCAACACCACTTAATGCCGATTGAGCCTTAGCGCTTTCAATAAGAGGTGCAGAGTTAACACTGACCCAGACTTGTCCAACAGCGCGATTCTTTATTGCCCCCGTTAATCCTGCGACGTGATCTGCATGAAAATGCGAAAGAATAAGAAGTGGAATCTCCTTTATTCCCAGTGCTTTCAAACAGCGATCTTCTGCAACAGGATTTGGTCCCACATCTATAACTATTCCCCGATGATTGCCTAAATTAATTACCATCGAATCACCTTGGCCAATATCGCAGTTTGCCACCTGCCAATCCCCACCTGGCCAACGTTGTAGCCATGTAATGGAGATCAAAATAACCAAGGTAAAAACGATGATGTGTTTGAACCACTTCTTTAATAACCATGAACCCAGTGTGAAGCTAGCGACAATAAGGAAGCCAATTTTTCCGCTTTGCAAAGTTAATACTGGAAAAGATGATGCCCAATGCGCAATGAGTGCAATTGCCCCTGCTGGAAATCTAATGAACCAAATTAACACTGTGGAAATCAGTGGTGCAAAAGGTGAAAAAAGCGCTGCAATGAAGCCCACAATCGTTATAGGTGCGACAAAGGGTGCTGCCAATAGATTTGCAATAACACTCATAGGAGCCAAATATCCAGAGAGTGCAACGATGATGGGTGAGCAGAAAACTGTTGCAGCAATGGGTGGAGCTAACGCTTGGGCAAGTTTGCCTGGCAAATGTATTGAAAGCTTTTCAATGAGCACAGGTGCAAAGAGAAGAAGGCCTGCAGTTGCTAAAACTGAGAGTGCAAAACCTGCATCACGTGCCTGCCAGGGATCAACGACGACTACGGCGGCCATAGCAAAGCCAAGTGCTGGAAGTGAATCTCGTCCCTTCTTAGTGCCTTGTGCAACAAGTAGAACTGCAGCCATTGCTGCTGCACGCAGAACTGATGGGGATGGTCGCACCAGTGCAATAAATGCGATGAGGGATATAGCTGTTGCCGAAAGACGGAATTTCATTCTTGCAAATAGAAACTGCATCATCCACAAGACAAATGCAGAAACAAGTGCAAAGTTGGCACCACTGACTGCAACTAAGTGAGTCAAACCAGAGCGTCGCATCGAGTTTTTAAACTCCACGCTCTGTTTTGATGTATCCCCCAACACCATTCCGGGTATAAGGGCCCCAGCATTGCCATCACCGGATAGAAATCGAAGGCCCAAACGAATTGCACCTAGTGCGCTAGCCCAACGCGAAGGCGGTGTAAGAATGTGGAAGTCATCCTTTATTACAACTAACGCCGCTACTCGGGCTTCCTTGCTGGCAACTATTCGCCCCTGGGCGCTAAATCTTTGTCCAGGCAAGAGTGTGGTGATGCTTTGCTTTGATGTCATGACACGTATAGGTACACGTAGCTTGTAATGAATAGAGCTGTTGTTAACCAAAACTGCACGCGCAATAAATGAATAGCTGCCAGTACTAGTTTTACTGGGATCTGTAACAACTTCTGCTGTGATGGTTGCGCTCTGCATAAAGAATCTAGAAATCTGACTATGTGCCAGAGATGCTTGGCGAATAGACATCACCGTGGAACCCAGAAGAAGTGCGAAAATGATTACGCTGAATCTGAATTTTCTACTAATTAAGGAGAGCGCAGCCAAAATCAATGCAGCAATTGCGATTCGCCATGGGGCAGTTGCACTTTGAAACAACGCTCCAGCCCAAATTGCACCGCCGAGGGCAACTGCCCTGTAATCAGTTAAACGCGGATTTTGCTTTTGATTTGTGAGAATTTTGCCGCACCGATTCCACTGACTTTTTGGAGATCTTCTATTGTTATGAAGGGACCATGGGTCTTCCTATATGTAACTATGCGGTTTGCAATGACCGGACCAATTCCATCCAGTGAATCAAAATCACCGACTGTTGCTCGATTGATATTAATTGGGCCGCTGCGCTTTGGCGCACTGACTCGAACCCCTTTGCTATTTGTAATTGCAGCATCCACATAGATTTGTTCACCATCTGCCAACACTCTGGCTAGATTAATTGTGCTCAAATCCGCTCCAGGTGCAGAACCTCCTGCGGCTTTGATTGCATCGATTACGCGCGAGCTAGCAGTAAGTGTGTAAACACCGGGGGTATTTACCGCCCCCGTGACATCGACAAAGATCTGCGGGGCTTGCACTTGCTCAACAACAACAGGGGGCGGTGTTATCTCACCGGTATTTCCTTTAACAACGATAACCACAGATAAGACAACGACCACTGCTGACACAGCAAGTAGTGCACGTTTTTGAATAGGTGTGAAATTTAAGTCAAACCACCATGTGGCTAGTTTTTCAAAGATCTGTGAGAAATATTCCATGCCCTAATAGTTCAGGGCATAGTGAAATCACTGCCCTGATGAGGCTAAAGGGTGTGGATATTTACTTCTTAAGCCAGTAGTCATTGATGTACTTCTCACCCTCGTCACAGAAGAAAGTGACGACGTTTTCAACACCGTACTGCTCCTTCAATCTCTTTGCTGCGATCATGTGTGCTCCTGAAGATGGGCCTACGAAAATGCCATGCACTCTTGCTAGACGGCGCATCTCAGCAATTGACTCCTCAGAACCCACATCAATGACTCCATCTAATTCATGATGGTGGCGAGTAACAATGCCTGGAATAAAGCCATCAGCAATTCCTTCAATTAAATGCTTTGACACCTCTCCACACAAAATCGTGCAGGATTCGGATGGCTCCAGAGCAATTACTTTGCAGTTGGGATTCGCAGCTTTGAAGGCTTGTCCCACACCAATAACTGTTCCGCCCGTTCCAACTCCACTTACTAGTAGATCTGGCAGAACTGGCATTTGTTGCAAAATCTCTTGACCTAGCCATTGGCGGTTCTCTTCCACGTTCCATTCATTATCAAATTGTTGTGGTGCAAAAAAACCTGGCATTGCTCCGCGCCGACGTGCTTCTTCTAGCGCGTCATTAACATGGAAATCTCCCATAGTGTGAACTTCTGCGCCAAATGCTTCAGAGATTGCTGTTCGCTCTGGACTCATTCCATCAGGCATGATTACCAACATCTTGTAACCCTTAACCGCTGCAACCATACTCATTGCATTTCCAGTATTACCGCTACTTGCTTCAACAATTGTGTCGCCCGGCTTTAATAGGCCTTCTTCTTCTGCACGTTCAATCATGTATTTAGCCATTCGCGCTTTAATAGAACCAGATGGATTCAAATACTCCATCTTGACCCAAATGCCTTCAATATTAATTAAAGGTGTATTACCGATGGCATCTAGAATTGTCTTCATTGACATGGCCTTTCACATTGTGGAACTACTCGCGCGAGTATTAAGCGACGATATTAACTAGTTTTGGCGCACGCGCAATGACCTTTTTCGGTGCGTTTGCGCCCAGTTCAGCAACGATTGTTGGATGCGCAAGGGCTAATGCCTCAAGTTCTGCATCAGTAATCGTTGGTGAGACATCAATGCGCTCTTTAATCTTGCCGTTAATTTGAATAACGGCCTCCACTGAATCTGCCACAAGAAGTTTTGGATCTACCGCTGGCCAGCCCGCAAGTGCCACAGCAGGCTTATGTCCTAAGCGCTCCCACATTTCTTCAGCTGTAAATGGTGCGACCAGTGAAACCATGATTGCAATGGCTTCAACAGCCTCACGAGCTGCAGGATCAGCGCCACCGCAACCAGAATCAATCGCCTTACGCGTTGCATTTACTAGCTCCATGACACGGGCAACTGCAACGTTGAATCGGAATGACTCAACTGCAAATCCTGCATCATTGAGAGCTTTATGTGTTGCCTTACGAAGTGAGACATCTCCCTTTGAAAAATCTACTCCTGGAGCACTTGTGATGTCTCCAGATAAACGCCAAGCACGAGTTAAAAACTTAACTGAACCTGATGGTGAAACATCAGACCAATCAACGTCATCTTCTGGTGGACCAGCAAAAACCATAGACAAACGAATTGCATCAACGCCGTGTTTTTCAAGTTCATCAGAGAGTGCAACAAGATTGCCACGACTCTTTGACATCGCAGAGCCATCCATAACAACCATTCCTTGGTTAAGCAGACGTGTAAATGGTTCATTGAAATTAACCATGCCCATGTCGCTGAGGACCTTAGTAAAGAAACGGCTATAGAGAAGGTGCAAAATTGCATGTGTTACACCGCCAACATATTGATCAACAGGTAACCAGGTCTCAATATCTTTCTTTAAAAATGGTTGATCATGAACCGTAGAAGATGGATAACGCAGGTAATACCAAGATGAATCCACGAAGGTATCCATCGTGTCGGTATCTCGCTTTGAAGCAGCTCCGCACTTAGGACATGCAACATTGACCCAATCAGTTGCAGCACCCAGAGGTGATGTTCCCTTTGGCTTTAAATCTAAACCTTTAGCATCTGGCAAAGTAAGTGGAAGTTGATCTGCTGGAACTGGGACTTCACCACATGATGGGCAGTGAATAATTGGAATTGGAGTTCCCCAGTAACGCTGGCGAGAGACTAACCAATCGCGCAAACGGTAGTTACGGGCAGATTTTCCAAGGCCATCTTTTTCAAGTTGGCTATTAATAGCAGCAATTGCATCTGCCTTATTAAGACCATTGAGTGCGCCTGAATTAACTAATTTTCCA
>Ga0208167_1000331_pt1 | contig 9839 bp, 8 predicted proteins | sample Colrivmet1546A02_FD_187638 | JGI IMG/M metagenome (GOLD analysis project Ga0208167, IMG submission 187638) | Estuarine microbial communities from the Columbia River estuary - metaG 1546A-02 (SPAdes) (version 2) | ecosystem: Environmental > Aquatic > Marine > Intertidal zone > Estuary | place: USA... | reverse complement strand
ATAGTGGGTAACTCGAGCGGCCAACCCAACGCGCTGCAAATAATGTTCTGCAGTCTTTAGCGCATCGCTGACACCCTGCAATTCAAGCGGCAGGGCAACGTTCTCAAGGGCGGTTAGCCCTGGCAGCAGGTGAAATGATTGAAAGACGAATCCGACATGGCCTGCGCGCACCGCGGCGCGACCCTCTTCATCCATAGCGGTAATATCTTGGCCATCAATCATCACAGTGCCTGAACTGGGCGTATCGAGCCCCGCCAAAATACCTAGCAGAGTCGATTTACCTGACCCCGAGGAGCCAATAATCGCGAGAGTTTCTCCAGCCTTCACAGACAGATTAATCTGATCAAGGATACACAGCGTACCCTCTGAGGTTGAAACCTGCTTACTGATATTACTCACATCTATCATGGTGAACGTCCCTAACTGGCGCGTGGTATGGCTGTCTGTTTTATCACGTGAAATAACTTACACTACGCAGTGTAATGACATTTGTATCTACTCACTATGACCACAGACTGGTATTTATGCGTCTTTCTCGATTATTAACTAAGCCCCTGACTACATTAGTGAGCGTTTTTTTACTGCTTGCTGGCAACGCTAATTCGGCAACCTTATTGGTGCTCGGCGACAGTCTGAGTGCAGGCTACGGCATTGACCCCGATAAGGGCTGGGTTAATTTGATGCGCGCCGATGTCGGACCGCAACACACTATTATCAATGCGAGTATCAGCGGAGATACCAGTGGCAACGGTCTCGATCGCTTGCCCATGCTGCTGGAAAAATTTAAGCCCGATATTGTTCTGCTTGAACTGGGCGGCAATGACGGCCTGCGCGGCTACCCGCTGAGTTTGCTAAAAGGCAACCTAACAGAAATGATCGCACTGTGCCGCACCCACAACGCGACACCGATTTTGTTCGGTATGCGCCTGCCCGCCAACTATGGCAAACGCTACACCGCTGGCTTTGCTGAACTTTTTCCCGCGCTTGCAGAGCAGCATGACATAGGCCTAGTGCCGTTTGAGTTTGAAGCCCTGTTACAAACTGAAGGAATGATTCAAGCGGACGGCATTCACCCCACGGAGCCCGCACAGCCCATACTGAAACAGGCGGTTCTCGCGCAGCTAAAGGCCCTGCTCCCCTAAACGTCACAGGGGAACAGCAAGAAGGCCTTAGTTCACACCCGATGGGTGCTGAATCATCTCTGACTGTTTCAAAAACACTTTCAGCTGTGACACGAGACCGCCAAACAGAATCAACCCACAGCCAATTAATTCAGCAAAGGTTAAGTATTCATCCAGCAACCACCAACCGCCGATTGCGGCAAAAACGGCTTCAAAGCTCAGAATAATTGCCGCGTGAGACGCTGGCGCTGTGCGCATACCTACCACTTGCAACGAAAAAGCGACACCCGAGGAGAACACACCCACGTAAAGCAGCGCCCAACCTGCATCCAGCACTGCCTGCCAGCTCCATGTTTCAACAAATACCATAATCACCCAGCTAATCACGGCAGCCACTGAAAACTGGATAAACATCAGGCGGTAGACCGATATTTCATTGGCGCGGCGACCGGTGTAGACAACATGCAGCGCCCACACCACTGTGCTGATCAAAATCAAACCATCGCCGAGCAGGAATTCATCACTCTCGATCTGCGCGAGGAAATAGAGGCCCAAAATAGACAGCGCAATGCCAAGCCAGGTTGGCCACTCTGTTCGATTGCCCAAGAGCAGCCCAATCAGCGGCACAAACACAATATAGATTCCGGTTAAAAACCCGGCTCGGCTGACACTGGTATAAAGCAGTCCAACTTGCTGCAACACCGCGCCCACAGCAATCAGCACACCCAGTAGCATGGCTTTTTTATCGACAGCGGTAATTTCTAGCACTTTCTGTGGTTTTTCCATCAGGTACCAGATCGGCAAAATAGCGATGGCAGCAATAAAAAAGCGGCCAAAGACAAAAGTAATTGGACCGATATGGTCCATCCCCGTGCGCTGAAACACAAACGCCAAACCCCAGATAGCGGCGGTCAATAACAGGATTAAGTCAGCCCGCAGGTCGTTTTTAATACTCATAAAATCGTCTTTTTAGTGTTAGTGGTGTAGTTCTTGTTTTTGTTATTGGCTTTGTTTTTGGCTTTGCTTCTGACTTCAAAGTCGCTTGGTTTCAGCTGTCCTCCGTGACGGTGGGGGGCGCGCCCTTGACGCAATCGCTCGGCACTATCCTTCAAAACTGTCGGTTTACACTGTCGCTTAAACTGTCACTCTAAAGCGCCTGCATAAACTGCACCATCAACTGCACTTTTTCTACGCCGCGATATTCATTGATATCTAAGCGGTAGACGCAGCGCGCCCATTCTGCCTGAAAATTAGGCCAATCGGCAGGGTCAATATTAAAGTAAATAGCATCAATACTTTTTGCAGGATCAGACTCGGGCGAAAGCGTCAGTTTTAAATGCTTTTCCCCGACAATGCGCTGCTGCTGCAAGCGGAAAATACCCTCAAAAAAAGGCTCTGGAAAGAGCTGTCCCCAAGGGCCACTGTCGCGCAACAGTGCGGCGGTTTGCAGAGACAGTTGCTGCGGCTGCAATTCACCGTCGGTGAGCATTTTTAATTGCAGGTCATCCACATGCAGGGACTGACTCACCTGCTGACAAAACGCCTGCTCAAAGGCGGGAAGTTTTTCTTCGTCCAAACTCAGACCGGCAGCCATCGCGTGACCGCCAAACTTACTGATGAGACCTGGGTTTTTCGCCGCCACTGCATCCAATACATCGCGAATATGCAAACCGGGAATTGACCGCGATGAGCCTTTCAACTGACCGTTATCACCGCGCGCAAACGCAATAACTGGGCGATGGTATTTTTCTTTAATCCGCGACGCCAGCAGCCCCACCACCCCCTGGTGCCAATCGGCTTGAAAAAGACACAGCGCCACAGGCACATCGCCATTTAGCGATAGTGGAATTTTGTCGACAATAGCCAGCGCCTCGCGCTGCATATCCTGCTCGATTATTTTGCGGTTTTGATTTAACTCATCAAGGTCGCGGGCGCTGCGCATGGCCTGATCGGGATCATTCGTCAGCAAGCACTGAATCCCCAAGGAAATATCATCAAGACGGCCGGCGGCATTTAAACGCGGGCCAAGGGCAAAGCCTAAATCCGTCGCAGCTATTCGCTGGGGCATTTTACCCGCGATAGTCAGCAGCGCTTTAATCCCAGGGCGACAGTGCCCTGCCCGAATACGCTGAATACCTTGATAGACCAGCGCGCGATTCACTTGATCCAAAGGCACCACATCGGCAACCGTGCCAAGAGCCACAAGGTCAAGCCACGTTGCCATGGTGGGTTCGGCAATATTCTGTTGCTGAAACCAATTTTCCTCTCGCAATTTGGCGCGCAATGCACTGAGAAGATAAAAGGCAACACCGACACCGGCGAGACTCTTACTGGGAAAGTCACAGCCCGGCTGGTTCGGATTAACAATAGCCACCGCCGCCGGGAGCACAGCGCCGGGCAAATGATGGTCAGTGACAATAACGTCTATACCCAACCGATTGGCGTGCGCCACACCTTCAACACTGGAAATACCGTTATCAACGGTAATAATCAGATTAGGGGCGGACTGCTGGGCTAAATCGACAATTTCAGGGGTCAGCCCATAGCCATAGTCAAAGCGATTGGGCACTAAAAAATCGACATGCTGATAACCCATCGCCCCAAGTGCCAAAACCATCAACGCAGAACTGGTCGCACCGTCGGCATCAAAATCGCCCACAATCAGCACCCGCTGCTGGGCAGCCAAGGCCCGAGAGAGCCGCGCCACGGCGGCGGCAATACCCTGCATTTTTGCCGGTTGTGGCAGACAGCTGAGCTGTCGATCAAGGGCGGCGCTATCGACAATACCGCGGGCCTGAAAAATACGTTTCAACAGCGGGTCGAGGTGTTCGGGAAAGTCGCCTATTGCGGCGTCAAATAAACGCGCTTCGATTAACATACGCTCTCTATGGGTTGATTCTGGAGTACTGCAAGCATTGGCCCGCGCTGCGCTAAATAGCGTGAGGGCCCGTGTGAGAAATCACTCGGTACGACAGGGCACTGAGCAAGGCGCAAGTGCGCATAGCGATCCCAGAGTTAGATAAAGCCGGAATTTTTACCGATCAGCCAACTAATGCCGCCCAGTATAGCGACCACAACCCAAAGCACGCCCAGCAGAACTAAACCGCGAAAAGGCTTGCGCTCCGTTGTGTTAAAGCCACTGGAAGTGACCGAGCGAACGCGCTCGAGGTCTTCTTCAGAAAGTTGATTATGTTCAGTCATTTTTTATGCTCTTTATAAACTGTTATTAAGAACCCGCACTCATCACAGGAAAGGTTAAATACGCCGCAACCCGCTGCGGCGTCACATCGTCTAACCGCGGCACAGTGCCCAGCCATGGCTCGGCGATGCGCTGCTTCAGTGTATCAATGTTTTCAGTTAAACGCGGCATATCCGCATCAATAATATTGGCCACCCAACCCGCTATTTGCAGACCGTCGCGGCGAATCGCTTCAACGGTCAACAAGGCGTGGTTGAGACAACCCAGACGCATGCCAACCACCACTATTACGGCGCAATTAAGTTCGCGGGCCACATCGGCAAGTGTTTCTCGTGAATTTAGTGGCACACGCCAGCCACCAGCGCCCTCCAAAAGAATGCAATCGACCGGCAGCAACGACAACCCGCGACAAAAGCCAACCAATCTCGACGCCGACAGCTGTCGCCCCGCTTCTTGGGCGGCAATATGGGGAGCAATCGCCGGTTCCAGCGCGACCGGGTTGACCTGCTGATAGGCCAATTGATGGCTAGCCGCGGCCTGTAACTGCAGCGCATCGCTGTTGATCAAACCATCGTCGCTGCGCTCGCATCCTGCCGCAACCGGTTTGATCGCCGCGGTTTGCAAACCCTGTTGAGTCGCTGCCGCAAGAAGACCGGTCGCGACCACCGTTTTACCCACATCAGTGTCGGTGCCAGTGACAAACAACCACTGTTTAGCCATGCTGTGAACATCCTTAAATCGAATTTATTTGTAGGCGCTGAGAGACAGTATTTCCCATGTCGCAGGCAGATGATCCTGCACGGTGCGAAAACGCTCATAGGCAGTATACAGTGCTTTTAATTGCTGCTTACCGGTGAGTGTCGTTGGTTTGCCTGAATTATTATTGTGGGCGCCGATGGTTTTTAATTCGAGCAGTAACTCACGCACCGTTTGATGCTGCTCAACGGTTTTTTCGCTGCGAATCTCCACGCGCTGAAACCCCGCAATCCACAGAACCCGCCGCCAGTCGTCGGCGCTGGCAAAATGGTTCACATGCACATGATTGTCCACACTCGCCCAGGCGCTGCGTAGCTCGATCAGCGTTGCCGGCCCCGGCACGACAATACGCAGCTGGCCAGAGGGCTTGAGCACCCGATAAAGCTCGCCGGCAAGGGTGGTAAGATCAGTGCACCACTGCAGAGCAAAATTGGAAAAAATGCAGTCTTGGGAGTGATCGGCCAATGGCAGTCGCTCAGCATCGGCGCAGAGCCAATACCCCGCCCCACGAGAACTCGCAGCGTGGGCCAACATCGCCTCGGACAAATCGACACCGACCACCTGCGCCGCGGGAAAAGCGCGCTGCAGTTGCGGGCAGTGATAGCCAGTACCACAGCCTAAATCGATAATCCGCTCAACAGGGATCGAGCGGTCAATATCTGCAATCAATTGTTCGCCGACACGATGCTGCAACTGCGCCGCCGCATCATAGCGCGGCGCCGCACGACCAAACGATTCAGCGACTTTCTCTTTATTTAACCGATACTGCTGGCGCTGGAGAAACTCAACAATTAACGCCTCCACCCTGTCCGTTTGGCTTATCTGCGGCAAATGCCCTGCCCCGTCGATCACCGCCACTTCAATCAGCGGGTTGAGCCGGCCAATCGGCTGCGCACAGGCGACCGGCACCAAGGGATCGCGGTCGCCAAAAATGGCGAGTGTTGGGCTGGCTAAATGACTCAGTGCATCGCGATTATCGATACTGCCGAGCAGCCTGAGCAGCGAGCCAGCACTGGACTCATCCATCACCACGGGCATGGCCCGCAACAGCCGCAAAAGGCTGCGCTGCTGCGTATCGCCCTGCGCCTGCAGCGCGCAGAAACGCGATAGGCAATCATCACTGCTGTCCTGCCACCCTGTTAAAAATTGTTGGTATTGAGCCGACGGCATGGCGGTATTTGCATCGGTATCTGCACTAAAACGGCTGTTGCTGGCAAGGGTAATCAAGCCAGCGATGCGCTGCGGATAGGCCGCAGCAAAGGCGCAAGCAAGCATGCCACCCAGAGACAAACCTACCAGAAAACAGCGCTGTGGAAGTGTCTGATCGAGCCATGCCAGTAGATCCGCGAGGGCATAGCCGCGAAGCGCTGGCGATGCGCCAAAGCCCGGTAGATCCGCAGTGAATACGTCTGCCCGCTGAGATAATCGGTCGGGCAGTGTTTGCCAAATTTGACTGTCTGCGCCCCAGCCATGCAATAGCACCACTGGCGCCGGCAACAGATTGATGTCGCAACAGGGGTAATGGGTTAGAGCCGCAGAGAGTTGCGTCGCAGGACTCTCACTAAGGCATGTGACGCCCTGACTCATTGGCTAATGCCTAAGCGATCGAGGGCATCCAGTAATTGATCAACCTGCTCTTCACTGTGACTGGCAGAAAAAGTAATACGCAGGCGCCCACTGCCCGACGGCACCGTCGGCGGGCGTATGGCGCCGACACAAATACCCCGCTCACTTAGGGCAAGACTCACCTGCATAACTTTTTGATCGTCGTTAATCAGCAGCGGTTGAATAGGCGTGGTAGAGGCCATTAGCGATAAGCCAATCTGTTCAGCGCCGCGGCGAAATTGCCCAACCAACTGCTGCAGTTTTTCGCGGCGCCAATTTTCGCGGCGCAGAATCTGCAAGCTCGCCAGCGTGGCCGCAGCAATGGCCGGCGGCATTGCGGTGGTATAGATGTAACTGCGGGAAAACTGAATCAGCGTTTCAATAAGGGCCTCGCTGCCAGCGACGAACGCGCCAAACGTACCGACACTTTTACCCAGCGTACCCACTAACACCGGCACCTGATCAATCGACAAATTGAGTTCTTCGACCAGCCCGCCACCCTGTTTGCCAAGCACGCCAAACCCGTGCGCGTCATCGACCATCAACCACGCCTGATGACGCTCAGCACTCGCGCAGAGCTGCGCAAGCGGCGCCAAATCACCGTCCATACTGAACACGCCATCTGTGACAATTAGTTTCCGTGGCGCGCTGGACTGGGTCAGCCGCTGTTCAAGGGCCGCATAATCAGCGTGCTTATAGCGCCGACATTCGGCCTGAGACAAACGTCCACCATCCAGCAGCGACGCATGATTCAGCTGATCTTGCAGCACAAGGTCACGGCGCCCCACCAGCGCGTTGATCACACCCATATTGGCCATGTAACCCGTCGAATAGAGCAGCGCTCGCGGCCGACCGGTAAAATCAGCCAACTGCTCTTCAAGGGCGTGATGAACGGTTGAATGGCCACTGATCAGATGAGAGGCGCCACTGCCGGTACCGAAACGATCGGCGGCCTGCTTGAGGGCGCGACTGACATCCGGGTGGCTGGCCAGCCCTAAATAGTCGTTGCTGCAAAAGTTCAGCAACGGACGACCCCCTAACTGCAATGTAGCCGCACAACCCGACGCCACGTTGAGGCGCGTGCGGTAGAGGTTTTGTTCACGCCTCTGATCTAATTGCGCCTGCAGTAAGGCGTCCATAGCTGGCATTATTTGCGCTAGCCAGCCCGATAAAACAGCGAATCGGTTTTTGCCTCGTCGAGGCGCTGCACCAGCTCGGCTTCCTGCTCCGCGGGGCCCTGACGCTCTTCGAAGCTCTCAGGTTTGATGCCCAGACGGCTGAACAATTGCATATCGGTATTGGCCTTGGGATTGGCTGTGGTGAGTAATTTGTCGCAGTAAAAAATAGAATTGGCACCCGCCATAAATGCCAGCGCCTGCATCTGTTCATTCATCGCCTCGCGACCCGCCGACAGCCGCACATAGGACTGTGGCATCATCAACCGCGCTACAGCGATAGTGCGGATAAATTCGAAAGGATCGAGATCCTCCTCATTGGCCATAGGCGTTCCCGCTACCTTCACCAACATATTGATGGGCACCGATTCAGGATGGCGCGGCAAGTTCGCCAGCTCCATCAACAACCCCGCGCGATCGCGCTGCTCTTCACCCATCCCAACAATGCCGCCCGCACACACTTTCATGCCAGCGTTGCGCACATGGGAGAGAGTATTCAAACGGTCTTGATAGGTGCGAGTGGTGATAACCTCACCGTAAAATTCTTTCGACGTGTCGAGGTTGTGGTTGTAATAATCCAACCCCGCCTCGGCTAACGCGTCGGCCTGACTCTCTGACAACATCCCAAGAGTCATGCAGGTTTCAAGGCCAAGGGCTTTAACTTCACGGACCATTTCCGCCACCGCCGGAATATCGCGGTCGTGCGGCGAGCGCCATGCCGCCCCCATGCAGAAACGGCTTGAGCCGCTCTCTTTCGCAACTTTGGCAGCCGCAATCACTTGCTGAATTTGCAGTAATTTCTCTTTTTCGAGGCCCGTGTCGTAACGCGCGCTCTGGGGACAGTACTTGCAGTCTTCTGGGCAGGCGCCAGTCTTGATAGACAGTAACGTACTGAGCTGCACTCGGTTGGGATTAAAATAGCGACGATGGGTGACCTGCGCGTCGAATAGCAGATCATTGAAGGGTTGGTCAAACAGCGCGAGAACCTCTTCGCGTGTCCAATTGTGTCGAATTGCGTCCTTGTCATGCCCTGCCATTGCTCTGCTCCACCTGTGGTTAATACAGGGGCTATCATAGAGAGGCGAAACTGACTGTCAACCATAATAATACAATTAGGTTAACGGTGACTTGTGTGTGTGGGGGGCTACCGATTGGCCAAACTTTTTATTCACTAGCAGGCATTCACTAACAGCCCGTCACTAACAGCCATTAACCACTGCGTCGCAGCAAATAAATCCCAACGACAAAACAGAACACAATAGGCAGCATCACTGCCAACAGCGGCGGAAACTCAAAGACGACACTCAGCGGGCCAAGCACATCCTGAATCATACGGAAGGAGACGCCCACAATAACGCCAATAAAAATTCGGAACCCCATGGTAGCGTCCCGCAGCGGGCCGAAGACCGACGAAATACCCAGAACAACCAACCCCAAAATCACCAGCGGCTGCAAAACCTTGCGCCAAAACGCCACCTCATAGCCCACGGTGTCAGCACCCTGCTGCTTCAAGAAATGGATATAGTTGTACAAGATCGAAATAGGTAACGAGTCCTCAGGGAGCACGTGTAAAGACAACACCACCGGTGTCAGCTCAGAGTCCCAGCGTCGCGTTACCTGTTTTTCTGTCTCTGTTTTATCCTCTAAAAAGCGCGTAATCGAGACGTTTTCTTCCGTCCAATACTTTTCCCGCACATTAAAGGTAGCCCGCGACGCAAAGCTCGCCGACACAATTTTTTTATCGTCATCAAACGCATAACGGCTAACACCATAGAGCACACCGCCGGGGAACACCGCATTAAAGTGCAAAAACTCGTTGCCCTCTCGACTCCACAAACCCGACGTCGAATCCGCGGCCTGCTCACCCTTAATTAAATACTCACGCCGCCCTTCGGCGAGCTGATCGAGGTAGGGTGAAAAATACTCACCAACTGCCATCACGACCGCAATCACCAACATCACCGGCCGCAACACAAAACCGAC
>Ga0208167_1000260_pt1 | contig 11074 bp, 10 predicted proteins | sample Colrivmet1546A02_FD_187638 | JGI IMG/M metagenome (GOLD analysis project Ga0208167, IMG submission 187638) | Estuarine microbial communities from the Columbia River estuary - metaG 1546A-02 (SPAdes) (version 2) | ecosystem: Environmental > Aquatic > Marine > Intertidal zone > Estuary | place... | reverse complement strand
TTTATTAATTACACATTGGGGTATGAGTGGTCCTGCTGCCATTAAATTATCGGCATGGTGTGCAAGAGAAATGGCTGCAGTGAATTATGAAGGCAATATTATTATTAATTGGGTACCCACTTATAACGAGCAAAGTTTAAAAATGGAATGGATTAATTTCAGATTAGATTTTGGTAAAAGAGAAATGGGTTCAAAAAATCCATTCAATTTACCCAATAGGTTATGGCATTATTTTTTACAGGCAGCAGCTATTAGTACTACACTTAAATGGGCCGATTTAAAAGCAGCTCAACAACAAATATTAATTCAACAATTAGTGAGAACAACTTTACCTATCAAAGGAAAAACAACTTTTAAAGAAGAGTTTGTTACTTGTGGTGGGGTAGAATTAAATGAAATAGAAGCAAGTACCATGGAAAGTAAACTCATTCCAGGGCTACATTTTGCCGGAGAAATGATGGATGTAGATGGCATTACGGGTGGTTTTAACTTTCAACATGCTTGGACTTCTGGCTGGATTGCAGCCCAACATATGGGGCAGATACACTAAGCCTTTTTACCTATTCTATAGTTTCCCGTTCTTTTTTGATTTATACAGATCAATACTATTGAATATCAATAGCTTAGAACTATTAAAATTTGTACTTTTTAGCCCATTTTAAGGCTATTTTATTGGTTTTTTCCTACCTTTGCCGTCCGGTTCAAAAACACCGGATTTTATATGAGATTATTTATTAAAAACCTAAACGCAGACGCACAGGAATTCGACGGCGCTACAGCTGTTGAAGCAACTGCGACACCAAAAGCACCTGAACAAATTATTACAGCCCATGACGATTTTGACTGGAGCGTTGACAAACGTAACGTAAGTCATTATGCAGAAGCTGAAAGAGTAAAGTATGATAAAGTGTATGATGGCACTTTCGTACAAATTTCTGATGGAGAAATCATGAATGGATTAGTAGTTGCTTTAACTAAAACAGATGTTGTTGTAAACATTGGTTTTAAAAGTGATGGCTTAGTTTCATTAAATGAATTCCGTGACACCAATGGTGTGAAGACGGGTGATACAGTTGAAGTAATGGTAGTAGAAAAAGAAGACCGTGATGGTAATCTTCACTTAAGCCGTAAGTCTGCGCGTATTTACCGTGCTTGGGAAAGAATTATGGAAGTACACAAGACTGGTGAAGTTGTTACTGGTTTAGTGACTAGCAAAACAAAAGGTGGATTAATCGTTGATGTATTTGGTATGGAAACTTTCTTACCAGGTTCTCAAATTGATGTGAAGCCCGTTACAGATTATGATCAATTCGTAGGAAAGACAATGGAATTTAAAGTAGTGAAGATTAACGAAACTATTAAGAATGCCGTTGTATCACATAAAGCCTTAATTGAAAGCGATATCGAAGCACAACGTGCAGAGATCATGAGCAAATTAGAGAAAGGTCAAGTATTAGAAGGTGTGGTTAAAAACATCACAGACTTCGGAGCCTTCATGGACTTAGGTGGATTAGATGGTTTATTATACATCACTGATATCTCTTGGGGTAGAATCTCTCACCCAAGTGAGGTGGTTAAATTAGATCAAAAAATTCAAGTGGTTGTATTAGACTTTGATGATGACAAAAAACGTATCAGCTTAGGTTTAAAACAATTGACTCCACACCCTTGGGATGTATTACCACAAGTATTATTAGAAGGTAGTGTTATAAAAGGTAAAGTAGTAAACATTGAAGACTACGGTGCTTTCTTAGAAATTCAACCAGGTGTTGAAGGTCTTGTACACGTATCTGAAATTACTTGGGCGAACACACCTATCAATGCAAAAGAATTCTTTAAATTAGGAGATGAGCATGAAGCGAAAGTGGTAACCTTAGATAAAGATGCACGTAAGATGAGCTTGAGTATTAAACAAATGTCTCAAGATCCTTGGAGCGCTATCGATAATAAATTCCCAGAACAAAGCAAACACAAAGGGCTTGTAAAAAATATCACTCCTTACGGTGTGTTTATTGAATTAGAATCAGGCATTGGTGGAATGATTCACATCAGCGATTTAAGTTGGTTGAAGCGTTTCAATCATCCTTCTGAGTATGTAAAAGTGGGAGAGTCTATCGATATCAAAATCTTGAACATCGACAAAGAAAATAGAAAACTACAATTAGGACATAAGCAATTAGAAGAAGATCCTTGGAATGCATTAGAGCAAACTTTTGCCATTGGATCAATTCATGATGGTACCATCAGCCGCAAGGATGAAAAAGGTGCGATTGTACAATTGCCACATGGTCTTGAAGGTTTTGCACCGAATCGTCACTTAGCGAAAGAAGATGGCAAACAAGTTCAAGCGGAAGAAACAGCGAAGTTCATGGTGATCGAATTTGATCGCAATGAAAAGCGTATTGTGGTAAGCCATGCAAGAATTTGGGAGCAAGCTATTACTGAAGAGAAAGAAGTAGCTAAGAAAGAAGCGAAAGTGGAAACTGAGAAGACTAAAAAAGCAGTTAAAACTATCCAGGCTAAAGTGGAGAAATCTACTTTAGGTGACCTAGGTGCTTTAGCTGAGATCAAGGCTAAAATGGATGACGATAAAGCTGCTGGTAAAGAAGCTTAATCTAGTCTAAGTAATTGATATAGCCCCGTTTAGCGACGCTAAATGGGGCTTTTTTTATAATAATCTTAACGCCACAGCCCCCAATTCGGACTATTTTAGTCATAAATTGAGGATTATTAGTTAATTTTGCATCCCTGTATGAATAGAATATTTGTAGCTTTTTGTCTTGTTTTGGCCTTGTCGTCTTGTACTTCAAAATTCCAGAAAATTTTAAAGAATAAGGATAATGATTATAAGGTAAAAATGGCCGAGAGTTATTTTTTACAAAAAAAGTATTCTAACGCACAGCAGCTCTTTGAATCAGTAATGCCTTTTGTGAAAGGAACACCTCGATATGAAGAATTATATTTAAAATTTGCGAACTCCTACTACTTTGATAAGGACTATGAGAATGCAGAAAATTTATTTAAAACTTTTGTAGAGTATTTCCCCAATAGTCCAAAAACGGAAGAAGTGGATTATTTAAGAGCTTATACTTATTTTAAGCGTTCACCAAAAGCAGAATTAGATCAAACCACTACTGTTAGAACCATTCAATTAATGCAACAATTTATTGATGGTCATCCTACTAGTACAAAAGTGAAAGATGCCACTGAAGTAATTGATGCCTCAAGAGCTAAGCTAGAATTGAAAGATTATAAAACAGCTACCTTGTATTCAGACCTTGCATTATACAGAGCAGCGGCTATTTCTTATGGTTTATTATCGGATGGTTATCCAGATGCAAAAAATGCAGACCAGTATAAACTGCTTACTTTAAAGGCTTATTATCAATTTGCTGAAAATAGTTTTGTAGATAAGCAAAAAGAGAGATTTGATAAAGTGTTAGCAGAGTATAATGATTTTGTAGACCGTTATAGCGACAGTCCATTATTGGTTGAAGCAAAAAAAATAAAGAAACAAACAGACAATTATTTAAATTTAATAAAATGAGTAAACTAAGAAGAAATATGGGTGCCAACACCCCTTCTGTTGTAGAAACAAAAAGTTTAAAAGCTTTAAAAGCGAAGACGGGTAATTTGTATGAGTCTATCTCGATTATATCAAAGAGAGCCAATCAAATTAGCATTTCTGTAAGAGAAGAATTGCACAGTAAATTAGAAGAGTTTGCTAGCCATACCGATAGCTTGGAAGAAATTCATGAGAACAAAGAGCAAATCGAAATTTCTAAGGCTTATGAGCGTATGCCTAATCCTGCTATTTTAGCCACTGCTGAATTTATCGATGACAAAATATATCACCGTAAAAACGAAGAAAGCGATTTATTCCGCTAGTATTTGCTTCTACAAAATTAAAAACGTCCCGGAACTATTGAGGTATCGGGACGTTTTTGTATTTTAGGGTTAAATAGGTAGGCTATGTGTAAGAAATTATTATTTACCATTATTATGTTTAGCGGCGCTCTGCATTTATTGCATGCGCAAGAATTAGCTGCCTCTATTATTATACAATCTAATAAAGTTGACAATCAAGTAGATCCTAAAATATTCCCTCAGTTACAAATTCAATTAAAAGATTTTATCAATCAACGTAAGTGGTCCAATGACGCCTATTCAAGCGAAGAGAAAATTGATTGTAGCTTTTATATTACGATTGAATCTGTGGTCGCCCCAGGCGTATACGATGCCAAATTAAGTATTGTTTCCAATAGGCCCATTCATAATGCTAGTTATAGTAGTTCTGTATTGAATATGCAGGATGCTAATTTTACTTTTAAATATCAGCTTTCTCAGCCTATTGAATTTAATGAAAATAGAATTAAAGGTGCCGATCCTTTAGAATCGAACTTAACCGCTACCATTGCCTATTATATATATATTATTTTAGGACTAGATTATGATTCCTTTGCTCCCAAGGCCGGTATGCCTTATTTTAATAAAGCCCTTAATATTATATACAATGCACCAGAGGGTAGTGGTATAAGTGGTTGGAAAAGCTATGATGGGCAAAGAAATAGATTTATTTTAATTGACAACTTAACCAAGTCTGGTAATGATAAAGTACACGATATTATTTATAGTTATTACAGAGAGGGACTAGATCAATTGACAGAAAAACCAGAACTGGCGAAGAGTAAAATTTTAAATGCTTTAATTAACTTACAAGATATGAATGAGGGGGCTGTGAGTGGAATGCTTATTCCTATATTAATGCAGGCTAAGTTTTCTGAAATTGTGGGTATTTTTAGTAAGTCAGATAAAGCCACCCGAAAACAATTATTGACTACTTTATCTTTCTTAGATATTGCTAATATTAACAAGTATAAAGAAAAGCTAGAATGAAAAAGTTAATTATACTTTCTTTTATTTTAATAGGCTGTCAAACGAAAGTGGCTAAGGATAAGCGCGTTGATATGAAAACAATGCAAACAGTAGTTTGGCAGTTAATGCAGGCCGATGAATATTATACTAGAGTATCTGTTATCGACAGTACCTGGAAAGCAGACAAGAAAAACGTCGAATTTTACCAGCAAATCTTTGATTTAAATAAGGTAGACAGAGTTGAATTTTATAAAACCATCGATTACTTGCAAAGGCACCCTATTGAATTCAAAGAATTAATAGATTCTGTCAATGAGCTTTCGAAAAGAGAAAAAAAATAATATAATAACATAGGCTTTAAACTAGAATTCAGTAAAGAATTTTACTTTTGTATCCTTACAATTAAAACAAAAAAATACAATAAACATGAGCAATTTAATGGGTAAACCAGCACCGGCCTTTACACTTTTTGATACAGAGAAAAAAGCGGTAAACTTAGCAGATTATAAAGGAAAAAATGTAGTAGTCTTATTTTTCCCTTTAGCTTTCACAGGTGTTTGTACTACAGAATTATGTAGTATTAGAGATAATATTGGAACATACAACGCAGCCAACGCAGTGGTTTTAGGTATTTCTGTAGACTCTTTATTTACTTTAGGTAAATTCAAAGAAGAACAAAAATTAAACTTCTCTTTATTAAGCGATTTTAATAAAACAGCTATTGCTGATTATGGTGTGAAGTACGATGTATTCCCTGCTTTTGAAATGCAAGGTGTTAGCAAGCGTGCTGCATTTGTAGTAGACAAAGAAGGTGTTATTCAATATGAAGAAATTTGTGCAACCCCTGGTGACTTGCCTAATTTCGAAGCCATTCAAACGACTTTGAATAAATTGAACTGAAAACTGTCATCATGTTAGGGCTTAAAGAAATATAAGCCCTCACAATTTTGACCTCTTATGATTTTAAAAAGGGTCCCAATATATTGGGACCCTTTTTTGGTTCTTGTTAATTTTTATAGAATATAAATTTATTTACAATCGTATTAATTTCTATCGATCGCAAACTTCTACAATTAAAAACTTTAAGTAGTGCGTATTTTCCATACCCCAAATTATAGGATGGTCACTAGACTGCGACTGATAAGTCACCTGACGAATTCTTTTCTTGGCATCCCAGGCAGCCATTTGTATCGTTTCTAAAAATAATTCAGGGCTTACCAAGTTGGTACAACTTGATGTTACCAAAAAGCCACCATTACGCAGCATTTGCATGCCCCTTAAATTAATTTCTTTATAACCAGTAACAGCCTTGTCTATATTATTTCTACTTTTTGTAAATGCAGGAGGGTCTAACATCACCACATCATATTTCCTACCTTCCTTGCCCCATTTTTTTAATACATCAAATGCATTCATGGCTTCAAATTTAACTATATGATCTAGTTTATTCAAAGCTGCATTTTTATTAGCCTGTGCAACTGCGCCTTCTGAAATATCAATACCTAATACCGATTTCGCTCCATAATGGGCAGCATGTATTTCAAAAGTACCTGTATAGGTAAAGGCCCCTAATACATCGGCCCCTTTTACAATTTCTTTAATAGCTCTTCTATTATCTTGTTGGTCTAAAAAATAACCTGTTTTCTGTCCTGTTTCAATATTTACATAAAACTGTAAATCATTTTCCTTAATAATTATTTCAGTAGGGAAGGGGTCTGTTAAAAAATCTTTTACTTGCGTGAGCCCTTCTAATTCTCTAACGGGTACATCGTTTCTTTCATAAATGCCTTTAGGTGAAAATATTTTTTGAAGGGCCTCCACAATGGCTGGTTTCCAAATATCAATACCTAAGGATAAAGTTTGCAAAACAAAATAGTCATTGAATTTATCAATAATTAATGCGGGTAATCCATCGGCTTCACCAAATACCAAACGACAGTTTTCGGTATAGCCCAATTGTTGTCTATAGGCCCAAGCGGTTTTAATTTTCTCATAGAAAAATGGAGCATCAATTTCCTCTCTTTTTCGGGTAAGCAATCTTATAATAATCTGAGAATTGGGGTTGATATAGCCCCTGCCTGCTAATTGGCCATCAAAGAAGTAAACTTCTACAATATCTCCAGGTTCAATGGGCCCTGCAATACGGTCTACCTCATTATTGTAAATCCAGGGGTGGCCCAGTGCAATTCTGGGGTTAATTTTCTTGTTTAAATACACCTTTGTCATGGCACAAATATAGCGCCCAAATGAGTGACAACTTGTGCCTATTTTAGGCCTATTTCTGTCAATTTTGCCCTAATTCTTGATTTGGCAATATTTTTGGGAGATATTTGTAACAATATGAAAACTATGGAAGACAAAGAAATGGAAACCAAGGATCAAGCCATTGATGCTCAAAATGAAGCCGAAAACAGCACAGAAACTGCTCCAGAACTTGAAGAAACGCCCCTAAGCGAACTAGACCAATTAAAGGCCGATTTAGCCGATCAGAAGGATAAATACCTACGTTTAATGGCAGAATTTGAAAACTTTAGAAGAAGAACTGCCAAGGAAAGATTAGACCTTATCCAAACTGCCGGAAAGGATGTCATTGTATCTATGTTAGAAGTGATGGACGATTGTGATAGAGCAGAAAAGCAGTTGAATAGTGCCGATGATATTTCGGTTCAAAAAGAAGGTATTCAATTAGTGTTTAATAAAGTGAGATCCACTTTACAATCGAAAGGGGTAACTGCTATGGAAAGTTTACACAAAGATTTTAATGTTGAACTACATGAAGCCATTACAGAAATTCCTGTTACCGATAACAAACAAAAAGGAAAAGTAGTGGATGAAATTACGAAAGGTTATTTTTTAAATGATAAAATTATCCGCTTTGCAAAAGTAGTGGTAGGAAAATAAAATTCGACTATGTCAAAAAGAGATTATTACGAGGTATTAGGTGTCACGAAATCTGCGTCAACGGATGAAATTAAAAAAGCATACCGCAAAGTGGCGATGCAATTTCACCCAGATAGAAATCCGGGCGATAAAGCTGCAGAAGAAAAATTTAAAGAAGCCGCTTCTGCTTATGAAGTGTTGAGTGATGGCGATAAGAAAGCGAAGTATGATCGATTTGGACATTCAGCATTTAGTCCAGGTGCTGGCGGTGGATTCAGCGGTGGTGGAATGGACATGAATGATATCTTTAGTCAATTTGGTGATGTATTTGGAGAAGATATGTTTGGAGGATTTTTTGGTGGAGGAGGAAGTCGTTCAAGATCCTCAAGATCTAGAGGACAAAGAGGAAGTAACTTAAGAATTAAGCTTAAGATGAACTTTGAAGAAATTGCGAATGGTGCGAATAAGCAAGTAAAAGTAAAAAAACATGTTTTATGTACTACTTGCGGAGGCAATGGTGCAAAAGATAAAAATAGTGTGCAAACCTGTGGTACTTGTAATGGATCGGGTCAGGTTAAAAGAGTCACCAATACTTTTTTAGGACAAATGCAAACAGTGAATACTTGTCCTACTTGTAATGGAGAAGGGAATACAGTGACTGCTAAATGTGCACCTTGTAAAGGAGAGGGCCGTGTCTATGGAGAAGAAACAATATCTATAGATATTCCAGGGGGTGTGCAAGATGGTATGCAATTAAGTATGTCTGGAAAAGGCAATGCGGGTGAAAGAGGGGGAAGCGCAGGCGATTTAATTATCATGATTGAAGAAGAAGCGCATGAGAGTTTACATAGAGATGGATTAAATGTTTCATTTGATTTATATATTACCATACCTGATGCGGTATTTGGAACAAGTATAGAAGTGCCTACCATTGATGGTAGAGCCAAAATTAAAATTCCACCAGGTACACAAAGTGGAAAGGTATTTAGGTTAAAAGGAAAGGGGTTCCCAGAAGTACAAGGATATGCGAAGGGGGATCAACTCATTAATGTGAATGTATGGACACCGCAACATGTGAGTGCAGAAGAAAAAGCCATTTTAGAGAAGATGCAGCAAAGCCCTAACTTCCAACCGAAGCCAACGAAGTAATTTTATTTTAATTGGTAGATATCCTTAGAGTTTCTGCCCAAGCCATCGTAATCAAGGCCATAGCCTACCACAAATTTGTTGGGTATCTCAAAGCAAGTATAGTCTACTTGTACAGGAAATTGCAAGGCTTCTTTTTTATTTAATAATACAGCAATTTTTACAGAAGCAGGCCCACTCGAAAGTAGTTGGGGTAAATAGTGGTGTAAGGTTTTGCCTGTATCAATAATGTCTTCTAGAATAATAATATCTCTTCCGCTTACATTGGCTTCAAGACCAATGGCAGTAATGACATTACCTGATGAACTCATGCCTTTATAAGAAGCTAATTTAATAAAGCAAACTTCGGCTTCAATAGTTATTTGTTTAAATAAATCGGCGGTAAATAAAAAGGAGCCATTCAATATCGATAAGAAAATGGGTTTTTTACCTGCATAGTCTTTATTTAATTGAACAGCCAAAGCAGTAATTTTTTCTTGAATTTCTTTTTCAACTAAATAGGGCACAAATTCTTTATCTAATACTTTAATGCTATTCATAATTAATTATTTTTTTTACGCTTTAAAAAATTAGGGATACTACTATTTTTTGTTGGTGTTGCGGTTATTTTAGGTGCTTCATTGGTTTTAAATAAAATAAGGGTAGTGCCCGCTACGAGTGTCTTGTCTGTAATACCTGCATTATAGGCTTGCAAGTAATTTAATTGTATGCCTTCGTTTTGACTTATATCATATAAACTTTCACCTGCTGCTACTAAATGCACTTTTTTACTTACTTCTTTTCTTTTAGGTACTAAGTACAAAATTTGATCCTTAGGCACTAGGTCTGTTTCTTCTAAATCGTTGTAGCCATATAGTTTGTATAAGGCAATATTATAAGTAGTAGCTAATTCTAAAAAAGAACTACCAGCACTTGCGTAAATAGCTAATAATTGATTGGCTTTGAATTTTCCTTTAGGGTATTCAAATTTGATAGCAGTATTGGGCTTCTCACTCACTAAAGTACTAGTATCTTTTTTAGGAAGGGTGGAATCAATACGAATGGCACTGTCTTTGGCAAGCTCAGTAGGCAGGGCTCCAATGCCATTGATGGCAGTAGGCGCTGTAATTTGTATACTATCGGAACTTGTTATTCCTTTTATATTTGAAAGCTGAATCGTATCAATATATTTTGAGTTAATGCTGTCCTTTGCATTAGTTATATCAGTAATTGTAGAAGTAATAGCAGTAGTATCTTTTTTTATAATGGTATCTACTAAATTTATTTTTAAGGGAATCAGGGTATCTTCTACTTTTTTAACAGAAGCTATTTTAACAGAATCCATTTTTACGGAATCAACTACTATAATGGGCTCGATTGTTTTACGAGCTTCTATCTTTTTACTCGTATCTATTTTTTGAGTAGGGGTATCTTCATCTTCAAAAAAACCAAGTTCAGGAAAATTATATTGAGAAAGTTCAAAATCGTTAATGACTTTAAGTAGTTTTTTAGGATAATCTGCAGCAGTGGCATAACCTGCTTTTTTAAGTCCGTAAGCCCAAGCAGAATCATCCACTGGATCCAATTCAAATAGTGGAGCGTAATTAGGCCTGGTTTTTAGAAAATTAGAATGGTCAATATAAGAGGCATTCGAATTCGGGTAAGCCCTGAAACATTCTTGTTTGGCGTCGTCGTCTTGGTAAGTTGTTTCTCCTTTCCAATCGCTTTTGCATTTAATGCCAAAATGATTTTTAAAATTTAAAGCCAAATTGCTTTCGCCGCTATTAGATTCAATAATACCTTGCGCTAAAGTAATAGAGGCAGGAATGCCAGTGCGTTTCATTTCGCTGATGGCAATATCTTTATACTGGTCAATATATATTAAAGTAGCGGTTTTCTGTGCTAGGGTAGTTAGGGGGAGGGTCAAAAAGAAGAGTAAAGCAAGTTTGCTTATTTTCATGCTATTATTTTTTTCTGATTAAAGTTAAGCCATCTCTTATTGTTAACATCACTTGTTCGGTTTTTTGATCTAAAAGGACATACTCATTAAAGGCTTGAATGGCCTTAGCGCTTTTGCCTTTTATAGACGCCTCCAATACATCACCATGAAATAGAACATTATCAACAATCATAATGCCTTTATCGTTTAAAAGGGGTAGTACCAAATTATAGTATTCGATATAACTAGTTTTGT
>Ga0208167_1000233_pt1 | contig 11887 bp, 8 predicted proteins | sample Colrivmet1546A02_FD_187638 | JGI IMG/M metagenome (GOLD analysis project Ga0208167, IMG submission 187638) | Estuarine microbial communities from the Columbia River estuary - metaG 1546A-02 (SPAdes) (version 2) | ecosystem: Environmental > Aquatic > Marine > Intertidal zone > Estuary | place... | reverse complement strand
TAATCGTTCACCACATTCGCATGCAATCCAGCCTGTTCAGAAGTATTGGTAAATAAACTATAATGTGTAGGTGGTGGGAAGCCACTTAAAAATTTTAATAAATAAGTATTCTTTGGCGCCATACCCACTATTAAAATGATACCAAAAGCGAAGGCTAGAACAGCACCCATTTTTCGACCGCTTGAAATTTTCTCGCCTTTAACATCATGAGGTAATAATAATTTTCCTATTAAATAAAGCGCGAGTGCAATACTAATGATAGCCCAAATACCTAAGAATACTTCTCTTTTGAGTAGTCCCCAATGTTGCACTAGGTCGGCATTGGATAAAAATTTAAACGCCAATGCTAATTCTAAAAAGGCCAATACTTTTTTAACGGTATCTAACCAGCCGCCCGATTTAGGTAAACTTTGTAGCCATTGAGGGAATATAGCAAATAAAGAAAAAGGCAAGGCCAGGGCCAATCCAAAACCTGCCATACCATAAGTTAAAGCCCAGGCACCTCCTTGTAAAGAGCCTACTAACAAGGTTCCTAAGATAGGGCCCGTGCAGGAAAAAGAAACGATAGCTAGTGTAATAGCCATAAAAAATATGCCAGCTAAACTACCCAATCCGCTTTTGGAATCGGCCTTGTTGGCTATACCACTAGGTAAACTAATTTCAAAAAATCCAAAAAAGGAAATACTGAAAAATATAAATATGATAAAGAATATAATATTCAACCAAGGGTTTGTTGAAATACTATTAAAAATTTCTGGTTGCACATTACCCACTATATGAAAGGGCAAACTAGCTAATACATAAATTAAAAATATACATACCCCATATAATAATCCGTTTTTAATGCCTTGCTTTCTGGTTTTAGACCTCTTAGTAAAAAACGAAACCGTTACAGGTATCATCGGAAATACACAAGGCGTGATTAAGGCAATTAAACCTCCTAAAAAACCAAGCAATAATAATTCCCAAGGGCTTGAACTACTATCAGTTGTTGCAGTGGCTGCACCACAGGCATCGCTTGGAGCTTCGGTGGCGCCAGCAGGTAATAATATTTGAAAACCAGCTACCTTCTTTCCATTCGCAAGTGCTACCGATAATGGAATTTCCAAACTAAGAAATGAATCAGCCTTGGCCACATTCAATACCAATAAAAGTTGCAAGCTATCGGGCTGAAAACCACCAATGATTATATTTTGCGTTAGCTCAAATGGTTTATTGAAAACAAAGGCCTTGGTAAATAAAATGTCTTTTTCTTCTGTTGGCTTAGTAGAAAAAATAGCCTTGTTTTGAAATTTGGCTGTTTCAATTTTTGAATTTAATTCAGGTGCATTTAAACCATCAGGATTCGTTCCGTATACATGCCAGCCTTCTTTAATTTCTATATTTGCTTTAATAGTATAGGAACTATCGTTTACTAGTAACGCTTTTGCTGTAACTGTCACAGGGCTTTGCGCCTGCGTTGTAACAGTTGTTAAACAAGCAATTAAAAATGCAAAGAAGACCAGTATTTTATTCAAAATAAAAAATTAAAATTGGATTAATTCAAGGCCACTTCAAAAGAAACCTTTGCAGGAGGCAAACAACGGTCATCATTACAAATACTATATTCCACCATGCCCACTAAATTAGTTTTACTCGCTACTTTTAAATTCACTGTTTGAATAAAATCGACTTTGTCGCTAAAAAAACTAAGCTCTGTTTTGAAATTTTTATCATACATCTTTTGCAATTTACCTTTCTCCTTTGTTTTACCCGCTAATTGAATTAATGGGTTTTTACTAAAAGTAAAAGTAGTAGGTATGGGACCGCCACTTACAAACTGAGAGTACATATGCCAAGGTGCATCAATAGTAGCTGAGGCCACTACTTCGTATTGCTTATCCGATTTTTTTATGGCGGTAAAAGTCCATTTCACCGGATTAGGTTTTTGCGCATCTACATTCATTGCAAAAACTATACTACAAAACAATACTAATAACTTTTTCATATGCAAATATCTAAATTGTTAAAACTCACTATTATGATAAATCTCACTTCTACTTATACTCTTTACTTCTATCTCTTTACTTCTAGTTCTTCAAGCCCAGTATTTCAAAAACTTTTTTTCCATCTATATTACTTAATGCATTTGATGTAGCACGCTCAGGATGCGGCATCATATTATGATTAATCTCACTTCTACTTATACTCTTTACTTCTATCTTTTTACTTCTAGTTCTTCAAGCCCAGTATTTCAAAAACTTTTTTTCCATCTATATTACTTAATGCATTTGATGTAGCACGCTCAGGATGCGGCATCATACCAAATACATTACGCTTATCGTTACAAATTCCTGCGATATCCATGGTAGATCCATTAGGGTTCGCTGCGCCACCTAGATTTCCTTTTTCATCGCAGTAGCGAAATAATATTTGATTATTTTTTTCTAAATGCGTTAAAGTGGCTTCGTCTGCATAATATCTGCCCTCTCCATGTGCAATAGGTATTTTTAATGCCTCACTTTTATCTGTTTTAATAAATACATTTTTGCATATAAACTGCTGATTAGCATTTTGCAATAAGGCGCCAGGCAATAAACCAGATTCGCATAAAATTTGAAAGCCATTACAAACCCCCAATACCTTACCCCCTTTATTAGCAAACTCAATCACCGATTTCATCATCGGGCTAAATTTAGCAATAGCCCCGCAACGTAAATAATCACCATAAGAAAATCCGCCTGGAAGCACAATACAATCATCGGTGGTGAAATGAGATAGGTCGCTGTCCTTATGCCATAGCATTTCAACAGGATAGCCCAAATCTTTTTCTAATGCATCTTGCATATCTCTATCGCAATTCGATCCAGGAAAAACTAATACACCAAACTTCATAGCTAAATTTTTTAATGCTTAAAACTAAGTGCCAAAGGTACCAAAAACCCTTAAAAAGACGCTGTTAAATTCTTCACTTAGCCAAGGTGGTTATACACAATAACAGCTGCCGCTGCCCAGAATAAAAGGTTGGGTATGAGCAGCCTTTTAGGTGTAGCATAGGCAAAACTGATAAAGCTGGCCAAGGGCGCTATGGCAATAGCCGAAGCATATAAGCCTTGTACTGAAAAAAGGATGGGTTGAAAAAAAGTAAGAATAAGTAGTAAGAATAGGACACCCCAATATTTTCTAACCTGTATGATAAAGCGAGTCTGTTGTTCATTCCAATAAAAAAAGCCTGCTATTAATTGAACGCCCATTACAATTAAGGCTAGAATAACATTAAAACTAGGTTGAACCAAAGGGTTTTTCCAGTCCAATTTGGGTAAGAATTGTCTGAAGTCGTTAATATTTCCTGTTAAAAAAACATAGGTAAAAATAAAATAAAAGGGAAGTAAAATACCCATTATTAAGACCAACCATTCTGCTAATTTAAACGGCCTTATAATAAGAAGCGCAAACAAAACCACGGCTATTAATATAGCAATGGGCTCATGCAAGATAATGGATAGACCCACTATTAAACCAATATTAAACTCTAAGGTTTTGGGTTGGTTTTGATCATACAAGCGTAGCAATTTTACAAGTATCCAGATAACTAAAGAGTTGGCAATTAATCCAGCACTAATAACATCCCAATAAGGAAACATGGCTGTTAAAATAATATAGGTAAAGGCGGGTATATAACTAATTTGCTGAAACATTTTAAAGTTACTCAGCAATATATTTAATCGAATAGCCTGGCTTAATATAATGGTATGAAATAATACTATTAATACTAAAGGTGGCAAAGGTTGAATATAGTGCAGTAACAAATAAGACAATAAACCATCCGATTCATTTGCAATAATTAAAGGAGGATGCATCCACACATGAAAATGTAGTGCAACACTTAATAACAATAAAAAAATTAAGTTAAGATCGGACCTGTCTTTGAATAAAAAAACCACCAGCTATTATTTAATTTGAATTTTAGCGAATCCAATTTTATTTTTAAACTGATAAGGCAAGATAGCTTCATGCGCCCCTACTTGCTTTAAGCTTTTTGGCATCCACTCGTAATTTTTTTCATTCAAAATAATAGAATTGCCTTTTAACAATTGACCCTCTTTAGAAAGTGTATTCACAATTAATTGATGTACTCCTTTTTGCTTTTGGTGATAGACAAAACTCATGCCTGCCTCATTTTCTATACTGCCATAGCCTATAAACTGGTCAACATTCTGGTCGGTTTGTTTTTTATCGATTGTTTTTACCCATTGTAAATTTCCTTTGATATCAAAGGATAATAAAGCAATATTATTGGCATTATAAGTAACACTAGGATAGCCAAAAGAAGCATAAGGGTTCATCCATCTATTCCACATAAAAAGGCTAGGACCCCAGCCAAATCTAGCCCATGGGTAAAAGCCAAAGGGTCTGTTCCAATAATTAAACATAAAGGGATTGTAGAAAGGGCCTCCATAAAAATAATCCCATCTTGAAAACATATTTCTATTTGAATAAGATGCTGCAGCCTCACTCACTACCACAAAACTACCGTCCGCCTGTGTGCTTACTTTATCTAAATAAAACATATCAAAAGCACCTTTTAAATTCCTTTTATTAGTTACTAAGCTTCTTACCGCATCGGTGAATCGATTAGAATTTGTAAGTATTTCCTGCTTTGTATTTATATCCCATATATAAGAATACAAACCTTCGATGTTACCTTTTTGAGTAGTCGCATAATAAGAATTCAAAATAACATGTCCTGTTTTGTTATCAATTTTAACTCTTATCTCATCTAACAATAAACTATTATTTAAAATAGACGACTCCACTACCTCGGCACCACTTGCCGATAAATACAATAAACTAACCGCTGGTGGCATATTTGTTTGCGTCACATTTCTCAAACAAAATAAATTACCATTATTATCTAATGCGAAATCAGATAAACTAGATTTTTTATCAGTTGAATTGATACTAATTTCAGCATCATTAATATTTTCAATATTTTTATTTAAGGTGATGGCTCTTACTTTAATAGCATTGGCATTCGTAGTATTTACACTGAAAATGACCATTTTTTGGCGATCCTCACTTTCTAATAAATTAAAAACTTTCACGCCCGTACCTGGTTTTATTTTATCTGCAGAGTCAACAATTCTTGGACTACCCACGAGTAAGCCATCAGTATTTAATTCAGCCACCGCAGCATACACTGTTGCCTTTACTTGGAACTGAAAAAATACATATACATTATTAGCATTCGTTATAAATTCAATGCCATTTAAATTAGTAGTTTTAATAAAAGATAAATCGTTTTGCTTCACTAGTTGCATTCTATCATTATACTGTGCAATAGTGGCAACACCCCCTACATTTTTATAAATCCAATAACGGTTTCCCACTTTTCCTAAAACTTCATATTGCATATCTTCCTTATCGGATTTTTCAATACCCGCTACTTCATAAGATTGTGCAAATAAAAATTGCAAACCTAATAATAAGGACAAGGAAATAGTTAAAAAAGACTTCTTCATATTTTTGAATTTTGTAATACAAATTTAAGGCAATAATTAGATTGCTTAATCGCTAAAAGCTAATATTAACGCTAGTTTAGTAAAAAGGTTAAAAAACTGTAAAATTCTAGGCCTCCTGTAAACAAACGCCTGCCTCGGAAATGGCTAGACTATATTCTTGCCCCTGGCTAGACTATATTCTTGCCCCTGTTTGATGGCATAATTGGGAAGGCTATGACTAATCGGAAAATCGAAACAAATAGGATAAGTATATGTTGAAGTATGCTCTTTGATCATTTCGTAAGCTGTGGCACCAAAATCGGTGGAGGCATCTTTTAAATCTGTAAAACCTCCTATCACCAAACCGGCTAAATTATCAAACATACCTGCATTTTTACATTGTATCATTAAGCGGTCAATATTATAATGATACTCGCCTACATCTTCCAAAAACAAAATTTTTCCGTTTGTTTCTACCTCGTTTTTTGACCCTATTAAATGTGCTAATATGCATAAATTTCCGCCCACCAGTTCCGCTTTAACATTACCCAAATTATTCATGACATGCGCGGGAATCTTATACTTCGTTTTTTCTCCTTCCAGCACTTGTTTTAAGGATTGTATATAAGGCTCTCCTGCCTCTCCCTTTGCAAAGGCAGCAGCCATGGGGCCATGAATACTCATGCAATTTTCTTTCAAAATAGCTGCATGTAAAACCGTAATATCACTAAATCCAATCACCCATTTGGGTTGCTCATTGAAATGCTTGAAATTCATTGCCCCTATAATTCTACTAGCTCCATAACCACCCCTAGCGCAGAGTATGGCTTTCACAGAAGGGTCGTCGAACATGGATTGTAAGTCGGCTGCCCTTTCGGTATCGGTGCCTGAAAAACTATCCATTTTAGCCCCAACAGTAGTTCCCAACTTTACCTTATAGCCCCATTTTTCAAGGGTTTGAATGCAAATTTGCACTTTTTCTAAGGGGATATTACCCGATGGGCATACAATGCCAATAGTGTCGCCCTGACTAAGATGAGACGGTTGAATCATACCACAATATTAAGTACTTTTGCTGCAATGAACACGCCAAAAAGATATTTGATTACAGCAGCCCTTCCTTATGCAAATGGACTGAAGCATATTGGCCACTTGGCAGGTGCCTATTTGCCAGCAGATATTTATGTCCGCTACCTGAAAGCGCAGAAAAGAGATGTGGTTTTTGTTTGCGGAAGCGATGAGCACGGAACAGCCATTCCTATTCAAGCCACTAAGGAAGGTACCACGGCACAAGCCATTATTGATAAGTACCATCCCATAATTGAGCAAAATTTTAAAGACCTAGGCATTGAGTTTGATATTTACCACCGAACTAGCGACCCTTTGCACCACGAAACTGCTAGTGCATTTTTTAAAGACTTAGAAGCCAAGGGCGATTTAGAAACAAAAACTTCTGAACAATATTTTGATGAAGCCACTTCTACTTTTTTAGCCGACCGTTATATAAAAGGTACTTGTCCTAATTGTAGTCATCCGGAAGCCTATGGCGACCAATGTGAAAAATGTGGCAAGAGTTTAAGTCCTGAAGAATTAATAAATCCAGTAAGTACTTTAAGTGGACAAGCCCCTATTAAAAAAGAAACCACGCATTGGTATTTACCTTTAAATAAACACGAAGATTTTTTACGCCAGTGGATTTTAAACGACCATGCAAAAGATTGGAGAGCCGCTGTGGTAGGGCAATGTAAGAGCTGGATTGATGGTGGCTTACTCCCAAGAGCAGTTACCCGCGATTTAGACTGGGGCGTGAAAGTACCGTTAGCAAGTGGTGCTGGAAAAGTTTTATACGTTTGGTTTGACGCGCCTATTGGATATATAAGTGCTACTAAACAATGGGCACTTAATAATGGAAAGGATTGGACCCCTTATTGGAATGATAAAGAAACAAAGCTGGTTCATTTTATTGGTAAAGACAATATCGTTTTCCATTGTATTATTTTTCCAATCATGTTAAAATTGCATGGAAATATTTTACCAGAGAATGTAGCTGCGAATGAATTTATGAATTTAGAGGGTGATAAGATGAGTACTTCTAAAGGTTGGAGTATTGAAATGGATGACTTTATAAATAAGTGGATTAAAAAAGACAATGGAGGTAATGGACTAGCCGATAGTCTTCGTTTTTATTTAACCGCCATTGCACCAGAATCAAAGGATAGCGAATTTACTTGGAAAGGTTTTCAAGATTCGGTAAACGGAGAGCTAGTAAGCATATTCGCTAATTTTGTAAATAGAACCTGGGTGCTAATGCATAAATTATGCAAAGGAAAAGTACCTGCTATTCATATTGAATTTTTGGATGATGAAGACCAAGCTATTTTAATAAGCGTTAAAGAAAGCAAGGAAAAAATTACGGAATTATTAGAGCAATATAAATTTAGAGAAGCGCAGTTTGAAGTCATTAATTTAGCGCGCTTAGGAAATCAATACATGCAAAAGAAAGAGCCATGGATACTTGCTAAAAATATGGAGACCGACCCTACTGCGCAAGCCAAGATTGATAACACTATGCATGCTTGCTTGCAACTTTGCGCCAACCTTGCTATTTTAATAAATCCATTTTTACCATTTACGGCTAAAAAAATGTGCTACATGATGAAAGTAGTGGACAGAATGCTAGAATGGGAAAACGCAGGTGGTTTTAATTTATTAAAAGTAGGTTATAGCTTACGCCCTCCTGAATTATTATTTAGAAAGATAGAAGACGAAGAAATTGAAGCAGAACTAGCTCAATTAAAAAGTAACCTCAACGCTAAAAAAACAACTATGGATAATATTACGCCAGCTGCAAGCCCTTCAGATGCAAAAGATAAGGGCTTGAAGCCTGAAATTGTTTTCGATGATTTTGGTAAAATAGATTTACGCGTAGGCACCATCATTGAAGCAAAGAAAGTGGAAAAAGCAGATAAGCTTTTACAATTAGAAGTAGACCTTGGTACTGAAAAAAGAACCATACTATCTGGTATTGCCATGCATTTTGACCCAGCAGCTATTGTGGGTAAGCAAGTAGTAGTGGTAGCAAATTTAGCCCCTCGTACAATGCGCGGTGTTGAAAGCAAGGGTATGATATTAATGGCAGAAGATGCAAATGGTAAACTATACTTTGTTCAACCTTCTGAGGCTATTGCTCCTGGAAGTACTATTTCATAAATTTCAAAACTTACTTTTCATAATAAAAAAAGCCCTTCGAATTTCGAGGGGCCTTTTTTTATCAATCATTAGAGGTTAATATAAAATGAGAAAAGATACTATTACGCAGCGAACTTTCGAGCGAAGCGAGCTGTGAGCTAGGAATAGGTATCTTTTCTCATGCTTTGGTTAAAATAAAAAAGGCCCCAAAATATGGAGCCTTTTTTTATAAAGTCATTAGAAGTTAAATGCACTCTTTCAATTCCTTCTCAGTATAAGCTAAACCATGTTGTTTTAATACCTCATCTGGTACACCCGCCCACATATTAGGTACATTACCCATATAGCCTAAGTCTTTCACACCAATTTCTGCAGTGTAAAAACCAGTGGTTACTAAGTCTCTAATTTTATTAAAAAAGCTCACGCCTTGCGCTAGTGCTGGTGCTGCTTTTTCAGGATAAGCAATTTCATCAACAATGCCTATTTGCTCTTTACCAGAACATTCTGTAAAGGCCTTAGTATGTTTTTTATAACTATGTAGGTCCAACCACTTCAAACCGCCACGCATAGGCACTTGATGATCGGGCATATCCTTTACAATAAACTCGATAAACTCAGGCACTTTGGCATCGGTAGCAGAACCACTTACTGCATCTTTAGGAATAATAATATCAGCTAGTAAAGTAATAGTAGCCATTTCGTGTTCAGTGAAAAAATTAGGCTGCGCTTTTACTTTAACTATATAATCTTTTTCTTCCTGCATACGGTCCTCCATATCTACTTCAGCCACCGTGGTTGCTGAACTTTTACAAGCTTCTACTAGCACAGCTGTTGAAACTGTACCTAATATCATCGCTTTGATGGATTTTCTTCTGTCCATAATATTTTAAATTAAAATTTTATAAATTTTGGTTTTAGTATTAGTTCAAATTCAAAACTATATATTTTGTTTTTGTAATTGATCTAATACATATTCTGAAGTACGCATAGACAATGCTAAAATAGTCCATGTAATATTTTTATCTGCTTGAGAAGTAAATACCGATCCATCTACGCAGAATAAATTCTTACAATCAAAAGCTTGTCCAAATGCATTCAATGGAGCTGATTTTTTATCGGCACCCATACGCACTGTTCCCGCTTCGTGAATAATATTTCCTGGATTAGATAAACCGTATTTATTACTTGCGTCATCTTGATCGCCCCAAGTAATTACGGCACCCATCTCATGCATAATTTCACGGAAGGTTTCTTTCATGTGTTTTGCTTGCTTCACTTCATACTCAGAATTCTTACAATCAAATTTTAACACAGGAATACCATATTTATCTACTACATCCGGATCAATGCTACATTTATTATCAAAGCGAGGTACTCCTTCACCACGTCCACCCATACCCACATTGGCACCATAAAAGAAACGAACATCTTCTTTCAATGATTCACCATATCCACCTGCTTCCTTGGTTCTACCATTCACTTGAAACTTACCATTCATGCCTTGCATACCCATTCCAAAGCCATAACCAGGTTGGCTCATACCTCCCCAATATTCAATATGATAACCACGAGGGAAGTCTAATTTTTTATTGTCTAACCACCATGGAGTATACACGTGCATACCACCCACTCCGTCTTCATTGTAACGCTTACGTCCAAATAAAGCAGGTATCACACCACCCATTGCAGCACCTGTTGAATCGTGTAAATAATGTCCTACCACGCCAGAGCTATTCGCTAAACCATTAGGATGTTTTGTTGATTTTGAGTTCAATAACAAACGAGCTGTTTCACAAGTACTTGCTCCAAGGATAACCACCTTGGCATTAATTTGATATTCTTGATTGTCAAATTTATTGACATAAGAAACACCTGTTGCTTTACCTTCATTGTCTGTCATGACTTCACGTGCCATCGCACCAGTGATTAAATCTACGTTGCCAGTTAAAATTGCTGGTCGAACTAAAACAGAAGAAGAAGAAAAGTCGCCATATACTTTACAAGAACGATTACATTGACCGCAATAAAAGCAAGCCCCACGTTCGTCGTTAATTTTTTTAGTTAAAATAGATAGACGAGAAGGTATCACAGGAATATTAATTCCCGTGGCCGCTTTTTTAAACATTAATTCATGTAAACGAGGTTTTGGAGGAGGTAAGAAAATTCCATCAGGATCATTCTCACGACCTTCATTGGTTCCGTATACGCCAATTAATCTATCAATTTTATCATAGTAAGGTTTAATGTCTTCGTAGCCAATTGGCCAATCATCCCCTAAACCATCAATACTTTTTCGCTTAAAATCTTTTGGTCCAAAACGAAGTGAGATACGACCCCAATGGTTCGTACGACCTCCTACCATTCTAGCTCTCCACCACTCAAATTTATCGCTACCTGGAGTTTGCGTATAAGGTTCCCCATCAATTTCCCAACCCCAGAAAGAGGCATCGAAATCACCGAAGGGTCTCATTTTTGTACTGGCTCCACGACGAGGTGAATCCCAAGGATTTTTTAATTGTGATGAGTTTTTAGCAGGATCAAATTCTGGACCTGCTTCTAGTAAACAAACTTTTAATCCCGCTTTCGATAATACATAGGCAGCCATTCCACCACCGGCACCTGAACCCACAATTACTGCATCGTATTTTTTGGGAGAAACTTTTACTTCAAAATTAGACATAAGGCAATCGTTTTGCTATTGTAATTAAAGAATGAATTTAAAGAAAAAATTGAATGAAATGCAAAAAAGACCCCCTCATTTTATAAGCGGAATTAATTGATTTAAAAATGACAATAAACTTAAACAAAGTCGTAAAGGGGTAAAAAGCAAAAGGCCCCGTTTATGGGGGCCTTTTGAAAAATCATTAGAGTAGTAAAAATCAAATTTTACATTCCATGAAAATTTGGTTTTTACGAACAGCCCATGCTTGTACCGCAGTTTAAACATTTATAACAAGTACCGCTTCTTATTGTAATATGTCCGCAAGTGCTACAAGCAGGCGCATCGCTTTGCATGCTTTTAGCTGCTGCAGTAACATTGTCCATTGAACCATTCGCTTCTACGGCTACAGCTGCTTTAGCTACTGGAGCGGCTACTGGTGCTGTTACGCGAATGCTGCTTAGTTCAGGCTTGCCTACCAATGTAATATCTCCTTCCTCGCCTAAGTTTTCTACTGTAGGCTTATCTAATACATGTACTAAATCGGTTCTGCCTAAAT
>Ga0208167_1000229_pt1 | contig 12006 bp, 13 predicted proteins | sample Colrivmet1546A02_FD_187638 | JGI IMG/M metagenome (GOLD analysis project Ga0208167, IMG submission 187638) | Estuarine microbial communities from the Columbia River estuary - metaG 1546A-02 (SPAdes) (version 2) | ecosystem: Environmental > Aquatic > Marine > Intertidal zone > Estuary | place... | reverse complement strand
ACAACCGCAAATACGGTATCAGCTTTGACTTATATCATTATTAGCTCAACTGAAGTCCTTGTGAACTACATTGGTGACTTCGCTTAATTTCTTGGTGGCCCCTTCGGGGGCTACCTCAAAGGAGGATCTCAATGATTATTTTTGGACTCATAGATGGGATTAAGCAGTTCGGCACTTCTGTAGTAACTGTTTTCTCTACATCAAATAGTACAACCACTACGTACTCCACGTCTAACGCTACTACTACTACTTTTTTGACGTCGCATTCGACAACAACAACGTATAATACTAGCCACACGACTACGACTACGTATGACACTTCTAATATTACAAGTCACAATACAACAACAACTTTTGCGACTAGTAATTCTACAACAACTACTTATAATACGTCTCATACTACTACTACAACGTTCTTAACTAGTCATACTACGACTACTACATATAATACTGATTACTCGACAACTAGAGATACGACAACAACATATAATACCTCTAGAAGTACGACTACAACGTATATTACCAGTAACAGTACGACTACAACGTTTGCTACTAGTATAACTACAACAACAACGTATAACACTTCTAATAGCACTAGCAATAGTACTACTACGACATTTGCTACAAGTCAGTCCACTACGACTACCTTTAGTACGTCTCATTCAACTACTACAACTTTTGCAACTAGTGTTACTACAACTACTACGTATTTAACAAGTAAAAGCACTTCACATAGTACTACAACAACGTATAATACTAGCCATACGACGACTACAACATACAATACGTCTCATAGTACTACAACTACGTTTAACACGAGTAATTCGACTAGTAAAACAACGACGACAACCTATTCTACAAGTAAGTCTACGACAACAACGTTTAGTACTTCTCATAGTACTACAACAACGTATACAACTACTTGGAGTACGTCTAAGTCTACAACGACTACTTGGAGTACCTCTCATAGTACTACAACAACGTTTAGTACTTCTCATAGTACTACAACAACGTATACAACTACTTGGAGTACGTCTAGCTCTATTACAAAATCTCAAAGTACGTCTAAGTCTACTACAACAACGTTTAGTACATCTTCAAGTGTTGCGAGTACTGTGACAGAAGGCCCATTTTATAATGACGCATCTGGCAGCCGTTACTACTTCCAGCGTGTTGAGAGTTACTGTTGTTATGCTTGTTCGACAAGTGCTTTTTGGAATGAGACGGTGGTGTACTCTAATAGTAGCGTTTGTAACATAACAAGTGGAGTCGCTGGTATTTACACATATATTGCAGAGACGCTAATGTTTGAAGGCATCGCTGGCCCTCCTTGTTATGTTTGCACGGGCGGGCAGGTGTATGCAAACGTTCCTGGATTTAAAGTAAAATATTGGAGCATAAAACGAACTTATAGTGGTACCGTTACAACAACGTTTAACACAACTAAGAGTACGACAACAACGTATAATACTAGCTGGAATACAACAACTACGTTTAATACTTCTCAAAGTACAACTAAGTCTACAACAACGACTTATAATACGTCTAAGAGTACAACGACAACTTATAATACGTCTCAGTCTACAACGACTACGTTTGATACGTCTCAAAGTACAACTAAGTCTACAACAACGACTTATAATACGTCTAAGAGTACAACGACAACTTATAATACGTCGCACAGTACAACTACAACGTATACTACTACGTATTCAACAAGTAAGTCTACTACAACGACTTACAGTACCTCTCATAGTACTACAACAACGTATTCAACAAGTAAGTCTACAACGACTACTTACACAACAACGTATAATACTTCTCATAGTACAACGACTACGTGGAATACAAGTAGAAGTACTACAACAACGTATAATACTTCTCGTAGTACAACGACTACGTGGAATACAAGTAGCAGTACAACAACGACTTATACGACTACTTACTTGACAAGTCATAGCACGACTACAACTTGGAATACAAGTAGAAGCACAACTACTGCTTATAATACAAGCCATAGTACAACGACTACTTTTAGTACAAGTCACACGACGACTACGACTTTCTTGACAGCGTATAGTACGTCTCATAGTACAACGACTACTTATAATACAACTCGTCAAACTACGACTACTTATAGTACGTCTAACAGTACAACGACTACTTATAATACAAGTAAACAGACTACAACTACTTATACAACTACGTATAGTACAAGTCATACAACTACTACTACTTATAGTACGTCTAACAGTACAACAACGACTTACAATACAACTCGTAGCACGACTACTGTATTTAATACGTCGCACACTACTACGACTACATATAATACAAGTCGTACAACTATCAGAACAACAAGTTTTTACACTTAATAAGATAAAAAGGAGTCAGCCCTTCGGGGCTGGCTAGCCTTTTGAAAGGTTAGATTAATAATGACAGATAAAATGTTTGATACGGAATATTTGAAACAGCACATGGGCGACTATGCTAAAGAGCTAAACCCCGATGTAGCCAAGCTAGAGCCTATTGTAGAAGCTCTAAAAGAGAAAACAAAGACGCTTGGCATAGAAGTTGAACATGATGTTACTGCTCTAGAAAACCCATATTTTAAAACTTTTAATTATACAAGTTACGCAGGTTTTTTAACAGTACATCCTTTGCAGCCTGAACACTCTGCTCGACAAATGCTTGATGCTTGGTACTCTGATGAATCTGAAGCAAATCATGATTGGTATGATTGGTCTGTTGATAGAATTAATAATAAACAAGCAAGTAAGTATAATATTAAAAGCACTAAGATCATCCCTAATAAAATCTTTAGTTTAGTTGTACTTCCTGGTGGTAACAAGCTTAAGAAACATATTTGCATTGGTCAACTAGAAAATATTGCAGACTTCGGTGGCCCCTCTACTGGCATGGAAAATGGAATTTTCTGGAAAGCGCATCCTATCACTAAGCTATCAGAAGTTTCTGAACTAAACGAGCGTCTTGGTGGAGAATTTGCTGTTCGAGATGGCTATAACCTTTATGAGTTGATGGAACGAGTTGAACAAATTGTTTACACGTCTCATCTGAGTGAATCCGCATGGATCGCTTCTGTTATGGGTAAGAAAATTGTACCTATTGATAAGTATCAGGCTCGTGCTATGTCGTCTTTCTTTCACATTAATCATTTCTTGTTTAGTGAACCAAATCCTATTGAATTTGGATGTAAGGCATTTAATGATTACCGTTCGGGAATATTCCAACCTGATATTGATAAAGACTGGGAAGAAAAACTAGATAAATATCTAGCATATATTTATGAACGTCGCATAATTCAACACGGCTTTTACCAGATGTGATACAGATATGATTGAAAAGAAAAAGTTTATATTCTCAAAAGATAAATACAAAATTTGTGAAGAATGCCCAGAGCTGGATAAAAAAGCTGCTATGGGTCCAACCTGCAAACAATGCGGGTGTTTAATGAAAATTAAAACAAAAATGCCATTTGTTACCTGCCCCCTAGGTAAATGGTAAATTTAAGAGGAACAACTCTGAATGTCCAAAAGAAAATCTCGCTACGCTACTAAAAACGAAGAATCCATTTATATTCCTCGTGTTGCTTTTCATGTGATTCCTAAAAATACTAAGCAGGATAACTTGATTAAAGCTATCAAAATGAATCCGATTACAGTTACTATTGGCTGTGCTGGTACTGGTAAAACATACTGCAGTGCTGGTACAGTAGCGCATCTTTTTCTAAAAGGCGGCTACGGTAAAATTGTTCTTACTCGTGCCAATGTTCCTACAGGCAAAACACTTGGGCATTTTCCTGGAACTATTCAAGAAAAGATGACACCTTGGCTACTCCCGATGATGGAGGTTTTGGAACAAGCATTTGGAAAAGGTAAGTTTCAGTATATGCTAGCTAAAGGTGAAATTGAAATTCAACCTATTGAAACTATTCGCGGTAGGTCTTATAAAAATGCTTTAGTTCTTGTTGATGAGGCTCAAAACCTTGATTTTGATGAACTTAAAGCAATCAGCACACGTCTTGGCGAGAATTCGAAACTAGTATTAATGGGGGATCCCGCACAATCTGATGTAAAAGATGGCGCGGATCTTCTTAAGTTTTGTTATCTGGTAAATAAGAATGGAATTAATCTTCCTGTAATTAAATTTGAAGTAGATGATATTGTACGTTCTGATATTGTAGCCGACTTGGTTAAAATGTTTCTCAGAGAGAACGTGTAATATAGGCAGGAGCAGTGATTACGCTTTACATAGGGGTTCTCTATTAACTAGCGTAATTGCTGCTCTCTGTGCCACTCTGAAGGAGACAGGCATGTATAACAGAGGTATCCTTGAAAAAGCACTTAACAGTGCTACACAATTAATAAACAAGAGATCAAAACAATCTAGTAATTATACCCGTGGTTATAACGACTGTTTTGCTTTACTAGTAGCTTATGATGCTTTTTTAAGAAAAGGCAACTCTAAGTGCAAGTATATAAAAGATCTAGAGTATAACTCTCCTGTTGAATTTCTAAAAGAATTAAAGCGCAGAGGATATACTCTTGAAGAATTTGCAAACTATTGTGGCTATGAAATTGTCACAAATAAAAGACCCATGTTTGGAGATATCGCATATGAACACGGCTCTGCTATGATAGCTAGTGATGGTTGGTGGGTCTCAACCTCTGAGTGCAACGAAGGAGTTAGCAACAAACGTCAAATAAATTTTATAGAAAGGCGTTTGATTCTCCTAGCTAGACCGATAAGGAGTTAATTATGGCGGTTTACTACTATGAAGGTGCTAAAATTTTAGCGCCACTCACAATTACTTCCAATGAGCCTATGTTTGATATAGACACTGTTTCTCTTCGTAAACAGCGTACTTCACAAGGTGTTCAACGTTGGGAACTTTCTTTTAACATTCAAGGCGAATTTGACACTGCTGATGATTTATTCGTAGCTTCGGTTGTTGACTTTGACAATGTTAAAACTATGATTATGCCACAACTTCCTGTTGTTGCTAAAAGACATAATATGAATACAAGCCCTCTCGTAGCTACAGCCGCAGGTGCGGGATCTGAATATGTATATATTGATTCTGCGATCGTAGATGGTTTGTTACCTAAAGGTGCTTTCATCAAATTTTCTAATCATGACAAAATATATGTTGTCCGTCAAGATGTGAGCTTTGATGGTCTTGCTGATAAGTATATTCACATTTACCCTTCCCTCTCTAAGAATGTTAACACTTCAACATCTTTGCTGACAGGAAACAACTGCGTACTTACTTATTATCGTGACATTGACAACGCTCAGGGAATTACTTTTACAGACGGTGTTTTGTCTAACGCTGGAACTATTAATCTTGTAGAGGCACTGTAATGAGAATATTTACACCCGAAGTACAAGCAGTTATCGACAGTGGAGACATTCGATTTTTCTTTCTGATTGAACTTTACTTTAGCCAAACCTATCGCTTTACTAGCTATAAGCACGACATTACTCACAATAATAAAGTGTATACTGCAGGTGGTGGCCTATTTGAATTTGATTCCCCAAAGTTCTCAACAGTTGTTGATAGGGAAGCTTATCGAATTGTTATTGCTGACTTAATTGATCAAATGGCAGCTGAATTCCGTTACAATGTGACAGGAAAAGATATCAAAGTTATGGTTGGCCTTTTAGATGCAAATGATAACCCTCTTGTAAACAGTCATATACTCGATGTGTATAAAGGCTATGTGGACAGCCCTGCAATTAATAATGACTGGGAAACCAAGCTAGCTGTTATCGAAGGTACTTCACCAATGTCTGATCTAGATATGGTGAACACATTTATTACATCTAAAGACGGTATGGACCAAAGAAACATTAACGATACTTCCTTTGACGAGATTTATACGGATAACGAAGTCAGCCTTAAGTGGGGTAAAATCTAATGGGTATTGAACTCCAAATTGCAATGTTTATCTTCTCGACTGCTTATCAGTACAGTCAACAGAAGAAACAAGAAGCGAAGATGAAGGCCGAAGCGGATAAACGCAAAGGCTTTGAAATTACTGTGCGCGGTGAAGCTGCGCATGTTCCTGTGGTTTATGGTAAACAAGCAATAGGTGGTATTGAAACTAAACATCTTGTAAGAGATGGTTTTAGCACAAATACTTCTTTAGCAAGCGTAAGCTTAAGCAGTGGTTTAGGTACTTCTTATAATGGCTCTAAGAACGAAATTCTAGTCATGCAGTATGCCCTTTGCCATGATGGTATCGAGGGTGTTCAGCATATTGTTGTTAATGATACTAGCTATAATGACAGTGAAGCTAAATTTAGTCATAGGTTTAACATTTATAATAATGGTGGTGTTGCAGATCCTACATCTGGTATTCCTGATTCAAATCTTTTTAGCGGAACTGCAAACGTAACTGCTATTTTTCAACTAAATAGAGACGACTACAACTACAATGGAATTCCTTACCTTAAATTCCTTGTAAAAGGTCGTAAAGTTAGAAAAATTACGAAATCAGGATCAACCTATACTCTTGACACTAACTACGTTTATTCAAATAACCCTGCATACTGTTTGCTTGATTACCTTATGAATAAAGATTTTGGTCGTGGTTTAAGTGTTAATGAAGTTGATTTAGAATCATTTTATCATGCGGCTCAAGTATGTGATACCACCGTTGCAAATGACAAGGCTATTGGCGGTAAGGTTAACGGCACAGCTACCTCCAGAGATATTCCCCTTTATGAGTGCAATATTACCCTTGATACCGAAGATAAAATTAGAGATAACGTAGAACGTATTCTAAACACAATGGGTCTGGCCGAACTTGTTTGGTCTTCTAGTGGTAAATACAAGCTTATGCTTGAATACCCACAAAATTCAACTGAACAAGACGCCTTGGTTCCTGTATCAATGTACTTTACTGAAGACGATATTGTTCGCGATGATGTAGGGCTTGCTTGGCCTTCTGCAGCAGATCGCTACAATCAAGCGACAGTTCGGTTCTCTAATGAACACGAAGATTTTAAAGAGGACTCTGTAAGCTGGCCTACTAAATTCTCTGCAACTCATAATTTGTATCTAGAAGAAGATAACCAACAACCTTATAACACTGATATGTCTTTAGATGGAGTTACTGACCCTTATCATGCTCTTGCAAAGGCAGAACAAATTGTTCGTCAATCTCGTACTCGTTTTACTTTAAGTTTTACAGCTACTACAAAAGCTTTAAAAGTAGAACCAGGAGATTTTATTAAAGTAAATCTGCCTCAGATGGCTATTAACAACGAGTTGTTTAGAGTTTCTTCTGTTCAAGTTAATTCTGACTTTACGGTTAAACTTGAATGTTACTCTTTTGATTATCGTATGCTAGCTTGGAGTGTTGGTTATAATATTCCTTATGCAACTAAACCTACTTTTGATTTCTCAATTAACCCTCCAACTAATGTTGTTTTTGAAATAGATGGGGGTAGCTTACTTGGAACTAGGTCAGGACAGCTTACTTGGAATTCTGCTGACGACTCCTCTGTTAAAGAATACTTGATTGAAGCCTCTCCTGATCAGGGTAATACTTGGCATACTCTAGGGATTACTCGAAACACAACCTTTGATGTCTTTGGACTAAATACAGGTGTATATGATTTCTCTGTTCGATCAAGGACACCTGCAGGAACACTTTCAAACAGGACTGTTGCAACAGGTATTACACTTCAGCGTATCACAGTAGATAAGGTTGCTGTTATTTATGCGGATAGTTCAGACTCTACTACAAATACACAATCTTATGAAGTTGGAACAAATAAGTTTGTAGCATATTATACTTATTCTGGTGGTAATTTGCCGACATTGCCTATTAGAACTTTGATTGAGTTCAAGCAATTTGTTGGAGATGATGGTGCGCCAGGTCAGCCTGGAACTAACGGTGTAGACGGTAATCCTGGAAAAGATGGCGTTTCAGCAGGTGTTCTTGTTGTTTATGCAGATGATGCTATTGGAACAAATAAAACCCTTACGTATAATAATCAAGAATATGTTTTGTATTATGAATGGGAAAACTCCCCGCCTGCTGTTCAAGATGTATCGGGTACTTGGGTTAAATTTGTAGGCAAAAACGGTAAAGACGGTAATAATGGTCAATCTGTTTGGACAATTTACTCGCCTGATGCTACAGGTACTAACCAAAGCTTTACTTATAATGGACAAGCCTATGTAACTTTCTACGAATCTGAAACTCAACCTAGTCTACCTGTAAGTGGTCAGACTTGGGTGAAATTTGTAGGAAGTAATGGGTATACTCCAGTTAAAGGTGTTGATTATAATGACGGTTTAAATGGAGCGGCAGCAACAAGTGTTGCTCAACTTCAGATTTATAAACGTTCTGCAACTGCGCTAACTACAGCACCGACTGGCGGTAAATTTAGTTTTACTACAACTACTACTACACCTCCAACAGGTTGGTCTGCAAGTATTCCTACAGGGACAGACCCAGTTTATGTATCAGTTGGTGTTGCATCTATTGTTGGTACTACAGGTGAAGATCTTAGTATAACTTGGTCTACTCCTCAACAAGCTTTCCGAATTGGTGATGATGGTATTCAAGGTAAATCTACTTTCCTTGCTACAGTCTATAAGCGTTCTTCAACTGCTTTAACAGGTGGTATTAGTGGAGGTAGCTTTGAATTTGGTGCTAACTTGCTTACACCCCCAAATGGTTGGTCGATTACTGTCCCTAGCGGCACTGATCCCTTGTATGCTATGCAATATTTGTTCAGTGTGACAGGTGATCAGGGAACTGATTCTGTAACTTCACCAGAAGTTTGGTCTACCCCTGTAGAGATTATGCGTAATGGTGATAATGGCTACACACCTGTAAAAGGTACGGACTACTTTGATGGAGACGATGGTAAATCTACTTACTTAGCTCAAATCTTTAGACGGTCTGCTACTGCACTAACAACTGCACCTACAGGTGGCTCTTATAACTTTGGAACTAACACTTTAACTACTCCTACAAACTGGTTTGCTTATCCACCTTCAGGTAGTGATCCTTTGTATATTACTACTGCGTTGGCAACTGGTTCTGGACCCACCGCTATTGATAGTAGTTTAACTTGGAGAGCACCTACTCTCTTTGTTAGCAATGGTATTAATGGTACTAATGGCATTAACGGTACTAACGGTATTAACGGTACTAACGGGGCTACTGGACCTCGCGGTGCAGGTTGGTGGCGTTATGCAACAGGCACTAGTAGTGGTGTAACGGGCTTATCTGAATCTACTATTAGTTCTTATTTTAGCACTGCAACAAATAACTTGACTATTGTGGCAGGTGACCGTTTGATTGTATCCAATACTGTAGGTGGTGCTACAGGCTACGTTAGAAACGAAACCAATACTGCATGGATTGAACAAGCGAAGTTTATTGATGGTAATTTGTTAGTCGCAGGTACTATTGAGGGTACTGCATTAAAAGCTACAACGCTGTCGGCAATCAAGGCGGACCTTGGTACAATTCAAGCAGGTAAGTTGCAAAACCCTAATGGTACCTTTGTTATTGATTTGGCAAATGGTACAATCACAATCTCAGTATAATGAGGAAAAAGATGAAGTACGAAGATTATATTAATAAGATTGGTCTTAAGTATAACATCGTAGAAGGAAAATTGGTAGAAGACCCTGATAACGGGGTCTTCACCGTTTCCACTACTTTAGCATACAATACGATTTACTTAAATAAGTTTAATAAAACAGCAGAATTAGTTACTCACCCAAATTCTTGGATTGGTAGAACTTACAAATTTAGAAAAAGTGACTGTGTAACTCTTGCAGCAGATTACTATGATAGTATTCATAATACAGATCTCTCAAGGTGGTACAAAAACTTTTCTCATGAAAAGTGGTTTGAATATTATAAAATTGGTATGTCTAAATGGTTTACTGATCATAATTTTATCGAAGTCCCTAAAGAAAATTTAAAAGATTATGATTTTATAGTTTATAGCTATAATGATAGAGCTTACTCTCATATTGCAATTTACTTAGGTAATGATAAGATATTGCATCACTTACCGCAAAGTCTTTCTTGTTATGACAACCTTGACAGAACAAAAATTTTAGGAGTTTACAGATATGGCAACTAGAACATTCAGAGCATCATCTAGTAACGGTGTTGTAATGATTACTAAGTCAGGAAAAACAGAGGCTCAACTAGATGCTATTGAAAAGAATCCCTATAGCTATTTAGATGATATTTACTTTCATAGTAGTTTGGACTATGTTCAAGGAACAGGTAAAGCTGCTGTCGGGTCTGTTACATTTCCCGCTGTTACTCGTACAGTAGTGTCTTGGTCTACTAGCAGCAGTTGCTTTGGACTATGTTAGGAGATACCCATGCCATCAGTTACAATTCCAAAAATGGATATTCATTATGCAAACGTAGGCAAGTCTCCTGTCGGTGAACCCGAAGCTATGCTTCTTAAAATTGACGGTGTTAGTTACTCTAACTTTTTTGCAAAAGATACAGGCAGCTATCAAAGATTTTTATTTCCAGTTTATAACTCTGCTACCGATTACCTACAAGTTGCTTGCTTAACCGTTACTTACAATGGAGACGCTCCTGCAGAAACTTTTAATAACATCGAGGTAATTACACTTGGTTGATCGAGTTTTTATTAGTGATAATACATTTATTACGCGCAATGCTAATAATAATATCACATTTTCAGCAGATAGGTATTACGTAAAAAATGATCCTAACGGAAGTTTCTTTCTAGGAGGTGTTACAACAACTCCCGTTCTAGTTGGCAGAACTAGTGGAGAAGGTACGCCATCTCCTTATACAAATATAGCAGGTTTTGTTATTGATCATAGCTTTAGTAGAACAGTCGTCAATGGATTAAACGTTTCTGGATTTAATTTCAATATACCTGTAAACACTACATCAGTAGCAGGTAAGGCTTTAGGTTTTCAAACTACTCAATCTCGATATATGTTTAGACCTGCGGATAATGGTAGTTATTATATTTATAATAACAGACAAAGAGTTACTTTGAATTATAGTCTTGATGGTACTTTTATTTTTTCGGATCCATTGTTGCTCGTGGTAATTTTGGTTTTTGATATGCAAGAAGTGGGTCCATATCAGCCTGTAGGCTCGCTAGGATGGTGCGCCAATAATTTTGCTGTATTAAACAATATTAATCAATTGAGAAAAGGCGGGACACTTACAGCAACTCCTTCTCATTCAAGCTACAATGAAATATCTCAAACTACCGATGGAGTTACATTTAGTTCGCCGCTTTCTCAATTCACAAGCCAACCGCTTACTATTCGGTATGACCCCCTTTGTGCAATAGGTAACCAAACAAATGTTGACTTAACGGTGACCCCATGACATTAAAAATTACAAGTAATAAGATCTATATCCAAAATACTTCTGGCTTAACTAAATTCGACAGTAATAATCATTTACTATATAGGTATGGTTACAAATCGGGTTCATTTGATTTAACAGGATCTAGTAATTATCAAACTCAATCTCTAGGTTTTACAATTAATGAAAAAGCTATTCCAGTAATTTACATTACAGTAACTTACGCAGCAGGATCTATCTTAAGCACGATGATTAATATTAGACTGCCGTTATCGGGAGCATTTCCCAGCCATTGGGAGGGTTTTGTTGAAAATTCTTCTGCTATTTCTCTACAAGAAAATCTAGAATTAGTGGCTGATGGTGATTATATCAAAGCAAGAATAAACCGCTACGATCCAAGAACTTTTGATAACATTTGCGGACCTGGCTCGAAGGCAGTATCTTTTAACTACGAAGTATTTGCTTACAAACATCAAGACATTTAAAGGAAAAGTTTTATGAATATTACAAACAAACAAATTACTGTTGACAGTATCAGTATTACTTCATTTCCTCCTAAGACAGTTGCTACTGTAACTATTCAGGATGAAATCGCAGAAAATATTTTTAAATCAGCAGGAACTTACAC
>Ga0208167_1000210_pt1 | contig 12532 bp, 5 predicted proteins | sample Colrivmet1546A02_FD_187638 | JGI IMG/M metagenome (GOLD analysis project Ga0208167, IMG submission 187638) | Estuarine microbial communities from the Columbia River estuary - metaG 1546A-02 (SPAdes) (version 2) | ecosystem: Environmental > Aquatic > Marine > Intertidal zone > Estuary | place... | reverse complement strand
CGCGAAAAGAGCCAAAAATGACAGACGTCAAAATTTGACTGTAAACGACTGAAAATAAGTATGTTGAATTTGTTTTTAGCTATCGATAGTTATCGATGCTTACACGGGTTTACTTCCCGTGCATTGGAAGTAGACCAAGAAGAGGCGTGTGGCGAAGGGGCCGCCGACTCCAAAGCCCTAGAAAACGCTGAGATGGCCATTATAATGCATTTTCTTCTGCGCGAGGCTAATGTCAATCAATGCGACATGACCGCGGTCGCCAGACTTTTAGTGGCCCTGACTGGTCGCGGCTACGACAATCTCTACAAGAAAACTAGAGACCCCTTTCAAGGCAGTAAGCGCTTGGTGCAGAGACGCATGATGCGGATAAAGCCCTTTTTAGAAGACCTGCAAAGCGATTCTATCATGCTGAAATTCAACAAGAAGATGCAGAATTTGCAAATATAGGGTGCCTCATTGGGTGGGTCATTGGGTAACCTTCAGGCATAAACACTCAAAACATTTGCGCAGTAATCATTAAAAACAACTGCCAAATGGAAAATATCATTATTACTAGTAAAGAAGAACTTCAGACGCTCATTCGTGAGTCTTACCGGGCTCTTCGTGAGGGCGAGGAGGTCGTACCGACCGTCATCACCATTGATCCACAGCCGCTGCTTACAGTTGATGAAGCTGTCGAATACCTACGCATCTCGAAGAATACGCTATACGGCTACACCTCAAAAGGACGAATCCCCCACATCAAGCAAGGCAAGCGCGTGCTGTTTCGAAAGAGTCAACTCGACGCCTGGTTGGATGCCAAGCAAAGAGGTGGAGCACTATGAATCGCGATCACCTCAGGCAGTTAGCATTGCTCATCCATGATCTCGAAGCTATCGTGGAATCCAATAATCCTCAAGCACACTCTGATGTCAACATTAGAAAAACCTTGTATAGCCATCTTGAGTTTCTGAAACAGGAACTAAAGGAAACTTTAGAATTAAGTCAAAAAGGAACGCCGCTTCACCAAGCATTTCGATATATCCGGCATCATCATCCAGAAGTGAACACGGTTTTTGCTGTTTACCGGTTTCGGGAGGACTGTCCCGCGGGCTGTCCCTACTACCTGTCCCTCAATGCCCTGTATCAAGGAACATGAAATCGCCAATTTTCACCGTGCGAACCGCCAGCCGCTGTATGGAGGACGCCAAGTCTATCCCTACACCCATGATGCTCTTTGATGAGCTTTGGTTTGAGCAGGAGCTGTGCATTCTCTTTGCGGACACCAACGTGGGTAAGTCCTTGCTCGCCGTACAGATCGCACAGTCAATTGCCAATGGGACAGCCATCCCAGGATTTCGGCTTGGTGTCCCGGGACAAGGAGTGTTGTATTACGACTTTGAGCTCAACGACAAGCAGTTTGAGAAACGCTACACTGATTCTCAAGGAAATTCGTACCAATTTTCGCCTAATTTCTACCGGATCGGATACAATCCCGACTGTAAGGTGCCCCGAATTCGCAGTCAAGACGTCTTCACCGAGATTCGTGGCCATATCGAGTCCTTCCATTCTCATGTATTGATTATTGACAATCTTTCCTATTTCGCCAGCACATCTTTAGAAACAGCCCAAGAGGCCATAGACTTCATGCGTGCAATGAAAATCCTGAAAGAGGAGTATCGCCTTTCTATCATGCTTTTGGCGCATACCCCCAAGCGCAATCGAAGCTTTTCGATCAACGAAGTAGACCTTGCGGGTTCAGCGGGTTTGTCACGTGTGACAGATAGTCTGATTGCCATTGGAATTGGTGGCGATTCTTCTGATCAACGCTACATCAAACAAATCAAGGTACGTTCGGCGATGCTCTGCTATGGATCTGACAATGTGATCAAATGCCGACTTGCTCCACAAGATGGGATGCTAGGTTTTGTATTTGAGGGATATTGTGAGGAGTCTGACTTATTGCGCACCCCTGATCGTCAGGAGGTCAATGATCGGGTGATTCTTCTGCGTGCGAAAGATCCTAGTCTTTCCCAAGCTGAAATTGCGCGGCAATTGGGGGTCAATAAGATGCGCGTCAGTCGGATTCTTGCCCGGGAAGATTCAAAGGATAAGGCGTAACATAGGTGTTACGTTTTGGCCCAATCGTAACATTATGTTACGCTTCACTGATTTTCGTAAAGCATTGATATTGTAATATTTGCGAATAGCGTAGGGCGTAAGATCGTCCAAAAAAGGGGGTAACGTAACATGTTACGATATGCCCTTTTTAAGCAAAGCTCCCTTGACATGAACTCTGGAGCCGGGGGCTCGTTGCAAACCTCCGAGCATTCCAAAACCCTGTTCAGGATTTACTGAACGTCGATGGATATCTATGTATGTGAATGCCGATTAGATGATAGATTTCTATCATTAATGTTAACAAAAAATTTCATCAACTTGTTGAAAGGAATTGACTTAACTTTTTGAAATGCAATCATCACTGTCTTTTACCCTTCGAGTTCTCATTATTACTTTGTGCTCACTCTGCTTCACGCAGGTGTTTGCTCAAGTCCAAAAAGCCCCTGGGGGCGTCAGCGGCGCGAGCCTTTGGAGCGCGGACGGAGACTCAGCGGACTTCTTGGCGAATTACCGAAGCTTAAACCTTTTGGATTTGAAGGTTCAGGCTGATATGGTCATCCCACCGCTTCAAGGCGCAACGACCTTGTTTTTAGCTCTCAAGCCAAATTTCACCACAGCCGCTGGCAACGAATTCTTTGAGTTGGGGGATATTAAGGTCTACGACAACCTCCTGGTCCACGGTAGTGACTCTACGGCGCTGGATTTCAGTGATGGAAACTCGAAGATTCTAACGCTTTCGATGCAGCGTTCACCACGCTTCAAGACGAGCGCCACTCCAACCTTTAATCTATTGGACTCGAATCTGTTCTCCGTTGCTGAGCTGATTTACTATCCCAAGCTCAAAAGCCGCCAGGACATCAAGATGGTTAACTCTTACCTGGCCTTGAAATACTCCGTGGCGATCACCGGCGTTGCGGACCCTGACTGGAAGGACTACTGGGCCGCGGACAGTTCGCGGTACTGGGACTTTACCACTGACAACCAGTACAGCATTCGGGTCTTAGGGCTAGGCAGTTCTCAAGATGAGGATTTCTATCAATCACAGACAAGCGCTTCGAGTGGGTCGTTCATTCAGTTGAGCCTTGACAGCATCAAGCCCATCGGGCAGATGCCTCAGGTTTCCATGGATGAGGATGCCTTTTTGGTGCTGAGCGAAAGACTGCCCGAACAGAGCTCCTATTACAATGTCTGCCTGAAAGACGGCAGTAATCCGTTGGGCAACTGGAAGCTCAAGCCCCATGGATGGAGCAGCGGGGCTCAATACTTATATGTCACGATGGATGTGACGCTCAAGAGCCTGTCGGATTCGGTGTGGATGACCGATGGCATGCGCTATACCTATGTACCTGAGGTGTCACCGGCGTCATCATCAAAGGTGATTTACCGCATCGAACTGGACAGCGTTCACAACGGGATGCACTATTTCTTCACCGATGTCAAGGGTGACCCTTGCGATGAGATTACCATTGGAACCACCACCAGCGACCTTACGGTGGATAACCAGACGGGCCTTGGGGAGGTGACCCTCAAATACTTGAATCTGGGCAGCGGATTAACTGTTGAGCAGCAGGTTAAAGGAAAATCCTTCTCAACACCCATCGCCCAGGGGCAATACCAGGTGTGGCTTTTGGACAAGGATGGCCATGTGATGGCAGAACGAATCGTCCAAACCCATGAATCGATGGTGGCTCAAACGCCTAGCATCGTGGAACCGTCCTTGAAATTGATTCCGAATCCTGTATTGGTCGGTGAGACCTCAAGGCTCGTAATCAGTGGCCTTCCTAGCAACGGTCCGGTCACGATCATGCTGCATGACGGCACGGGCAAGCTCGAGATGAAGCAAGCACTTCCTTTCACGGATCAAATGTCCGTGGAACTGACGGGGACGAGCCCGGGGCTTCACACCGTCATGGTGATTCAAGATGGAATCATCTACAGCCAAAAACTCTTGGTGGCAGGCCACTAATCACACCAACCTGTTGAACTCAAAGACGATCGACATGAACCGTACTATGAATATTATAGACCGTCTCGCAGCTATAACCACAGCCCTTATCATGCTCATGCCCGATATGGCGGCATCAGCCAAGGTGCTTTCTGAACAGCCGTGGAATGCTCCCGCGCAAATTGAGTATGTGTCCAGCTCAATGGCTTCAACAGTGAATGAAGCGCCAGCGGACACTCGAACTGACAACCTCGTTGCAAGTGAATCGGAGGCTTTTGAAGTGCGTCTGTTAGATCAGCATGTGGCGTACCTCAACGGTCACAGCCTTGATGCTTTGAATAAACCCTCGGATGATGTGTATGAGTTTGAGATCAAGGGCGGAGTCAGGGAAAATGTCAAGGTGAGCTTTGAATCTGACGCCCAAGACCTCGGTATCACAATCAACGGCCAGAGGTTTATTCAGGCCAAGGATGGCGAAGTTGTACTTGGCAAAGAGTATTTGCGATCAGGTGCCAACACCCTGATGTTCAGCCAGATGGGAGAAGGTCCTGCGCGAGTGAACAACCTCGAGTTATCACCATCTGCTGAAATGGCCAGTGCGGAGATGGTCTTATCAATGGCTGAAGAGAGTGATTTCATGGTGGAAAGCAGTGATGCTTTGACATTTGGCTTGTTAACTAATCAGACTGCGGCGATTCCAAGTAGCATGAGCAATGTCACTCGTGGGGCAACAGCCTATCGCTCAACAGGAACTGAAGAGGTGATTACTATCAAAGTAGGCGTAAGCAAGGAGCTGAGCGAAAGTCAGTTGCGCGAAGCGCAGGTAATGTATTTCGATTACAATACTCGTTCATGGCAGCAGGCATTTGTCAAAAATGTGGATCATGCCAACTATATGATTGAGGCAGACGCACCGGGAGGGTCCGACTATTTCGCTGCGATGATTAAAACTCCTGAGATGCCTGAGGCGGCGGCGTTCATGCCCACGGCGATATCGGATTTGGAGCCGAAGACACCCGCTGAAGGAATTAACCTGATCCAACCCCCGAAGGCGAATCAGCAGGGGGATGCTAATGTTTCATACCCTATTGGCATTCCGCAAGGTCGACAGGGGATGACACCTCAAATCTCATTGAACTATTCTAGTTCGGGAGGCTCATCATGGGCGGGCTTCGGATGGAGCGTGCCTGTTCAAAGCATCTCGGTGGACACTCGATGGGGAGTGCCCTCCTTTGACGCCACGCTGCAAACTGAAGTGTACATGTTGGATGGTGAATCCCTGCATGAGCAAGGGGGCACTAAGGCTAACCGCCCAGATGTAAGTGGATCAACAGTGACATACGCGCCGAGGAATAGCGGCACGCGCCAGTTCTTCCCTAAACAGCAGAGTTCTTATCGCACCATTAAGCGTTTTGGCACATCTACCGCCAATTACCATTGGGTGGTTACTGACGCCAACGGCAACAAGAATTACTACGGCTGCTTGGACACCGTCAATTTTGATAATGGCTCCGTGCTCACGACTTCAAGTAATCACATCACCAAGTGGTACTTGAAGAAAACTGAAGACCGATTTGGTAATAGCATCTTGTATACCTATTCCACACAAAGCCATACGTCTTCTGATCTCAAGGATGGCGGCAAGACCATGTTTTTGGAAAAGATTGAGTACACGGGATTGGGCAATACGCCAGGCCTGTACTCTGTGCACTTTGTCACCAGTGGCAATCGCATTGATTCTAGGATCAGCTATTCAAGTGGGGTCAAGGAAGTTGATGATCGTAGCCTAGATAGGATACAAGTCAAGTATAACGGCACGTTGACAAAAGAGTACCGATTGACATTCGGCACTGGAGATTTTGGTAAGAAAATCCTTTCCTCTGTTGGGCAGTACCACGATGACTCTCTGTTTTACGAACATAAGTTCACCTACAATCAAGTGGGGACTATTGCATTTGCCTCTTCCCCTGAAATTATTCGGTTGAGCGATGTTCCGACGTTACCACTTCTGGAAAATGTCCCCTTTGCTCCATTACGCAATGCGCTCAGCGGAGTTGTACTCCCTTCAATGATTAAAACCACTGAGACTCAAGGCTGGAGTGCAGGAGGTGGTGTCGGGGTAGGTGTGACACCAGAGCCAGCACCAGGCAGCCAGTCTAAGACTTGGACATTCAATGGTAAGCTTAATTATTCAGAGAGCTACACTCACGATAAGTACACCTTCCAAGATGTCAATGGCGACGGATTGTCTGACCTGATTGAGGCTAATTCAACAAACAATCATTACACCTATCGCCCTTTAATGGTAGACAATGGAAATATCAGCTTTGGCCCAAGGATGGACATGGAAGGAAGTAAGTTATATCGCAGCACCTCTAAATCCATTAGCACAGGGGTAGATTACGTACTGCCCAAGGAAATTTTCAATGCTGGCGTTAACTGGAACTATAGCACCAGCAGGGTTTCCCGGTATCTATTGGACTACAATGGAGATGGCATCCTTGATCGCGTTGTGCCTGTAAGTGGCGGAACAGCTGAGGTTGAATTTGGGGTGCTACAGGATGATGGCACTTTGATATTCGAGGATAACTCAGAAAACACCCTCAATCCAGTGCTTAAGAAAGAGTCGCTCGCTACATATCAAGATGAAGATGTAAAGTCCTTTGAGGTTGTCCGTATTTGGACAGCCCCTGCAGATGGGCACGTTCAAATCACCTCGGACCCACGGTTCGCATTTGGGGTGACGGGTAATGTGAAGGTGAGCATCCAGCACAATGACGATTTCATTCAGTTTCCGGTCGATGTTCCGGTAAATTCTGGATACTACAGTGGCGCACCCAACGTCCAAAAAGGAGACATTCTTGTCTTTAGACTTGCCCCTGGCGCTGATGGCCAAATGGATTTTGTTCAATGGAACCCACAAGTCAGTTATACTGGCGGCCTGCCGTCGGATGGTAACGGCTCGAATTATGAACTGAATACCTATGAGGAAGATTATGTGCTTTCAGGAGGGCAGGGTATTCAGATCAATGGTACGGACCAAATTAAGGTGAACCTCAACAGAGGTGGCTTCAACTACTCTGATGATATATATTTCCGAATTACTGCAACTATTACGGATACTGCTACAGGTGTCATTGTCAATCAGGTTTATGTTAATCGCTTAGGACAATCTGATACAAGCTTCTCGACAATGAACGCTCCTTTCATTGGCTCGTTCGGCTCTTTGCCGAATACGGATTCCGATGACATGTGTGAGTTATCTTTTGAGGTGTTTGCACACAGCAATGTGGATTGGTCTGGAATTTCCTTTCGTCCGGAGGTTCAGATTCTAACCGATCCCTGCACTGCCCCGGTGTCTGTATTTCCCAATGTGGGATATCGGATATTTAATCATGTACATCAGCTACAGGGGCAAGAATTTTTGGCCCTGAATCCTGGAATCTACGAGGTCAATCCCGAGGTCATTGAGGACAAGGCCGGTATTGATCAAGTCTTCGATGGTACCGGTCAAAGTGATCTTGATCAAGAAGTTTACTTCGTTGTGAAAAGTGGTGGGAAGACTATTTCCAAAAAAGTGGTGGTACTGCATAAGGATCAGAACGGGCAGTACAACAACAGCTTGATTTTGTACACACTCGATCAAGCGACGGCATCGCCGAGCAATCCTGTTAATGCGTATCAATATTCGGGATCTCCAACGGCGATGTTTGATGATCAAGATATTGCCAATAATAGTGTCAGTTTGGAATTCTTTGCTAAGGAGTCTCCTTTTGCGCTCAAAGCGATACAGTATATTCAAAATAACCTTGTAGGTATCAATGTGATCGACAGCTATCAGGCAATGGTGATGGGATTTCAGCCCAACACCAACATCAATATGTTCTATGGTGAGTCAGACTATTTCAATACACGTCAATTGGGTTGGGGACAGTTTGCATGGAGTGGTGATCCGTCAACTGTGATTTTAAGAGTACAAATGGAATTATCAGGAATGGCTGACATAGATCCTAGCCTGCCACCTGTTGAACAGGTTACGGAGGTAGAGCTGCAAAGTTCTAATGCCAATCCGTGGACCGGTTCATTTTTTACCATGAGTCCTGTTCGCGGTGATAACGCTGTCGGCTTGTGGTCCTATGAATTAGACACATTAGCAACAATTGAGGACAAAGATCATTATAGTGTATTCGGGTCTCACATGGGGTTGTACCGACACAATTCCGCTTCAGTGGCAGGATTCATTGGAGAGATGGAATCGGAGGTGGTCACTAGTGGAAACACGTCAGATGTATATACTGCTGCCGGAGGAATCCAGGTCAATAGATCTAATTCTTTGAGTGGGAACATCGGTACGAGCTTGGTTAGTGATGCCACCACGAGATCGCTGACTGTCTCCTCCGCGATGTTTCCAAATCAGTTCTGGTCCAATGCAGCGAGCATGTTCCAAGATTTTAATGGTGATGGCTATCCTGATCAGATTTATCAGGATGGAGATGACGTCAGAATGCAGTTGACAAACCCTTCTGGAGGTCACCTTTCGGATACGCTTGCTGTGAGCAACGAGCGAAATTCAAAAGGGCACTCTGATGGGTCGGCGATTACGTGTTCAGGGAGCTATAAGAACGAGGACATACGATTCACTAGTGGTGCAAGTTTCGGTATCAATTTCGGTGGTTCCTATCAGGAGATTGAGTATGTCGACGTCAATGGTGATGGTTTGACGGATCGTGTTTACGATTTTACTGGAGATGTACGTCTTAACAATGGTCATGGATTTGAGGCTCCCAAGAACTACACAGTCCCTGTAAATTCGATGAACCGTACAACTTCGGCGCCACCGTCGATCAATGCTGCTGCGGGCAGTGTTTTTCAAAGCGCATCGATTAGGAAAAGCGTCCTAGCTGAGAGCTTTACGATGGGTGTTGGAATTAACAGCTCTGGATCTCGCTCCGAGATCATGTCTATCGACCTCAATGGTGATGGGCTTACGGATATTATCGAAAGAGTTGGTGCGAAACATATCGTGCATTTAAACACAGGAATGGGGTATCAAACCCACACAGATGGCACTAGCGTTGTTGATTTGAACTTGACGCAAGAACCAGGGCAGTCACAGAGCTACGGGCTTACAGGAGATGTTGCAGGGACGATTGGGTTCCCCATAGGGGCATTTGTGAAGATGTCCGTCAGTGTTAATGCTGGTGGTAATTATGCAATCAACAAATCACGTTCAACCTTCATAGATCTTAATGGTGATGGGGCTGTTGATTTTGTCGAGGCAATGGAAAATGGCGATCTCCATGTTTATTATTCCAATGTTGTAAAGTCGAACTACCTCATTAAAGTGGAAAATCCACTGGGTGGATCCTTTGATATTGACTATGAGTTGGTTGGCCACAAACGCGGTGGATATCAGCCGGTTGTAAAGACTCATCGCCCAACCGAAACAATGCTTTGGGACATGCCTTCTGGCAAATGGGTTATGTCACAGGTAACCATCCATGACGGTCTTGACATGACAATTCCCAATGGAGGCCCGGACCTTGATGGCATTGATCAGACGATGATGTTTTTTGACTATGATGGCGGGGTTCAAAACCGTCGCGAGAAAGAGTTTGCAGGTTTCACGCGCGTGCAGACCCGCCTGCAGAACCAAGTGGGATCTGAAAGCAATTATCCTAAAAAGTACATCACCGAGGTCATTGAATACTTCGCGCCGGAACAGTTGGACTTTAACGGGCTCAAGAAGCTGAGTTATCTAAAAGGCCTAGCTAGAGGCACTTATAGCCTATATAACGAGGAGCCTAACAGCACCACCCACAATGTGAGCTTGATTTCAGCTCAGAATTCAACCTATGAATTTCGCGAGGTAGATATTAATTCTTCAAGCATAGGGCAAGTGCGAAAGGTTGCGCTTAATTGGATGTTGGTGACCGATTGGGATAATGTGGGAGAGACACAGACCCTTTTCCCTGCCGTTGTGGAAACTGAAGCCCTCAACTACCCACAAATTGCGGACGCTCAATATCACAGTCAGCTATTTGAGCTTGAGTATGATAAGTATTTTAATGTCGTTCGTTATCAGGACAAAGCGGACATGATTCCTGGAGGCATTACAGAAGAAGTTGTTGATACTGTGGTTACTGTTGAGACGTTGGTTCATGAACAACGTAACACCTGCCTGGATTTACAGTTTGCAACACCGATCGATACTACAGGGGGTAGGATTGGATTTGTAATCGATCCCGAGCCATCCTACAGCACATACTCAATGGATACAGTATGGTTCATGGATAAGACTGGAAGTTGTCCCCCAGTGGATGTCTATGGAATGGACGTATGTGCGGTTGCAGATACGGATACCTACATCACCCACCACTATAAGCAACTGTCCACGACTTCATATGTCTATAAGACAGTCACAAATGCCACATATCAATCGGATCGGATCGCACTGATGAAGTACTACACACCTAGTAACGCCGCGGGCCGCACCGGAGTGCTTCGAAAGCACACCATCTATGTTGGAGACACTTTACCGCCCAACATGGTACGCGAAAGTGAGGTGACATCACTTACAACGGATGGGAAAGCCGTTCAGGTAATGCGCTCAGCCCTTGATGGAGGTGGTAATTATGCTCAAACAGACATAGAATATGACAGCTTTGGAAATGTGACGAAAGTCATTGGGGCAGCGAATCAATCCAGTCAACGAGCTTTTACAAAATACGGATACGACCTCGCCCAGCATCAGTTTGTTGAATCTGTTGAAAATCAGTTCAATGAGAGTGTTTGCAACATGTATGATCCGGAAATAGGCCTATTGAAGCAGACCATTGACATCAATGGACACCCCATGGTCTATCAGTATGACCAATTTGATCGAATCAAGCGAATATGGGCACCCAAAGAAGTATACAATGCTTCAAGCGCGCCGACCATCTGGTATGACTATAGCTTGAATTCAGGTGACCCTGGAAAGCCCGCTTCTGCCATTACCTACCATAATCTCAATACGGTGAATTACGTTACTCCTGTTACGGATTACACCCCGCTGAATTGTGGTGAAGTCAGTCTTGCGGGTCACCCCTTGACTACAGATAATTTTGTTCGTACGGCGACCATTGTTGATGGCATGGGAAAGGCTGTACAGGTACATGCGGATCAATCAGGCCCAACGGGCGCTGATAATACTAAGTTTCTCGTTTCAGGACCCCAGACCTTGGATAAGTTTGGAAGGCTCACCCAAATCTATGCTGATGTCTTTGTCAGCGGACAAACCTTTGGAGATCTGTATGTTGAGCCCTCGTACACTTCGAATGAACTGATGCAGAGAGCCGTTGCGTATGATTATAATAGCCGCGCCTTGTCCTCTGAGAGTTGGGGTGCTGAAAGTGTGGGTGCCGGCGAGTGGACCACAACAGAAATGCAATATGGTTGGAATACAGACCTGGGCGGTGCCTTGCATTATTTTGAGAAGACCTCCGTGCTGAGTAGCCAAGGGGCTGGCATTCCTACACCGGACATGGTCGCTGCTAATTATACCGACGCACGCGGACGCAAAATCGGCCAGATTACCTACGGTTTAACCTCTGCTGATGATATCATCACCCAGTTCCAATACAATGAGATTGGGGAATTGACTCAGGTGACAGATCCTATTGGCGCCATTACCACCTACGAACACGACATGGCAGGCCGTGTGACACAAGAGAACCACCCAGATCGTGGCGCGACAACAACGACTTATGACAATGCCAGCAACGTAATTCAGATTGAAACACCGGCGACGCAAGAGAAAAACGGTGTAATCACAATGTCTTATAGCTTTAATAGGCTCATGAGTAAGCACATGCCAAACTCTGTGGGCAATGATCTCTACGACATCGACTACATATATGGATATAAAGGCGATGGCAACAATGGCGCAGGACGTGTAGTCCAGATCACACAGGGACAAACGTTCAAAATAGATCAGCTCAAATATGATGAGCTCGGTCAGGTATCTCAGGAGTATGTCAACATTGATGTTCCTATGTATGGTGGTCGATCTTTTACCACACAAAAGTTCTATGACTCATTTGGTAGAATCATGCGCGCCAATTATCCCGATGGAGATCAGGTGGATTACGGTTACACTGCCAATGGTGAGCTTAAGGATATAACATCTACCGTAAGTGGCGTTGCTGATGATATCATCTCGGACATAACATACAATGGCTATGGTCAAATCAAAGAGCTCACCTACGGCAACGGTACATCCACCACCTACACCTATGATGCTGGCAATACTAAGAAGCAGTCCACGCTAATGTCATCCACGGTGGATGGCTTTGTTTCTTACAATCCTACGACCCTTCTGGATCGTCAGTATCAGTACAACAAGCAGGGGATGGTCAGCTCCCTGCAACGAATTGTCAATGGTAGCCTTGTAGGCGCGGCAGCCTCTGCAACCAAGACCTACACGGATGCTTATTCCTATGATGT
>Ga0208167_1000200_pt1 | contig 12919 bp, 6 predicted proteins | sample Colrivmet1546A02_FD_187638 | JGI IMG/M metagenome (GOLD analysis project Ga0208167, IMG submission 187638) | Estuarine microbial communities from the Columbia River estuary - metaG 1546A-02 (SPAdes) (version 2) | ecosystem: Environmental > Aquatic > Marine > Intertidal zone > Estuary | place... | reverse complement strand
CCTGTAGCACCACCTGCACCTTGAGCACCTTGAGCACCTGTAGCACCTGTAGCACCTTTAGCACCATTTACACCTGAAGAACCAGATGAACCTGAAGTACCTGATGTACCTGCAGCACCTTGAGCACCTGTAGCACCACCTGCACCTTGAGCACCTTGAGCACCTGTAGCACCTGTAGCACCTTTAGCACCATTTACACCTGAAGAACCAGATGAACCTGAAGTACCTGATGTACCTGAAGAACCAGAAGCACCTTGAGCACCCGTATTACCAGTATTACCCTTAGCACCTTGAGCACCTTGAGCACCTTGAGCACCATTAGCACCTGCAGCACCTACTAGACCCGAAGAAGGACCAACCCAATTACCAGATGTATCCATGATTTTTGTCTCACCGACATAAACACCGGTACCAGTACCTAAAGGTTGTAGATAAACACCTCCAACTTTAGATTGTACATATACATCTTTATGTGCTGAAATTTGTAGAGATTCAGTTGGTTGAGAATCTGCTTTAATAAAAGTATTTGAAGCATCACCGTCGAATACAATACCACCAGAATTATCAGGAAAAACTAAATTACTTTTAATTGTACCAGTAACATTAATGTCACCAGAAATTATTAATTCACCACCACTTGGTTGAATAGTTCTTACCGTAGATGGTAAACTACCGTTAGCATCAAAAACTACTACTTTTTCACCTAGGTCGTTAATAGCGTATACAAGAGGTGGAAGCTCTGTTGTATTGCCCGATTCACCTAGTTGTTCTGCAACGAATTGGCGAAGGTGAAGTAGTTCGTCTTCTGTAGCTTTTTGAGCTTCGATCAAATCTTGAATAATTGGACCTAACTTAAATAGCTTGACATATGACTCGTCATTTGATTGTTGAAGTCTTGTTGATTGTTGAGTTGTTGGAGCGAACTTGTTCTTGATCTCCGACAAATCTGAAAGATCAGCAAACTTAAAGTTTGCTTTAAAATCACTAAGAGCTTTCAGCGAAATTCTATTTTCGTTTGAAATTGCCATTTTATATTAGCTTTTTGTTTTATAAAGGGGCCAGCCGAAACTGGCCCCTTAAGTAATATTACAGAGAATCAATTCTGTTTTCAAGTTCCTTTACTTTATTGTAAAGTTCCTTAACTACTCCGAATAAGTATACCGTCATCTTATCGTAGTGCATAGAGATGTAACCACCTTGGCCGTCACGGACACCCAATTTAGTATCGAACTCTACCACTTCTTCAGCGATGAAACCAACGTCTCTCTTTCCAGATTCAGTCCATGTGAACTCTCTAGCGTCTAGGTTCATGAACGCGTCATGATCAAATGCTAGAGTTTCAACGTCAGACTTAAATCTTAGAGAAGATGCCTGATAACCAACACCGTTTGGAGATGAATTATCCCACATCATTGGCATTGGATCGCCCATGCTTGCGTCAGGAACCATAGTTCCTGCTGTGATAAGAAGCGAAGTTAATTGTGAATAAGATGTAGTATCGAACTTAATAGCTCCACCGTTCCAGTTAAGGACTCTTGAAGAGTTGAAAGTTAGATATTGTTCACCTTGGATACCTTCAGTACCTGAAGATGTTAGGATGCGGTCGTTAACGTTACCAGTGTATGAAGTAATACCTGCGTTAGAACCTTGAGCACCTGTAGCACCTTGAGCACCTGTAGTACCTGCAGCACCTTGAGCACCTGTAGCACCGGCGTCACCTACTACTGTACCTAGGTTAACAACACCTGCGTAATCAGTATCTAGAACAAGATTTTGTCCTTGGATTTCCGCATTAGTGATACCAAGACCTTGTGGACCTGTAGCACCTTGAGCACCTTGAGCACCTGTAGCACCTTGAGCACCTGTAGCACCTTTAGCACCATTAACACCTGAAGTACCTGCAGCACCTTGAGCACCTTGAGCACCTGCAGCACCTTGAGCACCTTGAGCACCTGTAGCGCCTTGAGCACCTTGAGCACCTGTAGCACCTTGAGCACCATTTACGCCTGAAGTACCTGATGTACCTGATGTACCAGCAGCACCTTGAGCACCTTGAGCACCTGTAGCGCCTTTAGCACCTTGAGCACCTTGAGCACCTTGAGCACCTTGAGCACCATTTACACCCGAAGTACCTGATGTACCTGATGAACCAGAAGCACCTTGAGCACCTTGAGCACCTTGAGCACCTGTAGCACCATTTACGCCTGAAGTACCTGATGTACCTGATGAACCAGAAGCACCTTGAGCACCTTGAGCACCTTGAGCACCTGTAGCACCTTTAGCACCATTAACACCTGAAGAACCAGATGTACCTGATGTACCAGATGTACCTGCAGCACCTTGAGCACCTTGGTTACCAGTGTTACCTTGAGCACCTTGAGCACCTTGAGCACCATTTACACCTGAAGTACCTGATGTGCCTGATGTACCAGCAGCACCTTGAGCACCTTGAGCACCTGTAGCACCTTGAGCACCATTCACACCAGAAGTACCTGATGAACCTGATGTACCTGATGAACCATCAGCACCTTGAGCACCTTGAGCACCTGTATTACCAGTATTACCTTTAGCACCTTGAGCACCTTGAGCACCATTAACGCCTGAAGTACCTGATGTACCTGATGTACCAGCAGCACCTTGAGCACCTTGAGCACCATTAACACCTGAAGAACCAGATGAGCCAGATGAACCTGAAGTACCTGAAGTACCTGAAGTACCTGATGAACCTGATGAACCTGAAGTACCTGAAGCACCTTGCGCACCATTAACACCTGAAGAACCAGATGAACCTGATGAACCTGAAGTACCTGATGTACCTGATGAACCAGAAGCACCTTGAGCACCTTGAGCACCTGTAGCACCTTTAGCACCATTTACACCCGATGTACCTGATGTACCTGATGAACCATTAGCACCTTGAGCACCTGTAGCACCTTGAGCACCATTAACACCTGAAGAACCAGATGAACCTGAAGTACCTGATGTACCTGATGAACCATTAGCACCTTGAGCACCTTGAGCACCGTTTACACCTGAAGAACCTGATGTACCTGATGTACCTGATGAACCATTAGCACCTTGAGCACCTGTAGCACCTTGAGCACCATTAACACCTGAAGAACCAGATGAACCTGATGAACCTGACGTACCTGATGTACCTGATGAACCAGAAGCACCTTGAGCACCTTGAGCACCTACAGCACCTTGAGCACCATTTACACCTGAAGTACCAGATGAACCTGATGAACCTGATGAACCTGAAGTACCCGCTGTACCTGATGAACCTGATGAACCTGAAGTACCTGAGTTTCCTGAAGTACCTGAAGCACCTTGAGCACCTGTTGCACCTTTAGCACCATTTACACCTGAAGTACCAGATGAACCTGATGAACCTGATGAACCTGATGAACCAGATGAACCTGAAGTTCCGTTTAAATCGCCGATTGAATTCCAGCCAGAACCATTCCATTCCCATACCTGACCATCAGCTTGGAAATAGATTTGACCGATGAATGAACCTGTTACGACACCATTTGGATCTTGTGTACCTGATTTAGCACCATCAAAGCCCGAAGAACCTGATGAACCTGAAGAACCAGAAGTACCTGATGAACCTGAAGTACCTGCTGTACCAGATGAACCTGATGAACCAGATGAACCTGATGAACCAGATGAACCTGAAGAACCAGAAAGACCTGAAGTACCTGAAGTACCTGCTGTACCTGAAGAACCAGATGATCCATTTGAACCTGAAGAACCAGATGAACCATTTGAACCCGAAGTACCTGAAGTACCTGCTGTACCTGAAGTACCTGCTGTACCTGAAGAACCAGATGAGCCGTTTGAACCTGAAGTACCTGAAGAGCCAGATGAACCTGAAGTACCATCTGTACCCGCAGTACCATTATAAACTACTGTACCAACATTAATTGGACCTAGTAGATCGTTTTCTAGAATAAGTTCATCACCTTCTAGTGTTGCGCCAACAAAACCTGCGCCATTAACACCCGAAGAACCATTTGAACCTGAAGTACCTGAAGTACCTGCTGTACCTGAAGAACCAGATGATCCATTTGAACCCGAAGTACCTGAAGTACCTGCTGTACCTGAAGTACCTGAAGAACCAGATGAGCCAGATGAACCACTTGAACCTGAAGTACCTGAAGTACCTGCTGTACCTGAAGTACCTGATGAACCAGATGAACCAGATGAACCATTAGTACCTGATGAACCAGATGAACCATTAGTACCTGAAGTACCTGCTGTACCTGATGAACCAGATGAACCATTAGTACCTGATGAACCAGATGAACCATTAGTACCTGATGAACCAGATGAACCAGAAGTACCTGAAGTACCTGCAGTACCTGATGAACCATTAGTACCTGATGAACCAGATGAACCAGAAGTACCTGCTGTACCTGATGAACCAGATGAACCATTAGTACCTGATGAACCAGATGAACCAGAAGTACCTGAAGTACCTGCAGTACCTGATGAACCAGATGAACCTGATGAACCATTAGTACCTGATGAACCATTAGTACCTGATGAACCAGATGAACCAGATGAACCATCTGTACCTGAAGTACCATCTGTACCTGAAGAACCATTTGTACCTGATGTACCGTCTGTGCCCGATGATCCTGAAGTACCTGAAGTACCTGATGAACCAGATGAACCTGATGAACCATCTGTACCATCAGTACCAGAAGAACCATGTGTACCATCTACACCTGAAGTACCTGAGTAACCTGAAGTGCCATCTGTACCTGAAGTACCATCTGTACCTGAAGAACCTGATGAACCATCAGTGCCCGATGAACCAGATGTACCTGAAGTACCCGAAGTACCCGAAGAACCTGATGAACCTGATGAACCATCTGTACCATCAGTGCCCGAAGAACCTGATGAACCTGAAGTACCAGCTGTACCTGATGAACCATTTGTACCATCTGTACCTGAAGAACCAGATGAGCCAGATGAGCCAGATGAGCCAGAAGTACCTGAAGTACCCGATGAACCTGATGAACCATCTGTACCATCAGTGCCCGAAGAACCTGATGAACCTGAAGTACCATCTGTACCTGCAGTACCTGATGAACCATTTGTACCATCTGTACCTGAAGAACCAGATGAGCCAGAAGTGCCATCTGTACCTGAAGTACCTGAAGTACCCGATGAACCTGATGAACCATCTGTACCATCAGTGCCCGAAGAACCTGATGAACCTGAAGTACCATCTGTACCTGCAGTACCTGATGAACCATCTGTACCATCAGTGCCCGAAGAACCTGATGAACCTGAAGTGCCATCTGTACCTGAAGTACCTGAAGTACCCGATGAACCGTTTGTGCCATCAGTGCCCGAAGAACCTGATGAACCTGATGAACCTGAAGTACCATCCGTACCTGAAGTACCAGAAGTACCTGATGAACCAGAAGAACCTGATGAACCAGATGTACCGTCTGTACCTGAAGTACCTGAAGTACCTGATGAACCGTTTGTACCATCAGTGCCCGAAGAACCTGATGAACCAGATGTACCGTCTGTACCTGAAGTACCTGAAGTACCTGATGAACCAGAAGAACCTGATGAACCAGATGTACCGTCTGTACCTGAAGTACCTGAAGTACCTGATGAACCTGAAGAACCATCAGTACCATCAGTGCCCGAAGAACCTGATGAACCTGATGTGCCTGAAGAGCCGGATGAACCGTCTGTGCCGTCTGTACCGGACGAACCGTCAGTACCGTCAGTTCCGTCAGTTCCAGAAGAACCTGATGAACCGTCCGTACCGTCAGTACCCGATGAGCCAGACGAACCTGAAGTACCAGCTGTACCTGAAGTACCCGCTGTACCAGAAGAGCCAGAAGAGCCAGAAGAACCTGATGAGCCAGAAGTGCCCGCAGTACCAGAAGTACCTGCCGTACCTGATGAACCTGAAGAACCCGAAGATCCCGAAGTTCCGGCTGTACCAGAAGTTCCGGCTGTACCTGATGAACCTGATGAACCTGAAGTTCCAGTTGTTCCTGAAGTACCATCAAAACCTGATGAACCCGATGAACCAGCTGTACCTGAAGTACCGGTTGATTTAATTAAAGGTATTGCCATTGCTTATTATCTTTATTTTGTTTATACTGCTTGTGCTTTTTCATAGATGATATCAACTAGATCATCTTCTGTTAGTTCAAAGCCAGCAATTGCGCCATTCCAATAAAGCTCGTCGCCCGCTTGGATATCTGCAATTAGTCTAGCCGTTGCACCACCGTCACCCGAGAAGTAAACTGGCGCTGCATCCCTATCACCGTCAGCTTCTGAAAGACCTAGACCATTTACTAGGACGTCCACCGCTGAATCAGAGAATGGTGTGAATTGGATTAAGATACCTGTTGGAGAATAATTGCCAGACGTTGGGGCTGGAACCAAATCTCTTTCGTGTACCTGTACACCCTGCTCCAATCCCGATCCACTTCCGACCGAAGGTCTCCATGGAAGGACTTGTGCAGTTGTGTTGTCGATTGCCTGCATGACAGGATTGCTGTATGTATAAGCATCATTTGTAGTAAATAGCGCTGGATTACCCGTACCCGAATCGTCCACTACGTAAAAAGCACCTGGGGTAAGGTCCCAAGTGCTTACAGTAACTTTACCAAGTTGAACGCCGACGAAATTGTTTTCGTCTACAATCGACTCGATAACGATTCTACCTAGTGTGTCCTCGGTAGAGGCATCCGCTATTACCCAAGATCCGCCATCATACGCAACGATTTGACCCGCGGAAAATCCATGAGCTACTTGAGTAAACGTCGACTTCACGGAACCGGAAGTGATCGATACAATAATAGCGTCTAGGATATCCTGCAAACCTTCAATCTGCTTGATTTTAATCTGAGACATAACTGATTAATATATTTAATTTAGTTTTTGTGTGAGACTTTTCTCACTGTCTTATATATACAAAAAAATAAGGGCATTGTTTACCATATACCAGTAAAAATAGTCTTTTTTATAAAGAGTGCCTTAATCTTATTGTATGTGTATCAAACGAAACATTTTGGGTCCGGGTACATATTGGGTACATTTTATAAATAAAGGGCCGGGTGCCTAAAATTAGATATATAAAGAATAATTATGGGTGCCGACAATCTCAAGAAACTTGAATTTAAAAGAATGCTCAAAAGGTATGAATCTTCTCTAGAAGATTTAGAATATCTTCGTGAGATGGCATCGCATATTGGTTCAGAATTTAGTAGCGCGCTAGCCGCCAAAAAAAGACCAGATCTTTTTGAAAGTAAAAGGGTTGAGGAAATGGCTAAAGAAGCCGCAGACGAAAAAGAACAAACGTCGGAAGTAGATAAAGATCCTCTTTTTAAAAAGTTGTTTAGAAAGATCGTCGTGCTTTGTCATCCAGACCGAATGGATCCTGATTTATCATTGACTGAAAAGGCAAATCTGCTTAATCTTTATGATATGGCTATTAAAGCCAGTGATACCAATAGTTGGGCTGGGATAATTGTTGTTGCTATTAAATTAGGTGTTGAATTGGACGATGCTTATATGGAGCATGTTGATAAAATTCAAAATGATGCTAAAAAGATTGAAGAAGAAATTGAATCAATCCAGGGTTCAGTTGCATGGACTTGGTACCATACATCTGATGATTCTAAAGATCATATATTAAATTCATATATTAGCCATATGGAGGAAGCCCTGCTAAAAGCATTGCCTCAAAATAAACTAATATTGGGTGTTGGTCATCCTAGAACAGGTACTGGATATACGGCAAAATTACTTCAGTCTTGGGGTGTTGAAGTAGGTCATGAGTTTTTTGGTAAGGACGGTATTGTTGCATGGCAACTAGCTGTAAAAAAAGGACCGTGGCTTTTTATAAAAGATAACATTAATGCTAATTATAAACATAAAATATACTGTGTTAGAAATCCCAGAGAATCATTACCTTCAATCGTTTATACTGAAAATATAATTAACGAATCTTTTACGTATCGTGCTTCAAACTGTAATATTGCACTTATTGATAATCCTCTTGAAAATGCAATTAAACTATTACTTGCATGGGATAATAAAATTATTAATCAAATTAGACCAGATATTATTTATCGAATAGAATATGATTCTAAAATGCTATATGACGCTCTTAAATCAAGAGGTTTAGAACTGCAAAAATATAATAATATTGAAGAACGTGTAAATCAACGAACACATCATAGCTTTGAAAAAATGATGGAAGAATATCCAAATATTAATAAAGATACAATAAAAGGTATCAACGATTATTGTGAACGGTACGGTTATGAACTATTATTTTAATTTATTAACTACTTCAATAAGATCTTGAAGATCATTTGAAGCAATCCAATGGCAGTACTCGCCAGCTATTGTAGGTACTATATCAGATATTAATCTATTATATTCACCTAAAAAGAATTTATGTTTTGAAAAATAAATATCACCATGCCATGCGTGGATATGGATTGTATCTTTTTTAATTTTATTTGCCCAACAAAGAGTATCTAATGTATAAAGACTTAAGTGTTCTTCACTAAACATGTGATTAATTGCTAAGTGAATAGCATACATCGATGCAACACCCCTAAACCAATTAGGCCATTGGCCTTTAAATTCATTACTAAATTCAGTCATAAGAATATAGTTTGTTAACTGATAATGGTTATTGACTGTTGTTGTTACATGTTCAGTTGGACCGAATATTGAAGCACCAATATGATTTAAATGATGATAATTTAATCCTAACTTATCTTTAATTCTAATAAGATTTGGTAATACCGTATCTGGTGATTGACTCATATAGCCGCCCATACCCACCATCAATTTATCCGGTTCATATCCAAGAATATTTTTAGTTAAAAATACATCACAATCTGTTTTTAAAATATATTCGTATCTTTCCCTAATCCATGTTTCCTCCTCCGGTTCATTAAACATTGCAAATGAATTAACAAAGCCGTAAGCTTCCCAAAAAGATCCTGAAATATTAAGCGGTTCAAGTGATTTTATTATAATATTTTCATGCTGTGGAATTTTAGTAATAGCATTTGGATTACAATAGCAAACTATATCATATTCGTTATATAATTCATACATCATAAATGTTTTGTATAACCATGAAAATTCAATAATATTAACTTCTATGTTATCTACATATACTACAATCGCTTTTTTATTCATGATACATTAATATAATATGGTTGCTTACATACCCCAACATTATTTATATTGTCTGGCTTTAATACATTTAATGAAACATCATATGCTGGATTTTGATCAATTAAATCTTTCCAAATAACATTATAACTTTTCTTATGAATATATGAATCTGCTTTACAATCAAAAAGATTAGAAAATTCTGATTTATATGTTATACCTCGCCATATACCGGGTAAGAAATTAAAAGTAATATTTTTTTCTGTTATTGTTTTCTTTTCAATAGGAATTTCAATAGATGGATTTACATATTTTGATTGAGCAAAAATAAAATTAATATTTTCAGGCCATTTCTTAATTTCCATTTTTAATATTTCAACTGCCGTGGGAATTATCATATCGTTTGCGTTTAAATATGTAATCCATTCACCAGATGCTATTAATAGTCCGATAGCTCTAGGATTTGATCTATAGAAATTTTTGTTATTAATTTTATAATTATGCATTTCATTGAAGTTTTTATCTATAAATGCAAATTTAATTCTATCATATTCTTGAAATCTTTCTAAATATATTTTCATGGCATTGAAGCAACCATCGGCAATTATAACTAATTCTGATTCTTTATCGGTTTGAATTAAAAAACTTTCAACAGCATCAATAAACCTTGTAATTGGATCTTGGACCTGGCCTAAATAATTATCCAAATTAACCTGCATAATAAATGAAATCTTAGCATTGATTTTTTTTGTATTAATAATATTTTTAGATTCTATAAAAGCTAATTTTTTAGCTTTTTCAATACTATCTTTACGCTCTATTTCAATTAATTTAGCTTCCTCAATAGATCTTTCTAATTCTTCGATATTGATTCTTTCTCTTCTGCGGGCTTCTTCTTCTGTTTTTAATCTTTGAATATCTGCGGCCTCTTCGGCGGCTTTTCTAGCAACTTCTTGTATGTATTGTTCGTTTTTTATTTTTGCCTCAATTGATTCTTTTTCTTGTATAGTTAAAGATGTTTTTTCATGTATATCTTGTTTATCACCTAAAGATTTTGAAGAATCTGGTTTTGTATTATTAAATATATTTAAAATTTTTAAATAATCCATGATTTATTTATACAAATTTGTTTTCCAGTCCCAGTCCCACGAAATAGAATTCTTAATTTTATCATCAAATAGTGAGTCTAGTAACATCGTGTATTCCTGTTGAAGTCTTTTATTTTCAGGCATATATCTGTAAATTTTTTCAGCTACATCTTTTTTATATGCTTCAAAATTTGCATCGTGATTTTCTGCGGCATTGATTAATTGGGCTGCTGCATCTTTAAGATTAAAATGCTCGTAATAATAACCCACATCTGCAAACATTTCTGCATTATGGACTAATGGATATCCCAGGTATACTGCATCTAGATACAAATAGTTAAGTGGATTTGCCCATTGATGCGACATAACAATATCTGTATTGGTCTTTAAGTAATGTACAATTTTATATCTAGACGTAAACATTGCTTTCTTGTCTTTTACAATATCCATTTGATTCATCATACTTTTAAATAAATTAATATCTAATAAATGATTTGTATTAGAAGCATACATAAAACCAATAAGATCTGGTCTCTGTCTATATGCATGCTCGATTGCTAATACAGATGGTACTGTATACTTTACAATATTAATATTTGGTTCAAAAATAGAAATTCTTTTTGCGCCTTCCTTTGGTTCATAATAAGCACCGTCAGCAAGTGCTAAATCCATTTCAAGAAACATAGGATCCCATACAAAAGGGATTGGATGAGCATCAATCCTATGAAGTATTGAAAAATAATCATGATTATTTTCTTTTTGTTGTGGAACATACCATATAGCATCAATCTTTGTATCATACCTATTCAAATTATTATAAGTATCTCTTGCCTTGAACAAGATATCTTCCATGTCATTTACATAACTATTACCACATTTATAGCTTACAATTTTTAAATTTGGGTTCATCTTCTTCCAAAGAACTGTTTCTTCTTCAGAAGCCATAGTTTGTAAATGAATTAAAACATCTAGTGACTCTGCTGGATATTTTGCATTATCATGAATATTAACTGTTTTATATTCGCTTTGAGTCCATGGGTAATTTGTTTCAGCTTTGTCAAGTCCAATAAAATTAATTAAGGTAACTTTGTGACCAGCTAATTTTAATAATTTTGCTAACATAAGACCATTCTGTCTAATGCCATTTGAATATATTGAATCACCCTTCTTTAAAGCAATGGTAATACCAACCCTGTATGACTTTTTCTTCATAACTTTTTATATGGTTTAATTTATTAATTGTTTATATTATATTTATCTAATAAAAAAGGGGGACCCAAAAAGGATCCCCCATAAAATATACTCTAATGAGTTATTTTAAGTAGAAAATTAGGCAACAATACCTACAATCTTAACTACATCGTTTTCTTCTAGATCAAACGCAAGGTTAAGTGTGAATACGTTACCGTCTGTCGTTACGATGTCATAAGTAACACCATTAACGAATACCATTAGGTCTTCATTGTTTTCCCACTTGTATGCAACTGGAGAAGTAACTTCATTTGTTGGAGCACCTGAAGCAACTGTAATTACAGTAGTAGCGTAAGTATCACCAGCAACTCTTGCAGCGATTTCAGTAGCTAGATTAGTAGCTAGAGAAGCGTCAGCAGAAACTCTGTAAGATGCTTCAGAAGTTAGAGCGTTAGCTAGAGAAGCGTCAGCAGAAACTCTGTAAGATGCTTCAGAAGTTAGAGCATTTGTTAGAGCGTTAGCTACAGAAGCGTCACCAGAAATTCTTGAAGAAACTTCAGAAGATAGTTTAAGATCAAGAGAAAGATCACCAGCAAGGTGGTGTGAATGCTCTTTAGAGATTTCTTCAGAAATATATGTCGCTAGAGAAGCGTCACCAGCAATGTGATGTGAATGCTCTTTAGAGATTTCTTCAGAAATTTTAGTGTCAAGAGAACCGTCAGCAGCAATTCTTGCAGCAATTTCAACAACTAGTGCATCAGAAACTTGAGTGTACTCTTCAACGTGCTGTGCTAGAACTGCATCGATAGCTGCATCAAGGTCAAAGTCAGCAGATTGGTAAGCAGCAACGATTTCAGTTAGAGAATCTAGAGCAGCTGGATCGATGTTAGAGATAACGAACTCGATCTTAGTGTTTAGAGAACCTTCAGCTTCAATAGCTCTTGAAGCTTCAGTTGAAAGTGCAGTAGCTAGAGAAGCGTCGCCAGAGATTCTGTTAGAAACTTCTGTAGAGATTTCAACAGAAGCCCAAGACTTAACAGATGCATCACCTGAAATTCTTAGAGAAGCTTCAGTAGAAACTTCACCAGAGAATCTTGTTTCTAGAGAAAGGTCACCAGCGATGTGGTGTGAATGCTCTTTAGAGATTTCTTGATCAATGTATGTTGCTAGAGAAGCGTCACCGTCAATGTGGTGTTGGTGCTCTGTTTCGATAGCAGCATCAAGATTTTGTTGAAGTAATTCTTCAGCAGCTAGAGCTCTTGTAACTTCGTCAGCTAGATCAGAAGCTAGAGAAGCGTCACCAGAAATTCTTAGAGAAGCTTCAGAAGAAATTTCAGTAGATCTGTTAACAGTTTCAGTTGATAGCTTAGCATTTAGAGAAGTATCGCCAGAAATTCTTAGAGAAGTTTCAGCAGAGATACCAGTAGATCTGTTGTTTTCTTCTGTAGAAAGTC
>Ga0208167_1000198_pt1 | contig 12985 bp, 8 predicted proteins | sample Colrivmet1546A02_FD_187638 | JGI IMG/M metagenome (GOLD analysis project Ga0208167, IMG submission 187638) | Estuarine microbial communities from the Columbia River estuary - metaG 1546A-02 (SPAdes) (version 2) | ecosystem: Environmental > Aquatic > Marine > Intertidal zone > Estuary | place... | reverse complement strand
GTAAAAACTAAAATGGCATCTATTGGAACCGCTAAAGCCATTGAAAGTTTACCGAGCAGAATAAAATCTTTATACCAAGCAAAAGATAAAGTGGGTGAATTTGTTAGACAATTTCATTTTGCTTTATTTTCTTATGTGAGTCATAGAATTCCAGAAATTAGTGATGAATTATACCGCTTAGACGACGCTTTAAAAGCAGGTTTTGGTTGGGAGATTGGCGCTTTTGAAACCTGGGATGCACTTGATATTGCAACGGTTATGACCGATATGAAAGCAGGCGGATACGCAGTGGCAGCTTGGGTGGAGAAGATGTCTCAAAAAGGATTAAGCTTCTATAAAGTACAAGATGGCAAACGTTATTATTATGATGTAGCCACAGAAGCGTATAAATTAATACCAGGCGCCGATTCATTTATTATTTTATCTGACTTCCAAGAAAAAACTATTTGGAAAAACAGTGCTTGTCATTTAGTAGATATTGGAGATGGTGTAGCAGGTTTTAGTTGGAACACCAAAATGAATAGCATTGGTGGAGAGGTATTAGAAGGATTAAATAAATCTATTGCCCTTGCGGAAGAAAAGTATAATGGACTAGTCATTGCCAACGATAGTAATTTATTTAGTGCAGGTGCAAATGTGGGTATGATATTTATGTTAGCCATTGAACAAGACTATGAAGAATTAGACATGGCCATTCGTACTTTTCAAAATACAATGATGCGTGTTCGTTATTCTTCTATTCCTGTAGTGATTGCTCCTCATGGTCTTTGCTTAGGTGGTGGCTGTGAAATGAATTTACATGCCGATAGTATTTGTGCTGCAGCAGAAACCTATGTGGGATTAGTGGAATTAGGTATTGGTGTTATTCCTGGTGGAGGCGGTACTAAAGAATTTGTTTTACGCGCTTCTGATGAAATGCATGCAGACGAACCAGAAACTATTACACTCAATAAAAGATTTATGAATATTGCTACTGCCAAGGTAGCTACTTCTGCAAGTGAAGCCATGGATATGGGCATTTTAAGAAAAGGGCAAGATTTTATTGTACTAAATCAATCACGCCGCATTGCGAATGCGAAAGATCAAGCACTACAATTATTTAAAGCAGGCTATACACAACCACAACAAAGAAAAGACATTAAGGTACTTGGAAAAGCAGGCCTAGGTGCACTTTACGCGGGTATCAATGGAATGTGGAGAGCAGGTTATGCAACTGATCACGATGCTTTAGTCGCTAAAAAATTAGCCTATGTAATGTGTGGTGGCGATTTAAGTGAGCCTACCTTAGTAAATGAGCAGTACTTACTTGATTTAGAAAGAGAAGCCTTCTTAAGTTTATGTGGACAGAAAAAAACATTGGAAAGAATACAATCGGTGATTACTTCTGGAAGACCTATAAGAAATTAGGAGCTGCTATTAATTAGATATAGCTTAATTAATTTTGGTACAATATTTTAGATTAAATATTGCTACTTCTATTAGTTTTTACATTATTTTATTAAGTCAATAATGGCTTCCTCCACATTGGGATAATCAAATACAAAACCTGCGTCCTGTATTTTTTGCGCACTCACATTCGTGCTTTTTAATACTTCTATACTCATCTCTCCTAGTATTATTTTTAGTAGAAACGAGGGTACAAAAGAAGGGAAATAAATTGGATAAGTATTTTTAGCAATCGTTAATACTAATTTTTTATTCGTCACCGTATTCGGTGCCACTGCATTATATACCCCTTGCACAGCAGGCGTTTCAATAGCATATTGAATCATTTTACATAAGTCTTGATGATGTATCCAACTTACTATTTGTTTACCATTACCTAGTATTGTAGCCAAGGCAAACTTAGCAGGCTTCAAAAATTCGGCAAGCGCTCCGCCTTTTTTATTAAATACAATACCTATTCTTAATGTCACTAATCGAATACCCATGCTTGCAACAGCTGCAGTGCTCTGCTCCCATAACTGACAAGTATTACCTAAATAAGAGTTATCAGGGGTATCAGTTTCCACAAAACCATCTTGCAAACTTGCAGGCGTGTCTGGACCATACCAACCAATAGCAGAAGCTGCTATAAATGTTTTTACTTGGTGTTTATTTTCACTTAATGCTTTTACTAATAAATTACCCGACTGCACTCTGCTATCTAGAATGGCTTGTTTTCTTTTCACTGACCACCTTTTATCTGCCACGCCTTCTCCTGCTAGATGCACAATAGTATTAGCTTTGACTAAAGCATCCAAGTCAATTTCCCCTTTCTCAATATCCCATTTTGCATAAGACAAATGAAGTCTGCTAGACCTTTTAGGGCTTCTAGATAATATAATAACCTCATAGCCATTCGCAATAAACTGCTTTGCCAATGCCTGGCCAATCATGCCCGTTCCGCCTGTAATTAATACTGTTTGCATGCTATAAAAGTACATGAAAATTGACAACAAAAAACCCCACCTTTTTAAGGGGTGGGGTTACAACTAAAATCAACTGTACACAAAAAACAAGTTTAATCTGGTTTTTTACCGTCTAAAAAAGTATTAATGGTAGAGATTTGTGTTTGGTTATTTTCATCTTTTTCTACTGTATACTTACTGTAATAGTTTTCTACAGAGGCCATGGTATTGCCAAACAAATCTAAATTTCTTCTTACATAAGCAGGCACTGCATCAAATTCATTATTTGGATCGGATGCATTGTTGATATTGAAAGATAAGTTTCTTAATTTCTGAATACGCTCAGCTACTTTTCTTCTTTGTTCTTCTGCATCATCCATTGGCATATCAAATGAAGAAGAATGTTGCTTTGCATTATTTTGATTAGCATTAAAAGAAGACTCCTCTCTCATCACCAATTGCATTGTAGGCTCTTCTTCCATTCTAAAGGAACTTTCGTATACAACAGACTCTTGAACTGGAGCTGCTTGCATAGTTATCTCAGCTACTTCTACTATTTCTTCTTCTACTCTTTCTTCTACTAAGTCTTCTTCTACTATTTCTTGCATGGTAACCGCTAAATCATCTTGCATAACCATTTCTTCCATCTCCACCATTTCTTCTTCTTCCATTTCTTCAAACTCTTCCATCTCCTCCATCTCTTCAATGACAGGCATTTCCTCCATCTCTTCTAATAATGGCTCTTCTTCAGTATGCTCTGCATAAATATTTGTAGGCTTCGTTAATATGAAATGATTCGTTTCAGCTACTGGCGCTTGTAATTCACTTACAATCACTTCCTCCTCGATTTGTTCTTCTTCAATCGCTCCCAACTCTTCTTCTAAGTCTTCTTCTTGAAAACTTGCCATTATAACCTCTTCTTCAACTTCATTTACTACTACTTCTTCTTTAATTAGTTCCACCTCTTCTTCAAGATCTTCTCCCTCATACACATCATTGATTTCAAAAACAATAGGTTGACTTACCATTTCTTCCATCACTTCACTTGCAGCAATACTTATTTGTGCATCCATTTCAGCCTCATATTCTTTCTCTGAAATTTCATCTACTTCATGTATACTCATTACCTCTTCTTCCACTATTGCAGCTACTTCCTCAATGGCTTCTACTGATTCTTCTCCTAATGTAAAATTACCGTCAGCTAATATAGGCTCTTCTGTTCTTGGCTCTTCTGTTGGAGTTTCGGCTACCGCTTCGGTAGGGGCAGTCATTATATTATTTGTATCATTAGCTGTCTCTTCAGAAAGCAATGTCATTACAATTTTTTCTTCAACAGGAGCCTCAGCTTTTTTTGGTGTTTGCTTTTGGAATGGATCCTTGTGCTCAAAACCAGTTGCAATAAGGGTAATACCTAATTTTTGACCCAGTGTTGCATCGTATCCCATACCCATAATTACATCAGAATTTTCTCCTGTACGCTCGCGTAAGAAATTATTAATGGTTTCTAATTCATCCATTGAACACTCATAATCTCCTTCTGCACTATTAATATTTAATAAGATCCATTTTGCACCTCTAATATCATTGTCATTCAATAATGGTGAATTCAAAGCTTCTTCAATAGCTCGTTGTGCTCTATTCTCTCCTTCTACTTCTGCTTTTCCTAAAATAGCGACACCTCCATTTTTCATAACAGTACATACATCCGCGAAATCTACAATTATATGTCCACGGCTATTAATCACATCTGTAATACATTTTGCTGCAGTAGCTAAAACGTTATCAGCTTTAGTAAAAGCTTCTTTCATTTTTAAATTACCGTATTGAACACGTAATTTATCGTTAGAGATTACTAATAAAGTATCTACTAAAGGTTTTAGTTGCTTAATACCCTCTTCTGCTTGTGCTTGTCTGCGTGGTCCTTCAAATCCGAAAGGAGTAGTTACGATACCCACTGTTAATATGCCTAAATCTTTACAAATTTTTGCAATAATAGGAGCACCACCTGTTCCAGTTCCACCGCCCATACCCACTGTAATAAATGCCATACGAGTATTAACTTCTAATATTTTTCTAATCTCGTCTAAAGATTCTTCTGTTGCTAACTTTCCTACTGAAGGATCGGCACCTGCCCCTAAACCTTGTGTCAAATGTGGCCCTAATTGAATTTTATTCGGCACTGTACTTTGCTCAATCGCTTTAGAATCGGTGTTGCAGATAATGAAATCAACGCCTTCAATATTCTGATTAAACATAAAGTTGACAGCATTGCTTCCACCGCCGCCTACGCCGAGGACCTTAATGATGGATGATTTTTGCTTTGGCAAGTCAAATTGAATCATTTTTTTGTTTTTAGATGGGTTAGTTAGATGGTTAGTTCTTAGTTAGTTGGTTCGTTCTTAGTTAGTTATATCGAAATTACCGTTTTTAGATTTTATTCTATTGGTTTTTTATAACCATAATGTGGGTAAATATTATGGCAATAATTTGTCATCTTCCTCACTGAATATTTCAATGAGATTGTTCTTAAATCGATCCCAGAATTTACTCTTTCTTTTTTCAATTTGTTCTGCTGTTAAACTAGTAGCAACTGGCTTCGCTTCTACTCTTTGGCTTGTTAAACCATTAGCAGATCCTGTATTATTTACAGTTAAAGACTTAGGCACTTCTACTTTCTTAAATGTCTCTGTAAACACTTTATGATTTTGCTCGTAATCGTTATATCCTTTTAAGATTAAACCAATACATGTTGAATACATTGGTTTTTTTAATTCTTCAATATGATTAGGCGCTAAATGCTCGTTTGGTAAACCAATTCTTGCATTCAAACCAGTAATATATTCAGTTAATTGAATTAAATGTTTCAATTGAGAACCACCCCCTGTTAAAATCACACCCCCATTTAACATGCGGCTATCCATGCCCACTTGCTTTAAATGATAAGTAACAAAATCAAGTATCTCACTCATTCTTGCTTGAATAATACCTGCTAAACTTTTAACACTTATTTCTTTAGCGGGCATTCCTTTCAAACCTGGGATAGTTACATAGGCATTGGCTTTTGCTTCATCCGTTAAAGCACTTCCAAACTGAACCTTCATGGCTTCAGCTTGACTTTTCAATACGCCCAACCCCATTCTAATATCATTGGTAATATTTTCACCACCGAAAGGTATGACTGCTGTATGCTTTAATACACCTTCGTAAAATACTGCAAGGTCACTTGTTCCACCACCAATATCTAAAATAGCCACACCTGCTTCCATATCTACATCGCTCATTACTGCACTTGCAGAAGCTAAAGGTTGTAAGACTAAATCTTTTGTAATTAAACCACTTCTTTCAACAGAACGATTAATATTTCTAATGGCGTTTCTATCTCCAGTTAAGATTAAAAAGTTAGCACCCACTTTCACACCATTCACCCCCACTGGGTCTTTGATGTTTTGGTTATTGTCAACATGGAATTCTTGCGGAATCACATCAATGATTTGATCTCCTGCAGGAATAAATGTTTTTCTTTGATTATTGATGAGTTGCTCGATTTCCCAAGCTTGAATTTCATTCTCGGCGTCTTGACGCACTTGATCCCCTCTTGTTTGTAAACTTTTGATATGATGACCAGCAATACCCACATATACTTCATTCACTTCTAAATCGGGATTGCTTAATTGGCAGTTTTGAAGTGCTTGTTGAATGGCTTTAATGGTTTGGTCAATATTCAAAACCTGACCATGTTGAACACCATTACTGTTGGCACGCCCAAATCCTAGGATTTCTAACTTACCGAACTCATTCTTTCTTCCTGCGATGGCAGCGATTTTTGTAGTTCCAATATCAAGACCTACGATAATGGGTGATTCGTGCTGACTCATTTTGTTGTTTTTTAGTTGTTTGTTGTGGAAGCCTTCTTTTGTGGCATTAACGCCTTAGCAGACGGCTTCACTTTAATTAACGATTTTGCTTTCGATTTATTGTTTATTTTACTACTTGTTTTAGCCAGATTTTTAGACCCTTTTTTAGAAGCCTGTTTTACAGCTGTTTTAGAGGGGGCTTTAACCGCTGTTTTTGGGGTTGTTTTAGGCGATAGTTTGGGAGCTTGTTTTGATGATAGTTTGGGTGCTATTTTAGGAGCAGTTTTAGGAGCAATTGTATCTAGTTTCACTTCTACAGCCATTGCAGAATCTACGGTAGGTAAATCGTTTGCCGAAAACTGAATAGGCTGCATGCCTTTTTTAAGCGCTACAATTTGATTATCAAAACGACAATCAATTACCTGATACGCGTTCAAGCCACTTTGTACCCAAACTTTTTTATAAAATGTATACAGCCTATTTAATTTATCTTCTATATTTTCTACCGAACCAATTAAAACCAAATGATCTCCAACGGATGGCACTAATTCAAAATCGCCATTGACAGCAATATTTACCTGTGCGGTTTGTGCCATAAAGAAAGAATCGTTTTGCACTGCCTTGGTGAAATGCAAGATATCATTTAAGAGTAAACTATCTGGTTTGGATAATTTTTCCTGATCAGTAGGGAAATTGGTAAATACCGGCAAACGCAGTACAGTAAGCTGTTTCAAGGGTAACTGCAAACCCTCTTTATCAATATAAAAGGAATTGCCTGAAGCTGTAAATATGCGTGCAATAGGAATACGCTGTTCTATTTTAACTTGCAAAACTTGTGCATTGTCTAAAAATAATTCAACATGTTTTACCCAACGTATCGTTTCTAAATATTTTTCTAATGTATTTAAATTCAGCTCTCCAATAGACTGGCCTTCTTTCACACCTTGCTCATGAATTATTTGTAAAATTTCTTTTTCATCCATGAATAAGGCGGCCGTATTCTCCCCCACTAATTCAATTTGTATGGAGTTGTATTTTTTTTCTTCCTTGGCTTTCCAGGCTATTACAAATAATACAATAAGCGCAGCGCCTGCTATACTCCAAAGAACTCTAACTAATATGGTTTGCCAGTGCTTCATTTATTTATTTGTAAGAATTTCTTGAACTTTTAAAATACAGGTATCAATATCACCTGCTCCTGCCATTACAATAAGCTTGTCTTGTGAATTAGCTGCCCAATCAAATAACTCATCTTTAGACATTATTTTTTTATGACTCAATTTCATTTTAGCTAATAACATTTCACTACTCACTCCTTCCATAGGAAGCTCACGCGCAGGATATATAGGCAACAAAATGACTTCATCTGCTTTATCAAGGGTTTCTACAAATCCATCGCACTGGTCCTTGGTTCTACTATATAAATGCGGTTGAAAAACCAACACCATTTTCTCATGGGGATATAAACTACGGACCCCGCTAATTAATGCATTTAATTCTTCAGGATGATGTGCGTAATCATCTATCAAAACTTTATTAGGTGTCTTCACCTTGTATTCAAATCTTCTTTTCACTCCTGCGAAACTAGCTACTGCTTCTTTAATTTTTACTTCCTCTATTTCTAAGCTTAATGCAATAGCAATAGCAGCACTTACATTTTCAACATTATGCAAGCCTCCCATATTTAATATAATGTCCTTGCAAATGCCAGCAGGATGCACTAAATCAAAATGATAAGAACCTTCTACTACTTTTAAATTACTAGTATGGTAAGAGGCTTTATCATGGTTATATCCATAAGAAAGTACCGTCTTATTACTTGTATTGGTATTAAATGCAGTACCCCATTTTTGAATTAACACGCCACCTGGTTTTATTTTATCAGAAAATTCACCAAAGGCTTTTACTACTTCTTCTGCTGTACCATAAATATCTAAATGGTCTGGGTCTACTGCAGTAATGACAGCAATATTGGGTGCTAATTTTAAAAAGCTACGATCGTACTCATCGGCTTCTACTACCACTACATTTTTTTCATGGCTCCAAAAATTAGTACCATAATTAGTAGCAATACCGCCTAAAAATGCATTACAACCATACCCTGTATGACGAAGTATATGCGCCGTCATAGAAGTGGTGGTGGTTTTACCATGGGTACCTGCAATAGCAATAGTAAAAGCATTCTCCGTAATCCACTGAAGTACATCACTTCTTTTAACCACCAAGTATTTGTTATCTCTATAATAATTTAATTCACCATGCTCATTAGGTATAGCAGGTGTGTATACAATTACCGTTGCTGCTTTATCAATTTTAGCTAAATCGTCTTCAAAATGAATTTGAATACCTTCTTCTACTAAAGCGTCAGTTAATAAGGTAGGTGTTTTATCGTATCCGCTCACTACAACACCTTGAGTATTAAAATACCTTGCCAAAGCACTCATGCCTATGCCGCCAATGCCAATAAAATAAATGTTCTTACAATTTGTTAACGGATTCATTTTTCAACTATTCATTTATTTGTTTCAAAATTTCTTTCGCTATTATTTCATCTGCATTCCTAAATGCAAAGGCCTTTATATTATTTTGCATGGTTTGCATCTGCTGCTCATTTCCTAGTAATTGCAAAACGCTTGGTATTAAATCATTCCCTACTTCTTTATCTTTCACTATAGCAGCTGCATTATTATTGACTAGGGTCATGGCATTAAAAGTTTGATGATCTTCTGCTGCTAATGGATAAGGCACAAATACAGCAGGCTTACCCGTGATGCAAATTTCTGAAACGGCCATGGCCCCAGACCTGCTAATGACAATATCAGCAGCAACATAAGCGGCGCTCATATTATCAATGAAGGAATGCACAAATACGTTTTTATAATTATGGGCCGAGTTTGCATATACTTCGGCGTTAGGTTTGCCCGTTTGCCAAATTAGTTGAATATTTTTGTCAAAGAAAGAAACTAAATTGGCTTGAATGACTTTATTAATAGAACTAGCCCCTAAACTTCCGCCCATAATTAAAATGGTTTGCTTAGTAGCCTCTAAATTAAATACCTGTAAAGCAGTTTGCTTAGTATAAGAATGATTGATTATATTTTTTCTAATAGGGTTTCCAGTTACTACAATTTTAGAAGCAGGAAAAAAAGATTCCATACCCAATGTACCCGTAAATATTTTTATAGCATTTTTAGCCAGCCAAGTATTCGCCTTGCCTGCAAAGGCATTGGACTCATGTATAAAAGTGGGAATATTTTTTGTTTGCGCATATTTTAAAACTGGAAAACTAGAATAGCCTCCCACTCCAAATACTGCATTGGGCTGAAACGATTTAAAAATAGCACTTACTTGAAAAAAGCTTTTCAAAAGTTTCCAAGGCAGTGAGATATTTTTTAATAATTGAGACCTATTAAAGCCTGCAATGGTAATGCCTTTAATCTCAAATCCTGCCTGGGGTACTTTTTCCATTTCCATTTTGCCTAAAGCACCCACAAATAATATAGCAGCATCAGGCGCTAAAGCTTTGATAGCTTGGGCTACCGCAATGGCTGGAAAGATATGACCTCCTGTGCCACCACCTGCAATGATGATGCGTAATGTATTATGCTTTTGCTTCAATGACATTTTTTTCTGTGTCTTGTTCGTTATTTTCTTCAGGTATTTCAATTTCTGTTTCTATAGGTGCCCTGCCTTCCATTTGCTCTACGTTTCTAGCCACACTTAATATAAGTCCAATAGAACAACAAGTAAAGATGAATGAGCTTCCTCCCATACTTACTAATGGCAATGTCACACCCGTTACAGGCACTATGTTTACATTCACTGCCATATTTGCAATAGCCTGAATGATTAATGTAAAACTTAATCCCAATGCAAGAAAGGCACCAAATGCATAGGGGCATCTTCTAAATATTCTTATACATCTAAATAAGAAAACGAGGTAAATGAAAATAATAAAGACCCCGCCTAGTAATCCGTACTCTTCAATAATGACAGCGTAAATAAAATCGTTATAGGCTTGTGGTAGAAAATTTCTTTGTCTGCTATTGCCGGGACCTAATCCCATAAAAATACCACCGTTCGCAATGGCAATCTTTGCTTGCTGCACTTGATAGGGCACATCATTATCCTTGGCATACATAAAGTCTTGCACTCTACTTACCCAGGTACCAACACGACCATAGCTTTTCATTTGCTCAGCTACCACAGGACCTCCTTCCACCGATTTACTGGAATGCGTGGCCATGGCCACACCAACTATAATAGCTAGTGGTATCATCGCCACTAGAATGGTTAATAAAATATGCTTAATACTTACTCTTCCAATGAACATTAATAATAATGAAGTGGCCCCAGTTAATAATGCATTCGATAAATTCGCAGGCATAATTAATGCACAAATAATAATGACAGGAGTGATAACAGGTAAAAATCCGTTTTTGAAGTCTTTGATGACTTCCTGTTTCTTACTTAACATCTTAGACAAATACATAAATAAAGCCAGCTTGGCTAAATCACTTGTCTGAATAGTTAAATTAATAATGGGTAATTTGATCCACCTACTACCTTCATTAATTCTCGCACCAAAAAATAAAGTATATATTAATAAAGGAATAGACAACATAAATAAAATGGTGGCTATTTTTGAAAAGACAGTATAGTTTACGCGGTGTAAACCAAAAATAGCCAGTAAACCTACTAAAGTAAATATGACTTGTTTAAATAAATACACACTTGTATTTCCACGATACATTTTATAAGCCAATGAACCAGTAGCACTATATACTACCAATATAGAAATAAGCGATAATACAATGACTAACCCCCATATGTATTTATCACCCCTCGTTCTTTGGTCTAAATGTTCTTTCATGCCGCCAATAGTGGGCATTTGTGAAAATAATTTGTCTGTAGTATCGTTAAACATAAATTAAAGTTCTTTTACAGAAATTATAGTTCTTTTACAGACTCTTTAAATTGACGACCTCTGTCCTCGTAGTTTTTAAATAAATCAAAACTTGCACAAGCTGGGCTCATTAAAACTAAGTCCCCTTTTTCTGCTAATTTGAAAGAAGCATTGACTGCTTTTTTAGCGCTGTCCACTTCCACAATAGTGCTTACTTTATCTTTAAAAAATTCAATTATTTTTTTATTGTCGGTACCCATACAAACAATAGCCTTTACTTTTTCTTTTACTAGATCGGCAATTAATTCGTAATCGTTTCCTTTGTCAACACCACCTAAAATTAAAACAGTGTTTTTTTGCATGCTCTCTAAAGCATACCAGGTACTGTTTACATTGGTGGCCTTGCTATCATTAATGAAATCAACGCCTCTTACAGTAGCAACAAATTCCATCCTATGCTCTAGGCTATGGAAATTACTTACTGCTTCGCGAATTTTTTCTTTTCTGATACCTAAGGTAGTAGCCGCAATGCTTGCAGCCATGGTATTATAAGCATTATGCTTTCCTTTTAAGGCAAAATCATAAATGCTCATGGTAACGCGTTCTTCTTGGATTTTTAACATCATTTGATCGTTCTTGATGTAGCCTCCTTTTTTTACTTCTTGTTTCATAGAAAATGGTAGTGGGTTAGTATTGATGGTTAGTAGTTCTAGATGTTTTACGATGGTTTCATCATCTATGCAATAGATGAAATAGTCTTCTGCAGTTTGATTCTCTATAATTCTAAACTTGCTTTTAATATAATTTTCGAATTGGTGATCATACCTGTCTAAATGATCTTCTGTGATATTTAATAAAATAGCAATCTCAGGCTTGAAATATTGTATGTCGTCTAATTGAAAAGAGCTCACTTCAATAATGTATAAGGCTTTAGGTGCTTGAGCTATTTGTCTTGCAAATGAATACCCAATATTACCGACCATGGCTACATCTTCATTCACTAGTTTACAGATATGATACAATAAGGACGTTGTAGTAGTTTTTCCATTGCTTCCAGTGATAGCAGCTATTTTACTATTGCCCTTATATCTATAGCCAAATTCAATTTCACTAATTACGGGTATGCCTTTTGCTCTAATGGCTTTCACCATTTCATTTTTTTCTGGAATGCCTGGGCTTTTCATCACTTCGTCTGCTGCTAATATTCTTTCGACATTATGTGAACCCGATTCAAACTCAATACCCCCATCTTCTAATTCTTTTTGAAAATTAGCCTTGATAGCGCCGCCATCAGATACAAATACTGCATAGCCTTTTTGTTTGGCTAATAAAGCAGTACCTACTCCGCTTTCACCTGCACCTAATATGACTAATTTTTTTGCCAAGGGTTTATCTTGTTTTCAAGGTTAATATAGAAGCCACGACTAATAAAATAGTAATGATCCAAAAACGTACGGCTATCTTACTTTCGTGAAATCCTTTCTTTTGATAATGATGGTGAAGTGGGCTCATTAAAAACACTCTTCTTCCCTCTCCATATTTTTTCTTCGTGTATTTGAAATAACTTACTTGAATAATAACAGATAAGTTTTCAATTAAAAACACACCACAGAAAATAGGAATTAGCAATTCTTTTCTAACAATAATGGCTAGTGATGCAATAATACCTCCTAAGGCAAGGCTTCCTGTATCTCCCATAAAAACCTGCGCTGGATATGCATTGTACCATAAAAAACCAATACAAGCTCCTACAAAGGCGCCTACAAAAATGGATAGCTCTCCTAAATTAGGTATGTACATCACATTTAAATAATCGGCAAATACATAGTTACCAC
>Ga0208167_1000039_pt1 | contig 29728 bp, 34 predicted proteins | sample Colrivmet1546A02_FD_187638 | JGI IMG/M metagenome (GOLD analysis project Ga0208167, IMG submission 187638) | Estuarine microbial communities from the Columbia River estuary - metaG 1546A-02 (SPAdes) (version 2) | ecosystem: Environmental > Aquatic > Marine > Intertidal zone > Estuary | place... | reverse complement strand
GTGTGTTTACACAAACCAAACCACTAACACCACTACACTTGGTACAAGTTGGTTATGTTGTAAGAAGCCATCCTACTCAAGGCAGTATTTTTGTCTGCGTTAAAAATGGCTGGGAACTAGATGAACTTCATGATGTGCTTATCGCCAATCCAAGTGCAGGTCAGGGTATTGTATGGGATGCCGTTAACGGTTATTGGAAAAATGGCAGTGTCACTGCTGATTTGACTGGTTATGCAACTGAAGCCTATGTGGATGCAGCCATACCAACACTAACAAGTGAGTTGAGTAATGATAGTGGTTTTATTACAGGTTATACTGAGAGTGATCCAGTCTTCAGTGCTAGTGTTGCTGCCGGTATTACAACACAGAATGTTATTGATTGGACTACTGCTTTTAATTGGGGCAACCATGCTCTAGCAGGATATTCAACATTCACCGGTGATTACAATGATCTAATTAATCAGCCCAGCATTCCTGCTGATGTAAGTGATTTAACTGATGCGGGCGGATTGCTGCTAACCGCAGAAGACCTATACAAAGATGCTGATAGCGTATTACAAGTTAACAATGGTGCTCAAGCCAAGTGGACATTCCGCACAACATATGATGCTCCATGGGATGTCTACAATAGTGACCTACACATGCAAAGTTATGGTGATAGCACCAGTGGACTGTTTAACTTTGTAGCATATAAAACCACTAACAACAACATATTCCTACAATATAATATTGAAGATACTGGAACTGGCGATGATGGAAGTCACAGAACGGTTATGGAATTACAGGGCGGTGAAACCATACTTGCTGTTAACAGTGATAGATTACAGATTAACGCTCCTGAAATTTATAGTGATAATTTAACACTAAATGGTGGGGGTGGACCATTCACACTACTTGGTGCTCAAACTGTTAACTTAAACGCTCAACAAACGCCCGCACTAAATGATTACTCACGCTTGGAAGTAAATGCCTATAAAACTATTGACTTAGTAGCATGGGACAATTTAGCAGAACCACAAACCAATATGCTGAGAGTTATCAAACGCAATATTGAAGGTGGTGTTGGTGCTGAAGGAAGTCAGTGGAACGCAGTTCAGTGGGGTAGCAGTGACCAAAACGGCTTCTATCAGATTGGTGCAGTTGGCGCCCGTTATGACAACACGGCCGGTCATGAAACAAAACTTCAAGTATTTGATCCTGATACGGGCAGTCTACTAAACAACTGGACCGTGCATGAACATTATCTATATGGTGGTAAACCAATCTGGAATGTCAACTATAATAATATAGACCGTGATGCTCTAGCAGTCACACAAACAGGTATGCTTATCTGGAACAGTGACGCTGGCGCATTAGAAGTATATGACGGTGGTCAATGGACTGGTGTAGGTGGCGGTGGCGGAGCCAGCGCACTAGGTGATCTAACTGATGTGACACTAACTGCGCTAAGTGATGGTGACTTAATCCGTTATAACGGAACAGCAGGTGAATGGCAGAATACAAACCTTGGCCTAACCTTAACACCAATATTGAGTATCAGTGATACTTTTACCGGTGGTCCAAATACCTGCACTATTACTAACTGGGCAAGTTATGATGATCCAGCCGTGTTTGCTCAAGTTAAAGACAGTGGCGGCACTGTGGTAGTCACTAATGCCAATATTACTGATAATGGTGATGGCACACTCACATTCATTATGCCGGCAGTTGGCACAGGTTATGTTATAGAAGTGCAAGTGCAGGATTTCGGTGATTTAGCAAGTGATACTGCCACTGCCACTTTCGATTCATTGGCTATTCCAGCAGCAAGATATTATCGTATTAAATTTATAAATGCTACAAGTTATAATATGATTGACCGTGTTCAATTTTGGACAGGTGCAGCGCAAACTGGAACAAGATATCCAACAGCGAGTATGACATCAAATACAACTCCGGCCCCGTTCGTGGCAAGTGCTGATAGCGAACAAAGCGGATATGGTGCATGGGAAGCATTTGACTTATCAGTGCAAGGCCTAGGTGGCAGTTGGTGGAACCTTCAATCAGGCAGTGGTGTTGGATTTGCTAATAGTTGGCTACAATTTGATGCTGGATCAAGTATTCAAATAGCAAGTGTCCGTTTCAACCCAGTAGCCAACTCAAGTTATGTTAATTGTGATGGCTGGCTAATATACACCAGTGATACTGGAGCATTTGCCGGTGAAGAAATCTTAAGATTTACTATTAACAGAGTAGCCGGCATATATGAGTATACAGTAGGATAAAGATCATGACATTAGAACAAAATTGTGAAAATGCGATATTAGAATACGCACCATACTATAGACAAAACAATGCTGTATTATTCGGCGAACATATCGAATACATTGCAGCAGTTATTGAATTACACCGTGGCCACTATAGAAGTATAGTGGCCGCTGGTGGCACTGAATGGACAGAATTGCCAGCAGATGCAATCCAATGGTTGAATGAAAACCGTCCATATTAAAAAGAGAGGATACCCCCAATATGCTAATTAATATTAACGCAAGTGCAATCAACACTACAAGCACAGCAGCAGATGTGCAAACTGTCACTAAAATCCAGGATTTAAGTGATGTTGATATTCCAGTCGCTCTAGATAACGGACAACTCCTAATCTGGAACGGTTCAACTATGAACTGGGAAAACAGTAATACTGTTGAAAATGATTTAACAGTTACTGGCAATATGATTCCATATACGCTCCGTGCAAACGCTGATACTAACAATGTGTTTACACTATACACAACTTGGGAAAACTTTGGTGTTCCAGATTATGACCTAACCACCACTCTTACAACTTTCAAAGATACTGGTGCAAATCAATTAGCAGTGCATCAGTGGAGAACAGAAGGTATCAATAACTGGTATAGATATGAAGCAATTGATACTGGAACAGGCGATGATGGCAGTCATATTAGTAAACTGTATCTACAAGGCAGTGCTGGTGAAATAAGTGCACCAGGCGGAAGTTTAACGCTAACCACTGATACTGTAGTTGTATCAAATGAAATAATACCAAATATCTTAAGAGGTAATGCTGATACAAGCAATGCCATTTATTTCCGCACAACTTGGGAAAACTTTGGAACTGACATTTATGATCTAACCAGTTTGTTAAGAACATATAAAGATGCTGGTGCAGACCAATTAGCAGTGCATCAGTGGCTTACTGAAAATGAAAATGGATGGTATAAATTCCAAGCAATTGGACCAACAGATGATGGTGGCCACACCGCTAGACTAACACTGGAAGGCGGTGGTGGTGGTGAAATAACTGTTACTAATAGTCCATTAAACCTATACACAAATGACGCCAGTATGGCACTGTCAGACAATGTTGATTTTACAGCACTTAATAACTTTCAGGTATCAGATGCTGCTAGCATTTACCTAAATGCCAGTGGCACCTTTGAAGTTAATGTTGGTGGTGTTGCTAGAATTAATCCTGGCAATAACTTTGAAGTATACAGTGGCGGCAGTGTGTTATACATGGAAAACGGATCCGGCTCACATATCCGTATGACTCAACAACTTGATATGACAATGCGTGAGCAAAGTGCTAACCAGAGCACAGGTGTAAACATTATCAGACATAATAGTGATGGTGGCAGTGTAGTAAATGACAGCACACAGATTCAATATAACTTAGCAGTAAAAAGTGAAGATGAAACTGTAGATATTATTGTTGGTGGTATGCAAGCCAGTTATAATGATGGTGGAGCGGGCAACCGTTTTGGATTTACTCTAAATGATCTCTCTGGTCAAAATGAAGTTAACAGTGTGTTCATGCATGAAAGTTATACTACAAGTGCGCAACCATTCCAATATCCAAGTTTTAACCAGACTGACATCAATGCTATGAGCCCAAGCAATGGCTGGGTATTGTATAACAGTGATACAAACAAACTCCAAGTATACGCAGCAGGTAGTTGGGTAGACTTACATTAAAACAGGAGACTATACTCATGAGTAATAATGAGGTTAATGACTCAACCCCAGAGGAAACAGGGGAAAAAGGACGAGCAGGAAGACCTGAAAGGGTCTTCACTGAAGAAGAAAAAGAACAGATCCGCAGACTTAGTGAAATATTTGCTAGTCAAGAGGACATTGCATATGTGATGGGCATTAATAGAAGCACACTTCAAAAACACCCTGAACTTATGGCCGAAGGCAAGGCTCGTGGTCGTGTTAAACTACGCAGAGCCCAATATGAGAAAGCATTAGAGGGCAATCCAACAATGCTTATTTGGTTGGGCAAGCAGATGCTTGGTCAGACTGACAACCCTGGAGATGCAGACGATAATCTCATCCTTCCATGGGAGAGTAAATAAAAATAATAACTGAGGGTAACAGTAAATGAAAGACTTAGAAGATCAAGTATCCAGAAATACTAACGACATATCGCAAATTAAACAAAACATTACTACAATTATGACCAACCATTTGTTCCATATTGAAAAAGACATGGACAAAGTTAAGAGCGATACAGAACATTTAAAAGAAAAGGTTAGCGATGTTGATCGCAAGGTTGAAAAGATGGACAATCGCGTCTGGTGGATACTTGGTCTTCTAATTGTTGGTATTATCGTGCCAGCATTCATAAAAGGACTAGGACTATGATTTATAAAATACAACACGGTGACCGTGAGATTAGTGTAATTGCAGGATCATTAGAGACAGCAAAACAATGGGTGCGTTCACACCATGGTGAACCTGTTGCACCTTTGCAACAGCCTGAACCAGAAGAGATTGACGAAGATATCGTCGACGAACCTGAATTAGATATGAGTGAAGATGCCAGTAATCAAGACTGATAAGGGCTATAAATGGGGCCGCAGTGGAAAAGAGTATCCTACTAAGAAGCAGGCTATGGCTCAAGCCAGGGCTGCATATGCACAGGGCTATTCGAAGAAGAAGCGCAAGAAATATTAATATATGGCGTTAAGTATCCCCCAACAATCTATCTTTGATAGTCCAGCACGATTTAGAACTGTAGCAGCAGGCCGCCGCTTTGGTAAAACATACCTATCCATGTATGAGATTGCACGAGTTGCTCGCTTCCCAAATAAAAGGATATTCTATGTTGCACCTACTTATAGACAGGGTAAACAGATTATTTGGGAAGATCTTAAACAGGAACTTGTCAATCGTAAATGGGTTAAGCGTGTTAACGAAAGTGATCTTACACTTACTCTTGTTAATGGTAGCCGTATTAGCGTTCGCAGTGCTGACAATCCTGATAGTATGCGCGGTGTCAGTCTTGATTTTGCTGTGCTTGATGAATGTGCTTTTATGGACAAGTCTGTCTGGACTGAAGTATTGCGTCCAACTCTTTCGGACCGTTTAGGCGGAGCATTGTTCATATCAACACCACAGGGCTTTAATTGGTTTTATGACATGTATATATTTGCACAAAACACCACTGATTGGGAAAGTTTCCAGTATACAACTATCCAAGGTGGCAATGTGCCTGAAAGTGAGATTGAGGCTGCTAAACGAGATCTTGACTTAAAAACATTTAAGCAAGAATATGAAGCAAGTTTTGAGAACGCTGGCAGTATCATCTACTATGCATTTGATATCAAGTCTAATATAGGTAAGTATACTGGCGATATGCCAAAAGTTATACACATGGGTTGTGACTTCAACATCAACCCTATCAGTGCTGTTATAGGCCTGCAACACCGCAACGGCACAATGAATATTATAGATGAAATAGTTATTAAAGACAGCAACACTGATGAACTTGCACAGGAAGTGATCCGCAGATATCCTGGTTATAATATTATTGCGTATCCAGATCCTGCAGGTGCTGCCCGTAAAACAAGTGCAGGTGGTAAAACAGACCACAGCATATTGATGAGTTATGGTATTGAAGTTAAAGCAAAGCGTAGTCATCCGCCTGTTAAAGACCGTATCAACGCTATGAACAAAATGTTTTGTGATGCAAGTGGTGAAAGACGCTTGTTTATTGATCCAAAATGCACTGAAACCATTAAGTGCGTTACAAAACACCAATACAAAGAGGGAACAATGATCCCTGAAAAGGATGGTAATCCAGATTATTCACACCAAAATGACGCCTTTGGTTATATGATTGATTACTTGTATCCAATTAAAAGGCCAACACCTGAGGTGCGTGGGCCAGAAATATTTGCTCATTACTAATTTTGCTAAATAGTATGAAGCATTTTAACCCTACGCCAGTGATCTGATCAATCACACTTTTGGCACACCTATATAGGAATGTAAAAAAATGGACATTAAAAAATTACTGGCTACACACCCAGAGTATGAGAGCCACGCAACGCAAGCAACATACCTGCAAAGAAGTTACTTAGGTGGTAATGTTTACCGTGCTGGTGAATACTTAACACATTATATTGGCGAACAAACAGGCAGTACTGATTTATACAGTAAACGCCTGGCCGCAACTCCACTGGACAATCATGTGCAGACAACGGTAGACATTTACCGTAGTTTCCTATTCCGTGAGTTACCTCACAGACACTTGGGCATACTGATTGACAATCCACTTGTTCATGATTGGTTAACTGACACAGATCAGGAAGGCCAGGGCATGGATAGTTTCCTAAAAAGTGCCAATGACTTGGCTATGATTATGGGAAATATTTGGATTCTAGTGGATAAAGGTTCATATAAAGTCCAAACCCAAGCGGAAGAGATTGCGTTAGGAATCAGGGCGTATGCGTGTGTGTATACACCTCAAAATGTATTGGACTGGGAATATGAGCGTGATATTGCGGGTAAAATGAGACTAACCTATATAAAGGTTAAAGAGAACGAAACACCATATAAAGTTACAATTACAGAGTGGGATGAAACACAATGCGTCCGTTATGTAATTGCAAAGGATGATCAGGGCAATCCTGATACTATTGTTGATACAATACAATATGACAATATGTTGGGTTATGTTCCGTTCATCAACCATGCTCCAATCAAGGGCAGCGTTCGTGGCACAGGCCACAGTTTAGTTGGTGATGTTGCAGATGCACAGAAATTCCTATATAACTTGTATAGTGAATTAGAGCAAAGTATCCGTATTAGCAGCCACCCAACACTGGTTAAAACAGCCAGCACAAGTGCAAACGCAGGTGCAGGTAGCATTATTAATATTCAGGAAGATTTGGATCCTGGCCTACTACCATTCCTATTACAGCCAACAGCCGCGAGTATTAATGGCATGTTGGATACAATTGATAAAGCAATTGAAGGTATCCAGCGCATGACACACACCAGTGCTGTTCAAGCAACCAAAGGTAGCCCAATGAGTGGGGTTGCATTAAGCGTTGAACGCCAATTGCTTAACGCTAAACTAAGTGATCTCAGCGATACACTCAGTGAAACAGAACAAAAGATGTGGGCAATATGGGCAGACTGGCAGGGAATTGAACTACCAGAAGAATTTGAAATTGAATATGCACAAAGTTTTGATGTGCGTGATAACCACAGTGAAATAGAACTATACCGCAAGGCTATAGAACTAGTTCCAACACAAAGATTCCGTCAATACATGCTAGCAGAAGTGGCAGAAATGATGGTGGATGATGCTGAAGAACTACGCGATATTATCGAGGAGATCGATAATCTAGCCGTAGGTCCCACTGATGGGACTCAAGCATAAATATAATACAACAACCTCCGAGGAAAACAGACATGACTGAAAACATGGTTAACAATACTGAAGCACAGGATACTGGGTCAAGTGCAGAGGGTCAAAATCAATCCCAGGAAGCGGTGAAAACATTCACACAGGACGAAGTGAATGAAATCATTGCAAAGCGTATTGCTCAAGTAAACAAGAAATACGCAGACATTGATCCTGACGAATATCGTCAATTGAAAGGTTTGCGTGAGCGTGTGGAAGAGCAAGAGTTAATGGAACGCAAAGACTTTGAGACTCTATTAAAGAAGACCAAAGAAAAAGCAGATAGTGAAGTCACTAGTTTAAGATCTCAACTAGAGAGTATTAAACTTGATGGTGCATTGATTAATGCATCAAGCAAACTGAAGAGTATTGCTCCAGAACAAACTGCTAAACTATTGCGTGACCAATTAGCCCTTGATGCCAATGGCAATGCTGTTGTTAAAGATAAAGACGGACAAATCCGCTACAATGACAACGCAGAACCAATGACTGTTGAACAACTAGTCGACGAGTTTTTAAACAGCAACACATACTTCCGTGCTGCTGGCCCAAGCGGCACAGCGAGCGAGAGCAATAGTAGAATAACAGACAACCAGAAGGTTGATCTTAAAAATTTAGATATGACTCGTGCAGATCATCGTGAAATTTACAAAAAGATGATGAGAACGGGTCAAGCATAACATAAAGGATTGATAATATGTGGAATACAGCATATGACCTAGAGGCACTAATGGTGCCAACAAAAGCCGCAGCAGTTTACACTGCCCAGGAAAATTCACTATACATCACAGGTGGTCTAGTCCCAATGACTCAGATTGCAGGTGGTTCATTCTCAGCACAGATCCCAGTATTCAACGGTGTAACAGCCGAAGAACTAACTTCAGGCGCTCACAATGCTGAAGACTTCACAGCACTAGGCGTAAGTGCAACAAAAGTAACAATCGAAGCAAATATTATAGCAGCGAGAGATGTTATCCGTGATCTAGGTGGTGTAAACCCAGCAGATCTAGGCCGCGTTCTAGGTAACGCAGTTGCAGCAAAGTTTGATGCTAATGTTTCAGCAGTTCTAGCAGACGCTGGCATCACAGGCACACTAACAACTGGTGGTTCAGTTGACACAGACGCACTATTCGACGCAGCAGCAGTTATTCGCGGCAACGGCGAAATGGGTGCTCTAGTAGCAGTTCTATCACCAGCAGCAGCCGCTGGCCTAATGAAGGCAATCGGTAGTGCATCATACGCAGGTTCAGACCTACAGAACTCAGCAATGGCTAACGCTTATGTTGGTTCAGTTGGTGGCATCCGCGTATTCCAATCAGCATACATGACAGCACAAGACGGTTGCGTATTCGGTGCAGACGCTGCTCGTATCGCAATGTTCGCTAATGTTAATGTTGAAGCACAGCGCCGTGCAGCAGCAGTTGGTGCAGATGTTGTAGCAAGTCTACACGCTGGTGTTGGCCTAATCGACGGCAGCCGTGCTGTTCGTCTACTAACAGCCTAATTAAGCACACCGTGAGGGGGTGAAGACACCCCCTCATATACAGGAGTAAAGAAATGACTTTTGCAACTAATGAAACCCTACAGCAGTATGTCACAGATATCTTTGACCATGGTATTGACGATTGGAGTGATGAGATAGCACTTGCTGAATCTGATGTTATTGATCAGGTCCGTATCCGCTATTGGAACAAGTTCCATTCAGCACCAAACTTTGACCAGTCCAAGTTAACTGCGACACAGTGGACAAAAGCAACTGTTTATCGCGCTCTTGCTACATATATTGGTCCAAAACTTTCAACATTCCGTGTGGATGATGTGTTCCTTGAACAGATTAAATTCTACAAAGAGCGTTATGCGGAAGAATTGGATACACAATTTGCGTTGGGAATTGAATACGATACCAATGGTGATAGTACCGTAAGCAACGGTGAAATCACTACTTTCGTTCAGGACAGATTGTATAGATGAGCAAGAGAGAAGAAATAGTTGCCCGCGTTACTGAAGTGTTAAAAGCACAACGCAATGTAAAGTTAGGGCAAGTTAGTAGAGATCCTATCGTTCTAGAAGAATTGGCTCGCACCAGTTTCCCAGCAGTGGTAATTGAGTCAACTAACGAAGAGCGTGTTAGGGCAGCATTTAGCGGACTCAGAGAGTGCGCTATGGAAGTGTCCGTATTGATGTATGTCAACGGAAAGGAGCGAGATCGTCAACGCAACACTGTTGCAGAGGCTGTCGAACAAACCATTGAAAGTGACGAACAGTTAAATACACTGACACGAGACATTTTTTTACAAAGAATTGAAGCAGTAGAACTAGGCGAGGCCAGCCCATACGGAAGTATGAGACTGGTATTTCAAGTAGACTATTGCTACTAAACATTTTATAGGAGTATACAACTATGGCATGTGTAGCAGGTAAATCAGGTGTGCTAAAGGCAGATGCGTCAGCAATCGCACAACTAACATCATACACAATTACAGAAAACGCCGACACCACAGAGTGCAGTCACTTTGATACTGGTGGTTGGAGAGAATTTCGCACAACAATGCGTTCATTTGATGGTTCAGCAGACTTCGTCTGGAACCGTCAGGATGGCGATCTAGTAGTAGGCACAGAATACGCACTAGAAGTCTATCCAGAAGGTGAAGGCACTGGCGTTTGGAAGATTTCAGGAAGTGTTATCGTAACATCAATCGAAATCACTGCTGAAACAGAAGGCAATGTCGAAGGTTCAGTAAGTTTCCAAGGCACAGGCGCACTAGTTCGCGCTGAAACAGTTTAATTTAAGGTAAACATAGATCATGGCCAAAACACCCAAAGGAACCATTCGTGAGTTGCAAACGGAGTTTGGCCATGATTTTTCACGATTCAATCGTGAATTCGTGGATAATTTAAAGAGTGAAACACCAGTAAGGAGCGGAACAGCCCGCCGCGGATGGACTAATAAGTATACTGGCAACATTGGTAAAAGCAGCAAATATCCGCTAGCAAGTAACCGTGTTCCATATATTGGCGTCCTAGAAGAGGGCAGCAGCAGGCAAGCACCACAAGGTATTATTGACCCTGCATTCAACAAAACAAGGAAACCCCAATGAGTTCAGTATTAACAAACGCAACATCACATTTTAAAGATATTCTAGCGCAAAGCATGAAGAGTGTAGAAGTTACAGAGTGGAGCACCACAATCTACTTCAAACCAGCCACAAGTTTTGCCCAGGAACAAAATGTCATCAAACTCCACAGTGAAGGTAAGATGGTTGAAGCACTAGTTGAAACACTAATCAACCGCGCATGTGATGCTGATGGCAAGCGCATTTTCAAGAGTGCAGACAAAGTAACACTTATGAACGAGGTTGACCCAGCAGTTATCCTCAAAGTAGTTAACGCTATGAATGACACAGGTGTTGCTGAAGCTGACCTGGGAAACTAATCAAGGACAAGGAGATTTTCTTCTTGTTCCAGTTAGCAGAACAGTTCCAGATGCCAGTGGTTGAACTTATGCATACCGTAAGTTCAATTGAAATCCGTGCTTGGGCTAAATATTACGAATACAAGGCTGAGTTAGCCAAAAGGAAACAACGCTGATGGCATCATATGATATAGACATTTACGCAAACGACCGCACAGGCCGAACACTTAGCAACATTGAACGCCAATTGGGCGAAATCAATAGCAGAGGCCGCGCAGTTGTAGGAACCCTAGCAGGTTTAGCCACGGGCACCGTTGCCCGTGGTATTATTAATCAATACCGTGCTTATGAACGCTATAACACAGTATTAAGAACATACTTGGGTAGCCAGGAACGAGCAAACAGCGAATTGGATCGTTTGCAGCGCCTTGCAAATAGTCTACCACAAGACTTGGACGATATCACACAAGCATTTACAATCTTTACAAGAACTGGTGTTGATACCAGCAGTAAAGCACTAACAGCGTTCAGTAACATTGCAACAGCAAATGGTAAGAGCCTAACACAACTTGGTGAAGCCGTAGCAGATGCACTAACTGGTGAATTTGAACGCCTAAAAGAATTTGGCATTAAAGTAAGCAAAGAGAACGGCAAGTTTGTTGCTGATATTGGCAACGGACAAAGCATCATTGCCAGTAGTAGTGCTGATCTTGTGCGTCAATTGCAAGCACTGGGTGAAGCGGGTGGTAAGTTTGGTAGTGCAGCCGCAAATAACGCTGATTCATTAAACCAGAGTATCAGTAACCTGCAGGGTGCATTGTTTACAACCAGTGTTACAATTGGTCAAAATTTAGCACCAGCACTAAAACAGGCTGCTGATTTAACTGCCGATTGGTTAAACAGTCACCAAGAATTAGTTGCATCATTAAGTGGTAAACTTGGAAGTGCATTAATTGATTCAATACACCTTATTGGAAATGGCCTAGACATTATTTCAAAAAACATGGAAGTTATTCGTGCTTCACTAATTGCCTTCCTGGGTGTTAAAATATTGGGTGACTTCCAACAAATTGTGCAGCGTGTTACACGAGATACCAAATCATTGTCACAAGTAGGAGAAGCATTTACTGTTTCAGCTAGAGGTATGGGCGTAGCAACAGCAGATTTAGGTGTAAAAGCAGCCGCCACACAATCAATGTGGGTTAAACTTGGAAAGTTATTCAAGGACTTTGTTAGAGAGATACCTATTATAGGTGGCGCACTCAGCAGTTTGGGCGGCATTCTCGCAAGATTAGGACCCATGCTATTGGCGCCATGGCTTGGTATTCCAGTAGCAATTGGTACAGCCGTAGCAAGTGGATTGTATTATTTCCGTGATGCAATGATTGATTTAGGATCAACAAGCGCAAGTGTTGGTGAAATCGTTGCTGCAAGTTGGTGGGGATTAACTGAACTATTCAAAGGTGCTGCACAATGGATGATTGACAGTTTCAATTATGCATTTGATACAATTGCAGGCGGACTTGGTACTGTTTACAATTACTTTGCTGAACGCTTTAGTGGTGTTTTAAGCACTGTTAAAGACATTGTTAACAAAATGATTGGCGTTGTATGGGGCTTCTTCCAGATGATCTGGAATAACCTACGCAATGTTCCAGCATTCTTTGCGCAAGCATTCAGCAGTGCATTGCAAGTTATCGGTGCATTTGCTAGTAGAGCAGGTGCCCAGATTGGCGAGATTTGGGATTATATCACAAGTTTTGGTGAAGATGCTATCCAAAACCGTTTTGAAGGTCTTGGTGGTGTTATTAGTGCTGAAATAGCAAACATCGGTGCAACTGTTGAACCAATTGACTGGAATACTGTAATAGGAACAGATTATATTGGCAGCGCTGCTGATATTGTCACTGAAACAGTTGGAACTATGGTTACAACTATTGGTGGCACTGTTAAAGATGCAACTGCTAACCTAGTTGAAAACTACCGCACACATGTTGCAGAATCACAAGCAGCGGCAGCAGCAACAGCATACTATGACGATGCTATCCTACGCATGTCACGCACACAAGAAGTTGCAACAGCAACAACCGATAGCTTGACTAATGCAACAACCAATGCAGGTAAGGCAGCATTGACAGCAGCACAGGAAATTGCAAAGGGCTTGGCTGAAGAGCAAGCAAGATACAACAACCTAAATGCTGCACTAAATGACACAAGTGCTATCCAAGCACTAAGCAAAGCATACGGTGTAAGTGCTGATCTAATCGCAAGAAAACTGCGTGAAGCAAGAAACAGTATTACTGACTTCTATCAAGAGAATGTTACTATTACTGGTATTATTGGTGATACTTGGAATGAAATGAGCCAGGGCATGGCTCGCGGTATTGCTGAAGGTATTATGGAAGGCAAAGGTGCATTTAACAGTTTTGCAGACTTCCTAAAGGACTTCAGCAAGCGTGTCCTTACACAGATCCTAGAAAAGATGCTGATCCAGCCAATGATCAACCAGATGACCAATCTGTTTAGTGGTGGTGGCGCACCTGTTCCAACACTGGGCGCACAACTTGGTATGGGCGGCGGCGGCGGCTTACTGGGCGGACTATTTGGAGGCGGCGGTGGCGGCTTGTTTGGCGGCATTGGCAACTTCTTCAGCGGACTATGGGGTGGCATCAGCAACTTCTTTGGTGGACTGTTTGGCGGCTTCTTTGCTAATGGTGGTTACTTGCCAGCAGGTAAGGTTGGTATTGCTGGTGAAGCAGGTCCAGAACTTATTTCAGGCCCAGCCAATATTACTCCATTAAATAATGACGCTGGTGGTGCGCTAACTGTTAACTTTAATATCCAGGCTATTGATAGTCAAAGTGGCACAGAGTTTATCCTACAGCATAAACGAGAAATTGAAGGCGTTATCCAGAACGCATATAACCGCCGTGGCAAGGAAGGAATTTATTAATGAGAGATATTTTTACATATCCAAGTAATAGTGCAACCTATTATATTGACCCCAACTATGTAGGTGACAATACCGTTGGTTATAAAAAGCGTATTAACGAACTACTGGCTGGCACTATGTTTACTTGGAATGGCGCAACTCCAAGCGTGACCACTAACAACTTTATGAGAACAACCAGCAAATATGCATTCTACTATGATGAATGGTTTTATCCATATACTGGTAATGGTGGTGCCGTTTCATTTAAGCACTTCGCTGATAAGCCCGCACTAATCGCAATTGCTGGATGGGAAACTGCCGCGGCAGATTTGAATTATTATACACTTAATGATACTGATTGGGATTTAGAAAAGCCTATTCGCCGTTATTATGTAGCAAACCACGGACTTAAAGATGGTGATTATATAACATTACCATACCATTATGAAGGACTATGGCACAGAACAGGTTATGCAAAAGTATGGAATGCTAATGAATTCACATTAACTGTTAGTGATACATTGGATGATCCATGGATATATGGTGATATACTAGGTGGGAATGTTGGAGCATTTGTCACTAGAGAATCAAACGGTGTTCGTGTATGGTATAATTACATACACGGTGTTTCTGATGGAGATCCTATAAAATTAAGTAATAACTTTACAGAAGCACACGATACTGGCACTGCAAATAGTGAAACTACACAATTTTATGCTGCACCAGGTTTTAGCCAATATTCACACAGAGTATATACAGATAGTGGATTAACAATTAATGCTACATTAACTGAAAACTATCATGATCAAAAGACATGGAGTTTTACTAATACTACTGGCGCTGATTTAGAATTTAACCTAGCAGATATGGATGTAAGTGGACTGCCTGGCATTGGTGGATTACAAGCAGAAAACTTTATGGTATGTCGTCTTGTTGCAACTAATCTAATCGGTGGTACATTTAGTTCTAAAGTTGATAGTGCTAGAGCAATTCCATATGGTGGTGCAATAGAATATGATTATGAATTCTGGTTCCAATATATAGCAGGTGCAAAGGTAGACATATATGATGATCGCAACAAAACAAATTACGCTGATTTTATGTTAACTGCTGGTGCTAGTGTTGATATTACTGCATATTTTGTTAACCCTGCTCGCATGGGCACAGGTGGTTATTATAAAAATCTAGAGCAATTTGATTTGACTGGTGGCGAAGTATGGTATCGCAATAATATCAATATTACTGGTATTGGTGACCCAATCATACCGCTATATACTATCCAAAGTGTTAATCTACAAGTGCCAAGTAATGAAGTATTCCAATATCAAAATACGAGCAATGTCACAACATTTGGCGCACGGCTCGGTGATTGGTATGTAGCACCAGGCGAAAACGCTTATAGATCTTGGCCAAGTGGAACACCAACGATGAATTTTACACCAGTTGGCGGTGGTAATAATAGATTAAGTTCTGTAAGTCTAGATCTTAATGCACCGCGTGAGGTTGAAGGTGATATAACCGAAGCAATACTAAGCATCTACGCATTGCCGAATGAGTATGTAGCACCAGCACCTACACCAGCAGAGATTGCAGGTTGGGAAGATATACACAGTGCAAGTTATTCATGGGATAACACAACTGGTTATGAAGGTAGCGGCAAGCGTTGGCCAGATGGTCGTGAAGGTGTATATCCACGCCGTGTGCAAATTAAAGAAAATACTCCAACACTGGTTAACTTTAGCCAGAATGGACGCAAATATGTTCGCAGTGGCGGATATACAAAGTGGACACTGGAAGTTGACTATCCACCGCTAACTTGGGATCAGTTCCGCTATCTACAAGCGGCAGCAAACCTTGCCCGTGGCCAGGCTGCAACATTTGAATTCTACATTGCTGATGTCACTGATTTCAGTAAATATTGGCCATTCGCAAAAACACTTAGCGTTAATAACTTCCCAATAGTCCGTAATTGGATTGATGGACGCCGTGTGTTAGTTGATGGTTATCCAAGCAACTATGTTAATGTAGGCAAGGCTGGACAACTTGTCAATGTGGGCAGTGATCGCAATGGTGAAACAGCAAGTGTGCTTGTAAATGATGTGCAAGCAAACATTTACGGTGAAGCAGTGCTAACAGTTGCTTATGATAACTTTAACTGGCAAACAAGCACAGGTAATCAAATCTGGATGGAACCAACATTCCTAGTAGTAAGTCTAAACAGTGACGATTTCGATTGGAGCGTTGATGAGGCTGGACTATATAGAGTAAATGTAAGTTTTGTATTGGACTTTTATAAATGAGTGATAGAAATATGAGCCCCAGTCTCGTTGCTGAGACTTCAAAAGCAGTAGTTCAGTATTACGAGTTGGTATACATTGGTGTTGGTGATGGGTATTACATCACTAACGCACCCTGGGATATTAACCATGGTGGCAACAACTACATTAGTGCTGGTGCCCTAATGAGTTTTGATGCTGTTCAGGAAAACATTGGTTTTGAGATTACACGATTGAGTATTACTATTGGTGGTATTGCACCTATGCCAGGCGATAGTGATCCGTTCCTAAAGAAAATACTAAGTTTGGATTATATTGACCGTCCAGTAAGTATTGTTCGTGCTTATTACAATCACGACAGTTATATTGACAGCGTGTTAATTTACAGTGGATATATAAACAATGGAACTGCTGGGGTTGGACTACAAACAGGTGCCGCTGTTCGTATTGAAACCAGCAACAACTGGAGCAATTTTAGCCTAGTCAGTGGTAGACTAACTAATGATGCGAAACAACAAAGTTTCTATCCAGGCGATCGTGGATTTGAATACTGTAAACAAGTCCAGAAGCAGGTGGAGTGGAAGGAAGAAGCATGACACAAGACGAATTACTAAAATTAGCAAAATTTATCAGCCGTTATAGCCATCACAACTATCAGTATGGCAAATATGATTGTATGTTATTCCCAGCAGAATGGAATGATGTTAGATCTGGCACTAAAAAGGCTGATGCTATCCGCGACAACTATTACGACAAATTTACTGCTATGAAGTTCTACAAAAACTTTATCAGTGTTGAGGGTTGGCTAAAAGGTGCTGGATATCATGAGATTGAGGTTGATGTAGACAATCCAATAATTGACGGTGACATGGTAGTTAGTGGCATGCCTGAATGGCCACTTGTTTATGTTGCGTTCCAGGGCAACTTGTATTACATGAGTGAAGATGGCTTGTTTGCGTATAACACCAAAGTAGTCAACAAACGCAGTGTTTGGAGGAAGTAAATGCCATTTTTAGCACCCCTTTTATCCAGCACAATTGGTAGTTTCCTAGTTAGACTTGCTATTACATTCGTAATTGGTAAAATACAGCAGAACGCTATGGAAAAGAAAATGAAATCCATGCAACGGCAGCAATCTGCTGTCATGGTTAATAGTGCTGATAACACACAACCTATTCCAGTTGTATACGGACGCACCCGTATTGGCGGCAACCGTGCATTCATTGAAACAACAAATGGTGCTGGTAATGTTAGCAACAGCGATCACTTAAACATAGTATTAGCTATGTGTGAGGGTGAGATTGCGGATATCCGTCAAATATGGTTTGATGATAAGATTGTATGGGATATTACTAACGGCGGCACCATCGATGGGGGTGGTAAACTGGGTGGATTTATTAGTGAATATTCAACAGCATTAAATGATGTGCATACACTATTCCGTTTCCATAATGGTGAGAGTGGACAAACTGCTGATGGTGATTTAATAACAAGTATTGGCAGTGATTGGACTGGCAATCACAGACTGCGTGGTATCACATACCTATCAATTATCCTAAAAGCAAATGCTGAAGTATATAAGGGTGGCTTGCCACTTATTACAGCCGTAGTGCAGGGTAAAAAGATTGCCAATGTTAACAGTCTAACACCTGGACAAACCAGTTATGGAACCTTAATTTGGGGTGCAGATCAGGATCCAGTTGATGTGCTATACGATTACTTGTCAAATAAAATTTACGGCAAGGGCCTGGATCATGATGAGAATGGCAATTATAATGCTGGACTACACATTAACATTGATAGTTTTAAGGCTGCAAAAGCACGCCATGCTGGTTATTACAAGATCAACGGCGTAATTGACACCAGTCAACAGGTATACAACAATGTGGGTGAAATAATTGAGAGTATGAATGGTGTGCTGGTATTCCAGAACGGCGTTTACAGTCTGCAACTAAAGCACAGCACTGAAAGCAGCGTATACACATTTACAAAAGATGTTATCCTAAGTGAAGTAAGTGTAAGTCTCCCACCAAAAGAACAGCGTTATAATCGTATGACTGCTCAATACCGCAATAAGGAAAGTGGCACTGACTACAATGACGATGTGGTTGTGGTTGAAAACGGCACATATCTTGCACTGGACAACAACCAGAAACTTGAGGGGCAGTTGCGCCTAGATTTAGTGGACAGTGAAACTTTAGTAAATACACTGACAACATATGCACTGAACGCAAGTAGATACAATCGCACTGTAAGTTTTACCGCAGCGCACACAACACTAAAAGTGGAATGCGGTAATATTGTGACACTGGTTCATGAAGATTTTGGTTGGGAAGCGGGCAAACTATTCCGTGTAGCACAAATGAATTTGACACCAGAGAACACTATTGAATTTACACTGATTGAATATGTTCCAGGCATAGAAATTATATGAGGAACCCATGTTTGATGATACTAAACTCCGCATCAAAATAATTAAATCAGTAAATTTTAGAATACAACGCAGCGGTGTTGAATATACACTTGATAATGTAGGCTGGATCTGGGCTGTAAAAACGCCACCGCGTAGTCTTCCCAACGACGGTTATAGTGGAATACTATGGAGCACTGAAAATTATGTCGTAGTATTCACCACTGCACGAGACTTAAATGGTTGGTGGCCAGAGACTGCCATGGTATTAACCCATTGGGAAAATGAAAACTGGCGTCCATGTGATCCTCAAAACCCACCAGAGCAGTATCTAAGAAAGATACAACGCCGCGGCGGGCAGGGTAAGCGTGGTCCAGATAGCAAGCCCCGTATACCCCGTGAAAAAGCCAATTATGTCAGAGACAACCGTCCATTAAGTGAGAAAGTTGCACTCGTAAAAGCAGCACATCGTAAAGGTATTACTGGCAGAAGTGCTGTTATGGCTGAAACTGGAATCACCAGTGCAACCTATTATAAAATCATGAAAATACTTGACAGGACGCCTGCTTGATTGTATAAATATATTTGAAGTTGGACGAATAGATTTTTCCTTATAATTTATGGCCATGTTCAACTATCAGTGCTAATGAGTGAATGTTATACCAGATATCTTCGCTAGTTTTTATCCGTATAACACTCCTTTTTCAATATATTAAGCAGAATGCTGCCCACGATCTTAGCACATACATAGACTTGTTTTCATTTTCACAAGTCGGCCCCGGGAGTTTTTCGCCATTCATCCCGGGGCTTTTCTATATCAAAATCGCGGTTTTAAACGCATTTGAGCAGATAATTCTTGACTTTGACTAAGTAATAGTATAAAGTAAAAGCGTGACAGATGGTTACGCTACAAAGGAAAAAGACAATGACATATACACAATTCAAAAAAATAATGATAGAGATTAAATCAGGTTCAGATAATATCTGTATTGGTAAACTTGGTTTTCATAGCAATGATGATGCTAAAATTCGTATGGGATTACTTTTGGATCTTGTTCCGGAAGAATACTGCACAAGACTATTGAAAGAGGAGACAACAGAATGAATATCTTCAAGATTAAAGAACATGCTATGGATCCGCAAACCACACGCAGTGGTAAAATTAAAACGGATAGCAATGGCGAACCACTACGCAGTGTGCAACTATTACAAAGTCCAGAACAACGCCGCGAGATGGCTAAAATCCTAAACAACATGCCACGCATTTATGATGAATGCCCAGAACTATTCCCCACAGGTAAGCATCACATTGGCAATGATCCCACAAGTTATACTGTTGCTGATATGATGGCTGACTGCAAAACCCGTATGCCACGCTGGAGCAGTGCAATGAGTGGTGCCCACATTTACCGCAGTTTTGTTGAACGCCACAACTGGTGCTTGGATCGACTGATTGAGGGCTTGTATGCTGCTGGATTGGAAGACGAGATTATGAATGTTGAGCGTGACTACCGCATTAAACTACGCCTACCAAAGCATGAAGAAATCAGCCGCGCTCTTAAGAAAAGCGATATTTTTGATCTATACAGTGAATAAAATCTTGACAAAGTATACACATATGTTATAAGTAAATAGTGAGCAGGAAGGTTGACCTTTAACCTAGATTTCACCTAGTATGATCCGCACTAGGCTGCACAAGCGGATCACACACTGAACTGAAATCCAGTGTCTAAACAAAACTAGAGGTTCCAAAATGAAGATAAGTGTTGATAGTCGTAGATGTGGTGCTGGCAAGACTGCTGGCATTGGTGGTATTTTTGACCGTATCCAATTACACACACAACGAAATGAGAGCGTGTTGGTAACTGTTCCCAGCATTAAACTAATTGAACAGTATTATAAACAATTCCCTGATGCCACTGTTATTACAAGTGAGACAGTGGACAATGTTCAAGCACACCTGCATAACGCATTTAACAATGGTGCTGAACTAATCATTATTACACATAAAGCATTCCTTGAAAGCCAGATCCTAAGTGGAACACGCGGCTTGTATAACTTGATTATTGACGAGGCTTTTGACCCCTGGCGTAGCCAAACATATGAGCAATCAGCACTTGACATTAACTTTGACTGGAATGTCTTGCTTGCGGCAACTCCAGTAAATGATATTGAGGGCTGGAACACGCTGCATTTGAAACACAATATCCGCACTAATACTATTAGCAATAGCAGCAACTTTGTTCGTGATATCTACAACACTAACTGGCGTATGTATATTAAGACTGAGCAATACGAAAGTTGGACTATGGATGGCACTCGTCGTGTTGAGTTTGTGCAGGAACTAGATCCAGGTATACTGAGTGGCTGGTGCAGTGTGCATGTTGCAGCCGCAGCATTTGAAAAGACATTCATGTATTGGTGGGTGCTGAAGCATGGCATTCATATCAAAGTCACTAAGCCATTTGAACCTCACACCACACAGATCACTATTCATTATCCAGAAGATGGACATGGCGGCACTACTTGGAGCAAATACAAGACACTGAATCAACCAGAGATCAAACAAACATTTCGTGATTATGTAAATGCTGTTGGTGCTCCACTACTGCGTCTAAAAAATAACAATGATTTTACTGTAATGAATAACAGCGAAGTTATCGGTCATAATGCAGCAGGTATCAATGGCAAAAGCCATTATGAGCATGTTGTTATGGAAAGCACACTTAATCCAACACCACTTATGGGTGAATGGCTTAAAATGCAAGCCAGCAATTACTTGCCAAGCACAACTCGAGCAGATGTTGCACTATTTGAAGCCCGCACTGGTTATATCTTTTATCAAGTAGGTATGCGTTGCAGCCTGCGTGATGAGCGGCCAGCCCACTTCTATGTAATTGATAATAGAGCAGTTATTGCCCTAACTTATTACTTTGATAATGTTAAAATGGCAGATATCCACTACAAGTCAGATAGAGGACCTGCCCCACTAACAGGAGCAGAAAAATCAAGGGCAAACAGAGCACTTAAAAAGAACCCAGAGAAGTATAAAGGGATGAAATACAGGGATATCTTAGATGACCTGCTACGCAAGTCATGACATTTCACAAATGCAAGCATTTGTTCATGTCATATTTTAGAAATACAAGAGTAACTAAGACCTAATAAGACTCTATAGAAAATAGTTACTCTTTCCAAAAGAAACACCAAGGGGGCGCGATATGCACTTGACAACTGAATGCAATGCACTATACTTAAAATATACACTGAAAAAGGAGCGAATGAAATGAAAGATCTACCACTAGTAATGCAGCAAACATGTGAAGACATTATGCGAACCTATAAAGTAGATGCAGATTGTGCAGCAAAAATATTTGACCAAAAAATGCTAGGGAAATGTGAATGTTGTGGTAAAAAAGACATACCTGCAAACAAAATGCATATTGATCATAACCACAAAACAGGACTTGTTAGAGGTGTTGTTTGTGCTAGTTGCAATGTTACATTTGGAAGAATGGAAAGTGATGCTTTTAAAAGGATAAAGCACAAGCATAGACTATATCAGCCATATCATTGGGATTGGATAGTGTTCCGCGGATACCCAAAAACATGACTATATATAGTATAGAAAAACTGCAAAAACAGCGTTTAAGGGCATTCTTTTGCAATTCTAGACATATGAAATCCGTTAAGGTATACCACACTACATGAAAGGTAGCAAAATGGATAAAGACAGCCGTGCATACCGAATAGGATACACTATAGGTAGACAGTTAGTGGCAGCAGTATTAGCGGCTGCACTAGTGTTCATCCCATATCTAATCTACATCAAATACTTCTAATAAATAACTATACAACGAAAAGGAAACCCCCCAAAATGAAATATCACAACATTAAAGAAGCAGCAGAATGGTTTTATGACCGCATCTTTAGTCAGCCCACAGAAGGCCTAAAGAAACAAGTGTTAATCACTTACTATGAAGAAGGCGGTAACTTCCATGTGGAAACTGTTACACGCAACTATTATGGCGTAAATGATTATCAGGACAGTGTAAGTCACGAGGTATTCTGATGATTGACCCACAAATGAGCAGTGACCACCGCTGGCGTTCCTTCCAAAATTGGTGGAATAAAAATCACCACAGGCGCAAGGGACATGACTGGCTTTGCGCACATGCACGGCGTATCGCTTATGCATACTTCTTCCCACCAGAACTGTTTGATGATATTCAATACATTACAAAGCGTTATTATAACAGTGAATACAAGCGGCTAAGTCATATTAATGCTTGGATGCTTTGGAAGTTCGTGCATCCACTACACAATCGCCGTGTAAAAGCAATTGAAGCAGCGGCAGATCGTTACGAGGAAAAGCGTCAAAAACTCAAAGAACTAAAAGACAGCCAGCCAGAGAAAACTGATAAACCAGCAGAACCAGTCAAAAAGACTGTAATCGTAGAAAGGAAAGTAAAGCGTGTTCTTAACCGTCCAACCTCAACATAACTTCATAAAAGCAGCAAATGAATTGCTGGATATACTTAACAATGGTGGCTATGATCCCTTAACATATCGTTATGGATTAGACCCACGCAGACGGAGTATTCGTGTAGAACTTAACGATCCCAATCATATACTCACTATAGTGCAATTTAACGATCTGTATGTGTGGGCTCAAAAATACACATAACTGTAACATTCTGTAATCTTTTGTTACTAAGAAAAGTGAAAAAAACTTCAAAAAACTCTTGCTCTTTGGGTCAACACACACTATATTATAAGAGTAAGCAGAGAGGCTTACTTAACAACACAGAAAGAGAGAAATAGAAATGTTTAAAACTGTAGCGCAAAACATGCTTATAAAATCCGTTGTAAACGCACACATCAAATACCTTGAGAACACTGTTCTCCCGCGTATGGAAGAACTTGGATACGCAGGGTTTAATAAAGTGGTTGATAAAGACGGCAATGAACGCACTCCGATTTTGAAAGTCCTCTATGAAGCATATATGACTCACGGGCGCAGAATTCCGCAGCACAAACTAGACTACATTATTCATTCTCACTGCTGCAAAGATGACGCAGTAGACGCTGCTTAACACATACTACCCTAACATTTACAGTACTGGCCCAGCGATTGCTGGGCTTTTTTTGTATCAGACTGTAACATTCTGTAATCTTTTGTTACTAAGAAACTTCAAAATAACTCTTGCTCTTTGGTTCAACACACACTATATTATAAGAGTAAGCAGAGAGGCTTACATTAACACAGAAAGAGATGAAAATGAGACTTACTATTGAAACTGCAACTGACTACGCAATGACACTGAAGCCTGCTGAAGCGTTTGACATTGAATTGCCCGCTGGCACTAAAATGCGTATTATTAAACACACTGACTGGGTTGTAATTGACCTCAACAATTATGCTGTTACACAGTGTATGAATGCTAAAGAACTTAGCAAAGCAATTGAAACTGTATACACACTGGACTTTCACAAGAGTCTAGCAGCGTAATACACACTGTCCTAACATTTACAATACTGGCCCAGCATTGCTGGGCTTTTTTTGTAACAAACTGTAACATTTTGTTACTAAGAAAAGTGAAAAAAAGTAGTAATATGTCTTGATTTTCTTAGTAACACACACTATATTATAAAGGTAAGCGCGGTGCTTACAGCAACACAGAAACGGAGACACAGATGACCAAACGCAACGCAATCAAAGAACTAGTTAACAGCAACGACACTGTGCGTATGAAAAAAGCAATGGATGCTTGGAATGAAACATTAGATAGCATTGTTGCTGCCAACACTGACATTCATACCCGCACCACGCTTAATGACTACGGTTTCTATAACATGGCTAACAAACTCAAGCGTGAAGGCAACATTGCGCTATACAACGAGTTTACTAGCATTCATGAACTTTACATGAGTGTCTACTACTCATGGATGGAAGCAGAAACTGGCGTTAAAATGCGTTAAAACTTCAAAATAACTCTTGACAAGATGATTTTGTTGTAATATAAATAAAAATATAATAGAGTTTCTAATACTTTATTCATCTCCATAATAACTTGGGACTGGGCCTAAAAATCCAGTCCCTTTTTTCTTGACATCTCTGAACTATATATTATTATGGAAGTATGGCACAGAGTGCCGTACCCCAGAAATGACACAGAGTGTTGTTTTAAAACATTAAACAAAATATTAGCATATTATGTAATGGACGGAGCCAACCACTCCGTCCATTTTTCTTGCTTAAATACACTGTATGATCGCTCAGGTGGGGGTTCCTGTGCTGAGCATACTGGGCCAGCACCTCCTTGGGCTGGCCCTCCTTTTGCTAAATATAAACACAAGGAGATCATGATCATGACAAACGAAAATACCCCATTAGAAAAAGAGATCGCATATCTCGTAAAAGCAACTGGCAACTTGGTAACAGTATTAACACTCTGGTTTATCATTACACAAGTTTACGCTGGATTGGACTTTATAATGCAAAGTTTATTTGGAGTATAGTATATGGCCATATACAATATAACAGTTAACAGGAATGCGGATTTTACCAGAAGTTTCCAGGTTAAAATTGACGGTGTTCCTGTTGACATCGGCGGGTATCAGTTTGATGCCAGCCTTAAAGAGAATATTCACGAACCTGCTGGCGTAGCATTCACCACTGTAATTGCAAGTGCAGTTGATGGATTGTTTAACATCAGTTTGAGTGACACTACAACAGCCAGCATGAAGAGCGGAACATGGGTATACGATATCCTAATGACTGACACTGCTGGATTTAAAACACGCCTACTAGAGGGTCAGGCATTTGTTAAGGGTGGGGTAACACTATGACAGTTTATACTACAGTCCCACAGGATGACAGCAATCTAGAAATCACTGTAATTGAAAGTGATGATCTAGTAACACTGGATCTAAACAGTGCCAGTTTCAACCTTATTGGCGCCGTTAACAGTGTTAATGGACTACAGGGCGATGTTACACTGGAACTGGGCTTACCTGAAGCCGCAGTTCAAACACTTATTGACGACAGTATTGCCAGTATTGACTATCCAGTTGATACGGTTAATGGGCAAACTGGTGATGTAGTACTAACCACAACTGAAGTAGCCGAAGGAGTAAACCAGTATTATACTGATGAACGAGTGGACACATACTTAACAGGTGGTGAAGTAACCAGCATTAACTTTGGTGGTGCGACAAGTCTATCATGGAATAGTGATGAAGGCACACTGGAGTTTCCAGTCAACGCTGATGTAACACTGCAAGTTGGACAAGAGAATCTTATCCATGTTAAGAATCTGAGTGGAAGTACATTAAACAATGGTGCTGTTGTTCGTGTAACCGGTGCAAGTGGAAGCAAACTAACAGTTGACTTGGCAAACAATACCAGTGATGCAGTCAGTGCAGATACAATTGCAGTCATGACACAATCATTGGGGGCCAATGCTGTTGGTTATGCAACAACTGAAGGTTTGGTGCGTGGACTCAATACAAGTGGTTATACTGAAGGTGCAGTGTTATGGTTGGATGGTGCAGGTGTGTTTACACAAACCAAACCACTAACACCACTACACTTGGTACAAGTTGGTTATGTTGTAAGAAGCCATCCTACTCAAGGCAGTATTTTTGTCTGCGTTAAAAATGGCTGGGAACTAGATGAACTTCATGATGTGCTTATCGCCAATCCAAGTGCAGGTCAGGGTATTGTATGGGATGCCGTTAACGGTTATTGGAAAAATGGCAGTGTCACTGCTGATTTGACTGGTTATGCAACTGAAGCCTATGTGGATGCAGCCATACCAACACTAACAAGTGAGTTGAGTAATGATAGTGGTTTTATTACAGGTTATACTGAGAGTGATCCAGTCTTCAGTGCTAGTGTTGCTGCCGGTATTACAACACAGAATGTTATTGATTGGACTACTGCTTTTAATTGGGGCAACCATGCTCTAGCAGGATATTCAACATTCACCGGTGATTACAATGATCTAATTAATCAGCCCAGCATTCCTGCTGATGTAAGTGATTTAACTGATGCGGGCGGATTGCTGCTAACCGCAGAAGACCTATACAAAGATGCTGATAGCGTATTACAAGTTAACAATGGTGCTCAAGCCAAGTGGACATTCCGCACAACATATGATGCTCCATGGGATGTCTACAATAGTGACCTACACATGCAAAGTTATGGTGATAGCACCAGTGGACTGTTTAACTTTGTAGCATATAAAACCACTAACAACAACATATTCCTACAATATAATATTGAAGATACTGGAACTGGCGATGATGGAAGTCACAGAACGGTTATGGAATTACAGGGCGGTGAAACCATACTTGCTGTTAACAGTGATAGATTACAGATTAACGCTCCTGAAATTTATAGTGATAATTTAACACTAAATGGTGGGGGTGGACCATTCACACTACTTGGTGCTCAAACTGTTAACTTAAACGCTCAACAAACGCCCGCACTAAATGATTACTCACGCTTGGAAGTAAATGCCTATAAAACTATTGACTTAGTAGCATGGGACAATTTAGCAGAACCACAAACCAATATGCTGAGAGTTATCAAACGCAATATTGAAGGTGGTGTTGGTGCTGAAGGAAGTCAGTGGAACGCAGTTCAGTGGGGTAGCAGTGACCAAAACGGCTTCTATCAGATTGGTGCAGTTGGCGCCCGTTATGACAACACGGCCGGTCATGAAACAAAACTTCAAGTATTTGATCCTGATACGGGCAGTCTACTAAACAACTGGACCGTGCATGAACATTATCTATATGGTGGTAAACCAATCTGGAATGTCAACTATAATAATATAGACCGTGATGCTCTAGCAGTCACACAAACAGGTATGCTTATCTGGAACAGTGACGCTGGCGCATTAGAAGTATATGACGGTGGTCAATGGACTGGTGTAGGTGGCGGTGGCGGAGCCAGCGCACTAGGTGATCTAACTGATGTGACACTAACTGCGCTAAGTGATGGTGACTTAATCCGTTATAACGGAACAGCAGGTGAATGGCAGAATACAAACCTTGGCCTAACCTTAACACCAATATTGAGTATCAGTGATACTTTTACCGGTGGTCCAAATACCTGCACTATTACTAACTGGGCAAGTTATGATGATCCAGCCGTGTTTGCTCAAGTTAAAGACAGTGGCGGCACTGTGGTAGTCACTAATGCCAATATTACTGATAATGGTGATGGCACACTCACATTCATTATGCCGGCAGTTGGCACAGGTTATGTTATAGAAGTGCAAGTGCAGGATTTCGGTGATTTAGCAAGTGATACTGCCACTGCCACTTTCGATTCATTGGCTATTCCAGCAGCAAGATATTATCGTATTAAATTTATAAATGCTACAAGTTATAATATGATTGACCGTGTTCAATTTTGGACAGGTGCAGCGCAAACTGGAACAAGATATCCAACAGCGAGTATGACATCAAATACAACTCCGGCCCCGTTCGTGGCAAGTGCTGATAGCGAACAAAGCGGATATGGTGCATGGGAAGCATTTGACTTATCAGTGCAAGGCCTAGGTGGCAGTTGGTGGAACCTTCAATCAGGCAGTGGTGTTGGATTTGCTAATAGTTGGCTACAATTTGATGCTGGATCAAGTATTCAAATAGCAAGTGTCCGTTTCAACCCAGTAGCCAACTCAAGTTATGTTAATTGTGATGGCTGGCTAATATACACCAGTGATACTGGAGCATTTGCCGGTGAAGAAATCTTAAGATTTACTATTAACAGAGTAGCCGGCATATATGAGTATACAGTAGGATAAAGATCATGACATTAGAACAAAATTGTGAAAATGCGATATTAGAATACGCACCATACTATAGACAAAACAATGCTGTATTATTCGGCGAACATATCGAATACATTGCAGCAGTTATTGAATTACACCGTGGCCACTATAGAAGTATAGTGGCCGCTGGTGGCACTGAATGGACAGAATTGCCAGCAGATGCAATCCAATGGTTGAATGAAAACCGTCCATATTAAAAAGAGAGGATACCCCCAATATGCTAATTAATATTAACGCAAGTGCAATCAACACTACAAGCACAGCAGCAGATGTGCAAACTGTCACTAAAATCCAGGATTTAAGTGATGTTGATATTCCAGTCGCTCTAGATAACGGACAACTCCTAATCTGGAACGGTTCAACTATGAACTGGGAAAACAGTAATACTGTTGAAAATGACTTAACTGTCACTGGCAATATGATCCCATACACACTGAGAGCAAATGCTGATACTAATAATGAATTAAAAATATACACCACTTGGGAAAACTACGGTGTCACTGATTATGATTTAACAACAACTCTAACTACATTTAAAGATTTGGGTAGTAATCAATTAGCAGTGCATCAGTGGAGATCAGAAGCCAATAATGTCTGGTATAGATATGAAGCACTGGATACTGGCGGCGGTGATGATGGCAATCATATTAGTAAACTATCACTACAGGGCGCGGCTGGTGAAATAAGTGCGCCAGGCGGAAGTCTAACATTATTAACTGATAGTGTGATTATATCAAATGAAATAGTTCCCCGAATTTTAAGAGCAAATGGTGATACTAACAACCGCATTGATTTCCAGACAACTTGGGAAAACTTTGGCACCGACATTTATGATACTACTACCAGTCTAACAACATTTAAGGATTTTAGTGTAGATCAAGCAGCAGTGCATCAGTGGCGCACTGAGGGTGGCAGCGCATGGTATAGATTTACAGCGGTAGGACCAGTAGATGATGGTAATCACATCGCTAGACTAACACTGGAAGGCGGTGGTGGTGGTGAAATAAATGCTTCTGCTAGTCCATTGGTGTTATACACCACTGATGCCAGTATGGCACTGTCAGACAATGTTGATTTTACAGCACTTAATAACTTTCAGGTATCAGATGCTGCTAGCATTTACCTAAATGCCAGTGGCACCTTTGAAGTTAATG
>Ga0208167_1000008_pt1 | contig 104174 bp, 68 predicted proteins | sample Colrivmet1546A02_FD_187638 | JGI IMG/M metagenome (GOLD analysis project Ga0208167, IMG submission 187638) | Estuarine microbial communities from the Columbia River estuary - metaG 1546A-02 (SPAdes) (version 2) | ecosystem: Environmental > Aquatic > Marine > Intertidal zone > Estuary | place... | reverse complement strand
TGTTCTTGATTGAGCCAAACTGTTTCGTCTTCAAGTTTTACTTCAATACGTTCAGTTAACTCATCAGATTGGTATATAATAATTTCATTTTTCATAGCTTGAATAAAACCCCAAAACTACCAAACGCTTCCACCATATAGACTTAAATCTTGGTAAAAGAAGAAGTCGGGTAAGGGGATTTACGGAAAAATTTCTTCAGCAATCGAGTTCATCATGCTTTCCACGGATAGTTTATCTAGTTTGGAAAACGCAAACCACTTCTTACCCAGATCTTTGAGCGAAGCCCCTAAATGATAGACTGCGTTTTGGTCAATTCATAAGCATCAAATACTTGACCTTCGAAGAAGATACCTTGGGTGGGGATTTTATTTCCTTCAAGGGCATTAAATACTTTATCAAATTTAAAGTCTGATTCTTTGATTTTAAGTTCGAGCAGAGCAACGCGATTATGGAGAGTTTCTAATTTAGGAATTTCCTTCCTGAGCTCTATGAATGCACTCATGATTTCGATGCTTGTTTGAATTGCTGTTTTACTTCTTAATACAGCAGATAGCATTGCGACTCCTTGTTCTGTAAATACATAAGGATTTGACGAACTGTGTTTTAAGATTTTCAACCGGTCGCAATTTGCGACCAGTTTTAAAGTTTCTTCTTTATTTAATTGAAACCTAAATTGAAGAGGGAATCGTTCCAAATTTCTTTTTACTTGTTCATTTAATCTTTTAACCTCAACCTGGTATAATTCGGCTATATCACGATCAACCATGACCTGCTGATTCCGAATTTTAAAGATCCGATTCTCGAGTTGCATGTCATTTGATGAGATGTTCATTATGGGTTTAAATTAAGTTCACCCAAATCTACCAAACGCCTCCACCATAAAAGCTTAAAATCAAGTGAAAGAAGAAGTCGGGTAGCGAGATTTACGGAAAAGATGATTGAATGCCCTTTTATAAACGATGTTATTTATCGTGAAAATATGTATATTTATATAAGTTTTCACGGTAAATATGTTTTTTAGAAATGATCAATCAAACTACAAAGGATAAAATTCAGGTTTTGCACCGTCAATATTTGAACTTGTCAGCGGGAAATGAGTCAGTCTTAAAGGAGATAACCCTAGCCGAAATTCCTGAAATGGTTTACAATTCAAATGCAATTGAAAACTCTACACTTACCTTGGAAGACACTGAGAAAATTCTATCCGGAGGTAGTTTAGACCGAAAAGTAAATGTAAGGGAAGTTTATGAAGCTAAAAATTTGGCCAAACTCACCACATCTTTATTAGAAAAAAATAGTGCTTTATTCAACATCAAACTTATTCTAAGTTTGCATCAAACCTTACTTACTGACATTGACGATCAAATTGCAGGTCGATTTAGAGTTGGCAAAGAATGGGTGCGTGTTGGCTCTCATTTAGGTGCAAATCCAAGGTTTGTTCCAACGCTCATGCAAGAGCTAGTAGATGATTACAACCAGCATAAAATCAGTTATTTTTTAGATGCGGTGTCGCATTTTCATGCAGAGTTTGAAACAATCCATCCATTCGTTGATGGAAATGGGCGCCTGGGAAGGGTACTTATCAATCTGCAATTGATGAATTTAGGTTTCCCGCCAATTATCATTCAAAATAAAAGCAAACATACCGAATACTATACGCTCTTTACACAATACCAGTCTACAATGAAATATGGAGGTTTTACCCAACTATTTGCCCTACTACTTCAAGAGACATTGCACAAAAGAATAACCATCCTAACGGCAAAAAAAGTAATTCCACTTTCCCATTGGGCTGCTCAAAAAGGTGTAAAACCAAATGTTGCGGCCAACAAAGCCAAAAGGCAAACCATACCAGCCTTCCGCCTCCGAGAAAAATGGATGATCGCAGCCGATTTTGGATCAGATGAAATGTTCTAAACGTTAACCGTTAAAAACAAAAAGCGCAATGAAACTCAATCCATTGCGCTTATTTCCTTTGTGGAGTCGGAGGGGTTCGAACCCTCGTCCAAACGACGAGTTTTCAAGCTTTCTACATGCTTAGTTCGTGGTTGGTTTTCGATATGCGGCCGGACAAGAACACCCAACGCGCATACTTAGGTTTTTTAGTTTCATGTTGCGGTAAAACCATCGGCAACACTAACCCTATAGGATGAACTTCTGAGCGATGAACCGAAAGGGTGGCCGTTCATCAGAAGTACTTGTCTGGCCTACTATGCTTCAGCCGGATTAAGCCAACTAACATTCAGTTAATTAAGCAGCAAGTGCGTATGACGTGTTGTCATTTATTGTTCGTAGCATTAGATTTAAGAGGAACACTACAAGCCTCTGCATGCTGACACCTGACTACCGCTATCGCTGTCAAATCCAATGTCGACCCCAAAGAACGTAGGTGCAAAGATACGAAGATTGCAGCGCTTTTGCTACTGCAAACGAAATACTTGAGGCGTATGTAAAGGATTGTTGCGTATTTCTACGGACAAAACACCGTTTTTGAGCTTGGTTTTGTTGTTTGGGTTCAAAGGTTTGACCCCTTTGACCTTGAAGTGCGAAATATCAATCGGAGATGGATTTTCATTTCCTTTTCCAGGAATCCAAATCGCATATACATTTTTTTCAACTTGGGTGAAAACCCAGGTGCCTGCGTCGCCTTGCTTGAGTTCATAAGGAGCAATTGGTCTGGAATTATAGATGGCCTCGCCGTTTATTTGCATCCAGGCGCCGATTTCTTCTAGACGTTGGTAGGCTATGCTATCGAAGCGGCCTTGTGGGTCAGGGGCAATGTTGAGTAAGAAGTTTCCGCCTCTTGAAACGATGAGGCAAAGGTTTTTGAGGAGGGTAGCGGTGCTTTTGTATTGGTCGCCGGGTACGTAACTCCAGCTGTTGGCCATGGTCATGCAGGTTTCCCAAGGGTAGGGCAGCGGTTCGTTTGGAATGCTCTGTTCGGGGGTGAGGTAGTTTTGGTTGGGGCCTTCGACGGCGCGGTCCACGACAATAAGACCTGGTTGTTTGACGCGCGCTTTGGCGGCGAGTTCGTTCATGCGGATGTCCTGATCTACGGGTTTATAGCCCCATTTGGGTGAGGTTTCGGTGTAAGGTTGGACCCAGCCGCCATCGAGCCATAGAATATCGATTGGGCCGTAGTTTTGCATGAGTTCCATGATTTGCCCATGGGTGAACTGCACAAAGGATTCCCACTTGGCGGGTTTCTTTTGGAGGTCGTAGTTGGGGTTGCGGTCGTAGGGCGGAAATTTAGGGTCCCAGTAGTCGGGGTGGTGCCAATCGGGTTTGGAGAAATACGCGCCAATCCAGAGGCCTTCCGCTCTGAACGCAGCGAAAATGCTTTTGGTGAGGTCGGGGTGAGCGCTTTGGCTGTTCGGACAAGCAGGGTTTGCCGCCGTGTAGTTGGTTAGTTGAGAATCGAACATGCAAAAGCCGTCGTGGTGTTTGGTGGTGAACACCATGTATTTCATGCCTGCGTTTTTGGCGGCTTTGGCCCAGAGCGTGGGGTCAAATTGCGTAGGGTTGAAGGTGGTTTGGAGGTTGTGATATGCTTTGACATAATCGAAATAGGAATTGGAGTAGGGGCCGCGGCGCGTACACCAATCTTCGTCTTCAGGGCAAATGCTCCAACTTTCGACAACGCCCCATTGGCTGTAGGCGCCCCAGTGCATGAGTAAGCCAAATTTGTAGTCTTGCCAGGTGTCGAGTTTTTGTTGCACCAAAGGGTCGGTAGTCGGAAAATACTGTTGTTCGTGGTGTTGGGCGCTCCCTAAAAAGGGAAGGAAGAGCGCAAATAGTATGGAAACTAGTGATTTATTCATGTCCATATACTTCAATTTCATCGATGAATAACCAGCCGTCGCCTGCCACGCCCCGCCATTTTGGTAGCGGGCCCGGGTTGCCAATGGATAGTTCTAAGGTTTGAATAGGCGTGTTAGGAAATTCCTTGAGCGTTAACGGATATGCTCCGTTCATTTGAGCTAGGTTCACAAAAGGATTGTCTGTTCGGATTTGAAATGCTTGATTTGAAATGTTTTTCCCGTTCGCCTCAAAGTGACTTGGGCCCATGATCCAGGATTGGTTGTTGGCGAGGTAATGGATGCGCACGGAGTCAATGATAAATGGTTGAGCAAGTTGGATGGCGAATTTGGCATCTTGTCCCTGCCAGCCCTGCCACCCGCGCTGGTATTCGAGCGTTGAGCGGAAACCATCATTGATAGACGCATTTTGGACCCAAATAGTTGTATCGCGCACAGTCAATCCATCGCCATAGTTCTTGGAGGGAAGGGTGAGGTAACGCAGGTTTTGTTTTTTGGCTATGTGCTCCACTTTTGCTTCTTTCCAAAATTGTAAGGTGATGTCGTTGTATTCCGCAGGGCTCAACCTTATTTCATGGAGTAGTTTAGGGCCATTTTGGGTTGCGGTCCAGACAAAATCTTTGAGGAGTTTTTGGTAGAACACTTGGTTGTCGTTGAAATACCAATCGGGGCCAGAAAGCGGCGATTTTCCGATTTCTAGTAAGGCATAACGAATGCTTTGTTCGGCCATGTCTACGCGCTGGATTTGAGCGGAGGTCATGCCGGGGAGTTTTTTGGCTTGGTCGTACATTTGTAGCGCCCATTTTAAGGAAGCAGGATTTAAGTAACCTCCAATATGCGTAATGGGCGGCTCGTAAAGCGTGAGTGCTTTTCCACTCATTTGCAGTTCTTTTACTTGTGTTTGGAGTACCTCGCGCACCATTGGGCCTGCTGGGCCGTAGAAATAATTTGTAAAGTTTTCAATGAGGGTATCGGCGTTGAGCTGAGGGTCCCAGGACCATTTCGAAAGTAAATAAGCGCGCAATGGTTGCATTTCGGAAGACGGCGCGTTGTAGCCTTGTTCAAAGAGCAGCTGAACACCGTAGTCTTGGAACATCTGAAGGTTTTCCTGCAAGGTTGGCCAATTTGGAAAAGGCATGACCATGTGCGAGAAGTTGATGACGTAGTCCCAGATTAAAATGTTGTGGGTGAGGTTGGCCCAATTTTTTAGATCGGTTTCAAAGCCTGTGCCGCGCAAACTTTTGGCTCGGTTTTCTTCAATGGTGCACAACATGATATTTACGTTGGCTTCGGGCTTGGTGAGCACCGGTGCTGAGCGGGTGTACTGGTAGGCGAGGGTGGAAATGATCTGTTTGGGAAAGCGCTTGGCGACTTCATTGACGAAGCGCAGCATAGTGCCCGCATGGCTCTGTTCGACGGAGTCGGTGTGTTTGCAAGCGTCGCATTCGCAATAGTTGTAGTTGTCCATTTGGCTCACGGACCAATATTTGGCTTTGGGGTTTTTGGCGATTTCGTTGCCTAAATTGACACATACAATATCGAGGACATCAGGATGACTCAGGCAAATTTGGTCTTTGAGGCGCACACCGTTTCTTAGGGCGTAGTACTCAGGGTGTGTTTCAAAATAATCTTGAGGAGGAAGTAAGCGGTGGAGGGTGTGTACCCAAAGTCCCCAGCCCGGGTGGTTTTCAAAAGTGAAGGACGAGGCTCCGCTCGTGAGTTTGTGCCAGTCTGCAAAGCCGCTGCGGCGTGTTTCTCCGTAAAAGATTTCGCGGTAGGCAAATGCAGGGACGGATTCATATTTGTCGTAGGCGAATTGCTTGGGCAGCGCACTTGGGATGAGGTTGGCCGACGCTTGATAGTATTCGAAGCCAAATTTGCGTTGCAAGACATCGTAGACGCCATTTTCGAGGGCTTTATCGGTGTAGCCATATACAAAAATGGATTTCTGGTTGGTAATGACGCCAAAGCCGTCGCTGCCCCAGTTGTTGCAATTCGGAAATGCGCTGGAGTCGGGCCAGAAAAAACGCAGGTTGTAGGGATTGTTTGGCTGTCCGGTTTCTCGGAGGTAAAAACTAAAAGTGGATTGAATGTTGCTATTAAACATTTCCTTTTGCCCCCAAGTGAGGAGTGGAAATAAAAACAAGAGTAGAAAAAAAGTACGCATAGTGTTAATGGAAACCGCCTTTGCCGCGGTAGAGTTGGATGGGTTCTTTGAATTTAATTTCGATGACGCTGATCATGGAGTCCATTGCAGAGATAGGTACTTCTATGAATAAAGTGCCCGGCACGCTGCTCCAGGAGATTTTACCCACTTCATGACTTTCCATTTGGATTTCTGACCCAATGAGTCTAAGGGATGTTGGCTTGCTTTTCAAACCTTTGATGTAAATGGGAATCATCAGGTTACTTTTGTCGATCATAGCTCCCTGAGGGCTCGGCACGAACAAATAAAGTGTAGTGGAGTCTTTGCTGAGTGTGGAGTTGCCGTGGTAGTGCCCTGCCGGTAGGCCAGCAATGGAGCCGTAAATGGCGGCGGCGTGTTTAGACGTCCAGCGGCCAAATTCTTTTAAGATGGCAATTTGTTCAGCAGGGATAGTGCCGTCGGCTTTTGGGCCGATATCGAGCAAGAGGTTGCCGCCCATACCGATACATTCGGTAAAAATGCTGAGCAACTCGAAATGACTTTTGAAATGGGTGTCAGAAGGCCGGTAACCCCAGTTGTCGTTGGTCGTGAGGCAGAGTTCCCAGTTGCTGCGGTCGGGGTGCACAATAGGCATGTTTTGTTCGGGGGTGTCGTAGTCGCCAAAGCTTTTCAAGCGGCCGTTCAAGATGGCGTTCGGATTGGTTTGATGGATGATCGAATCTATTTTGGCTGCCTGCCATTCGGTTTCGGAGTGTTCCCAATCGCCGTCGAACCAATATAAATCGGGCTGAAGTTGCGTATTGATTTCCGCAATTTGACCATGCATGAAAGTCAGGAAGTTTTGCCAACGCGCTGGGTCGTTTTCGAGTTGATAGCGGCTAGAATCTTTATAAAAACCAGGGTAATCGTTGGAGGACCAATCTAATAGAGAATAATAAGCCCCCTTTTTAATACCTTCTTTTTCCAAAGCTTGGAAAAGTGGAGCAACGACGTCTTTTTTTATTGGCGTTTGATGGATGGTGCTCAAGGGGTATTTTGAAGACCAAAGTGTGTTTTTTTGCGGGGCGGCCGTTTTGAGTTTGGTGTCGTAGAGCGCAAGGCCGTCGTGGTGTTTGGTGGTGATGACGCAATATTTAGCGCCGCTTTCCTTGATGAGTTGGGCCCAGGTTTCTGGGTTGTAGTTTTGGGCCGTAAAACCCTTCATTTGACTCATGTATTTAGGGTAAGGTACTGTTCGGTTGTGAAAAGCCCAGCTTTCAGAGGTGCCATCGACGGCGTACATGCCCCAATGAATGAAGATGCCGAGTTTGGCATCGGCAAACCACGCTGTTTGTTGCGAAAACGTGATGGTGGGTAGAAGAAACGCGAAAATCAATGCAAATTTCATCTCTCAAAGTAACAAAAATGCCTCCAATTTGCAAAATTTAAACAAGTGTTTAATTTTTTTCAAGATTCTTAAACAATTGTTTAAAAAGAGTGTTTAACTTTGCAGCGCATTTGCCAAAAAGACACATGAAAAGAGACCTCAGTACAGAAGAAAAAATTAAGGCGGCAGCCAAAAAAGTCTTCATGACCAAAGGTTTCGATGGTTGTTCGGTGCGCGACATCGCCAAAGAAGTGGGCAGTAATGTGGCACTGCTCAATTATTACTTCCGGTCCAAGGAAAAGCTCTTTGAACTCATCTTTGAAGGCGCCATGTCAGATTTTCTGCAGGCCATGATTGCCGTTTTCAGTTCGGAGCTCACACTCAAAGAAAAAGTGGAGCAACTCATCGATAAAGAGTTCTCATTCTTTTTAGAACACCCCGAACTACCTATGTTTATTTTACAGTCGTTGCATCAGAACAAAAATGATGCGCCCATGCCAAGTCATTTTTTAAAACCTATTGCCAAAACCGGCATTTTTGAACAATTTGAACGCGCCAAAGCTAATGGTGAAGTCAGGGACATCAGCATTCGCAACGTCACGCTTTTGCTGATGTCCAATGTACATTATCCTTTTATGTCAAAGAAACTGACCATGCAATTTCACGGCATCAGTTCGGCTGAATTTGACGACGACCTCAACAAGCACAAAGAAATTGTCAAAGAACTCATTACCAATTATCTATTTATATCAAACACAAAAGAATGAAAATGAAAATTTATCTCTCCTCAGGTTTGTTTTTTCTGCTTTTTGGGCAAGCTGCAATGGCCCAAAAATACGATTTAGCAAGCTGCTTGCGCATGGCAGACTCCGCCAATACGCAAATCCGCAGTGCCCAATTAAACATGGCCATCAACGAAAGTCAGCGCATGGCGTATCTCTCTTCGCGCTTGCCTTCTCTCAATTTTGCTGGCGACTACAAATACAATGCAATTATTCCAGGGCAGGTGGTTCCGGCACAATTTTTTGGTGGCCCAGCTGGTTCTTTTGCAGAAGTTAAATTTGGAGTTCCCTACGTTTTGAGTAATACCGTTCAGCTCAACCAAATTCTCTTTAATTCACAGCTCAACTATGGTTTGGCGGCTTTGCGCATCAACAGCGAAATCGTCAAGATCCAAAGAGACATGACCATTCAAGATGTGAAGTATCAAGTGGCCAACACTTTCTTTATTCTTCAGGGTTTGTATCAGCAACTTAGTTTTATTGCGGGAAACATTACTTACGCCGACCAAATTCTTAAGAACATGGATTTAATGGTAGCGCAAGGCATGCTTGTTCAGACCGAAGCAGACAAAATCCGGATCAATCGCTTGAATTTGGAAAATACTGCCGCCAATCTTCAGGCCACCAAAAGTCAGTTGGAAGAGCTCCTCAAAATTTTAATTGGTGTCGATCCAAAGACAGCCATTGCTTTACAAGACGACCAAATGGTGCAGCAGTCTTTGTTGGTCGATAAAAATGCTGCCAATTTGTTTGCCGTGCAACTGCTCGAACAGCAAAAATTGATGACCCAAGAAGAAGCTAAAGGCATCAAAATGGGCTATTTACCTAATGTCAATTTGTACGGAATATATCAGTACAACTACAACATGAACCCCGAAACTGATTTTAGAACAGGAATAGACGGTGCCTTTGTTGGTTTGCGCGTCGATTGGAACCTATTTGATGGTTTTGACAAACACCACAAAGCGGCTGTTAATGCGCTCAAGCAAGAACAACTAGAAATGCAAACTGCGCTTGTGCAGCAACAATTACAGCTACAAATTGACCAAAACAAACGCCTCATCGATGTCAAAGTCAATTCATTAGAGCTCGCCAAAGAACAACTCAAATTGGCAGAAGCTGTGCACCAACATGCCAACCTTAAATTTACCGAAGGCCTCATCGGCACCAACGACTTACTTCAGGCACAAACAGGCCTTGAACAAGCGCAAACCAACGTAGTTGCAGCATATGTAGCTTTGCGTCAGGCAGAACTCGAATACCTCAAATCAAACGGAAATATCAAATAACAAGTCATGAAAAGAATCATTTTTATCTCCATTGCAGTGGTGGCACTTTTAAGCCTCACTGTTTTTAAATTGCTTTCTAATTCAAAAGAAGCCAAAAAGAAAATCTACATCCACGACATGGAAGCGGCTGTTTTAGTCGATACCGAAAACCCACAAATGCATACTTTCGAAAGTGCTTTCTCCTATTTAGGTGTTTTCGAACCAATGCATCAGAACAACGTGGCCTCCGAAGGTTCGGGCAAGCTCATCGATTTACTTGTGAAAGAAGGCGATCAGGTCAGCAAAGGACAAGTCATTGCCAAACTCGACGACGAACTCATTTCACTACAGATTGAAAACGCCAAACTCAATATTGCCCAACTTAAAAATGACAACGCCCGCTTTGCTAACTTGCGCAAAGAACAAGCGGTGTCTTCTATGGAAGCTGAAAAAATGGAGTTGGCGCTTAAGTCTGCTGAGGTACAACTCAAGCAATTACAAAAACAATTGCGCGGCACCAAAGTATTGGCGCCTTTCTCAGGGGTAGTTACCAAAAAAATGGCCGACCTCGGCTCTATGGTCATGCCCGGCACTCCAATTGTGGAACTGACCGATATCGGCCAACTCAAACTTGCCATTTCAGTACCAGAACGCGATGTCTTGAAATTCAAAAAAGGTCAAAAGGTGAATGTCAATATCGATGCGCAAAATGCAACGGTTACGGGTAGCATTTACAGCATTTCAGTACAAGCTGACGCCTTGCACAACTTCAAAGTATTGGTGTTGGTGAGCAATTCGAGCGCCAACAAAATTCTTTCTGGTATGTACGGTACGGTTACCCTTGACAACAACGCAAAAGTAAGTGCACTCGCGGTGCCTAGAAAAGCATTGATTGGCTCTACCAAAAACCCGCAAATTTACGTCATTGAAAACGGCAAAGCGATGCTGACGCCATTTAGCCCAGGAACGGCAGACGGCAACTATTTAGAAGTGGTGTCGGGTCTTAGCGCTTCAGACGAAATTGTAGTCAAAGGTCAAGTGAACCTCGAAAACGGAATGAATATCAAACGCAATAAATAGGCCCTATGACACTCACCGAATTGGCCATCAAAAGGCCATCTTTTATCATTGTCATCTTTACCATTTTGGTTGGTGGCGGGCTCATTAGCTACAAACAACTCTCCTATGAGCTCATGCCCGATTTCTCGGCGCCGCTCCTTACCATCACTACTGCGTATCCTGGCGCTTCACCGGCAACCGTTGAAAGTCAGGTGTCCAAACCGCTAGAAGACGTCTTGAGCGGCATGGAAAACGTCGATGAAGTCACTTCTTTCTCTTTTGACAACGCTTCGTTTGTATTGCTCGAGTTCAAGGCCTCGGTCAACATCGACGACGCATTGGAAGATGCGCAGCGCAAAATCAACAACAACCTCAGTAGGTTGCCAGAAGATGCCCTCAACCCAACCGTGGCCAAAATTGAACCAAACGCCACACCAGTATTGCAATTGAGTGCCGTTGCTAAAAATTTAAGCGATGCCGAACTCATGCGCCTCATGGACGATCAACTTTTGCCTGCTATTAAGCAAGTAAAAGGGGTTGCTGAGGTTCAGGTCATCGGAGGCGAGCGCCGTTCTTTTAGAGTCAATGTCGACAAAGAAAAAATGCGCAAGCTTGGTCTATCAATGGCTCAAATTAACCAGGCCATTGCGCTCTCTAACTTAGATTTTCCAACAGGTAAAATCAAAAGTAGCAACGAGCAAATTACGGTGCGCCTTACGGGTAAATACAAAGACATCAACGACCTTCAAGACTTGGTTTTAATGTCCAAAGGCACCAGTGCTATTCGCTTGCGCGATGTAGCAGAGGTGGTAGACGCCAGCGAAGATCAAATCACCATCTCGCGTTTGAATGGTGTCAATGGCATTGGTTTGCGTATCAAAAAACAAAGCGATGCCAATGCAGTGGACGTTGCCAAGCTGACCAAAACCAAATTCAGCGAACTCGAAGAAAAATACAACAAAGAGGGCTTGAAATTTACCGTGGCTACCGACACCTCTTTACCGACCATCGAATCGGTAGACGCCGTGATCCACGACCTCGAACTCGCTGTTTTCTTGGTGGCACTCGTGATGCTTTTGTTCTTGCACACCATGCGCAACGCTTTTATTGTATTGGTTTCAATTCCAGCTTCTCTTATTTCTACGTTTGTAGCCATGTATTTATTGGGCTATACGCTCAACCTCATGACCCTTTTGGCCATGTCTTTGGTTATTGGTATTCTCGTCGATGACTCCATTGTGGTCTTGGAGAACATCTATCGCCACCTCCAAATGGGCAAGAAACGCCGTCAGGCAGCCTTAGACGGCCGAAACGAAATCGGTTTTACGGCCCTGGCCATTACCTTAGTCGATGTCGTGGTCTTCTCGCCAGTTGTGTTTATCGAAGGAACCATTTCTGACATCCTTCATCAGTTCTCCATCGTAGTGGTGGTATCTACCTTGATGTCCCTTTTTGTATGTTTTACCTTAACTCCGTGGCTGGCTTCGCGCTTTGCCAAAGAAGTGAAGCTCGATCCTAAAAAGCCATTTCAAGCAATTTTGCTGTGGTTTGAGCGCCGCATCACCATCTTTACGGATTCTTACGTGAAACTCGTGAGTTGGGCCCTGCGTCATAAAATCGCCATGAGTCTCATCGTCATCGGTATTTTTGCGGCATCGTTTTCAACAATGGGCTTAGGTATAGTGGGGCAGGAGTTTGTCTCTCAAGGAGACCAAGGCAAGTTCATGATCAAGCTCAAATACGAGAAGAGCGCCACTTTTGCCGAGAACAACCTCACCACCTTGAAAATTGAGCAATTGCTTTTGGCTCAAAAAGACATGGTAGACATCGTCTTTTCAAACGTTGGAGGCCCAAGCGCTGGTTTAGGCGCTGCTGCATTTGGTGCCGAGAACCGTTCCGAAATTACGGTCATGATGAAAAAAGACAAGCAGAAGGAAATCCCGACTGTCGAGTACATGAACCTTATTCGCACCAAAATTGAAAACGAATTTCCAGGTGTCGAGGTGAAGGCGCTCAATATGGGTCTCATCGATTCTGAACAAGCGCCAATTGAAATCTTCTTGTCAAGCAACGATACCGAACTTATGGAAAAGGAAGGGCGTCGCCTCAAAAATGCGATCAAAGCCATGCAAGGTGCCAAAGATCCGTACCTGAGCACCGAAGATGTAACCCCAGAAGTTAAAATTGCCTTGAATCGCGAGAAAATGGGTCAGCTTGGCGTCAATGTGGCGGCAGTTGGCATGCAATTGCAAGGCGCACTCTCTGGCAATGACGACAGTCAGTTAGACCTCGATGGCTCAGAATACGACATTCGTGTCATGCTCGATGCCTCTAATCGAAAAGATGTCGAGGACATCCAAGCCATGACCTTCGCCAACAACGAAGGCAAGCAAGTACGCCTGAGCGAATTTGCAGACATCTCCGTAGACAACGCCGCCGGAACCCTCGAGCGCAAAAACCGCATCGCCAACACCACCTTGCGTTGTTATGTACTAGGTGCGGCTCCAGGAACGGTAGCAGCTGATATCGAAAAATACCTCAAAAAGCATCCACTAGACCCGAACGTGCGCCTCACTTGGGGTGGTGAAATCAAGCGTCAGAAAGAATCCTTTGGTGCATTAGGAACCGCGATGGGCATTGGAGTTATATTGGTATACCTGATCATGGTGGCTCTTTACGATAACTTTGTGTATCCGTTTGTGGTCTTGTTCTCGATTTTAGTTTCTTTGGTAGGCGCCATTTTAGCTCTCGCCCTAACTTCGTCCAACATGGGAATTTTCACCATGCTCGGCATGCTTATGTTATTGGGGCTAGTTGCCAAAAACGCCATCCTTATCGTCGACTTTACCAATCACCTCAAGGAAAAAGGAATGTCGACCTACAACGCACTCTTAGAATCTGTGCGCGAAAGGATGCGTCCGATTTTAATGACCACCATTGCAATGGTCATTGGTATGATTCCAATTGCCACTGCAACTGGAGCAGGAGCAGAGTGGAAAAACGGATTGGCATGGGTACTCATTGGAGGCCTCACTAGCTCAATGTTCTTAACCATTATTGTGGTGCCAATGATGTACTACGTTGTGGATCGCATCCAGGCAAAAATCCAATTTAGAAAATTGGCTAAGCTTGCAGATATAGACATTAATGAAGATGAATCAACGAAGATTTCCTAAATACTTCGTTTGCCTCGATTGTTTTGATTTTGAAGAGGCGGCCCTAGGCCGTCTCTTTTGTTTTACTCAATATATATTTGTAAACCCGATTGGTGAGAAAGATATTGATGAGTATCACAGCCACTACTACATATCCTAAAACTTCAAAGTTCATGAGTGGGGCAGTAGGGCTTGCTTGCCAAACAATTTTGCCGCCAATAATGGCTGCAATGCCGCCTGCAATTTGTTGTAAAGAGGAGTTGATGCTCATGAAAGCGCCGCGGTCGTGGAGTTCAGGGACAGAACTTGTGAGGGCCTGTGAAGGCACCATGCGCGCCATGATACCGCCCATCATGAAGATATTGACCAATACCAATACGAAAAAGGAGCTTTCTCCGAGGCGAACATAGACTAGCACAGCACCGATCATGATGACCGAAGCAGTCATAAAGAGTTGGAATTTGTTGACTTTATCGGCAAGCCAGCCAATGAGGGGCATGATCATAAATGTAGAAACACCTACGATCATGAAGAGCAGCGGTAATTCTTTTTGGGTAATGCCGACGTTATTGACCGCAAAAGCGCTGCCCCAAGGCATCATGAAATAGCCTCCTAAGGACATAAATGCAGTTGCCATAAAGCCTATGCGGTAGTTGCGGTTGCGAACGGTTGTTAAGAGGTGCTTGAAAGCAGAATGCTCCGTTTTTTTGTCGAGGTGCGCGCGCACAGGTTTGAGTCCAAACAGGATGAGCATGAGCATGGTGAGCGAAAGCACGACTATCATATAAAATGGCATTTGCCAATTAGATTGAGCGGCGATGTACAAACTAATTGGAATACCCAAAATTTGACTCAGGCCAAAGCCCATTTGCATGAAGCCCATGACGCGACCGCGCTGCTGCAATGCAAAAAGGTCTGCAACAATAGCCATGGAAATAGAGGACATTACGCCGCCAAAAATGCCAGTAAAAATGCGCGCCATAACGAGTTGCTCGTAGGACTGAGCCAAACCACAAAATAGGGTGCCAATAATAAAGCCCGAATAGAAGAAAACCAACAAGTGTTTGCGGTCAAAACGATCGGCAAAACCTGCCGTTAAAAAACCTGAAAGCCCGGCGGCAAGGGCATAGCTCGAGACCACAATGCCAAATTGGTATGGTTTCACTTGTAGGTCTTTCATGAGGAGGTCGCCGAGGGGAGACATCACCATGAAGTCAAGAACGACTGTAAATTGCGTAAAGGCGAGTATAGCAACAACCAACCATTGGTAACTGCTGAGCGGAGTTTGATTTTTCACGATGCGAAATTAAGCCAATTTTCTGCGCAACTCATTAAGAATTTTTAATCAGTCGATAATGAATTTTGATCTGGTTCTTTTCAAGTTGCAGGAGGTATGCTCCGTTGACGAGCTCTTGAAGATCAAGTTGATTCATTTGTTTAGAAAGCATTCCTTGCCAAATGATTTGACCACTTAGATTTGAAATAGTGCATCTGGATTCAAGCCATGGGGCAGGAACTTGTATCTGAAAAAGACCGTTATTTGGGTTTGGAAACAAGATGGGTTCTTCTGATTTTGTTGCAGTCATACTTGCGTCTATGAGTAAGATTTCACTTTCATATAAACAACCAAAGGCATCGGTGATTTGACAGTTGTAGTTTCCGTTTTGTTCAATTTGAAGGTAATTGGCATGCTGATTGGCAATCGGTTGCCCATTTAGAAACCAGTTGATTTGTGCATTTTGAGGTATGTTGCTCACCGTGAGTAGGCCGTTGTTTTCTTCAATGACTGGTTGGAGCCACGGGCTACAATAAATGGCTAGCAGTGTATCTGAAAAGGCAACACAGCCATTGGAATTGATAGCGACCAAAGAATAACTACCGCTTTGGTTTACAACATGTAAATGCGAAGTTGCTCCGGAAAGTGGGGAGCCATTGAAATACCATTGGTAGGCATAACCGAGGTTGTTGGTGCTCAGGGTGTGGCTCAGGGAGTCGTAGATAATGAGAGGCATTGGTGGAAGGTCGTAAACCACTATGGTATCAGAAGCGAGCACTTGTGGGGTAGGGAGTAAAACTTGATGGTTGATGCTGTAGTTAAAGTTAGAGGTGCCGGCGCCGCAGCCATTGCAGCCATTCAGATTGAGGTTGTGGCTACCCATGTAGTCGTCGGCGCCAAAATAGGGTTCGCCAAAGCTGTCGTCGGCCTCCCAGATTTCGATGACATAAGAACTGCTCGGGTTGATATTGAGATTTAGCGACCATTGTACGGGTGGGTTTTGGTCCCCGATGATGGCGGATTGATAAATAATGGTGCCATTTTCTTTGATTTTAAAATAGGCATCGGCGTTTTCATAGGAAGGAAAGCCCCCGCCATAGTTGCTCATGCTGGAGATGTAAAGGTTTTGTAGCGTGTAAATATCCGAAGAGTCTAAAGAAGCGTAGGCCGTGTAGTTTACGATATAGGTACCAGGATTGGGGTAGTATTGCGGGCTTGGATTTTCGGCAAGAGATAAATTGCCATTGCCGAAATCCCATTGGTATTGAAGCAAGCCAGGGTTGTTGTTGGTGAAGCTAACAAGTGCTGGCGCACAATTGGGAGCGCCGGTGAGGGTGAAGCCGTTATTAGATATACTGGCTGTAGACGGGAGCACTTGCATTTGTATTTGAAAGACAAACGGATAGCCAGATAGGATGGTGAGGTCTGCCAGAACAGTGACATCTATGGTGTATATTCCGGCTAAAAGTGGAGTGCCATAGATATTGACACAACCGTGCTGCGAGATTTGTGGGTTGTAGTTGCAGTTGGTGCTATTGTTGTTGCAGGTCCAGCTGAGGCCAACTGGTAAGGCTACAGATAAAATATGAAAATTAATGAAGTCGTAGCCGAGGGTGTCTGTTGGTAGTACAAACGTGATGTCTTGGTTGTAAGGCAATCCAACAGTGGCGCTTGTTAAAGTATCGGGATAAATGCCGACTTGTGTTTGTGTGTAGTCAATATTGCAAATTTGAGCAGCGGCTAGAAGAGGCCATACACAAAAGAGTAGGGGGAGTAGGTGTTTCATTTTTCGAAATTTTGAAACGAAATTACTGCCGCTTTTCAACTTGTATGTCCGAAAAAATACTGAAAAACAATCAATTACACGATCTGCTCAGGAATTTTACTGACACGCAAGCCAAGCTCGATACATTCTAAATCATGGATTTTTGCCCCAGTTATACAAAACCTAAAAATGGTTTTGACCTGATGAAAGCCTTTGTAGCCACAAGCGCCAGGATTGAGCCACAACATTTGAAAACGCTGATCAAATTGTGCCAAAGCAATATGCGAATGACCGCAAATAAACAACTGAGGCGCTCCGTTTTTTTGTAATTCTTCGAGGGCTGGTTTGGCGTATTTTCCGGGTCTGCCCGCGATGTGCGTAATGAGTACGTTGACATCTTCGATTTTAAAACGTAAAAATTCTTTGCAGGCGGCGCGCAGGCGGTGGTCATCGATGTTGCCATAAACCACGCGCAGCGGCTTGAATTTTTCTAAGGCCTCAAGGGTAGGGAGGTCGCCGATGTCGCCGGCATGCCAAACTTCATCGACATCGGAGAAGTAGTCCCAGATTTTAGGATCCAAAAAACCGTGTGTGTCAGAGAGTAAACCGATGCGTTTCATAGTTATTAACAAAAGTAAGTATTTTTTGGCGCGGTCAATTCCTTAAATATTCGATGGAGAAATGCAAATAATCGATAAAACCCATTAAATATTCATTAAATGCCACTCTTTGCTCAACTAAAATTGTATTCCAAAAGTTTGTGAATAAATTTAGGCACCTAGTAGTGAACTTTATTCAAGTTTCGCCAATATTTGTAACAAACTATAAACCATGAAAAAACCCTTACTTCTTCATCTCGTTTCAAGTCGGTTTTTGATGAATTTTTCAGTAGTGCTTTTAACAGTGCTTTCTGTTTTTATTCAGCAAAATCAGGTGCAGGCCCAATATTGTTTGGCGCCTACAACGAACATCGCGATTACCCCAACAACAACGGTACAAACAACACCGTCGTACAATTCCGGAGCGCGCGCCTTCAATTTTGCGGCAACGGCTGGTTGTGGTTACACCTTTGCGACCTGTAATAACAGTACTGCTGACACCTATTTGCGTTTGTATTCAACTGGTACGGGCGGAACAGTTTTAGTTACTGCAGATGATAACTGTGGTGCGCAATCCTCCTTTACTTGGACGTGTACTACTAGTGGAACTTATTCTGTACTACTTACAAACTGGTCTTGTGCTGCGCTTTCTTCGGCTACAGCCATGACTTACAGCACGACTTGTTCAACTACTCCGCCACCTTCAAGTGGTTGTACGTATTCCATTGCGTTACACGACACCTGGGGTGACGGCTGGAACGGTGGAAACGTTACTGTAAACGTTGGTGGTACCAATGTGCTCACTGCAGTTACTTTAGCTTCAGGTGCTGGCCCAGCTGTGTACAACTTTACGGTTTACCAAGGTCAGTCTATTACCGTTAACTATACTGCTGGTTCTTGGTCTAGCGAAAACTGGTATCGTGTATGGAATGGCGCGAATGCTGGTGGAACTCAAATCTTCCAAAGTACAGTCAACGCAACTCCTCCGGCATCACAGGCTATTACAAATGGTTGTACTTCTCCATTGCCGGCTTGTACCGGAACACCAACACCAGGTAATACAAATGCAACACTTGCAGCTGTTCCTGTAGGTGGTACTACCGTTTTGTCTGTACAAAATACCTTCCCACTCGCATCTTACCAATGGCAATCTAGTGCATCTTCAACTGGCCCTTGGACAAACATCACTGGTGCGACCAATTCTACTTACACCCTCACTTACTCAACGCCAACATGGTTCCGCTGTGTGTTAGTTTGTGGCACTAACTCAGGAACTTCTAACCCAATACAAATTGTTACAGGTCCTTGTATTTCTACTTCTTTATACGGAGCAGGTTTTGGATACTATGGTATGATCAACTCTGTTAACTTCAATACACTTTCTCATACTGGAACAGGTGCGCTCCCGGCTCCATATTATGCGTCATACTCTCCAGCCACCACTACAACAACTGTAATGGCTGGCGTTACTTATAACCTCGTCGTCAATACGGGTCTGTACAACGCTGCTGGCGCTTGGTTTGACTGGAATAACAATACAGTATTTGAAACCACAGAATATGTTTCTTTTGGCACAAATACAACTTTTACCAATTGGACTGGAACTGTTCCAGTAACTGTTCCAAACAACGCCTTTAACGGTCAAATCTCCATGCGCGTTAGAACTGAGTATGCTTTCTACACCTTTAATGCAAGCTCCGCTTGTACCACCTTATTATATGGTGAGACCAAAGACTTCCGTTTGACGGTTATTCCTGCGCCAAACTGTGCAGGTACACCAAATGCAGGTGTAGCTTCCATTTCTGCAGCTACAGGCTGCCCGAACCAAAGCATTACCATGAGTACAAGTGGTTTGTCTATCGGTAACGGGATTTCTTACCAATGGCAAAGCGCACCTAGTGCAACAGGCCCGTGGGCAAACATTACAGGTGCTACTTCTTCAACGTATACAACAGCTACAACAACGACAACCCATTACCGCTTGGTAACTGCTTGTTTGTTCTCTGCAAGTAGCAATAACACGAACGTTGTTTCATTTACGCCTTCGGGTGGTCAGTGTCAATGTGGGGCGTATCCAGTTGCTTATGCATCCTCTACCGCTGATGAAGAAATATCAAACGTGACTGTAGGTACCATGAACAACAGTTCAAACTGTGCTACAACAGCACCAGGCCCTGGATCAATTAACTCGCGCTACTCGAATTACACCGGTGCAGTAGTAGGCCCATCTGTAAACCAAGGAGATGTCGTTAACTTTAGTGTGACGCAAACTTCTTGCGGCGGTGCCTATACCAATATCTTCCAAATCTTTGTTGACTTCAATCAAGACGGTGATTTCCTAGATGCAGGTGAGTTTGTATACAATCAGCCTGTGGCAGCTACAGGAAACCATACCAAAACAGGTTCTTTCTTAGTACCTACAGGTGCAACGCTCGGTACAACACGTATGCGTGTGGTCAATATCGAAGCATTCCCAACAACTTTCAATTATGCACACTCAGGTTACACTTGGGGTGAAACAGAAGATTACTGCTTTACTGTAACCTTGCCTCCACCATGTGCGGGTACACCAACTCCAGGTAATACCATCGCAACACCAAACTCGGTATTTGCAGGTCAAACAACTGTGTTGACCTTACAAAACAATACTTCTGGTACAGGAGTTACCTACCAATGGCAGTCTGCACCAAGTGCTACTGGCCCATGGGCAAACATCACAGGTGCAACTTCTTTCACGTTCACAGCTACTCCAACAGCTACCACTTGGTACCGTTGTTTAGTGACTTGTACCAACTCTTCTAGTTCAGCAACATCAAATCCTGTTTTAGTCAACTACAACCCATATTGTAATCCAGTTTATTCTTCTGGTACACTTTACGGTGACCTCATTTCTAATGTGGCTATTACAGGAACTACATTGAACAATAACTCAGGAACAGCTGCTGGAGGTCCTTACTATACATATTATAGTAACTTACCTGCTGCTGTTATGCAAGCTGCAACGAGCTACCAAGTTCAAGTAACTGCTGGTTCTTTCTCAGGTCAAAACTTTGCTGTTTGGATTGACTACAACGACAACTTCATCTTTGAAGCTTCTGAAAAAGTAGGTTTCTCTACAGCTGGTACAACCACCTCATTCCAAACTGTTTCTTTCAACATCAACTTAGCATGTACACCACCACTTGGTATTCACCGCATGCGTGTAAGAGGTGTTTGGTTAACAGCAGGTGCTTCTATTGACCCATGTGCTACTTATGGTTACGGTGAAACCGAAGACTACAATGTCAACATCATTGCAGCGGTTCCATTTACACCTAGCTTCACAGTGGCACCAACCAACCAAGCGTGTACATTTACGAGCTATACCTACACAACACAAGCAGGAATGCAAAGCTACACTTGGGGCTTCCCGGGTACGGCTGGTGTCAATTACAACATCATTTCTGGTGGAACTTCAACTTCAAATACAGCTACAGTTCAGTTCTTAACAGCTGGTACACAAACGGTTTCCATCAACTACCTCAATGCTTCTGGTTGTACTTCTACAGGTCCGGTCAATACGAGCATTACAGTTCAGGCAACAGCACAAATTGCACCTCTTGCTGGTACGCAAACGGTTTGTGCCGGTGCTACCGTTAACTTCTCTACTACAAGTACAGGTGGTACGTGGTCTTCTAGCAACCCAGCTGTGGCTACCGTGAACCCGAATACAGGGGTTGTAACTGGTGTTGCTGCAGGAACTGCAACAATGACCTATACTATTTTGAACCCAACAACATGGTGTCCGCCAAGTACAGCGACGCGCACGGTAACCGTATTGCCAGCGCCAATTGTGAATGCTGGTAATGACGTTACAATTTGTAGTGGTCAGAATACCAACATGAACGCCACAGTTAACTTCAATACCTCTTGTTCACATACCATTACCCTATGGGATTCATTTGGTGATGGATGGAATGGTTGTACGGTAACTGTATCTGTTGGTGGTGTTCCAGTTCTTACGAATATTACATTACCGTTTGGTTCTGGTCCTAGCGCCTTTACATTTACTGCTTCTAACGGTGCGCCAATTCAGGTGACTTTCGGAGCTGGTTCTTGGATTTTTGAACCATATTATACCATTACAAATGGTGCAGGTACGAACTTAGTTACCAACTGGTTCCCTGGATCTTCTGGTACATGGAATGGTACTGCTTCTGGCTGTCCGTCAATTACACCAGTTTGGTCACCGGCAGCAGGTTTATCTAATGCAGGTATCCTCAACCCAGTAGCATCTCCAACAGCCACTACCACTTATACAGTGAGTGCAACAGGCACGAACGGTTGTGTGGGTACTGATCAAGTTGTTGTCAACGTGAATCCTTCACCAGCCAACTCGCCAATCATTGCGCCTTCAGTATTGTGTGTAGGTAACAACGGAATGGTGTCTAACCCAGTTCCGAACGGAACATGGTCTGTGAACTCACCAAGTGTCATGAGCTTAAATGCAGCTACAGGTGATATCGTAGGTGTGGGCGCAGGTACAGCAACTGTATCTTATACTACAACTGCAACCAATGGTTGTACCACAACTACAACGGCAAATATTGGTGTGCAAGCGCTTCCGGTAGCAAGTATCAGTTCTTCTAATGGTAACTCTGTTTGTCAGGGAACTGCTACTACCTTAACTGCTCCTGCAGCGGCTTCTTACGCTTGGAACAACGGTGCTACAACACAAACGATTTCTGTAACTGCGGGTGGTACATACAGCGTCATCATCACAAGTGCGGCAGGTTGTGTATCTAATCCGTCTGCTCCACTTACCCTTACAGTTAACCAACCTCCAGTTGCCAATGCAATTGTGAGCGGCCCTACAACATTCTGTCAGGGTGGTTCAGTGGTCTTGACTGCTTCAGGTGGTACTTCATACACTTGGAACAACAGTATCAATGCTGCTGCCAATACCATTAACACTTCAGGTACTTACACAGCAACCGTTACCAACGCTGCTGGTTGTTCTGCTACTACAGCGCCAATCACGGTGAACGTATTGCCAGCTCCGGCTGCGAGCATTACAGCAAATGGTCCAACTGCATTCTGTGCTGGTGGTTCAGTTGTACTCGCTGCTAACGGAGCAGGTTCTTATGTTTGGAGCAACGGTTCTACAGCTGCCTCCATTGCAGTGAACAACTCTGGTTCTTTTGCTTATACAGTAACCGACGCAAATGGTTGTACTACGACAACAGCGCCGACAGCAGTGAGCGTTACGCCACTTCCTGTTGTAGCGTCTATCGTTGGTGCCAACACCGTTTGTGAAGGTGCTAACACACTCTTTACGAATGCAACTACAGGTGGTGTGTGGTCTAGCTCCAATGCTGGTATCGCTACAGTAGACGCAGCAGGTTCTATCAGCGGTTTAGCTGGTGGTAACGCGGTGATCTCTTACACAGTGACCAACAACGGTTGTTCAACTACAGAAGTGAAAAACATCTCTGTTCAGACTGCTCCTCCAACAAGTATTGCAGTTTCTGGCCCAACAACTTTCTGTGCTGGTGGTTCTGTTGTCTTGACAGCAGCAGCTGGTTCAGGTTATAACTGGACGAATACCTCTACAGCTCAGTCCATCACAGTGACAAGTTCTGGTACTTACGGTGTTTCCGTAACGAACGGCCAGGGTTGTGCTTCTATTGCTGCGCCTGTGAGCATCACAGTTGTACCATTCCCAGTTCTAGATGCAATTGCGGGTAGCAATACAGTTTGTATTGGTGCTACTGAAGCGATGAGCAACACAACCACAGGTGGTGTATGGTCTTCTAGCAATGCTGGTGTGGCTTCTGTATCTTCAAATGGTGTAGTTAGCGGTAACAACGCTGGTGCTGCGACTATTTCTTACACCTTCACGAATGCATCAGGTTGTACCTCGACTGTCACTAAGCCAATTGCGGTGAATGTTATTCCATCTGCGGTTGTAAGTGCCAATGGCCCAACAACTTTCTGTGCTGGTGGTTCTGTAACACTTACGGCACCTGCAGCATCTAGCTACTTGTGGTCTACAGGTGAAACAACACAAAGTGTTACACCAAATAGTACAGTAATTATCGATGTAATTGTGACAACAGCAGGTTGTTCAGCAACTTCTGCTCCGATAGCAGTTACAGTGAATGCTTTGCCTACACCAGTTGTGACAACCAACAACGTTGCCATTTGTCAGGGTACTGCGGCTACGCTTACTTCTACACCAGCTGCAGCATACCTCTGGAACAACGGCTCTACTAATGCAAGTATCAACGTAACAAGTGCTGGTAACTACACCGTAACTGTTACAGATGCAAACGGATGTTCAGCTTCATCTGCTCCGCTTGCAATTGCAGTAAGTGCGTTGCCAAATGTTTCAATTGCTTCTGCTGGCCCAACAACATTCTGCCAAGGACAAAGTGTTGTCTTGAACACCACTACGAACGGTGCAACTTACGCATGGAGCAACGGTGCACAAACACCTAGTATCACTGCGAATGCTTCTGGTATTTATTTTGTAACAGTAACCAACGCTGCAGGTTGTAGTGCGGTTTCTAACGAAATTACTGTGAGTGCAGCTCCTGCATTTGTTCCTACGATTACAGCTGCTTCACCTACAACAGTATGTGCTGGTGCGTTCTCTACACTTGTTGCCTCTTCAGGTGCTTCATATGTGTGGTCTAACGGTGCAACAACACAAGGTGTGAACGTTGGTGTCGACGGTCCAATAACAGTAACTGTAACCAATGCTTTGGGTTGTGTAGGTACATCAGCACCACTCAACGTCACTGTATTGCCAGTTCCAACTACAACCATTACTGCTTCAGGTGCAACAACCTTCTGTGAAGGTGGTTCTGTAACCCTTACAGCAGGTGGTGCAAATAGCTACATCTGGGCGAACAACTCTACAGCAACTAGCCAAACGGTAACAACTGCCGGAACTTATGTAGTTACTGGTTATGCTGCCAACGGTTGCCCTGACCTTGCTGAAATCACTGTAACTGTGAACGAGGCGCCTTCTGCTGATCTCATCACTGATGGTAACAACAGCTTGTGTCCAGGAGAAGTTCTTACACTTTCTGCACAACCAGGTAACGTTTACAACTGGACACCAGGCGGAAGCACAGCTCAAGAACTTGCTGTGACCACACCAGGTACGTACAGCTGTACACTTACGAGCTTGAACGGTTGTTCTACTGCCTCTGAGCAAATTGTCGTAACAGCTGCTCAGCCTACTTCAACTACCTTGAATATCACAGCTCTTCAAAACTATGTCTTGAATGAAATCACTTACACGCAGTCTGGTACCTACACGCAAGTATTGACCAACGCTGCTGGTTGTGACTCTACAATCACCCTCAACCTTACCCTCACAGTAGGTTTGGACGAGAATGGTTTTGTAACTTGCTCGGTACAACCTAACCCTACAGACGCCATCTTTACTTTGGTTGCTTCTGAAGCGTTGTACAGCAACTACGTCATCCAAGATGCACAAGGTAAAGTTGTAGCTACTGGTAACCTTACTGGTACTTCAACAACGATCAACATCGACCAAGTTGCTCGCGGTATCTACTTCTTGAAAGTAACCGAAGCAGCCGAAGCGATCCGCATCGTCAAAAACTAAGCTTAGGCCCAAGGCCAACGCAAAAGCCCCGAGCATCCGCTCGGGGCTTTTTTTTGTCTATATCATTAATGCCTTGATAAACAGTGTATTGCGAGGGTTTAAAAAACCTCAATATTCGATAAAAAGGCGAAAATATTCACCAAAACCTATTTAATATTCGATGAAAGCCCACTCTTGTTTTTTATAAACAAGTGTTTGTTCATTTACACTGATTTTCAAATGCTTAATTATTAAATTGTAGCAACTAAAACTGCATTTTAGAACCAACTATGAGCAAAATTACTACCCTCCGCCAGGCCGTAGCCTCAAATTCTTATTTCCCAACACGTATGAACCGTTCATCCCAACTCGGCAAGCGCACCAGCTTGCCTTTCGCATTTACATTGGCCCTAACCCTCCTGCTGAGCTTAGTGAGAGTAGGGGATGTTTGGGGACAGTATTGTAATAATCCAACTTCGAACGAATTAATTACACCTACGTCCACAGCGCAACTTACAACATCTTATAATTCTGGCAGACGGGCTTTTAATTTTGCTGCAACCGCCGGTTGTACATATGTTTTTTCAACATGTGGTCAATCTACACAAGATACGTACCTACGTTTGTATTCAACAGCAACAGGTGGTACTCTTTTGACTGAAAGTGACGATTTTTGCTCAGCGCAATCACAGATAACTTGGACTTGTAATGCTACAGGTTCATATTCAATTTTATTAACTCGATATTCATGTGCCACGTTAACGGGCTCAGCAAGAGTTTCATATTATATTACGCCACCAGCGCAACCTTCAGCAATAGCTGGTACTTTGAATCCTGAACCTGGATCTTCACAAAGTTATTCAGTAACTAATGTTGCCGGAACTTCATATAATTGGACTTTTCCATCTTCATGGACAATTACTTCAGGGCAAGGAACAAATTCAGTAACAGTGACTGTTGGAACTCAAAATGGTACTATTTCGGTCACGCCGACTGCATGTATCAATGGATCACCGAGGACGGTAACAACCACAATTCCTAATTACCGTTGGAAATATATTTCTTCAACTTTAGGTTCCTCTACTTGGACTGGTGGAGAGAGTCGAAATTTATCAATTACCATTAAAAATACCGGGATTTCTACATGGAATTCTGGTGTTACTACAAATCTTGGCGTAAGGTGGGATTCTGATAATAGTACGGCAGTATTTTCGCCATGGACTGATTATCATTCTCGCGTTACGACAGGAGTTGTTGCTTCTGGTTCGCAGGTTAGCTTATCTATTCCCATTCAAGCAAAAAATGCAACCGCAGGTCCAGTATATGGGTCTAATTTAGCCGATGGTAACTATTATTTGGCTTTTGATTTAGTTAATGAGGGAAGTTGTTGGTTTGGAAATAATTCCGGAAGCTGTGGTCCTGGGAATACTGTATTTTATTCTGCAGTTCAAACTGTTTCAACGGTTCCAACACTTTCGTGTACAGCACTCACTGCATTTGGGAATGTCTGTACGAATGCTACTCCAATAAATTCTTTTACTATTTCAGGTGTTAACTTAACAAATAATGTAAGTGTTGGATCATTAGCCGGATATACGTATTCAACTACTTCCAATGGAACTTATACTTCAACATTAACTTTAACACCAAGTTCAGGTACACTCAATCAAACCGTATATGTAAAATTCACGCCAACGGCCGTCCAAGCATATACCGGAAATATCGTTGTTTCTAGTACAGGGGCTACTTCTCAAAATGTAGCGGCGAGTGGTTCAGGTATAGCTGCACCAACAGTTTCAGCTGGAAGTGGTATCACGATATGCAATGGCTCTAGTACTATTTTAAACGGTTCAACGAATGCAACATCCTCTGTTGGATCGCTCACTTCACAATCGCAAACTGGTTTGAGTCTTGCAATCCCAGATAACAATACTACCGGGATCACAAATACAATCACAATCTCAAATTCAAATATTAATGCAAGTGCAATAACTAGTGTCTCTTTGGCAATTACACATACATGGAATGATGATTTGGATATTTATTTAACGTCTCCAAGTGGTGTTCAAATTGCATTAGCAGAAGATAAAGGTGGAAGTGGCGATAATTACAATTGTACGTTTATCACCGGTGGGTCTACTTTGCCAACTAGTGCTGCATCAATCACGGGAAATGTTGCGCCGCAAACTGCATTTTCTACGTTTTCTGGTTCGGCAGATGGTGTTTGGACCTTGACAGTTAAAGATGATACAGGTGGTGATGTTGGGACTATTACAAGTTGGGGAATAAATTATGTTCCTACAATTAATCCAACCAACGCTTGGAGTCCATCAACAGGTCTATCGTCAACTTCAAGTTTAACTCCGACAGCCACACCAACTTCAACAACAACTTATACATTAACATCTACCTCCGGTAATGGATGTAGCGCAAGTGATCAAGTCTTGGTGACTGTTTTACCTTTACCTACCCAGCCAACAGTTTCATTGGCTGGCTCGTATTGTAATTCAACCACTATTACGGCCTCAAATGGCTCTTCAGGCACAATGTATTTTCAAGGTACTACCTCAAATGGCACAAGTACTGCAACGCCATCTAGTTCCCAGAGCATTACATCAAGTGGCACTTATTATTTCCGAGCATACAATGGTACTTGTTGGGGTACTCAAGGGTCGGCGACTATCGTTATCAATACTCAACCAGTAATTACTGTACAGCCTTCCTCAACACCTGACACCAAATGTCAGAGTTCCCAAACCTTTTCGGCGTTGTCTGTTACCGCAACAGGAACTAACTTAACTTATCAATGGTATTCGAATACAACTGCATCCACAACCGGTGGAACTTTGATTTCCGGTGCTACAAATGCAAGTTATACACCATCAACGGCAAGCGTGGGTACGTTGTATTATTATTGTATTGTTAGTTCCGCCTCTTGCCCGAGTAGTACATCTTCCATTTCGGGTGCGCACGTTGTGATTGCATCGCCTGCAGCTCCTTCTGTTATTTCAGCAACACAAACAGTCAATGTAGGAGCGCAAGCTTCTTTTACAGCTTCAAGAACTGCTGGTACAAACAATGCGCTCACTTGGTGGACAGCTTCAACGGGCGGAACAGAAATTGATCCAGATGGTCCATCGCAATCTGTTGACTCCGTTTTTATTTCCTACGATGCCGTTCAGGGAACCTCAACTTCAATTGATTTTTGTATTCCGAATTTAACCACTGCCGCTGCATCTTCTTATAAATATTATGTGCAGCAATTTAGTGCTGCTACGCAGTGCCCTAGTCCTAGAACAGAGGTTGTTGTATTGACCAATCCGTTGGTGACAAGTAGTAGTCTCAATAATTTGTTATGTCAGACGGGTGCCTCTGTTACACTTACCGCTAATGTAACTCAAGCGTCATCGAATAGTACAATTCAGTGGACGTCAAATACAAACACTACAGGGTCGTTTACAAATGTGTCTACAAGTAATCCATTAACGGCAAACCCATCAATCTCGACTATGTATCAATTGAATACTGGAGTTTTGATGCCTTTTGGTTGTAACAGTACGACATTCAATACGACACTAGTGCCCCCAAGCATAACGCAGCAAGATGTAGTTGTATTTGCTCCATCGAATTTAAATCCGATTGCAAATCCGTCACAGGTTTGTTTAAATGGTACTACTACATTGCAGCCGGGTACGCCAAGTGGCAATTTCTCCGTACAATGTATTAATGCTTCTTCCGCACCGCTTAATCCACCAAGTGGTATTACAGCTACAACTCTATGTGGTGGAGGAACTGCCGCAATTGCACCGACAGGTGGTTTAGATGACGGATATTGGAATGGTAGATCGATTGGCTTCGACTTTAATTATTTTGGAACGACTTTTTCTAGCTTTAATATTGGTACGAATGGAACAATTAATTTTGGAGCAAGTGGAACAGTTAATTACTCTTTTCCGGGCGGTTTCCCAAGTGCATCTAGCCCATTAAATACCATTGCCGCCTGTGCCCGAGATTTACAGCTAAATAGTGTTGGAGGAAACTTTGGTTTTGGTACTGGAACAGTCCGTCACTGGACAGAAGGATTTGGTAATTCCGAACGATGCGTCATTCAGTATTTGGATTGTGCCACTTGGTACTCTACGAATGCGAATGATGGTAAAAGTACGGTTCAGGTAATCCTTTATGAAACATCTGGGGTTGTTGAGATAACCGTTTTTACTGCTACAAATCCAGTTGCAACTACTGGTCTTTATATCAATGATACGAGAAATAAATACATTGGATTACAAGATGGTGCTGCAGTAAACGGTGCTACTGCTCCAAATTGTAATTCGAGTAATGTAACAATTCAACAAAACTATTGGAATGGTATTTCCGCCCAAATTACAACACCTCTTGCATGGCGTTTTTCACCTCCTGTGAGCTACGATATTCAATGGTATTTGGGGACTGGAACAAACTTGACTAGTTTAGCTGCAATTCCTGCCTCACAAGGTGGAAGTACGGCAAGTAACTACTATTATCAAACACTTTCATCTCAGGCTGCAACCCCTGGACAAGTTAATTATACCGTATCTGCAACGAATACGCAAACCCAATGTCCAGCAATAGCTCCTTTGTCCATCACCGTTAACGCCCTACCTGCTGCGCCAAACTCGGGTGGAAACGTAACTGCATGTAACAATGCGGCTAGTACGACATTGACTGCGACTGCGCCTTCTGGGTGTGTAATCAACTGGTATAGTGATTTATATGGTACTAGTTTGCTACTTGCAGGGTCAAGTACATATACTTTTGCGCCTTCATCTACTGCAGGTACCTACACCTATTATGCGTTTTCTGTGAATTCTTCAACAGGTTGTATTTCTGCAACAGGTACTGCTGTTACTTTAACCGTAGTAGCAGCACCAGCAGCACCAGTTGCTACCACTTCTATAGCTCCTACCTACTGTGAAGGTTCCACAGCCGTCCAACTAGGAGCGACAGCCTTAGCTGGAAACACTTTAAATTGGTATACAGGTTCATTATCTAGTGCCGCATCTACTACTGCACCTACGCCTAGTACGGCAACAAATACCGGATCTCCATTCTTGTATTATGCAACTCAGGTTTCTGGTTCAAACGGATGTGAAAGTAACCCAACAACTTTCACTGTTACGGTGAATAATACACCTGCTGCACCTGTATATTCGGCAACAGTTAATGGTTCAGGGTTTACAATTTCACCAGCAGGAACAATTACGTATTGTCAAGGTGCAACAACTTCACCACTTTGGGTAAACACAGGAGCAGCAAACTTATTGGCTGATCCTAATAATAACCAGATCTATTGGTATTATTCTGCGCCAACTGGTGCTGCTGGTCAAACTAGTACCTCTCCAGTTCCATCATCGGTCAACGCAGGTACTACAATTTATTATGTGAGCAGACAGAATACATTAACAGGCTGTGAAGGTCCACGCACTCCGGTAACGGTTGTCATCAACCCTTCAGTAACACCACTTGTTTCGGTTTCAACGACAAGTGCATCGACATGTGCGGGAAGTCCGTATGTGTTTACTGCAACACCGACATTTGGTGGTACAGCGCCAACTTATGCTTGGGCACTAGGTTCGGCAAGTGTTGGGACGAATAGTTCAACGTTTACTTACACTGATGCTTATGATCAGGCGAGCAACTACGGTAGCTCTTGGGTAAATGGTTCGAATTTAGGAACAGGGTTTAGTCCTTGGGCTTTCAATATCGGAGCCAACACGGGTGCATTCATTGGAAACCCAGCCAACGATGGTTCGGGTACTTCCGGTATTGGAACAAGTGCTTTTGGTATTTATGCAACAGGTTCAACTTATTTAAATGCCCGCAGACCAATTGTCAATGGCATGATGGTAGGCGAGGAATTGAGCTTCTATTGGATATTTAACTGGGATGCCGGTTCAGGAAGTAAAGGATTTGATCTTAAGTCTGGCGGAACAACTGTGTTTAATGTGAATAACACAGGTTCATCAACTATAACAACTACAAACGGAACAGCCAATACCACTTACGGAACAACACCAATGTTGGTGACGCTTACCCGTACGAGTGCGTCTCAGTACAACTTCTCTATGACCTCGAGAAGTGGGGGGGCAACCTACAGTACAACCATCAACAGTGCTGCCAATATTGATGCAGTAGATTTCTATATTGGTGGTCAAAACGATGGCGCTAGCCAACGCAACCTCTATTTCAATCATCTTCGTAAAACACTAGCTGCAGGCGCACAAATTAGTGTCTCAATGGTGTCGAACTATGCGAACTGCTTATTCACGCCGAATGCAACAAGTACACCTGTAGTCATGACAGGTGCTCCGGTTGCGCCAAGTGTGAGCATTACGCAATCTACCAATACCACAATTTGTGCAGGTGCAAGTGTTACATTCTCTGTACTTTCAGGCCTCAACATGGGCTCATCGCCAACATATGCTTGGAAGTTAAACGGTGTTACTGTTGGCACGGGTGCAACCTATACCACTACAGGCCTTGCGAACAATGATGTTGTTACGCTTTCCATGACATCGAGCTTGCCGTCATCTTGTTTGAGTTCGTCGGCAACTGCCAACTCTAACGCAATCACTATGACCGTGACGCCTGCTACGGCTATTACAGCTCAGCCTGCTAACGCTTCAGTTTGTTTGGGTGGTTCGCAGTCTTTGAGCGTTTCAGCTGTCGGTACGGGTACCATTACTTACCAATGGCAGTCTAGTACAACGCCAACAGGTACATATAGCAACATTTCATTTGCTTCCAATTCTAGTTCGCAGTCGGCAACACTCAGTGTGCCGTCGGTAGCAGGGCAGTTGAGCTATCAGTTGGTTGCGACAAGCTCTTGTGGGTCGGCTACCTCGAACGTAGCGACTATCTCGATTAACCAAGCTACAGTGATCAATACCCAGCCGCAAACACAAACGGTTTGTCAGGGTTCACCAGTTACGTTTAGTGTGGATGCAATTGGTACGGGAACACTCACTTACCAATGGCGCTACAACGGTTCACCAATTTCTGGAGCCACGGCTTCGTCTTACACCATTCCATCATTGGCACTCGGTGATGCCGGTGCTTATTCTGTGGTGGTTACCGCCACTTGTGGATCTGTCACGTCTGCCAATGCGCAGCTGACCGTGACGCCACTCACCACCATCAGCGTGCAGCCGGTTGGCTCTACTGTTTGTGCGGGCTCGCCAGTGAACCTTTCGGTTACAGCTGCTGGTACGGGTAGTTTAAATTATACATGGTATTTGAATGGGGTTGCTGTTTCAACTATTCCATCGTTTACCAATAATACAACAATTACTAATTCAACACTTACCATTCCGTCCTCGTTCGTCAACCAATCTGGAAATTATACGGTTCAAGTTCAAGGTGGTTGTTCATCTTTGACTTCTTCAGCTGCAACTGTAGTTGTCAATACTGTAACTGCTATTAACACCCAGCCTTTGTCATACACTGGTTGTGCGTTTGCTGCAACAAGCCTTACGGTGGGCGCAGTCGGAACCAACCTGACTTACGCATGGTCAGTCGGTACCACGGCTATCACGAATGCTACAAGTGCGACTTACTCGCTTTCCAATCCACAAACTTCTAACTCTGGTAACTACACGGTAGTGGTGAGTGGTTTGTGTGGAACTGAAACTTCTAACATTGCGTTAGTGACCATCAATCCATTACCATCGCCGGGTATCATCAACGGTGGGGTCAATGGTATTTGTGTGGCATCTAGTGAAACCCTTACCAATAACGTGAGCGGTGGCGTTTGGACTTCCAACAATACTTCCATTGCTACCGTAAACCCAACAACCGGCGCTGTAACGGGTGTTGCTGCAGGCAACGTTACCATTACCTATACCGTGACCAACACATTTGGTTGTTCGAATACCACTACCAAAGTTATTCAGATCAAGGCTTTGCCAACTGCGGTTATTTTACCACCACCGGCAACGCAATTCTGTATAGGGGAGAGCATGACGCTTCAGGCGTCTAATGCCTTTGGTTATTTGTGGTCAAATGGTGCAACAACGCAGTCTACAACTGTCTCTACAAGTGGCAACTACACGGTTACTGCTACCGGTAACAATGGTTGTACGGCTACCTCTACACCGCTTGCTATTTCTGTTATTCCTGCGCCAAGTGTGGGTCCTATTGTAGGCTCATCTAACTTGTGTGTGGGTAGTAGCTACAGCTTTACAAGTTCTACTGCCAATGGTCTCTGGACTTCTAATAACCCTTCAGTTGTAAACGTGAACCCGAACAGTGGTTTGGTAACGGCTTCAAGTGCAGGTACGGCAGTTCTTACCTACAACGTTGCCAACGTACCGGGCTGTTTGAATACCAACCCAGGTTCGGCAACTACTTCTGTAACTGTAAATACACCTCCGGTGGCTCAAATTACACAAGGTGGAGCAACCACATTCTGTCAGGGTGGGGCAGTAACCTTAACGGCCAATGCTGGCGCAAGCTACCTTTGGAGCAATGGTGCCACAACACAAGCCATTTCGGCCACAACATCAGGCTTATACACTGTAACAGTTACCAATGCAAGTGGTTGTTCGACTACTTCTATTGCGGTTCCGGTAACAGTGAACCCAGCGCCAAATGCGAATATTTTCCCTGGAACGAGCGTCAATGTTTGTGCGGGTTCTTCTGTAACGCTTAGTACAGGTACAGCTGCTGCTTACGCATGGAGCAACGGTGCTACAACACCAACCATCTCTGTCAATGCAGCGGGTTCATTTAGTGTCACCCTAACGGGTTCTAATGGTTGTACTGCGACTTCTGCTGCTACAACAGTAACACTAACGAGCTTGCCTACAGCGAACATCACCACATCTGGAGCAACTTCTATTTGCCAGGGGTCTAGTGTGAGTTTAAGCGCTACTTCAGGAACAGGTTATACATATTTGTGGTCCAACGGTGCTACAACCCAAACGATCAACGCTACGGCATCTGGTGCCTATTCGGTTACCGTTTCAAATAATGGTTGTTCGGCTACTTCTGCTGCCACATCTGTGAACGTTATTCCTACACCTACAGCTAGTATTACAGCCAGCGGGCCACTCACTTTCTGTGATGGCGGTTCGGTTACACTCAGTGCACCTAGCGGCAACGGATTTACCTATGCTTGGAGTAACGGTTCTATTGCTCAAAACATCAGTTCTGCTGTTTCGGGTACTTTTAGTGTTACCGTAAGCAATTCTTTCGGTTGTTCAGCGACTTCAACAGCAGTAGCTGTTACCGTGAATCCACTGCCGGCAATTTCTCAACTGAGCGGACCAAGCACCGTTTGTATGGGTAGTTCAGGTACATTAACCCATGCGTTTACAGGTGGTATTTATAGCGTTGCCAACACGAGTGTGGCTGCCATAGGCCAAACCTCCGGAGCCATTACACCTGTTGCGCCAGGAAGCACACTTGTGACCTATACTTACGCCAATGCATTTGGTTGTTCGAATAGCGTACAAACCAACCTAACGGTGAATCCGTCGCCAAGTGCAACGGCAACACCAAACGGTGCAACCACATTCTGTCAGGGTGGAAGTGTTGGTATCGCAGCCCCAGCAGCGCTTCAAACCACTTACCTCTGGAGCAATGGTTCTACGCAACAAAACATCAACGCAAGCACTTCTGGAAACTACAATGTAGTCATGACCAACTCTTTTGGTTGTAGCTCTACATCCAATACCGTTGCCGTAACTGTGAACGCGCTGCCTAGCACGCTTGTTTACCCGAGTGCGGCAGTTACTATATGTTCTGGAAATAGCGTAACGCTTTCTACAAGTACAGCTGCAGCTTACCAATGGAGCAATGGCTCTAGTGCAGCTACCATTACTGTCAATGCGGCAGGAAGTTACACAGCCACTTTAACAGGCTCAAACGGATGTACCGCAACCACAGCACCAATTGTAGTGACGGTCAATCAAACGCCTACAGCAGCCATTACGGCCAGCGGATCAACAGCAATTTGTCAGGGTAGCAATGTTACCTTAACCGCTACAGCTGGTGCGGGCTACACTTACTTGTGGAGCAACGGTGCCACCACGGCATCAATTACTGCTTCAGCTGCAGGTGCCAATACAGTAACGGTAACCAATAATGGTTGCTCGGCAACTTCTGCTCCTGCAACAATAACAATTAACCCAGTACCTAGTGCGGCAATTGCTGCCAGCGGACCACTCAGCTTCTGCGACGGCGGAACCGTGACACTTACAGCACCAGCAGGTAACAACTTTACCTACCTCTGGACCAACGGGTCAACTTCACAATCGGTTTCTACCACCACCTCAGGAAGTTTTGGTCTTACGGTTACCAACGCCTTTGGCTGTTCTACGGTAGGGTCACCTGCAGTTGTAACGGTTAATCCTTTGCCGGCTCAAACGCCTTTGATCGGATCAACAACCGTTTGTCAGGGAACTGGTCCGATATTGAGTCATGCCGTACCTGGAGGTATTTACGCTACGAGCAACAGCAGTGTGTTGAACGTTGCTACGCTCAGTGGTAACCTCACGCCAGGAAACATCGGCACAGCTCAGATTACCTACACCTATTCAAATGCATTTGGTTGTAGTAATGCTGTAACGCAGACATTCTCCGTGAATCCGTCGCCAACGGCTTCGATTTCACCACTTGGTGCCACAACCTTCTGTCAAGGTGGTTCTGTGGATATTCAAGCAAGTACAGGAGCCAGCACCTATCTTTGGAGCAACGGCGCCACCACTTCAACGATTTCGGCAGCTACCTCAGGTACTTACACCGTTGTGGTCAGCAATACATTTGGTTGTACCGCTACCTCTAATGCAATTGCAGTGAACGTAAACCCTGCGCCAAATGCGACCATTTACCCAGGTGCGTCGGTGAACATCTGCGATGGTTCGTCAGTCACACTTAGTACAGGTACAGCTGCGGCTTATCTTTGGAGCAATGGTTCAACAGCACCAACAATTACACTAAATGCTGCCGGAACTTACTCGGTTGTTTTGACAGGTTCAAATGGTTGTACGGCTACTTCGTCTGCTACAACAGTTACGGTAACTCCTGTTCCGGTTGCGAGTATTAGTGCGAGTGGCCCAACTGCTATTTGTCAAGGCTCTTCAGTGACACTCACTGCAGCCCCTGCCACCAACTATCTCTGGAATAACGGCGCTACAACTCAGTCCATTACTGTCTCTACTGTTGGCTCTTACTTTGTCAATGTAGGTACGGGTTCTTGTAGTGCTACCTCAACACCAGTATTTGTTTCTTACAACCCTGTTCCAGTAGCGAACATTACGCCAAGCGGACCAACAACTTTCTGTTTGGGATCTCAAGTAACCCTCAATGGGCCAGCTGGAAACGGCTATACTTACCTATGGTCTAACGGTGCAACAACACAAGGGATCACAAGTGCAGCTGCCGGTAACTTCAGCGTAACCGTTACAAACGCCTTCGGCTGTTCGGCAAGTTCAAGTACTCAGGCTGTTGTGGTGAATCCTTTACCAGTAGTAACGCCAATTACGGGTACTGCGACGCTGTGTTCTAACGGACAAACACAATTAGCGAATGTCATGACCGGTGGTATCTATACCTCTTCTAACTTAAACGTAGCAAGCATCGGAAATGCTTCTGGTTTAGTGAGTGGTATTGGCGCTGGTTCAAGTACAATCTCTTACCTCTATACCGACAACAACGGATGTAGCAACACGGTGACGTATCCAATTACAGTTGTCGCGGCTCCTGTAGCAACTATTGCAGCAAATGGAGCAACGAGCTTCTGTCAAGGCGGTAGTGTTGGTTTGCAAGCTTCCAGCGGCGCTGCTTATTTATGGAGCACAGGCGCCACGACACCTTCGATTAATGTCAGTACGGCAGGTAATTACAGCGTTACGGTTACGGCAGCCAATGGTTGTTCGTCAAGTTCAACAAGCACCCAGGTTGTGGTAAATACCTTGCCAACCGCTGCTATTCAACAAGGAGCAACTGTATCATTCTGTGCGGGAGCTAGCGCTCAGCTGACAGCTGTGCCTGCTGCTTCTTATCTTTGGAGCAATGGTTCTACTGCTCAAACCATTAACGTATTGGCACCAGGTAGCTACACAGTTAGCGTTACCGGTACCAACGGTTGTACGGCAACAAGTAGCGCAACTGTTGTTACCCAAACGGCCTTGCCAACTGCTACAATTAGTGCATCTGGCTCGACAGCAATTTGTCAGGGTGCGAGCGTAACACTTACGGCATCGACCGCCGCAAGTTATTTGTGGTCGAATGGTGCTACTTCACAAAGCATTACCGTCCTCAATCCAGGTTCTTACACTGTTCAGACAAGTAACGGAAGTTGTATTGCTAACTCAGCCCCAACAACAGTAAGTTTGAATCCGGTGCCAACGGCAAATATCACGGCAAACGGACCAACCACTTTCTGTAGTGGAGGTCAGGTTACACTTGCTGCAACAACAGGAAATAACTTTACTTATCTCTGGAGCAATGGTTCAACTGCTGCTACTCTAGCAACTGCTGTTGCTGGCAATTACAGCGTAACCGTTACCAACTCATTTGGTTGTTCGGCAACGTCTGCGCCTCAAGCGGTAGTGGTGAACGCAGTGCCAACGGTTCCTGCGATCTCAGGATCAGCAACAGTTTGTAGCAATGCACAGACACTTTTGAGTAATACTTTATCAGGTGGGGTTTACAGTATCAGTAATCCATCCGTTGCAACCATCGGTCAAAACTCTGGTTTGGTTTCTGGCTTGAACGCTGGTACTGCTGTCGTAAGCTACACAGTAACCAATACCAATGGCTGTACAGCGACAGCAACTTTACCGTTCACCGTTCTTGCTGCTCCGGCTGCAAGTGTCAGTGCAAATGGTTCAACGAGTTTCTGTCAAGGTGCTTCACTCACGCTTACTTCATCAGCTGGAGCAAGCTATGCATGGAATACTGGTGCCACAACACAGAGTATCACAACCACAGCAGGTGGTGCTTATGCAGTGACCGTAACCGCAGCTAATGGTTGTTCAGCGCAATCTCAGAACATGATCCTTACCGTAAACGCTTTGCCAACGGTTGCTACAACAACTGGTTCGGCTACGGTTTGTTCGAACGGAACAACACTTTTAGGCAATACAACAGGTGGCGGAGTATGGAGTAGTTCCAATACGGCACTCGCCACTGTGAACCCAACAACTGGTTTAGTGACGGGTGTAGCAGCTGGTGCACTTAATATCAACTATACTGTTACAAGCTCCAGCGGTTGTAGTGCCGTAAGCAGCAAGCCAATGACTGTAATTACGCCAACGGCTGCCACAATTGGTACGTCTGGAACCACAACGATCTGTCAAGGAAGCAACGTTACGCTAACAGCATCTAGTTCGTCAAGTTACCTTTGGAGTACGGGTGCAACAACGCAAAGTATAACCGTTGCCCAAAGTGGTCCTTACAGCGTTACAACCGTGAACAACGGCTGTACAGCTGTTTCTGCGACCACCACCGTAACTGTTGTGAATCCACCAGTTGCCAGCATCTCTGCCAATGGCCTCACCGCCTTGTGTTCAGGTGGAACTGTAACCTTAACGGCAGCTCCTGCTACAACCTATTTGTGGTCTACTGGAGCAACCACACAAGCTATTACGGTATCAGCCGCTGGTAATTACAGTGTTACCGCTACTGCAAATGGTTGTTCTGCAACTTCTGCACCTACGGCTGTAACCCTACAAGCCACACCAAGTGCTGCTGTAACTGCAGGTGGCGCCACGAGCTTCTGTCAAGGAGGTAGCGTTACACTTACGGCTGCTTCTGCAGGAAGCTACTTGTGGTCAAACGGTGCCAATACGCAAAGTATTACCGTTACTGCAGGTGGTTCTTACAGCGTGAACGTCAGTACCAACGGTTGTTCGGCGACCTCTACACCAACAGTCGTAAGTATTCTACCGAGCCCAACAGCAATAATTACCAATACAGGTTCTACTACTTTCTGTGCCGGAGGATCCGTTGTGCTCAATGCGCCTACCGCTCCTACAGGTTCAACCTTTACCTACGTATGGCGTTTGAATGGGAACCCAATTACTGGTGCAACTGCTCAGACACTCACTGCTAATGCGGCTGGTGCCTATTCATTGGTCGTGACCAATAACCAAGGATGTACGGCTACTTCGTCAAATACAACAGTTGTTGTCAATGCCTTGCCAACTGCAACAATCACTGCTTCTGGAAGTACAACCATTTGTGCAGGCGCTAGTGTAACGTTAAGTGCACCAGCTGGTGCAGCCTTTGTATGGTCTAACGGCGCAACAACACAAAGTATTGCAGCTAGCACAGCAGGGGCTTATACAGTTACCGTCAACTCAAACGGTTGTACAGCGACCTCAAGTGCCACTACCGTAACTGTTAATGCTTTACCAGTTGCCACCATTTCTGCATCAGGTGCAACCAACTTGTGTCAAGGTAGCTCGGTTACTTTGACAGCAAGCCCAGCGACAACTTATTTGTGGTCAACAGGTGCAACAACACCTTCAATTACTGTAAATACTGCAGGTAACTATTCTGTCTCAAGTACAACCAATGGTTGTACGGCCAGTTCGGTTCCAACGACCATCAATGTGCAGGCCTTACCAAGTGCAAGTATTTCTGTGATCGGAGCCACAACCTTCTGCCAGGGTGCTTCTGTTACCCTTACAGCAAGTAGTGCAGGTTCTTACTTATGGTCGAATGGTGCCACTACACAAACAATTGTGGCAACCACGCCAGGTAACTATACCGTTCAAGTCAGTTCAAATGGATGTTCAGCAACTTCTAGTGCTATTCCAGTAGTGGTGAATGCATTGCCAACAGCGAGCATCAATGCCGCGGGCCCAACGAGTTTCTGTCAGGGCGGAACTGTAACACTGACGGCTGCGCCAGCATCGGCTTATCTATGGTCTAATGGTGCCACCACATCAAGTATTACGGTGAATACCTCCGGATCTTATGGTGTTCAACTTACCAACGCGCTTGGTTGTACAGCTCAGGCAACGCCAGTCGTAGTGAACGTACAAAGTTTACCAACAACTCCACAAATCGTAGTGAATGGTTCGTTGGCACTTTGCCCTGGTGCTACAGTTACGCTTTCTGCTCCAACGGCAGCTTCGTACCTCTGGACCAACGGCGCAACTACGCAAACAATCAGTGTGAGTACAGCGGCCAATTACGGTTTGACCGTTGCAAACGCAGCGGGTTGTAGTGCAGCTGCTGCGCCAGTAGCTGTGACGTCATTGAGTGCGCCAACGGCAGTCATTACTGCCAACGGCCCAACAACTTTCTGTCAAGGTGGTACAGTTGTGCTCAGCGCAGGCCCTGCCAGTTCATATTTGTGGTCTAACGGTGCTACCACTCAAAGTATCGCTGTTCAGAACGCGGGACTTTATGCTGTTCAAGTGACTGCTAATGGTTGTAGTGCAACTTCTGCACCGACAACTATTGTAGTAAATGCATTGCCTTCGGCAATCATTACAGCCAATGGCCCAACAACCTTCTGTCAAGGAGGTTCAGTTGTACTCAGTGCACCCTTAGCAAGTAGCTACTTATGGAGCACAGGTGCAACAAGTCAACAAATTACCGTTAGTTCAGGTGGTCAGTACGACCTTACTTTAACTTCCAACGGATGTTCAGCTAGTGCAAGTCCGGTACTCGTATCGGTTCAGGCCCTGCCATCTAGCAACGTAACGGCCTCAGGTTCGCTCACGTTCTGTGAAGGTGGAAGCGTAGTTTTAAGCGCTGATCCTGCAACAAGCTATACTTGGTCTAACGGACAAACAACCCAGAGCATTACTGTTGCCCAAACAGCTAACATTACCTTGACAACAAGCAATGGCGTCTGTACTGCAACGAGTACGCCTGTAGCTGTAACGATGCAAGCTGCGCCAGCATTGGCAGCAATTGCTGGTACCGCTAACGCTTGTATCGGTAACAATACCTCTTTGAGCAACGCCACTACAGGAGGTGTTTGGTCTTCTGCAGCAACCGGTATTGCCAGCATTGATAACAATGGAGTTGTCACGGGTGTAAGCCAAGGCAACACTACTGTTCAATATGCAGTGACTTACGCAAATGGTTGTACGGTGACGACTACCATGCCATTTACAGTAAATAGCATCGCGCCAGTTGCCATTAACGCAAACGGTCCGTTGAGCTTCTGTTCCGGTGGAGCAGTACAACTCAGCTTGCCAGCTGGCTTGTCATATGCATGGAGCAATGGTTCAACTTTTGCAAACATTGTTGCGAATGCAAGTGCAACCTATAGTGCAACGGTTACCAATGCTGCGGGTTGTACTTACCAAGTATCGCCAGTTCAGGTAACTGTCTATACTGCGCCAAGTGCGAGTGTTCAGGCAAGTTCGCCAGCACTTTGTTCCGGGCAGCCGGTAACACTTAGTGCCGCAACTGCTGCAGCGAACTATTCTTGGAGTACAGGTGCTCAAACCAATGCAATTACCGTTAACCAACCAGGAAACTACGTCTTGACACTTCAAGATGCCAACGGTTGTTCGGCGAGTACGATCTATAATTTAGCAACAGGAATTACCCCTTCTGCTTCTATTACCGCAGCAGGTGCCACAAGCTTCTGTGCTGGTGCTAGCGTTGTGCTGAATGCCAATAATTATACCGGTGGTTCTTACCTCTGGTCTAATGGTGCAACTGGTACAGCAATTACAGCGAATACTTCTGGTTTGTATGCAGTTACCATCACTAGCCCGAGTGGATGTAGTGCTACGTCGAATGCGATTGCAATTAACGTATTAACAGCACCGTCCGCTTCAATTGCCGTGAATGGCAATACAACTTCTTGTTCTAACCAGACACTATCCCTTGCGGTTTCCGGAACAGGAAGCTACCTCTGGACCAACGGGCTCACGGCACAGTCTATCTCGCCTGCAGTTTCGGGTAACTATGGCGTTACGGTAACGGGGTCCAACGGATGCCAGACAACCGTAGCTCCAGTAGCCATCACGATTTTACCTGCGCCAAATGCAGCGATCGCGGCAAATGGTCCAACAACTTTCTGTGAAGGTGGTTCAGTTGCTTTGACAGCATCTGGAGCGGCTACTTACGCGTGGTCTACAAACCAATCAGTCGCACAAATCACCGCTGCTAATGCTGGTATTTATACCGTCACAGCAACTGCCGCAAATGGTTGTGTGGATACTGAATCAATTGCAGTTAGTGTCAATCCGTTGCCAGCTAACTACATTGTGGCTAGTGGCCCTCTGAGTTTCTGTGAAGGTGAAACCGTTACCCTCAGTGCGCAATCCGGCAACACCGTATTATGGTCTAATGGTGCTCCAACACCAACAATTACCGTTGGTGCGTCAGGTACTTATTCAGCTCAAGTAACAAGCCCTCAAGGCTGTAGTGTTGCCACGAACGCCCTCACTGTTCAGGTGAACCAAGCTAGCTCTAGTATCCTCAACGAAACTGCGCTCGATGCGTATATCTTGAATGGTATCTTGTATACGCAGTCAGGAACATACGTTCAAAACACGACGAACGCTGCAGGTTGTGACTCTACAATCACCCTAAACCTTACCCTCACAGTAGGTTTGGATGAAAACAAAGTCTTGACTTACTCGGTACAACCAAACCCTACAGACGCCATCTTTACTTTGGTAGCTTCTGAAGCGTTGTATAGCAATTACGTGATACAAGATGCACAAGGTAAAGTTGTAGCTACTGGTAACCTTACTGGTACTTCAACAACGATCAATATCGACCAAGTTGCACGCGGCATCTACTTCTTAAAAGTAGCCGAAGCAGCCAAAGCGATCCGCATCGTCAAAAACTAAGCAAAGGCCAAATGGCCAATAAAAAAGCCCCGAGTTTACTCGGGGCTTTTTTTATGCTTTAGGTTTTATTAATAAATCAAATAAATGGGCAAACGCATGAAGGTTTGCTCGAAATAGGGGCTATTTTGATAAATGAAAAAAAGCTGGTCCCATTCGCTTTTGGCAAATTGTACATCCAATGCTTTACGTTCTTCATATTTGCTTTTTAGAATTGGATTTTCTTCTAAGATGCGGGCTACGTTTTCTTTGAATACATAGCTAGAAAAGTATTCTTTTTGTTGGAGGTAACTGTCAAAGAAGTTCCAACTTAAATAGCTGTCCTCGGCTTCACCTTGGAGTACAGCATGAATAAACAAAGCTCTATCTTGTTGAGTAGGAATGATGATGTCTCCTGGCTTCACTTGGATTTCTTTTTCAGTTGTTTCAACATTTATTTGGGAGAGTTTAAAATGTCCTTCGTAAGGGCGTGTTGGCGCTTTGTAATCCTTGACCACTTGGCAATAAACATTCTTTATTGAAAAGGTTTCTACCGTTTGAAACTGCACGCCGTTTAATTTCAAATAAGAAATAATTTGGCTTTCTTGTGCCCCAACAATATAAAATGCAGGAACCCTTGCGGAGTCTTGCGGGACGTAATGGCGATAATACGGGATATTTTTTTCATAAGGTTGCGAGCGGTCATACTCGAGCTGAGCCAAACCGGTAACCGGATGGATGGGATATACCGCTTCATACCCTTTGAAGCGGATGCTATCTACATTTTGCTCATCTAGTTGGTAATTGAAGCGAAAATAGGCTTCTTGCTGACACCAGCTTTTGGCTTCTTTTCTCGCTTGCTCAATTTGCGTAGCATTACTCATCATATAGGCAATAGTTGAATTCATGAATTGGAGTGTCGCTTGAACGCGCTGCGGGAAAGGCTTGAGCATATGAGTTTCTACAGTAAAAGAAAGGCTGTGAAACAAACTGGCGTAGCCCATGGCATAGCGGGGGAGGTCGTTGAACGCCACGATGCCATTTTCAGGGGTTTCACCTTTGTGTTCCACGTATGGAAATAGCTCAAAATTCCCGATTTGGCAATAATCCTTTAAGGTGGGAAGACAACTTTCGTAAGTAAGTTGCTGCATACTCGGAGCTAGGCGTTCTTTCATAGAGCTGATGTAAGTCAGGGTATAGGGATAGTCGGCACCATTAGATACATGGTTGTCGATAAAAACGTCGGGGTCGAGCGCTTGAAATATTTTGACGAAAGTGAGGGTGTTGACCGCATCCATTTTGGTGAAATCGCGGTTGAGGTCGAGGTTTTTGGCCGAGCCTCTAAAGCCATAGGCTTCAGGGCCATTTTGATTGGCACGGCTTGTTGATGATCGGTTGTACATGCCACCAACATTATAGGCAGGAATAAATGCGATGACGGGTAGATCTTGACCATCACGACTTTTTAAAGGTTTGCCAGCTCGAATCCATTGGTCGAGCCATATAAGGCAGGCATTGATGCCGTCTGGCTCGCCCGGGTGAATGGCGTTGTTGATGAGTAGGGTAGTGCTATTGCGCGCTTTTTCAAAGGTTTTGACGGAGTCGCGTTCGCCGTTGATGACACACAAATATATAGGTTGCCCGTAGTCGGACGGCCCCATATTATAGAGTTTGATTTCTTTGTGCTTGCGGTCTAGATGTTGAAGATGCGCAATGAGTTCATCGTTGGTGGGTGTTGTATTTCCTAACCATTCTTGCTGTCCAAAAATAGAACCAGAAACACCAATAGTAAGTGCGAATAAGATTGCTTTCATGCTGCTAAATTACAAAATTGCAATTTGGCAACTTGATTTCGTGGTTGAGGCTAGAAAGAAGGACAACTCAAGCGGCGGAAGTCGCGGACAGGTTTTTTGCACTTCAGATTGATACCGAGCGATACCTCATGCGAACCACCACTTACGCCATTGCCGAGAGGTGAAACCGTGAGGTCGTAGCTGTAGCCAATGCGGTATTTTTCCGTGTTGATGCCCAAGGTTAGAATGAAGGCATCTTTGTTGCGGTACCAAGCCCCGATTGTAAAGCTTTCATATTTGAGGTAGGCGCCTATATTGAGTTGCTGAAAGCCGTTTTGGTTTTGGTAGATGATGTTGGGCGACAAAAAGGTGGTACTGGAATAGCGTCCGCGTTGTCCTAACTTGATGTTGGCGCCAACGTGTCCTGTGAACTTAATGGGCAATCTGGATTGACCTAAGATCATGGATTCATCAGGACGGTTGAGGTGGTGAAATGCCGCGCCGAAATAGAAATTTTTGCTAAAGCCAACGAGGCCGGCAGATACATCAAAGAAGCCTCTGCGACCATCGCCGCGTGGCACATCGCCAGTTTGATAAATGAAGCCGCGGCGCGGGTCAATCATATCGCCAAAAGTGAGTTGGCTCCAGTCTAAGTATTTTTGGTAGTAGGCGGCCTGTGTACCAAACATCAATCTAAACTTTCTGTTGACTTTTAAATAATAAGAATAACTAGCACCAATCATGGACGTTTGAATGGTGCCCTGTCCTTGCTGATCGTGGAGGGCAACAAGTCCGACACCTCCTGAAATATTTTTAAAGTAGCTGTCATAGGAGGCCGCGTAGGTGACGTAGTTACCTGTGAGTTGTGGCCATTCGTTGCGGTAATTGAGCGCCACACGCGGGCAACCGCTTGAGCCCGAAAGCGCAGGATTCAGGTAAACCGGATTCGAATAAAACTGCGTGAAGGTGGGGTCTTGCGCAAAGTAGTTGGCGCAAATGGCGAGGGCTATGGTTAAAAAACGTAGATTTTTCATAGTTAAAGGCTAATGTAGCGTCGGGCTTGACGGCTATTTTGTGAGTAGATTCTGAAGGTGATTTGATGCATATAGCTCGGCGCATTGAGCGTGAGTAATTGGTGTTGGGTGCTTTGAATGAGCAGTGCGCTGTGCTTGCCAAAATAACCCAGTGAGGCTTGGTATTGTTGGTTGCTTGCGATGCTCAAGCCCAGTTGCCATTTGTTGATATTGATTTGAGTGCCCGCATGATATTGCGTTTGTAGGCGGTTGTTGGTGTATAAAAAGTAGGGCGAGATGCGCATTTTTTCATTGCGAGATGCATATTGTGTACCGATGGCCACCGTTAATTGTTGGGGCGCACGGCTATTGCTCGGGGTGAGGTCGTTGCCCATGGCGTAGTCAAAATGCGCAAAAGCGTTTTCGAGTTGTGCACTAACGAATAAGATCGGTGTTTGAATGGCTAAACTGAAGTCGAGGTCCTTGTAAAAAAGTCGGCGCCCAACGCTCTGTGCGGTGTCAATTTGTACTTCGCGGAGGTCTGCATTTTCAAATTCAATAAACGATAATTGCTGTAGTTTACTCGCATCGGCGTAGCGCGCACCCATGCGCAGACGCGCAGCGGGTTCTAAAATAATTTGACGACCCAGTGCAATTTTAGGCGCTGCAATGAGTCCGATTTCGTAGTCAGTTACCGCTGCTCCCGCAAACTGTTTGTAGTTGCCTTGAAGGCCAAATCCGGCGCGTACTTTGCGTGCATAACCATCTAGACTCATTTGTTGACCAAGCATGCCCTGCGCCATTTCGGTGCCTGTTCTGGCGATGCTCATGCTTTGAAAGCGCGTTTGGGAAAGCGTCCCGACACTGCTGATGTTGGCATCGATGTTGCTTTTACCTGGTAATAGAAGATCGTAGGTTTGGTTGTTGCTCAGGCCTAATTCTTTTTGTGCAAACTGGCTTAGACGCTGCAAAGTTGGTAAGCTGTTGTTTTTTGCTTTATGGAGGTGGGTTTCAATTCCGGCAAGGGATTCAAAGCGTAAATCGGTGCGGTAGCCCGTGATTTTAGCCGGAGTAAGGAAAGGTAAAATGTTTGTACTACTCGTTGAAGAATTGAAATTTATCGAAGTAGATGGCGTTGAAGACGCATGCGCATAAGTTGGAGGAGCTACAGTTGTAAAAGGGTTTGAAAGTACAGTTGAAGTTTCAGATAAACTTAAATTGGAATTTTCAGAAGAATTGGAATTTTCAGCCGAATTAGAATTTATTAAAGAAGATAAAGATGGAGAGGCATTGAAAGATTTGGATGAAGCTTGACGCGTCGTTTTTGAAGAGGCTTTTGCTTGCCGTACTTGCGTAGCCGTATTTTTGTTTGAAGAAGTATAGAAATAGCTTGCGGCTAAAAGCAATAGCAGCAGGGCAGCAGCTGCAAAAGGTCTGTAGTTCCATTCCTTTTTGCGATAGAGGGCCGATTTAGGTTCAAAAGTGATTGGGTTAGCTACAAAAGCCGCTTGTTCCCAAGCATCTTGCTCTAGACTGAGGTCTGGGTGTTGCGCAAGAAAGTTGTCGAGCAATTCTTGCTGTTCTGGGCTTAGGTTTCCTTCGAAGGAATCGAAAAGCCATTGGTCGAGGTTGTCTAAGGTTGGTATCATGAAGCCAATACAAATTGTCCTTTAATGCGTTTTTTGACTTTGAGCCTCGCTCTAAAAAGATACACTTTTACCTGGGCTTCGGTCAAGTTGAGCATTGAGCCGATTTCTTGGTAGGTGTAGCCTTCGAGGTCTCGGAGCAACAAGATGCTTTTTTGCAGAGGCGGTAAATCTTTGACAAGCAATTGGATGAGTTGTTGGTTCTCAAATTGCGTGTCGGTGCCGCTTGTGCTGTTCCAGTAGAGTGATTCCAAGTGTTGTTGTTTGATTTTATCGCGCTTCACCTGATTGAGCATAAGGTGATTGGCGCAAGTAAACAACCAAGACTTGGATTTTTCTACTTCGACGCTTTTCTTGTTGATCCACAATTTTTCAAAGCAATCTTGTACAATATCGCGGGCAGGTTCGACATCTCGCAAGAAATGCAAACAAAACCTATACAGCGCATCGCTGTGGAGGTCCACACATGTATTGTAGTCGTAGCGGTTCAAAATTGTGTCTGGCAGTAGAACAATTTGTTTGGTGCAAAAGTTACACGTAGGGTAAATTTTACCTTAGAAAATTACGATTTTTTGTGGAGATAAAAAAAGGAGGGCTTAAAATCCGAAGTTATCGAAGCCTGTTTGGGTGAGTTCTTGGTATTTTTCTTCGTTGAACTTGTAAAGAAGTGATGGTTTGTGCGGCACACCGCGCTGCTTTTCTCTGAGGCTCGTGAGGATGTCGAGTTTTTGAATTTTGCGACGGAAATTGCGTTTATCTAAAGGTTTGTCTAGGATAGATTCATATAGACGGTGCAATTGGCTCAGGGTGAATTTTTCAGGCAATAAATTGAAGCCGATAGGCTGAATTTTAATTTTTTGCTTGAGTTTTTCTTTGGCTGCTTGTAAAATTTCAAAATGGTCAAAAGCCAATTCTTTGATTTCATTGACGGGCACCCAATCGGCATTTTTGGCAAACGAAGAGGCTTGCGGTTTGTATTGCGACATCGTGACCAACGTGTAGTAAGCGACGGTAATGACTCTTGCTTCAGGTTCGGCGCGAATGCTTTTGAGCCACTCGCGGTCGGACTCTTTGTGGATGCGGTCGGGGTCTCCGAATGCGCCAACTTGTTCGAGGTAAATATTCTTGAGCCCCGTGAGTTCGTCTAGAACACGGTTGGCCGCCATGTCGAGGTTTTCGTTGTCGTAGATAAGGTTGCCGGGGAGGGCTAGGCGCGGGCCAAAAGCTGATGAAATCTCACCTCTGTCTATGAGTAGCACGGTAAGTTGTTCGAGGTCAAATCCAAAAATGACGCAGTCGACGGATACGTTAGGATTGAGTTCTGAATTGATTTTTTTAGGATTGTGCTGCACGTATGAAGTATTATCTATATATTTGGATAGTGTAAATTTGACACAAAGCTATCATTCACTCTATAACAAACTATGTATTTCATTATTGAAAGTGGTTCTACCAAAAGCGATTGGGTATTAGTAGACAACAAAAATAACCAAAGTTTTTTTTCAACAATGGGCTTCAATCCATATTTTCATTCTGCGGACATCATTGAAGCAGAGTTGAAGAAAAACAACGACATCATGCAGCTTGCCTCTGGCATTAAAGGTATTTACTTTTACGGCGCTGGTTGCTCAAGTCCAGAACTCAACCAAATTGTCGAAGAGGGCTTGCGCCGCATCTTTCCAAACGCTTCTATTTTAGTAGAACACGACCTATTGGCTTGTGCTTATGCTACCTACAACGGAAATCCCGGAATTTCTTGCATCATCGGAACCGGTAGCAACTCTTGTTACTTCGATGGCCAAAATTTATTAGAAGAAGTGCCGGCGCTTGGTTATGTCCTTGGCGACGAAGGCAGCGGCAGTTATTTCGGCAAACAATTGCTCTCTTCTTTTTTATACCATCACTTACCTGCCGAAATCGAAGCCGACTTCATTGCCACCTATCAGCTCGACAAAGACCAAATCGTCGACCGCGTATACCGCGAGCCAAATGCCAATGTATTTATCGCTTCGTTCATGCCGTTTATCGCCAAGCACAAAGCGCACCCTTTCTTTTCAGAAATGGTGTTCAATGGCTTCAAGCATTTCATGAAAGTACACGTTTGTTGCTACGACAACTACAAAGAAACCGAAGTTCATTTTGTGGGTTCGCTTTCTAAAATCTTCGAAAAAGAATTGTTCCAAGCAGCCACTGAACTTCAAATTCACATTGCTTCTATCATTCAAAAACCAGTCGTTGGCTTGGTAGACTACCACCTCAAGTACATTCTTAAAACTGAAACTGTTTAATTATGAAAAAAATCACGCTCACTTTACTTTTCGGTATCTTTTCAATTGTTGCGCTTGCTCAACGTTACACGCCTGAATGGGTTAAAAATGCCACTATTTATGAGGTCAATGTCCGTCAGTTTTCACCAGAAGGCACTTTCGCTGGTGTACAAGCACAGCTTCCTAGACTCAAGGAGATGGGCGTGGATATCATTTGGCTGATGCCTATACATCCGATTGGCGAGCTTAACAGAAAAGGAAGTTTAGGAAGTTATTACGCCGTTCGCGATTACCGAGATGTAAATCCCGAGTTTGGTTCCATAGAAGAGTTTGGTGAAATGGTACGTACAGCCCACGATTTAGGCATGAAAGTCATCCTCGATTGGGTGGCTAACCATACATCTCCAGATCATGTTTGGTTAGAGCAAGGTCACAAAGATTGGTATACGCTAGATGCAACGGGTAATGTTCAGCCTACAATTGGCACCGACTGGACCGACGTTGCTGATCTTAATTTTGATAACAAAGACATGCGCCAAGAAATGATCAATTGCATGGCTAGTTGGGTACGCGATTACGATGTAGATGGTTACCGTTGTGACGTAGCGGGTTGGGTGCCCATGGATTTTTGGACTGAAGCGCGCACTACACTAGATCAAATCAAGCCTGTATTTATGCTTGCTGAGGCAGAAGGAAATGAATTATATCAAGCTTTTGAAATGACTTACGGTTGGGAACTCCACCACATTATGAATGACATCGCAAAAGGTAAAAAAGACGCCGGGGCAGTTCATGATTTTTTTGCAAAACCAACTTTGCCAAACAATGGCTTTCAAATGAACTTTACCTCCAATCATGACGAAAACTCTTGGAACGGTACCGAAATGGAACGCTTAGGTGAGGCGCGCTTGTGTTTTGCCGTTTTTGCAGCCACGATTGATGGAATGCCCTTAGTTTATAATGGTCAGGAGACTTCTTTAGATCGTCGCCTCAAATTTTTTGAAAAAGATCCTATTGTGTGGCGTAAAATGGATTTGGTGCCTTTTTATCAAACTTTATTGAACTTACACCAAACGCATCCTGCTCTAATTGTAGGTAAAGGCCAGACCAAACCACGTTTTCTTACAGCAAAAAGTGATAAAAATACATTGGCTTATGTTCGAGAAGCCGGGGACCGTAAAGTAGTTGTTGTGCTCAATTTAAGTGCCAAAGAACAAATAGTCACACTTAAAGACCCTAGTATTGCTGGCAAATATCAGAATCTATTTTCTGGTCAATCTGCAAATCTCAAAGCAAACCACCAAGAGAAATTAGCTCCTTGGGGCTACGCTGTCTACGTTCAATAATATCCATAGATCTTTTCTAGCCATGCAAACTAAACCTTCACTCTCGTTTTGGCAAATTTGGAACATGAGCTTCGGCTTCATGGGCATCCAATTTGGATTTGCGCTTCAGGGCGGCTACATGTCTCGTATTTTTCAGACGCTAGGGGCTTCTCCTGAAGAAATCCCAGGTCTTTGGATTGCAGCGCCACTCACCGGACTCATCGTTCAGCCCATAATTGGCTTTCTTTCTGATCGGACATGGTCGGTGCGTTTTGGACGTCGTAAACCTTATTTCTTAATTGGCGCTGTACTCAGTTCCTTAGCGCTATTTTTTGTTCCTTATTCACCAACCTTGTGGGTTGCCGCCGGTTTTTTATGGATCCTCGATGCATCTATTAATATCAGCATGGAACCTTTTCGCGCCTTAGTTGCGGACAAACTCCCTGATTCACAGCGCTCTTATGGCTTTATTCTTCAGACGCTTATTATAGGTATCGGTACGTGGGTGGCTTCCAACTTGCCTTGGATGGTTTCTAAGTTAGGTTACGCCGAGGAAGCCGCAACAAAAGGAATACCTGCCAACGTGAAAGTAGCATTTGGTATTGGAGCATTGGTGTTTCTCGGAAGTATCCTATACACGATATTGACTACAAAAGAATATCCGCCGTCCGATGAAGATGCGTTTAAAAAAGAAAAGAAAAACGCCAATTTTATCAAAGATTTTTGGAGTTCAGTGACAAGTATGTCTTCGACCATGCTCAAATTGGGTCTCATTCAATTTTTCAGCTGGTTTTCTTTCTTTACGATGTGGAGCATGGCCACACCAGCGCTCACTTCCTTTCTATATAAGGCAGCTGCACCTAGTGAGGATTTATTAAAATTGGACCCCGTTGCTTATGAGGCAATGAACAAATCATTTCAGGTTGCCGCCGACTCCGTGGGTTCAAACATGGGGATTTACGGCCTCACCTCCATGCTTTTTGCTTTGGCTTTGACTTTCTATGCCTCTAAATATAGTGTCAATCGCAAATGGGTTCATCTGATTTCATTAGTGGCTGGCGGTGTTGGTTTTATGCTCATGCGTTTCATCCCGAGCCCTGATTACCTCTGGTTGTGTTTTGCACTCATCGGTTTTGCGTGGGGAAGTATTTTATCGATGCCGTATGCCATGCTTTCGAGTACCGTCGATGAAAACAAAATGGGCCTCATGATGGGCTTGTTTAATATGTTTATCGTAATTCCACAAATTATTGCAGCTTTAGGTGGCGTCAATACGCTTTCCAAAATATTTGGAGACAGCCCAATTGCACCAATGCTTTTAGCAGGTTCGTCGCTCGTTTTGGCGGGCTTACTCAATTTGATTTTGACAGACAAGCAAATTACGCGTGGATAAAATGAAAGGCTTTTTATTCGACCTCGACGGCGTCTTGGTCAGTACCGAACACAACCATTTTTTAGCATGGCAACGCTGTGCACATTCTTTAGGAATTGAATTTACTGAAAAAGAAAACGAACTCTTGAAAGGGGTGAGTAGGGTAGATTCCCTCAAAAAAATCTTGGAACTTGGTGCCAAAACTATCTCCAATGAAGAATTTGAGGCCTTATTGAAAAGTAAGAACGATTTTTATTTGGAATCTATCCAGGAGCTCAATCAAAGTAACTTACTTCCCGGTGTCTTGAGCTTATTAAATAGAGCCCAGGTACTCGGAATTTTACTTGGCGTAGGATCATCTAGCAAAAACGCCAATTTTATTTTAGACAAACTCCGCATTAGCTCCTATTTTGAGGTGGTCATCGACGGCAATGGTGTCACTGACCCAAAACCACACCCGGAGGTCTTTCTGAACGGCGCAAAAGCACTTGGTTTGGCACCAGAGGCTTGTTTGGTTTTTGAAGATGCCGCTTCGGGCATAGCAGCCGCCAAAGCAGGGGGTTTTACCGCAGTAGGAGTGGGCAATCCGCACATCGCAGACCAAGCAGATATTTATTTGAACGATTTGACAGAATTTAGAGTAGAACAATATGCGTAATTTATTTGAAATCGATCCCTGGAAGATCATCGAGAGCAAATTTGACCCAACGAAACAACAACAAGCCGAAAGTATTTTCAGTATCGGAAACGGTTCATTTGGCCAACGCGCCAATTTTGAAGAGCAATATTCTGGCCCTACTTTGCAAGGGAGCTATATTGGTGGGGTGTATTACCCAGACAAAACACGCGTAGGTTGGTGGAAAAACGGTTATCCTGAGTACTTTGCCAAAGTGCTTAACGCTACCAACTGGATTGGCATTGACATCAGTTTGGACGGCGAAAAACTAGATTTGAATCAGCAGCAAGTGAAGTATTTTCACCGCGAGCTCGACATGCAAAAAGGTTTGCTCAAGCGCAGCGTCAGAGTTGTGTTTGGCAATGGCAAAGAACTTGAGATAGAAAGCATTCGCTTTTGTTCTATGGCTCGCGAAGAAATTGCGGCTATTTCTTATTCGGTAACGCCGCTCAACTTCAGTGGTAACGTCAAATTTACGCCTTACCTTGACGGCAAGGTCACCAACCACGACTCCAATTACGACGAATTCTTCTGGTTAGAAGATTCGCGCAAAGTGGACCTTCAAAAAGGTATCTTGTGCACGCGCACCAAAAAAACAGATTTTTGTGTCGCTACAGCCATGCGCTTTAGTTTTTGGCGCGAACAAGAGTTACTCACCATACATCCGAATATCGCGCAGCGCGACTTTTATGTGGAGAACAACTTTGAGCATTACCTCGAACAAGGGGTGCGTTTCACCCTTAAAAAGTATGTTGCAGTTACCTCAACTATTAACCATTCCGAGTTTGAATTAGCTGCCAAAGCCATCAAGCGCGTGCGCGATGCTTACACCAGCGGCTTTGACACCTTGCGTTCGGAACACGAAACCGCTTGGGCTGATATCTGGAAAAGTGCGGATATTCAAATTGAGGGTGATGTCGCTTCTCAGCAAGGCATTCGTTTCAATATTTTTCATTTGTACCAAACCTACACGGGTAAAAATGCGAAGCTAAATATTGGGCCAAAAGGATTCACTGGTGAAAAATACGGCGGCGCCACCTACTGGGACACCGAAGCGTATTGTTTGCCTTTTTACCTCAAAACAGCCGACCCGAAAGTAGCGCGCCAACTTTTGGTATATCGCTACAACCACCTTGACCGCGCCATTGAAAACGCGGAAAAGCTCGGTTTTAAAGACGGCGCTGCTTTGTATCCAATGGTAACCATGAACGGCGAAGAATGCCACAACGAATGGGAAATCACTTTTGAAGAGATCCACCGCAATGGTGCCATTGCTTTTGGTATTTATAACTATATCCGCCACACTGGCGATGTCGCTTACTTAGATACTTACGGCCTTCCTGTTTTGGCAGGTATTGCCCGTTTTTGGGCGCAGCGTTTAAATTGGTCTGAAGCCAAACAAGCGTACGTGATGCTCGGTGTAACAGGTCCGAACGAATACGAAAACAACGTCAACAACAACTGGTATACTAACTATATTGCCCGTTGGTGTATAGCCTATTGTTTAGAGGTGAATGCTATGGTCTCCAATGCGCTTGCTCAAAAATTAAGCGCGCAAGAAATCGAAAAGTTCAAACACATCGTAGACAACGTTTATTTCCCGCAGCTAGAAGGCACCAACATCTTTTTGCAACAAGATGGCTTCATGGATAAGGAGCAACTCAGCACTGCCGATATTGCAGTTGCCGAGCGCCCTATTAACCAACATTGGTCTTGGGACCGCATTTTGCGCTCAATTTTCATCAAGCAAGCCGATGTATTGCAGGGGCTTTATTTATTTGAAGACCATTTCTCAGAGGAAGTCATTCGTGAAAACTTCGATTTTTACGAGCCCAAAACCGTTCATGAATCATCGTTGTCGCCTTGTGTGCACGTTATTTTAGCAGCTAAAATCAAGCGCCTCGACAAAGCACTCGAGTTGTACCTCAGAACGAGTCGCCTCGACCTCGACGACTACAACCACGAAGCAGACGAAGGCTTGCACATTACCTCAATGGCGGGCACCTGGATGTCTGTGGTTGAAGGTCTTGCGGGCGTACGCGTCTACGAACACGGTTTGGCCATCGATCCTCAGATTCCAAATCCTTGGAAAAGCTATTCATTTCAAATCCGCTATCAGAATCAACCCTTAGCCGTAGCGGTAAGTCAACAAAATGTAACGATTACAAATCTAGGTTCAGCGCCGCTTTCATGCGATTTAGCTGGTGCCAATATTACAATTGAGGCTGGCGCCACACATGAAGCAGCTCTGAAGTAATTCAGGTTGTCATGAGAAGAATATTTTTTTTAGTTTTTGTGCTCATTGGTTTTCAAAACCTTTATGCACAAGTGAATCCGACGAACCGTCAGTTAGTACTGCAAGCTTATTGGTGGGATTACTGGAATACCAATTACCCCAATGGTTGGTGCAACTACCTTACCGAGTTAGCGCCTCGCCTTGCAGAAATGGGCGTAGATGCCATTTGGATACCGCCGACCATTAAAAATTCGGGTACCAATAGTGTGGGATATTCACCATTTGACCATTACGACCTCGGTGATAAATTTCAGAAAAACAGCACCAAAACCCGTATGGGCGACAAAGATGAGCTGCTGCGCATGGTGGCTGTCATGCACGCCAATGGCATTGACGTCATTCAAGATGTGGTGCTGAACCACGTCAGCAACGCTGGTAGCGCCAATGGCGCCGGCGGTCAGGACCCCGCTGCCATGGACGACGGCCAAAACAACAGGTATAAAAACTTCCGCTACGTGAGTTTCAAGACGCCTGCCAGTGCAGAAAGCGCTGCCAATTACCTCGCTCGCGAAGGTCGTTTTTCTAAAAATTGGCAGAATTTTTACCCGAATAACAACAACCTTTGCTGTACCAACGACCTCAATTCACCCTATTGGGGCCCCGATATTTCCTTTGAAAGCAACGCTTTCGGAACTTCTTCTAACGCTTTGTATAATCCAGCTCAAAGCACTGATTACATGCGCAATGGAATGCGAAATTGGCTCATTTGGTATAAAAAACAAGTGGGTTTTGACGGGCTCAGGCTGGATGCGGTCAAGCATTTCCCGTCGTATGTGACTGAAGATGTACTTTGGAATCTGCAATACGGCGCCATGTGGGCAAGTGGCGGCCCTGAATTATTTGCAGTAGGCGAATGGGTGGGCAGCACCGCTCAACTAGACGCCTGGGCCGACGCCGTTCAGAACCGAGCCGGCACCTTTGATTTCAACTTGCGCTTTGCGTTGTCGGCCATGGCGAGTGGCAATGGCAACTACGACCTCAGTCAAATACCGAGTCAGCAACAACAAAACCGCCAACGCACTGTGCCGTTTGTCAATAACCACGATACCTTTAGACCGCAGTTATCGGCTCAGGGGAATTATACAGGATGGAACTCAGGGTCTGAACTCAGCCCGCATATTGAGCCCAACGATGGTCGCAATTCTGCCGCGCACGCCATTGCGATGGCCGTAGATGGCGCACCGCAACTCTTTTTTGAAGATCTATTCAATGTGGGCTACAACGGCAATCGCTTCGGACATCAGCCTACCGATGCTACAGCACTTCCTACCGACAGCGATGTCGCTAATTTGATTTGGTGTCACCAAAATTTACATTTCAAAGAGGGCGCCTACTTTGTGCGTTGGCAAGCGCCAGATGCATTGGTTATTGAGCGCGGTGCCAAGGCACTTATTGGCATTACGGATAGCTGGAGCCAATGGCAAAACCTTACTGGCGTACAAACCAATTGGCCCGACGGCACTGTATTAGTAGACTACTCCGGGGCCAACAGTAACTCTACAACTGTTTATGGCGGTGGAAAAGTCAATATTTCTATACCACCGTGCGACGGCAGCGCCAACTTAGGCAGAAGAGGCTATTGCGTTTGGGGGCCTGAAGGAATTGACACCAATTATGTGCGCCCTGCTAAAAATGTTGTTCAAGAATGGGAAATGAACGACGATTTGGGTGATCGCCACAACAATTCGCTCCAACAAGGAGGTAAACTACCTGCGAATAGTCTAGAGTGCCGTGTGGTTGGTCGCATCTACGCCAAACAAGGTGTTGAGGTACAAATTGAATGGTATCCGAGCGCAGCCAATTTAGCACTGACACTTGGTGTTTTGGACAAAGATTGCAGCCCAATAGATTCAGCAACCCAAACAGGTAATGGTTCATTTTCTTTCGTTCCGACCTACAGTGGTTGGCATACCATTCGCTTGCGCAACGCCACGGCTACTCAGGCAGGTCAACACTGCTGGGTAAAAGCTATTTACGAGGCGCCAGCAGTTGTTCAAACCAATGAGGCCAAAAACAAATGTGCTTGCGCATTTACCGAACCCGGTGTAGGGATAGCAGAAGACCATTCCTTGGAGATCAATTTATTTCCGAACCCTACCCATGACCAATTTGCGGTTTCGCTTTCTGCTCAACTACAGTTAGAAAGCATCGCTTTAATTGATGTTTTTGGTAAATCATTACAACTCACCTATCATCCAATGAATGGAAATGAATATCTCGTGGAGGTAAATGAATTGGAGTCGGGGTTCTATTGGGTAGCCATTCAGACCAACCAGGGAAATCTTTATAAATCCTTACAAATTGTAAAGTGAGTCCTTCTCAGAGATAGATAGCTTTTTTGATGGTAATCTTTAATCGATGCTCAAATGATCTTTAGCGTAGGCATAAAGTCTGCTGCGTTCGGATACTTCTTTACGAAAATAGATTTCTTGTTGCTTGGGAATAAAGCGCTTTTTGTGTTGGCCAAGCAAGAGAATATTCAATATTTTTTTACCCAAACCATAAGCAGGGAGGTAGTTTTCATCAATTGGGGCTCGTTCTTCAAGACTTTCATGGAGGTCGGGGTGTAGGCCCATATGCATTAACTGCTGACGGATTTCTTCAGAACGCACATTGAATTTATGTAGGTGCTCAGGGTCGAGCTCTTTGAGTTTGGCAATGCGGTTGGCTTGGAAATCAATGTCTAGAAAGGCGCGTTCTAGTTCTTCAATTGTCATCATGATGCTGCAAAAATAGCTTAAATCTTTTCAAAGTAGCCCAAAAATTCAGCATTGCCATCGCCACCGAGAATAGGGGAGTCTATGTAGCCCTTCCATTGTAATTGGTTGCGTTGCGCCATTTGCTTGATGTTTTCTAAAAGTGCAGGATACTGACTTGTATCCTTTACAACACCTGCTTTGTTCAAAGATCCGGGGCCGAGTTCAAATTGCGGCTTGACCAATAAAATAACGCTTGCTTTTGCTTTGAGAAAGGGAATGGTAAACGGCAGGACCTTCTCAAGTGAAATAAACGACACGTCCACAACCAAACCATCTACTTGTTCTGGTATCAATTTTTCAGTGAGGTCGCGGGCATGGGTTTTTTCCAAATTGATCACGCGGGGATCTGCTTTGATTTTGTCGTGCAGTTGTTTTTGACCGACATCTACGCAAAAGCACCTGCTGAGGCCTCGGCTCAATAATACTTCGGTAAAACCTCCTGTACTTGCACCTAAATCGATGTAACTGCGGTCTTGAACGTCAATTTTCCAGTGGTCCAACGCAGCAATAAGTTTGAATGCAGCTCTTGATACCCAAGGGATTTCTTCGGCGAGTAATTCAATTTGTGCGTCGGTCGGGACTTTCTTACCAGGCTTGGAAAAGAGTTTGCCATTGACCTTCACGCCGTATTTCTTGATGATTTCTTCGGCGCGCACGCGTGTGCTCACCAAGCCGCGTTCGAGTAATATTTTATCAATGCGTTCTTCTTCCATTATTCAGGGTAAATAAAAAGTGTTTTTTCTGGCCAACCTTGAATTTGAATGTAGGTAGGCGAATCTTTGATGAATTTATGACTTAATGGTTTGATGTCAAATTGTACAGATCCTTTAAAAGGTGATAAATTGTGAGAACGTGCTTTCGAACTTGAACTCATTAGTTTACAAGACCTAATGGGAGGAAATGATTTGGCAAGCATAGAACTACCCACTAAACTCAATTCTCCTGGATTGTCTGGACAGGAATAGAAAAGCGTGAGGATATTTGCTTCAAGTTGGAGCGAATCGATTTGGATGGGTTCTGTTTCAGTTTGGTAAAGTGAATCGTTGATCTCTGATAATTGTATTTGCATGTATTCTAAAGGTGGGATGCGTTTGGATCTAGGTACGAAACAAGAAAAAAGCAACGAGGATAAAAGGAGGGTAAAAAGCGTTTTCATGGGTTCTTGTTTGACAAGTGTCCTCAAAAGTAATACCATTTGCGCAAAGAGTCCTATTTTTGTACCCGAATGAAGACCAAAACCCTTAAAAAGAACAAAGTCAATGTGGTTACACTTGGCTGTTCTAAAAATACCTTTGATTCTGAAGTCCTGATGGCGCAGCTCAAAGCCAATCAGTTTGAAGTTGAACACGAAGCCCAACAAGACGATTCCGAAATTGTCATCATCAATACCTGTGGTTTCATCGACAACGCCAAGCAGGAATCCATCGATACTATTTTGCGCTACGCGGAAGCCAAGCAAGAAGGTTTAGTCGAAAAGGTATACGTGACCGGTTGTTTGTCTGAGCGCTACCGCGACGAACTCGAGAAAGAAATTCCAGAGGTCGATGCTTATTTTGGAACCCGCGAACTCCCGCGCCTGCTCAAAACCTTAAAAGCCGACTACAAACACGAGTTGGTAGGGGAGCGCATCCTCACCACACCTACGCATTACGCTTACTTTAAAATTGCCGAGGGTTGCGACCGCCCTTGTTCTTTTTGCGCTATTCCACTGATGCGCGGCGGACACCAATCTACGCCCATCGAAGACCTTGTTTTTCAAGCTAAAGGTCTTGTGGCTAAAGGTGTAAAGGAAATCATGCTCATTGCCCAAGACCTCACTTACTACGGGCTTGACCTCTATAAAAAACGCGCGCTTTCAGATTTGCTCAAGCAACTTTCAGACATCGAAGGTTTGGACTGGATCCGTTTACATTATGCCTACCCATCTGGTTTTCCAATGGATGTGCTAGAGGTAATGGCCGAGCGCGACAACATTTGTAACTACCTCGATATGCCTTTGCAACATGGCTCTACACGCATTTTGCAAGCCATGCGCCGCGGCATAACCCGCGAGAAAACCGAAGAATTGGTAGCTACCATCCGTGCTAAAGTGCCAGGCCTAGCTTTGCGCACCACACTTATTGCGGGCTATCCTTCAGAAACCGATGCCGATTTTCAAGAGATGTACGATTTTGTCGAGCGCACGCGTTTTGACCGCCTTGGCATTTTTACCTACTCCCACGAAGAAAACACCCACGCGTATCAGTTCACCGACGACGTCGCTGCGGAGCTCAAAAAAGAGCGTGCCGATGCCATTATGGAATTACAAAGTGGTATTTCCTATGACCTCAATCAGTTGAAAGTGGGCAAAGAATTCAAAGTGCTTTTTGACCGCGCTGAGGGCGACTACTTTATTGGTCGTTCAGAGTTTGATTCTCCTGAGGTAGACAACGAAGTTTTGGTTAAAAAAGCCGAAGGATATGTTCGATTGGGCGATTTTTCGCGTGTACTGATTACCAGTGCTGATCACTACGATCTCTACGGCAAGCTCATTGTATGATGTTCAAATTCGCAATTTTTTGCTTACTAAGTATTGTGCTCCTTTCCTGTGGCCGCGAAAACCACGCCCGTATGGATCAATTCGATCTCTTGGAACAAAGCGCCAATGCCGAACCCATCAAACACTACAATAAACACCTCTCGCTCGACAGCATCCAAATTGACTTCCCTCATTTTGGAGGTCATCCTTTTTCAGAACTCATGCAGCACCTCCTTAAAAAAGATACCTTGGGTGCTTTTTGTGTAGGGCAACGCAGTGTGCGCATCAACTACAAAGTGCTTTGGGCAACCGATAAGGTGCTCAGTTTGGCACAAGAAGTTTGGATGGATTGCCCGATGTCTGAAGGTATGAGAAAAACCGAGGTCTCTTACCTTTTTACGCTTGAAGGAAAGAAAATTTCAAGCTTGCTTTTAGAAGGATCTCCAGGACTATTGCAAGACATTCATGTGGCGTTGCGCAAGCGCGAAACACCATATTGTAGCGCGCCTAAAATCGAAGAGGTCTTCCCGATCATCAATTCTGGTCGCATAGAAGTTACGCCGCACTATGCGAGCTCACTTTGCGACACCACCTTCAAGCGCAAGGGCATCTCAAGAACTGATTTACGCCTTTCCTCGAACAAACTATTTTTAGTACTTCGCTAAACACTTTGCGGCTATGGCAGCTTGTCATTTGCAGAAGAACCTTATCTTTGACTATCAAATTCAATTCAAAACAGCATGGGATTACTTGACAACAAAGTCGTATTAATTACTGGTGCCTCTCGCGGCATCGGAAAAGCAATTGCAGAAACGTGTGTACAACAAGGTGCAATAGTTGCTTTTACTTACCTATCATCTGAAGAAAAAGCGCGTGCGCTAGAAGCCGAACTCACTGCCAACGGTGGTGTAGCCAAAGGTTTTCGCTCTGACGCTTCTAAATTTGACGAAGCCCAACAACTCGTAGACGACGTCGTGGCTGCTTTCGGAACCGTTGACGTTCTTGTCAACAACGCAGGAATCACCCGCGACACCCTCTTAATGCGCATGACCGAAGAACAATGGGACGAAGTCATCAATACCAATTTGAAATCGGCATTCAACCTCACCAAAGCGGTACAAAAGCCAATGCTCAAAGCGCGTTCAGGCTCTATCATCAACATGAGTTCGGTGGTAGGTGTCAAAGGAAACGCTGGGCAGTCTAACTATGCAGCTTCCAAAGCTGGCCTCATCGGATTCACGAAGTCTATTGCTGCTGAGCTCGGCTCGCGCAATATCCGTTGCAACGCCATTGCACCTGGCTTTATCGAAACCGAAATGACCGAAGTACTCGATCAAGACGTTGTAGCTTCTTGGCGCAACAGCATTCCGCTCAAGCGCGGGGGCAAGCCAGAAGACGTCGCCAACGCAACCGTATTTTTAGCATCAGACCTTTCCGCTTACATCACCGGCCAAACGCTTCATGTTTGCGGTGGCATGCTCATGTAAGATGAATACCATACGCCCCAGACGCAACCGCAAGAGCAGCGCCATTCGCGACATGCTTGCCGAAACCCAATTGGGTGCCCAACACCTCATTTACCCGATCTTTCTCAAAGACGGCAAAGGCATCAAAGACGAAGTAGCTTCTTTGCCCAACAACTTTCGCTGGTCGTTAGATATGCTCTTGCCTGAGATAGAAGCCTGCCTCCAACTAGGGATCAAAACTTTTGATATCTTCCCTGCGGTAGACGAAGCGCTCAAAGACCAAATGGCCAGCTACAGCTGGGCTTCTGACAACTTTTATTTGCACGCTATTTCGGCTATCAAAGCACGCTTCCCTGAGGCCGTCATTATGACCGACGTCGCCATGGATCCGTATTCTTCCGACGGACACGACGGCTTGGTGCAAAATGGTCAAATCCTCAACGATGAAACCTTGCCCATTTTAGCCAAAATGACTATTGCTCAGGCGCAAGCTGGTGCCGACATCATAGGTCCATCAGACATGATGGATGGCCGCGTTGGCTACTTGCGCAAGGCTTTAGATGCCGACGGATTTACCGATGTGTCTATTATGTCTTATACCGCCAAATACGCAAGTGCATTTTACGGGCCTTTTCGCGATGCGCTCAATTCAGCACCTAAGTTAGGCGACAAAAAGACCTATCAAATGGACCCAGCCAACAAACGAGAGGCCTTGCTAGAGGCACAACTCGATTTTGAAGAAGGCGCCGACATGCTCATGGTCAAGCCAGCGCTTTGTTATCTAGATGTCATTGCGCTGCTCAAAGAAAATTTCCCGCTACCCATTACTGCCTACAACGTCAGTGGCGAATGCGCCATGGTTTACGCCGCCGCTCAAAAGGGTTGGCTAGACTACGAACGTGCCGTTGGCGAAATGCTGCTCAGTATGCGCAGGGCAGGTGCCGACGGAATCCTGACTTATTTTGCCAAAGATTTTGCACAGTTTGTGCGTTCATAATTGTTTCCGCTATGCCAATAGAGCTTACTTCTCAGTATCTCAGTCTTGATGAATTTGAGATTTTACTAAACACCAAAGAAACCCTTGTTTTATCTCAAGAATTAAAGGAGCGCATTCAAACTTGTCGGGCTTACCTCGATCGCAAAATCGAAACGGCTGAACACCTCATTTACGGCGTCAACACGGGTTTTGGTTCTTTGTGCGACACCGCTATCAGCACTACCGACCTCGAAGCACTGCAGCGCAACCTTGTTTGTTCGCATGCCTGCGGAATCGGCGAGGAAGTACCACAAGAAATTGTGCGCCGCATGTTACTACTCAAAGTTTTGGGGCTTTCAAAAGGCGCTTCAGGAGTGCAACTCACCACCATCGAACGCTTGTTGTTTTTCTTCAATGAACGCATCTATCCTGTGGTGTATCAGCAAGGGAGTTTAGGTGCCTCTGGCGACCTCGCGCCGCTCGCGCATCTTTCCCTTCCTTTAATTGGAGAAGGGGAGGTTTATTATGAAAATCAGAAGATTAGTACAACTGACTTAAATAAAAAGTTAAATTTAAATCCATTGGTCTTACAGTCCAAAGAAGGACTAGCGCTACTCAATGGAACGCAATTTATGTCGGCCTACGCCTCTTATGCAGTGGATAAATCATATCGCTTATTCGAGGGCTTTAATCAGGTGGCAGCTTTGTCTATCGAAGCCTATGATGCCCGCAAAGAACCTTTTGCTGCCAATGTCAATGAAATTCGCAATCAGGTGGGGCAAATTCGCGTGGCCACTTGGTTTAGGGCTCAGTTCGAAGGCAGTCAGATCATGGAACAAGCCAAAGCGCATGTTCAAGACCCGTATTCGTTTCGCTGCATTCCGCAAGTGCACGGTGCAACCCTAGACACCCTAGACCACGCTGCACAAATTGTGACCAGAGAAATCAATGCCGTTACCGATAACCCAACGGTTTTTCCGGACGACGACCAAGTAGTTTCTGCAGGTAATTTCCACGGCCAGCCCCTTGCCCTTATTTTAGATTTCCTCGCCATCGCCATGGCCGAAATGGGTAGTATATCTGAACGCCGCACTTACAAACTGATTTCAGGAACCAGAGGCTTGCCGGCCTTTTTGGTACAAAACCCTGGGCTCAATTCGGGTCTTATGATCACGCAGTATACAAGTGCGTCAATTGTGAGCCAGAACAAACAATTGTGCACGCCAGCTTCTGTGGATACCATTGACAGTAGTAATGGACAAGAAGACCACGTCAGTATGGGCGCCAATGCAGCCACCAAATTGTATCGCGTGCTAGACAACTGTCAGAAGGTCTTGGCTATTGAACTCATCCATGCTGCCCAAGGTCTTGAATTCAGAAGACCCTTACAAGCGGCCGTCTGGACCGAAGCACTCCATGCGCAATTTAGAGCAGTCGTTCCTGCGTTAGACACCGATCGCATTTTGGCCGCCGATATGGCTAAAAGTGTTGCGTTTATCCAACAATACATTCAACATGATTGATAGAAAATTTTCTGAAGAAGAAGGCCACTTTTTGAACGAAGAGCAAGACGTAAACACCATTTCAAAAAGACCTGTTTTTCTGCTGGTTTTGGTGATTTTATCAAGTATCAACATCGGGATCAGTAGCATCGGCGCTTTGAGTGGCATGCTTGGTGCTAAACCCGACAAAGCCATGATCAAAAGTGCTAAACTCGATTTTGCCAATATGCGCGAGCAACTCGACAAAGCAAACGCAGCAGATTTCATCTACATCATTGACCAGATGGAAGGCGTAACTGACAACATGTTCAAGCATTTTCAGCAGTACAATAGCTTTCAGTTCCTGATTTTAGTGCTAGGCCTAACAGGAGTTATTTTGATGTACAGAGGCAAGAAATTGGGCTTCCATTTTTACATCCTTTATTCGCTCGGCTTGGTTGTATTGCCGTATTTTTTCAATCCGATTACGGGTATTCCTACAATTTTGACTATTGTTGGAATCATTTACGGAGGTGTTTGGGTGTGGTTGTATAGCCGTAACCTGAACTGGTTAAAAGATTAAAAGATTTTACCAGGGTTCAGAATCCCATTCGGATCAAAAACTTTTTTAATCCCGCGCATGAGTTCTAGGCCAGTTTGGCTAAATGCGAGGTCCATATAAGGTTTTTGCACGAGGCCAATGCCATGCTCGCCAGAAATGGTGCCGCCCATTTTGATCACCTCTGTGAAAAGTTCGCGTACAGCAAGAGTGAGTTCTTCGTTCCAAAAGGCGTCGCTGAGGTTCCCTTTGATGATATTCACGTGTAAATTTCCATCGCCGGCATGGCCGTAGCACACCGATTCAAAGCCGTATTTGTTGCCAATAGCCTTCACGGTTGCTAGTAACTGCGGTAACTGATACCTCGGCACCACGGTGTCTTCTTCTTTGTAAACCGATTGTACTTTAACGGCTTCGCCTACTTTTCTACGCAAGCTCCAAAGCGTATTTTTTTGAGCTTCTGACTCCGCAAACAAGATTTCGTCGGTTTGGTATTGTTCCAAAACCGCTAAAATGCCTTCGCATTCTTTCATGAGTTGCTCGGGGTCAAAGCCATCTACCTCGATAAGTAAATGTGCGGCGTGGGTGTCCTTGACCTCAATGCTGTAGTCTTCAGAAAAAGCTTGCGACCATTTGAGGGCGTTGTGTTCCATGAATTCCAGCCCACTCGGTGTTATGCCCGCATTAAAAATGGCGGCCACCGCCTCGCATGCTTGCTGCGCATCATAGAAGGGCACAAGCATCAAAAGGGTGTGGGTCGGGTGAGGAATGAGTTTGAGGACAATTTTGGTGACAAAAGCAAGGGTGCCTTCGGAACCCACTACCAATTGGGTCAGGTTGTAGCCAGTGGCGTTTTTGAGGACGTTGGCGCCGGTCCACATGATAGTGCCGTCGGGCAAAACAACTTCTAAATTGAGCACGTAATCTTTGGTGACCCCATATTTGACTGCTTTTGGCCCACCGGAATTTTCAGCAATGTTGCCACCAATAAAACAAGAGCCTTTGCTCGCGGGGTCGGGCGGGTAAAACAAGCCTTTTTCTTTTACGGCGTTTTGCAAGGCTTCCGTTATGACTGCAGGTTCTGTAATGACCTGCGCATTTTTTTCATCAATTTCGATGATGCGGTTGAGTTTTTCGCAGCTCAGCAAAACACCGCCGTGAATGGGCAAGCAGCCTCCACTTAGGCCAGTTCTTGCGCCTGCAGGCGTCACAGGGATATTGTTTGAATTACAATAAGCCAGAATTGCTGAAACTTCTTGGGTGTTTTGCGGAAGTAAAACAACACTAGGCGTAAAGTGTAAGTCTTCGGTGTGGTCGTGGTTATAGGCCTCGCGGGTGTCGATGTCCGACTTACAGCGGTCTTGGAGCAGGGCTGTAAAGAAATCGAGGTCGTGTTGGTTAATGGTATGGTACATTAGGCTGAGATTTTTTTGGCGCCAACAAAGAAAATATCAAATGTATTGAAAGGTATCGCTGCTGCTCTAGGGATGCGGCGATAGATCCATTGATGGAAACGCGAAGGTTTTTTATTGAGGATAAACAAAGCGAAATAGATGAGCCCCAAGGAGCGATATACTGGTGGATACTTTATAAAAACGGTTTCAAATCCGTTGTCCAAAAGTAATTTTTTGATACTCTTTTTGGTGAAATAATGCAAATGCGTAGGAGGGTGGATCATGCGCCACTTTTTGCCTTGTAAGCGGGGTAAGAGCGCACCGAAGTCTCCGGTGGTGAGGTAGAGCATGGCGCCCGGTTTGCATTCTTTGTGGGCCTTTGCTAAAAATGCGCTGGGATCGGACAAATGTTCGATGACATCCCACATAAAAACGGCATCGTAGGTTTTGGAGTTGCTGACCTCTAGATAGTTTTCAGCTGAAAAATGCGGGCCAAAATGTTGATTTGCGTATTGTATGGCGTCTTGAGAAATATCGTATCCTTGGTAATGAATTCCTTTAAATGTTTGTTGGATGGTTTCGTAAAAAAAACCGTAGGCACAACCAATTTCAAGTACCTCCTTTGGTTCGCTGGCCATTTGAGCAATTTGTTTGGCGCGCTTGCCAAAATTCATTTGAAGGATTTCTTTGTCCGCTAAGTAATCGGCGTATTCCTCGCCTTTGAAATAATTTTCGGCGTAAAGTTGTTGTAAATAGGCGTGGTCTAGTTGGAGATTGGCCCAGCCGTGGCCGCAGTTTTGACACTTTAAAAGCGTGTTGTCAAAAATGGGTTTGGTGTCCGAAAAATGACAGATAGGACATTGCGTATTTTCCATGAATGCGAACATAACTAAAATTGGCGAATTCTTGCCGACGGCACATTTTATTTTATCTTTGAATAGCAAAATGAAAACAATGTCTCAAGAAGTATATTTAATTGACGGAATCCGCAGTGCTATTGGCAATTTCGGCGGAAGCTTAGCAACCCTTCGTGCCGATGATCTGGCCGCAAAAGTTTTGGCAGGTTTGCTCGAACGCCATCCGAATCTCGATCCAAAAAGCATTGAAGACGTACTACTTGGCTGTGCCAATCAGGCCGGTGAAGACAACCGCAATGTAGCCCGAATGGCTTCGCTCTTGGCAGGCTACCCAATAGAAGTACCAGGTGAAACCGTCAACCGCCTTTGTGCTTCTGGTTTGGCAGCTGCCATCAACGCCACCCGCGCACTGCGCTCTGGCGATGGCAATTTATATGTAGCCGGCGGCGTCGAGCACATGACGCGCGGCCCTTGGGTCATTTCAAAAACCTCAGCTGCATTTGGCCGCGATGCTCAAATGTTCGACTCCAGCTTTGGTTGGCGCTTTATCAATCCACAAATGGAAGCGCTGTACGGCGTAGACAGCATGGGCATGACCGCCGAAAATTTAGCTGCACACTACAACATCTCTCGTGCAGATCAAGACGCTTTTGCTTGTTGGAGCCAGGAAAAAACTGCTGCTGCACAGGCTGCAGGCTTTTATACCGAAGAAATTCTACCTATTTCCATTCCTCAGAAAAGAGGGGAGGCCTTGGTGTTCGATAAAGATGAGTTTGCTCGGGCCAACACCACTTTAGAAACGCTTTCCAATTTGCGTCCAGCCTTCAAAAAAGACGGTAGCGTCACGGCTGGCAATGCCTCTGGGCTCAACGATGGCGCTGCTGCGTTGTTGTTGGCCAACGAAGAAGGTGTACGCGCGCACAAGCTCCAACCAATGGCTAAAATCATTTCAGCAGCAGTCGCTGGCGTGGAGCCCCGCATCATGGGCATTGGCCCGGTACCGGCAAGCCAAAAAGCATTGGAACGCGCAGGTCTTACTTTGGATCAGATGGACCTCATCGAGATCAACGAAGCGTTTGCGGCGCAAGTTTTGGCTTGTACGCGCGCCTTAGGTCTGCAAGACCGCGATGCGCGCATCAATCCGAACGGCGGTGCCATTTCCCTTGGGCATCCGCTCGGCATGTCAGGCGCACGCTTGCTTTTGACTGCTGCAAGACAACTCAAACGCAGCAATAAACGTTACGCACTCGTCACCATGTGTATTGGTGTTGGGCAAGGGTACGCCGCCATTATCGAAAATGTTTAAAATGCGTTTGCTCCTATTTCTTGCTTCAATGGCGATACTTTTTTCTTCCTGTAAGAAAGAAGCCACGCGTTGGCACTCAGATTGGGTAGTACCCGTCCTGACCGACACCCTTTCTTTGTCCAATTTATACAACGACTCTACGCTTAGTGTCAGCGGTTCTCAAATCAATATCGACCTTAGTCGCACTTTGCTCGATCTCGGGTTATCAGATCTCGTCAAAATTCCAGACACCACTATTTCACAGCAATACCAAGCTAACTTTACGGTGAGCAACGTGTCGCCTGGTTTTACTTTTGTGAACAGCGTCAAAACCCATGCACTCGACCTCGGCGACATCCAACTCAAAAAGGTACGCGTGCAAAGTGGTCAAATTGAACTCAAGGTCTACAACCCACTCAATACGGCTGTTCTTTATCAAATTGAACTACCTGGTGTTTCACAAAATGGCCAAGTCTTTGTTCAGAACTATACGGTTGCGGCCGGAACAGTCCAAAATCCGACAATTGCTACAGAATCCATTAACTTAAGCGGCTACGAAATAGACCTCGGCGGACAACAAGGCTTGGAATTCAATAAAATACAATCCAAACTCACCCTGAAAACCGATCCGAATGGCCAGACGGTTTCCATTTACAATAATCAAGTTTTTAAGTACGAAGCTTCCTTCAAAAACTTGCGCTTCGACTACGCTAAAGGTTACTTTGGTTCTACGCTCCTTGCCGACCAACAACAATTCACCCTTCCTTACCTCGACAAAATCACGAACGGATCGCTTTCTTTGCCAGATCTGAGCCTTGATCTACAAGTTGAAAATGGTTTTAAAATGGCTGTGCGCGCTCAAATCGAGCAAATGAACGCCACTAACACCCAAGGGCAATCTGTTTCTTTGAATGCACCGAGTATTGGCCCGAGCATGTTTTTAGCGCCCGCCGTTGGCTCCTGGAACACCCTACAGCCAAGTTCACTCGTCCTTCATTTTGACGCCAACAATAGCAATATCAAAAATTACATCGAAAACCTCGGTGCTTATCAAAATATTGCTTACCAATTGCAACCCAATCCTTGGGGCAACACCTCTGCTGGGCACGACGAAGCATTTGCAAATAGCCGTCTGCGTCTGAAAGTAAGCGCACAAATGCCAATGGCGCTCAATGCCGATGCCCTCACGCTTCAAGACACCTTTGCGCTCGATCTTGCGCAAGACCTCAACAAAACGCACGTTACCGCCGCAACGCTTCTGCTCGACGCTACCAATGCTTTTCCAGTAGCTTGCGATATCGTTTTGTATTTTATGAAAGATGGCCAAATTATGCATACGGTTGTTGCCGATGCGCAATTGGCTTCAGCAACTTTAGGGCAAATTGATCCACAAGACGGCTTGCTCAAAAAGAAAAGCAAAATTAAAATTGTGTTGCCACCTGCTTTGGTGGCCGACCTCCAAGACCTCAATCAAGTGGCCGTTAGTGCAGCTTTTGCTACCACAGATCCAACTACAGGCTTGGCGGTCCAGCAGTCGATTCAAGCGAATGCCTTTTTGGCTTTGCAAGTTCAATTGCAATTGCAAACTCAACTCAGACCCTAATGCGCTATTTGTTCATCCTCTTTTTGGCAGTAACTCAATTTGCACAGGCCCAGCAAACCATTCTACTCGACACTTATGGTCATTACAACAGCACGGGCGTGCGCAGGCAAATTCCCGATGCTTTTTTTTATGGAGGCCTCATAGACTCTAGTCAAATCAGTCAATCGCTCACCAAACTCAGTGCCCGCAACGCCTTCGGACTTCAAATGGGTTTCAATGCCCAATGGCAAACGCCATGGGTAGTTTCTAAAGATTCAAAGAAATGGGGCTCTGGCTACCGTTGGGTGCTGGGAGCAGGCATTCAACAATACGGTGGCATTCAATTTTCCAAAGATCTTTTTGGTTTGGTTTTTCAGGGTGGCTTACCTTACATGGGCGATACCCTCGATATGAGCAACCTCAGGGTAGAGGCCACTACGTTTGCTAAGATAGGAATGGGCTTGGTGAACACCACTACGCAATCTTCGTTCCTTGTTCATTTTGTGGCCGTTCAAAATCATATCGCAGCCGCACTCCAGAAAGGTACATGGTTGCAATACCCTTCAAGTGCCCAAATAGACCTCGCGCTTCAAGGCCAAGCCCAATTTAGTGGGTCTTCCCCCGCTGCCTATGGTGTGGCTTTTGACCTCGACTACCGATTTGGTTCGGCAGAAAACGAAGAAACCGAACAACAATTTCAATTCCTTGTCCAAAACTTTGGTGTAGCACGCAGTACACAAACTACACAATATAACCTTTCTGGTAGCTTTCAATATGCCGGTTTTTCTTTTGCGCAATGGCAGCAAGCCAGCGTAAATTCACTTACTAACGGTTTTCTAGATTCTTTAGGTTACCAAAAAAGCACCGTAAGCAGTTGGATTTTACTACCCGCACAGTTTCAATTGGCGAAGGTCATCAACTGGGATAGCCCTCAGCGTTTAGATGCTTACTACGGCGCTCAGTTTATGCTCCGACAAACCTACACACCACTTATTTACGCAGGCGCACACTACAAGGTTAAAAAAGCTTGGCAAACGGGTCTTGGTATGGCTTACGGCGGCTTTGGTGGTTTGCGTGTGCAGGCTTATTCCGCTTTTCATTTCAAGCGTTCACAGCTTTTGTTGCGCTCAGATAACATTGCGCTTCAAAATGGAGCATCACTTTATCTTCAGTTCCGATGCGATTTTTAAGTATCCTCAGCTTTTTGTTAGTTGTACAAATAGTCAGCGCGCAGTCGCGGTTTTACAAACTCTATTCAGGCAGCGGTTTTGACAAAGGCGAAGATGTACTAGCTCTGCCAGATTCAACCTTTCTAGTTGCTGGAAGCAGCGGTAGTTGGGAAGCAAACGCCCAAGGCTTTCTGATGAAAATCGATTCAGTTGGTGCTTACGTTTGGAGTCAGGCCTATGGCGCCCAAGAAACCGAAGAAATCAAACGCGTTTTTCATCGGCCAGGAATGGGTTACTACCTAGCCGGCATGTCTAATTCTTGGAGCAATGGCAACTACGACCCCATGCTCATCTTCACCGATCTTGCAGGCAACCAACAATGGATTAAAACCTATCAAAACCCAGCTTGGGAGCGAATCCACGATGGCGTCCAGACCAAAGACACCGGTTTTGTGCTCGTTGGTGAAAGGCAAGCTACTTTAGGTGCCGAGGCCGACGTCTTTCTCATGCGACTGGATAAAAACGGCGACACACTCTGGACAAAAACCCTCGGAACAGCTGGCGCCGACCGCGCCAATAGCGTCATTCGTGTTTCGGATAGTTTATATGTAGTAGGTGGTGAGTGGTATGTTGCAGATTCCAGTGCCACAAAAGGATTTGTCATGAAAATCAATGATCAGGGTGTGGTGCAATGGTTCGATACTTTGGGGCATCTGAGTGGCGATTTTGCTGTGTTAGACCTCACTCAAACGCCATTTGGAGTTCAATTTGCGGGTTATCATACCGTTACGAGTACCAACCATGATAAATTTTCGGGAATGCTTGGTCTCGATGGACAAATTATCGCACAAACGGCGCCCATTGATGGTCCTATGGCTTCCGATGACCGCACCCAGCAAATAGCATATCTTTCAATTCAAGATGTCTGCGTATTTGGAATTCAAACTCAAAACGAAGGCACATACCCAGACCCCTACGATCTCAATATCGGTTATTCAGATGCACTTTTCGGCTATTGGTTGGGTTGGCCCTCTACCATGATTTTAAACCAGAGCTACGATCATTTAGGTAACATCCGCCCAACTTTAGACGGTGGCTTTATTGCGACAGGCTATAATTCCGTCATCGTTGATGGGCAAAATCAGCTCAACGGTGGCAGCAACGTATTTGTTTTGAAAGTGAATGGCAATGGTTCGGCCTATGTGCAGACCGACACCGTTTTTACCACCCAACAGCTGGTGGGTTTGAGTCCGATATTTGAAGGCAGTGAGGTACTGATGTTTCCGAATCCAGTTGAAGCTGTGTTGCATTTTGGTTGGTCGGGATCAATGCCTAAATTGATTGAAATTCAAGATGCGATGGGTAATTTACTGCAGCGAGAAACCATGACGCCATCCCAAACTATTGATTTAGGTCATTGGCCTCAGGGCGTTTATTTCGTTCGAATAGATGGTAAAACTTACCCAGTAGTCAAAAACTAAGCTTTTCTTCTGGCTTTTTCTTTGATGATGAGCCCGAGCTCACGGCTGGTTTGGCCAGCCACAGATGTGTTTTCGTCGGCGCGTCTGAGTAAATAAGGCAATACTTCGTTGACTGGGCCAAAAGGTACGTATTTAGCCACTTGATAGCCCGCATCAGACAAATTGTAGGAAATATGGTCAGACATCCCTAAAAGCTGCGCAAAATAAAACTTTGGGTCTTTAGGATCCACTTGTTCTTGATGCAGCAGTGTAGCGAGATACATCGAGCTGTTTTCATTGTGCGTGCCCGCGCAAATCGAGAAAATATTTTTGTTCGCCACTAAGAAGTCAAGCGCTGCATCGTAATCTTTGTCTGTACTTGCTTTGTCGGGCTGAATAGGCGAGGGGTAGCCCATAGAAAGCGCTCTTGCACGTTCTTTTTCCATGTAGGCACCGCGCACTAACTTTACACCGTATTGAATTCCTGCTTCTTTGGCGCGTTCCAATTCGCTCTTTAAATAAGCCAAGCGATCGTGGCGGTACATCTGAATGGTGTTGTACACAATACAAGCATCTTTGTTGTACTTGCACATCATGTCGAAGGTCCATTGGTCAATGGCTGTTTGGATCCAGGTTTCTTCGGCGTCGATAAACAAGCGCGTTTGGTGTTTGGCCGCTGCAGCACAAATGCGGTCAATGCGGTCAATAATGGCTTGTATTTGTTCGTTTTCTTGGTTGGTCAATGGCCTGAATACAACTTCTTTACGGGCAGCCCTAATTTGTTCAGAAACCAATTCTAGCAGGTGGTGTTGTCCGATGCCGGTGACTTTAAATACAGCAAACGGAATGCGTTTATCGGTGGCTGATTTTTCTATTGTTTGAATGATGATTTGGGTCGTTTGTTCGAAGTCTTCTTCTTTGGTTTTGCCTTCCACAGAATAATCGAGGATGGTGCCAATACCAAAAGCATGTAAACTACTAATGGCGGGGTCGCACTCATTGATGGTTTCGCCGCCACAAAATTGCTTGAAAATAGTGCTTTTGATAAGGCCTTTGATTGGCAAGCGCATTTGAAGCGCGAGCGGAGTAAGGACCTTGCCTATTTTAACGATGCTTGGCGCACCAATGATCTTGAATAACAAATAAGCGCGTTGGAGGTCTTGCTTGTTTTTGGAGCGAAAGGCAATTTCGGTGTTGTCGAAAGAAATCATGCACCAAAATTAAGCTCTTTTCGTAAATTTGAACCATGCAAACGGCTTCTTTTTCAGAACAGCTGAGTCCAATTGAATGGGGCCCACTTCTTAACTCTAGTTTTTCTTCAGATCTGGCACCGTTTGCGTCTAGAAAAATTGCTATTCTCGTCGATGAAAACACCCACGACCACTGTCTGGAGTTTTTAATTACGGGCTTTGAAGCTTTAGCTGAAGCTGAGGTCATTATGCTACCTGCAGGCGAAGAAAATAAAGTGCTCGAAGTTTGTTTTCAGGTCTGGGAAACCCTCACAGAAGCAGGTTTTGGTCGCCACGACCTCCTGATCAATTTAGGAGGCGGTATGGTCACAGACCTCGGTGGCTTTGTGGCATCGGTTTACAAACGCGGCTTGGCCTTCATTAATGTGCCGACAAGTCTGCTTGCTATGGTCGATGCAGCGGTTGGTGGCAAAACAGGCATCGATTTTGCCGGCTATAAAAATCAAATAGGCACCTTTACAGCAGCGCAGGCTACTTACATCGACACCGGTTTCTTGCACACCTTACCAAGCCAAGAATGGACCAACGGTTTTGCCGAGTTACTCAAGCACGCCCTCATTTCTGACGGTCAGTTATGGCAAGATCTTTCTAAAATTCAAGATATTCAAAATGAACTCCGCTCTGAAACCATTCAACAAGGCGTTCAAATCAAAGTTGACATCGTTGCGCAAGACCCAACTGAAACAGGTGTGCGCAAAATCCTGAATTTTGGACACACTATTGGCCATGCGCTCGAGTCCTATTACCTGAACACCGAAACTCCGCTCTCACACGGACACGCCGTCGCAATTGGTCTCTTGTTGGAAAGCCATCTTTCAGTCGAGCTATCTACCTTGACTAAAGAAGAATTTCTATCCATTGAAACCCGGATCAAAAGTAGCTATGCGCTTCAAATCCCCAATGATGCAGAAGGGCTTTGGGCACTCATGCAGCAAGACAAAAAGAACGATAATGGTGAGGTCCGCATGTGTATGCTGTCTCAAATAGGTGCTTGTGTTTTTGACCAGAAGTTAGCTTTAGAAGATTTCGAAAAAGTGCTTTTTGGCTACAGTTCTTAAAGACCTTTACGCATAAAAAAAGGCCCCCGAAGAGGCCTTTTCCTTACAAGCTAGTTGGAAGCACCAACTTGCAATGCTTTATTCAACGATGGTCATTTCGTCTACGATGTGTTTAGCACCGGCATATTTGTCGATGATGAACAGGACGTAACGGATATCTACGTTGATGGTTTTTTGCAATTTGTTGTCGAAGATGACGTCGCCGGCCATGGCTTCGATGTTGCCGTCAAATGCCAAGCCAATGAGTTCTCCTTTGCCATTCAATACTGGTGAACCTGAGTTACCACCGGTAATGTCGTTGTTGGTAAGGAAGTTGACTGGCATGTAGCCCGCTTTATCTGCGTAACGACCGAAGTCTTTCTTCTCGTTGAGTTCGATCAAGCGCTTAGGTAAGTCGAATTCTTCGTCGTTTGGCTTGTATTTGTTGATAGTGCCTTGGAGCGTAGTGTAGTTGTTGATTTTGGCGTCGTTGCGTTTGTCGGCAGGAAGCGCGCTTACTTTTCCGTAAGTTAAACGCAAAGTGCTGTTTGCATCTGGGTACAAAATTGTACTCATGCCAGACTCTCTTAGACCCGCAACAAGTAGGCGGTAAGCACGGTTGTAGTCGTCGGTAAGTTTGGTGAGTTCGTCTGAGCGCTTCATGAGTTGTGCTAGGATATCGCTAGACAACTTGTAAAGTGGGTCGTTGGTGAGTTGTCCTTCGCTTGGCGCTTCTAAGAAAGCCAACATGCCGTTTTTAGAAACGAGGATAGACATAGCGCACATAGCGCGTACTTCGTTGGCCGTAGAGCCATCTGCGTACATGGCAGCAACGCCATTTGCAAGTTCGTAATTAGCTTTTGCAGCGTAAAGGTTGAGCCCGTTGATGAGGATGTCCATTTCAGCTGGCCCGTAGGTAGTTTCGAAAAACTCATTGATCGCTGCAATAAGGTCTGCTTTCAGGGCAGCTCTTTTGCTTGCGTCAGCTTTGGCGTAGGCCATGAGTTGGGCACCCATGCCACGAGAAATGGCTGCATATTCGGAGTTTCTGAAGAGGATGGACAAATAATTGTCGTGACGTGATTTGTCGTTGGTAGCGCTGTAAAAATTATTAAGCGTCGTTACCACTGATCCATATTTAGCTTTGTTTTCAGGTTTGTTGGCCCAGGCGTCGAATTTGGCTTCGTTTTTAGCTTTTGCAGCGGCAGTTTGAAATTTGGTCAAGGCGTCGATCATGCCTTGGCGGTTTTTCCAGTAGTTGGCGGTGCGGGCATATTTAGAAGCGTAGTTCAAACGAACGTTGTCGTCTTTATCCATATACATTTTCATGGCATCCATGGCGGTTTTGGAGGCTTCAACCCAAGCAGGGTAGGCGTATTTCACGTTTTGATCGATACCACCTGCTGGCAACCAGCGGTTGGTGCGGCCTGGGTAACCCATGATCATGGCGAAGTCGCCTTCTTTGACGCCATTTAAGTTAATTGGCAAGTGGTGTTTTGGATGTAAAGGAACGTTGGTGGTGCTGAAATCGGCTGGGTTGCCGTTGGCGTCAGCGTAAACGCGGAACATACTGAAGTCACCGGTGTGGCGTGGCCATTCCCAGTTGTCGGTGTCGCCACCGAATTTGCCAATGCTGTTTGGCGGTGTACCAACCAAACGAACATCTTTAAAATCTTGGTAAACGAAGAAGTAGAATTCGTTTCCTTGAAAGAACGAACGCACAGAAACAACATATTTGCCGCCTTCGCTGTTTTCTTTTTCGATGAGTGCGATTTCATCTTTGATGATTTTGTCGCGCTCGGCTTCGGTCATGTTGTCAGAGACTTTAGACATGATGCGTTTGGTGCAGTCGTCCATGCGCACAAAGAAGCGTACATACAAAGATTTTGGCTTGAGCTCTTGGCTGCGGTCTGCGGCCCAAAAACCGTTGGTAAGGTAATCGTGCTCAGGGGTAGAGAGTTCGGCAATTGCGTCGTAGCCACAGTGGTGGTTGGTCAAAAGCAAACCGTCTTTTGAGATGAGCTCTGCCGTACAGCCGCCGTTGAATTGAACAACTGCATCTTTCAAAGAAGAGTTATTGATACTGTAAATTTCTTCGGCTGTGAGCTGAAGACCCATTTTTTGCATGTCGCGGTGGTTCAGGCGATCGATAAACATCAAAAACCACATGCCTTCATCGGCACGGACAAAAATCCCTACAAATAAGAAGAGGGCAAGTGTAATACGTTTGAATTGTTTCATGATTTGAATATTGGTTGGCGAAGATACAATGAATGCCATCAATTTGCAACGTTAATTCGTGCTACTTCGCAGAGAGTAGCTTTTTTTTCATGCGGCTCAGGCTTTCTGGTAAGATACCGAGGTAAGATGCGATTTGATGTTGGGCTACAATTTGCTCAATTCCGGGATGGCGTTGCAGTAATTCTTGATAGCGTTCTTCCGCATGCGCAGAAACAGTCATGAGGAAGCGTTTTTGCAAGACCGCCAAAGTACGTTGGGCCATGATCCTAAACAAACGCTCTAAGGCGGGAATTTGCTCAAAAAGATATTCGAGGTCCTCTTTGGCAATTTCTAAAATGTAACTCTCTTCTAAAGCCTGCACATTGAGCGTGGCGGCGTCGTCAAAATGAAAGGCTGATAAATCGCCGACCCACCAGTCGGCAAACGCAAAGTAAAGTACGTGTTCATTTCCTTTGGTGTCCGAATAGTACACGCGCAAAGTGCCGTCTACTACAAAGCCTTGTAGGAAATTCCTCGTACCTTCTTTGAGAAAGAAATCCTTTTTGGCGACCTTTCTGAGGTGGTAATATTGCTTCATGAGCTCGAAGTCTGCAGCTGAAAGCGGCACACGCTGACTCGTGTAGGCATATAGTTTTTGATAAGCTGCTTGCGCGTCCATTGATTTTATTTAGGAAGGTGTCTGATGCGCCATTCGGTGGGGTGCATATTGTTGAACCGTTGGCCAATTTGCTTGACCATCGCAATGGCTTGATCTTGGTATTCAATCAGGTAAAAACCTGCTGGGGCTACCCATTGATGGCTTTCGCCGTGCAGAATTTGCAGGGCTTCTGTCAATTCTACCTTTTTGACCGAGAGTTTCCACTTTACATACAAGCTGTAAACGATGTCATAGCCAGGTGTCCAGTTTTTTTTGTTGGCTGTAGCAACGTGCGTTCCCGTTTTGAGAAACTTTAAATTTTTGATCTGAGGATAAAAGTCGAGCGCAAAAGTTGTTGTTGCAAAAACTTTGTCTTCTTCTTGCCAAAATTGCAGCTCAGTAGGAAAGGTGAGGTGCTGCGCTAAATCAGTAGGCAGTCCGGTCTGAAGCTGAGCCTTAGTTGGTTTTGATTTGCGTGCGTTGGGTTCAGTTTTTTGCAGGGCAGCAATGTAAAATCCTTCGCTTTTGATTTGATTCGGAAAAAAGTAGTAGCCGCTGTCGTTTCGGTCTGGTTTCATGCCCTCAAAAGCAGGTAGGTTAACCCTAGAGGCGACGCCATCTTCTAAAAATGAAAGAAGTTGTTGCTCATTTTCTTCGGGATTGAAAGTACAAGTCGAGTAAATCAGGTAGCCGCCTTCTTTGAGCAGCGGCCAAACCTCTTCTAGTATATCTGTTTGCCGTTCAGCGCAGGTATTGGCATTGGCAAGGTTCCATTCGGTTCTGGCCTGATGGTCTTTGCGAAACATACCTTCACCGGAACACGGTGCGTCAATCACTAAGACATCGAGCTGGCCCGATAAAGCACTGAGTTCTGAAGGCTTGTGATTGCATACAAAAACGTTGGAATAACCCCATTTGCTGAGGTTTTCACTGAGGATATACGCTCTAGATCGATTGATTTCATTGGCGATCAGTACGCCACGGTGCTGCAGAAAACCTGCAATGAGTGTGCTTTTTCCGCCGGGTGCAGCGCTGAGGTCAAGTATGACAGGGTGTTCAGGTAAATCTAGTGTTTGTAGTACTTGTTCCAAATACATCGAGCCGGCTTCTTGCGGATAGTAGGCACCCGCATGAAACAACGGATCATAGGTAAATGATGGACGCTCGGGAAGGTAATAGCCATAGGTATTCCAAGGAACGGGCGTGGTATTTTCAAAAAAAGACTTTCGCTGCGGATGAAGACGAACAGAGGTTGGTGCGCTTTGGTTCAGGGATTCAAGCAGTTGCTCCGGTACAAAAGGATCTTGTTGGATGCGATCTACAAATTCTTTTGGTAAATCAGTCATTTTCAAAGGTAAGAATTTTTGAAAAGCAAAGCGTGGCAAATTGGGTGGTGTTTGCGTGGGCTTTAATTTGTGCATTGATTTGTAGCGTTGGAACGGCCAGTACTTTTTGGTCGTCACAAAGAATAATTTGTTGTTTTCTTAACGGTGCAGGCACCCCAGCTTCTTTTAATATTTGCAAGACTTTTTTGGAGCCTTTCATGCCTGAAATACTTATTGAATCGCCCATTTGAACAGCTCTGAAATAAGGTTGCCCTTTGATCAGATCCATGTCTACAAGCTGCTGTTGTTGTTCTAGACCTTCTTTTTCTAAAACAGGATGTAATGAATAGTGCCAAACAAAGGGTTCCTTTGAATACAATTGAATTTGTTGCTGATGCTTGATAAAGTAGTAGGATTTCTGATCTTTTCCATTTTTCCAGCTGATGTATTTCCCGTTTTCAGCTTGAAAAAGCTCGCTGATTCTTCTGATGACATGTGTGGGCACACCTGAATTTTTAAAAAGCTCAATAAATTGATAAGCAGATATTTGAGATAATTCAACTAAACTAATACTTTGGTTGAGGTTGAAGTTTCGAATGGCTTGTTTTAATGGTGCTTCTTGACCTTCAATTTCACGGGTAAATACCTTTTGGATCAGCGCAATTTCGTGATTCAACCCAGGGGATTTTGTGTTCAAGTAAGGCAAGAATTCATGGCGCCAAAGGTTGCGGCGGTATTTGAGCGAGGCATTGCTGCTGTCTTCGCGCCAAGTCACCTTCATTTCTTTGGCGAGCGCTAAAACTTCAGAGCGCGTTAAGTGGAGCAGTGGCCTCAAGAGGTTTTCGCTTTGGCGCGCCATGCCTGCCAAGCCCTTTAAGCCCGCCCCTCGTGCCAATTGGAGCCAGAAAGTCTCGATCTGATCATCGGCCTGATGCGCCGTGCAAAGGAGGCTGTTAGGTGTTTGGGCTTGCACCTCCTTGAAAAACGCGTAACGGATGCGTCGGGCCTCGGCTTGGAGGTTCAATTTGTTATTGGCAAGTTGGTTTTTCAAGCCGACTTCATGCACTTCTAATTCGATATGGTGTTTTTGACAATAAGCCGTCACAAATACTTGGTCGGCGTCACTTTCCGTTCCCCTCAAGCCGTAATTGACGTGCAAAATTTTGATGGGTAGTTGGAGTTCGTGCAACAACGCACACAAAACCATGGAGTCTAGGCCGCCACTCACCGCCAATAAATAAGTTTCCGCTTGGTTTTGCTCAAAAAAATGAGTTAAATCGCTGCGTGTTTGTTGGAGTAGGGCTGAATTACCTGAGGCCATGGATCAGTTTTTCTGCCTTGAGCAAACATTCTTGGTATTCGTCTTCGGCATTGGCACCAATGGTAATGGCGCTGCCCACAGCACAAGATAAATACTGTGTTTTGCGGTTGTAGAGTAAACTACGGATCACCACATTGAAGTCAAAATCGCCGTTGGGCTCCATAAGGCCAATGCTGCCAGAATACAGTCCCCTTTTGAAATCTTCGTGCGCTTCGATGTGCTGCATGGCGGCAATTTTGGGTGCGCCGGTCATGCTACCCATTGGGAAGCAAGCCTTTAAAATATCGGTAAAGCCAACGGAGTTGTCTATTTGGCAACTGATTTTAGAAATCATTTGGTGTACGGTCTCGAAACTATAGATTTCGCAGAGTTCGTCCACCTTTACGCTGTCTTTGGCCGCAATTTGGGAAAGGTCGTTGCGCACTAAATCTACAATCATGATGTTTTCTGCGCGTTCTTTCGGATTGTTCTGCAGTGCTGTTGCTATTTGCTGGTCTTGTGCTTTGTCTTCTGACCTAGGTGCTGTTCCCTTGATGGGTTCTGAGCGCAAAAGAGGTCCTTTTTTTTGCATGAATCTTTCTGGGCTTGCGCAGAGCACCACATGGTCGTTGGTTTGAAGAAATGCCGCATGTGGGGCTTTGGTGAGTTCACTTAGGCGTCCAAACAGACCAACTGGGTTCGCTAATTCGTGATTTTCAATATGAAATTCTTGACAATAATTCACTTCGTAAATATCGCCTCTTTGCAGTGCATTTTTGAGTTTTTCAAACTGATCGACATATCTATTTTTTGTTGTTCTTGCCTGAAAATTAGCGCTAATTCTTGAATTTTTATCTTCAAATAAGTCGAGAAATTTCTGAGCTAAATCTTGATTTTCTTGCTGTGCAAGACCCCAAATCAAACTCGGCTTTTCTTTGAGCTGATACAAGCTTTCGGGTACCCAAAAATGCAGTGCGGGAAAGTTCAACTTTTCCGGATTTTCAGACGCTAAGGCTTCAAAAGAATTCTTTAAATCGTAGGAGAGGTAGCCAAAAATGTAATGGCCCTTGTGTGCGGCCATAAAATCTTGAACAAGCGTTTGGTCAAATTGGTGGTCTAGTTTGAGTTCAGCGGTCAGACCAACGCCCAGAACAGGGCCTAATTCATGGTGTTGCCAATAAAAACAAGTAGGTTCCATGTTTCAAATTTACAAACATCTGTAAGAATCATTCATCAAATCCAACCTTTTGGCGGTATTTGTTGTTATGAAGGTGTTACCTTTGCAGCGCGCCAACGTCTCAAAAGACTTATTCTCCTATGAAATCGATTTTTACTCTCCTTTTTATCAGCTTTTCCTTTCTGATTTTTGCCCAAACAAAAGCAACTGTAAGTGGCTACATCACTGACGCTCGAAGCGGCGAAGCACTTGGTACAGCTCGTATTTTTGTTCAAGAACTCAAGACCGGAACCGTTGTGAATAATTATGGTTTCTACAGTTTAACGCTGCCTATCGGAAACTACCAAATTGAATACCGCTGTGACGGTTTTGCTACAGTGCTCAAAACCATCGATTTAAAAAGCAATCAAACCATCAGTCTCGAGCTAGAAATGGCTGTGCAGGAAACCCAAGAGGTAAGAGTTACGGGTAAGCGTTCCGAGAACGTCACCTCTGCTAAATTAGGTCAAATGGAGCTCAAAATGGATCAGGTCAAAACCTTACCAGCTTTTATGGGCGAAGTAGACGTCGTAAAAACGTTGCAACTTTTGCCAGGTGTGTCGTCTGTTTCGGAAGGCGGCCAAGGTTTTTATGTGCGCGGTGGTGGCCCCGATCAAAATTTAGTGTTGCTCGACGAAGGCGTGGTTTACAACGCTGCTCATTTGTTTGGTTTCTTTTCGGTTTTCAATGCCGATGCCATCAATAGCGTCAACTTAATCAAAGGAGGCATGCCTGCCAACTACGGCGGTCGGCTTTCTTCTGTGTTAGAGGTCAACATGAACGAAGGCAACCTTAAAAAATTCAAAGTCAAAGGCGGAATCGGTGTCATTTCATCGCGACTTACTGTCGAAGGTCCGCTCAAAAAAGACCGCGGTTCTTTTGTGGTGTCTGCCCGCCGCACCTACATCGATATCCTCGCCAAGGCCGTTATTTCAGACACCTCTCCATTTGCCGGCTCAGGTTATTTCTTCTACGACCTCAATGCCAAACTCAACTACAAACTCACCGATAAAGACCGCATTTATTTGAGTGCTTATTACGGCAAGGATATCTTCTCTTTTAAAGACAACAACGGAGGTTTCAGAGTTGATATGCCTTGGGGCAATGGCATCGCTGCCTTGCGCTGGAACCATTTGTTCACAAGTAAGCTTTTCTTGAATACCACTCTTTCTTATTCTGACTACAACTTTGAATTTGCGTCCACCCAAGACGAATTTCGCGTGGCGCTCACTTCCGGTATCCGCGACTACACTGCCAAAGTAGATTTCTCGTATTTCCCTAACCCCAAACACCGCATCAAGTGGGGTGGGCTCTATACCTACCACGACTTCACGCCAACGAGTCTTTCTGCACAAAACGACACCATTGTTTTCAATACCGGATCTGCGCAGCATTTGTATTCTCACGAAACCGCACTTTACGCCCTCGACGAATTCGATCTCAACGACAAGCTACGCATCAATGCGGGTTTGCGCTACAGCACCTTTGCTCATGTCGGGCCCTTTGATCGCTACATCAAAGGCGATGGCATTTCCAAGCCCGATAGCATTGTATCTTATACCAGAAAAGACATCATTGCCTTTTACCAAGGTTTAGAACCGCGCTTCTCTTTCCGTTATTTATTGCCAGACAACAGCTCCATTAAAGCGGGCTACGCCTACAACTACCAATACGTTCACCTCGTTACTCTTAGCGCCGTTTCTTTGCCAACCGACATCTGGTTCCCGACCACCGACCAAGCAAAGCCAGAGCGCGGTTTTCAAACCTCCATTGGTTACTTCCGCAACTTTGACAAAGACCGCTACGAAGCTTCTGTTGAAGTCTATTACAAAGGCATGAAAAACCTCATTGAATTCAAAGAAGGTGCCTTGCCAGGCGACAACGTCAATGACAACACGGACAACCTTTTGGTTTATGGCGATGGCTGGGCCTACGGTGCAGAATTCTTTTTGAAAAAGACCGAAGGCGCCTTTACCGGCTGGATCGGCTACACTTGGGCCAAAACCGAGCGCCGTTTTCCTGACATTAACGAAGGGAATGTGTATCCTGCTAAATACGACCGACGCCACGACCTCACGCTCGTTGGAACCTACAAACCAAACGACACCTGGACTTTCGGCGCAAGCTTTATTTACGCAACGGGCAACACCCTCACGCTTCCGGCAAGTTGGTATGTGCAAGATCAAAACCTTTTGTTTCAGTATGGTCCGCGCAACTCCACGCGCATGGCGCCATATCACCGCCTAGACCTCAGCGCTACCCGTTACGGAAAAGCTTATAAAACCAAAACAGACCCAGCAACCGGCCAAGAAATCCAAGTCAAGAAAACCTATCGCAGCAATTGGTCTTTCTCTATTTACAACGTTTACAACCGCCTCAATCCGTTCTTTCTCTACGTAGACAACGACGGCGATTTCATGAGTGGCAATTTCTCCCTTAGTGTCAAACAAGTCTCTTTATTCCCAATTATACCTAGCGTCACATGGAACTTCGAATTTTAAAATACACCAGCTTTGTTTTGGTGCTCTCATTTTTGTGGAGTTGTACCAAAGAAGTTCAAATAGACATCCCCGGCTACAAAGAACAGTTGGTTGTAGACGGTCGCATCGAAACAGGGCAGCCTGCTATTGTCTTGCTTTCCAAAAGTGCAAATGTGTATTCGAGTACCAATTTTGAATCGTACTTGAATAGTTTTGTCGACGACGCAATTGTCTTGATGTCTGACGGTACCCAAACCGACACTTTAACTAAAATTTGCACCGACGACCTCCCTCCGGGCTTGGAACAAGTGGCAGAAGGTATTTTTGGTATTCCAGCCGAAATTTTAGTCAATTTGCACCTTTGCGCTTACGTTTCATTGAATATGCTAGGCGAAGTAGGCAAAACCTACACGCTGCAAATTGCCCATGAAGGAAAGCAATATTCGGCGAGTTCTAAAATTCAAACGCCAGTCGCTTTAGATTCCACGTATTGGAAGCCAGAAGGCAACTTTACAGACCGCGGTTTTTCTTGGGCCATGCTCAGCGATCCATCAAGCACTGCCGATGCTTATTTGTGGGAGGTCAAATATCTACAAGATTTTCAATTCTCCAAAACTTTCAATCCTTATTTCAACGACAAATTTTTCAATGGTCTTACTTTTGAATTGGCCTACGAGAACCCCATGAGTTTCCAAGACACCACTCAAAACAACCCGTATAGAGGCTACTTTAAACAAGGCGATACCATTGTAGTGAAGTTATCTAAACTAGGTATGAAAGAATACAACTACTTTGAGAAGAAATACAATCAAATGTATTCTGGTGGAAGTCCTTTTGCCGTGCCCACAAATATCCCGACCAACATAGAAGGTGGTGCGCTCGGTATTTGGGTCGCTTATTCGCCCTTTTTCGATACAGTTGTTTGCAATTAGTTATTTGAACGTATACTTTCTCTGTAAAAAGTAGGAAAGCAGCACCACAAAAGCACTCGCGCAGACATTCGCGATAGAAGGGTAAAATTGTAAGTTTTCAATTAGTATTTTTAAAAGCAGGTAATTGCATAGCCAAGTGAGGCCAGAGCTCACCGCATATCTAAAAAGTTGGGTTCGACCCATTAACTGACTTTCGGTAAACACCACATATTTATTGAGTAAAAACCCTAATGTGAAAGCAAGAACAAAGCAGAGTAGGGAACTCAGGGTGTATGCAGAAACTACGTACGTATTTGCTGCAAATGCAATATTGAAGATGCGTTTTTCAAATAAAAATTGATAAAACAAATAAAAGAAAACCCAGCTAGAAACTAAGTTAGCCCCGCCACAAGCTGCATAGTAATAGGTTTGTTTGTCGAAAAAACGTGCAAACAACGGATACAAGAGGTCGAGTATTTTTCGAATTAGTTTTCCCATTTGATTTGATAACCTGTGTGCTTTCTGATGTTGATCACCAACGACTCATCGATGTAAAGATACTGTCCTCGGATGCCCGTGAGTGTACCTTTAATGAATGGTGTTTGGTCCAAAGATAAGGATTTCACTTGGGTAGGATAACTCAAGACAGGGTAAGTAAACTCCCATATCTTTTCATCTTCGGTCCAATATTGTGTGAGGTCAGAGGGCAGTGTTTCTTCGAGTTCCCATTTTTGATCGAGGAGGTCGGGGCCGTCAAAAGCAGTGTTTTTGAGCATGTGCTGCCAATTGGTTTTGTCCGAAAACTGTGTTTTGAGGGCTACCTCAAGTACGCCAGATAAATAACGGTTGGGTACCTCTGCAAGCACAATTGCTGCAGCTGCTCCTTGGTCTATCCAGCGCGTAGGCATTTGTGTTTTGCGCGTAATACCAACTTTCAATTGGTCGGTTTGTGCTAAGTACACCAAATGAGGTTGGTTGTGGTGCTTTTCTTCGTAGATCGGGTCGCGGCCAAGGCCAAGATGTGCTTGGCAAAGCTCAGGTCGTAAAATGCAAGGGCTTGCTGCAGCAGCACTAGAGAAACAACTGAAGCAAAAGCCTTCGCCAAACGTTTTGTTGATCTTCTTTTGACAAGCGCTGCAAAAAATGCGTCCTGTAAAATGAAATGAGATTTGTTTTCCTAAAAAAGGATGTAGCGCAATTTTGGTATCAGGTGTCCTTAGAAAATAGTGGATAGGATCCTCTAATTGAGTTTCCATCTTGGTCAAGACAAATTCCATTATTCAGGCAAAATGTTCATTTTGTCGGCAAAGTGGTAGCAGTAGTCGCGGAGATCTTCTGAAATGAGGTGCTCGCCAGTGGCTTTTTCAAAGGTATCGGCCATGGTGAGCAGTGTTTGATGAAAAAACTGTTTCATTTCCTCGATGGTCATGTCTTTGGTCCAGAGGTCGATTTTCATGGTGTTTTTTGACTTCGGATCCCAAATGGATAGGAGGAAGGCAGCCGCTTCGGCGTTGTCTATTTGGCCATCGCTAGCAGACCAAAGCATGCGCAAAGGCAGTTGGTTGGCATTGAGGCCAACTTGAATATTGATTTCGGAGGTTTTTACGATTTGGTCACTCATTGGGGTACTTCGTATTTTTTGAGAATTTGGTGATAAGGCGTTTGCAGCAAAGCAGAAATGCTGGGTTCATTGGCTTCGATGTATTGCTTGACGATTCTATAGCCCAAGAAGCGCCCCATGCGATCTGGGCTTTCTTGAGGCAAGCCAATGGTATAGGGCCCTTCATTCAGAAGGTTCATATTGAGTTCTTGGTCGGTCTTGAATAAAAATTGTTGGTCGACGAGATATTCCCAAAAACCGCGTTCGGCTTTGAGTGCCCATTGGTAATCGGCTTCGGAATAACGCAAGTGCTTGTGCATTTGCACTTCCGGACTGATGATTTCTAAGATTGCTAAAAGTTTACCCCAGCGGATCATTTCGGAGGCAAGGTTTTCATCGGTTGCTTTGAGCACGTTGGTGCTGAGCCAAATAAGCAGGGCATCGGAGGTAGCGTATTGCGGTTCCATTCCTTCCTTGATCCAGCCGTAAAATTGTTGGGCAGGTAAAGAAGCAATTACGCCATGCGTTGGGCCTAAATAGCGTTCCTGACCCAAAACAATGGCTTTAGGTGAGGCATAAGCACTTGCTGCAAACTGTGTGTAGGTAAAGTAGACATCTTTAGCTACAGGCGTTTTTGGCGCTAAATGATGCAGTCGTTTCAATCCGGCTTCAATTTGAGCAAAAGTTGTGTAGCGCCATTTGCTGCGTTGGTCGAGCGCACGGCTCACTTTTTTATTGAAAGGGTGCGCATAGGTGCGCTGAAGGCCATTGAGAAAGGCGCTATCTGTTTTGGTCGAGACTTGTAAAGCGTAGGGAAAACAAAATTGCGAGAGGTCGAAATCTTCTTTGAGGAGATCGGTGATGAGCTTGCGCTGTTGGTTGCTGTGTGCGTAACGAAAAGCAGAATCTAGGTTGTGGTAGCGGACAACATGTTTGACGTTTTCTAAATCTACCTTGTAGGGGTCTTCTTGACAAGAAAAAAGACCGATGAGCAGGACTAGAAGACTGAACTTGCGTATCATGAATATTGTTATTTTTGTTCAAAATTAACATTAATAAGGCAACATGAAATCACTGCGTTTTCAACTCCCATTAATTTGTGCATTCATTCTCGCAAATTACACCTCTAGTTTTGCTCAGGCCGTCTCTGAAAAAAAGTTACAAGGCGGCGTCACCGGATCAGTTGGCTTTAACATGCCTGTAATGGGAACAGACCTTTTGAGCAGTTCAGCCGGATTTTCTTCTTCCTTTGGCGTAACATTTACCAAAGCGTCCAAAGAATCGCAAAACATCGCCCTGACCGCCGGTCTAGAGTTTGACATTGAAAAAATCAACTATAAAGTAACTGGTAACGATGTCTTTTATCGCTTTACGGACAAACAAATCAAAACCAAAGACGAAACCGTAACTACCGACCTCTACTTCAATTTGCTGGAGCGCACCTACGAACCACTCTATCTTTCGCTTCCAATAGGTCTGACCTTCAGAACAGATTTCATCGGCGATTTTCGTGGCCTCTTCAAGTTCGGTTTGCGCAATCGTTTTTTATTGACCAACACCGTCAGCGACATCGGTTCCGTTGTTGATATTTCAGGTGGTCTTCCGCCAGATCTGAAAGAAAACGTAGGAATGAGCGTTTCTAAAGACTTATTTTTCTACAATGCAAGCATTGGTTTGAGTGCAGGCGTCGAGTGGAATTTCTCAGGCTCTACCTGCTTGGTCGCAGAAATTGGCTACAACTACGGATTCATGCCATTACACCTAACCAGTAAAGAGCAAAACTACACGCTTTTTACACTGGACCAAAGCACCCTTGTTCAAAATTATTTCCGAAACCAAGCTAATTTGAATCAAGCACATCTCAAGCTGACCTTATTATTCTAGATGAATGCACTCGCTTCACATATTGTTTCTTGGTTAAGTGCTTACCTCCAAACTGCACATTCCAAAGGCTTTGTAATTGGGATTTCCGGCGGAATCGACTCCGCACTTACCTCCACACTTTGTGCACTTACAGGCGCCCCAACCATCTGCGTCACGATGCCAATTCGGCAAACCAAAGCCGAGTTTGAGCGCGCCAACGAGCATATGCAAGATTTACAAAAGCGCTTTGCAAACGTCAGTGTGCAAACCATAGACCTCACGCTAGCTTTTGAAACTTTAGAGACGGCTCTTCCGCTAGATTCCATTTCGCAGCCGCTCGCCATGGCCAACACACGAGCGCGCTTGCGCATGGCTACGCTTTATGCGGTGGCGCAGGCCAACTCCTGTTTGGTTGCAGGAACGGGCAATAAAGTCGAAGATTTCGGTGTTGGTTTTTATACCAAATACGGCGACGGCGGGGTAGACCTCAGTCCAATTGCCGATCTCATGAAAACAGAAGTTTTTGGTTTGTCAAAAGCACTTGGTATTGTTGCTTCTATCCAAAATGCAGCACCAACCGATGGCTTATGGGAAGACGGCCGCTCCGATGAAGACCAAATTGGCGCCACTTACCCAGAGCTCGAATGGGCCATGACCTACAGCGGTGACACCACCCAACTTAACGCACGTCAAAAAGAGGTCCTGACCATCTATACCAATTACCACCGCGCTAATTTGCACAAAATGCAGCCAATACCCGTTTGTTTGGTGCCGCAAGAACTCAAGGATTTACTGCATTCATGAAAAAGTATTTTTGTGTCTCGTTAATTGTCTTTTGTTGCGCTGCGTTGAACGCGCAGAAAAACACCCAAAAAGGATTGGCAGCACTCTCTCAAGCAAATTTCGGAACCGCCAAAACCTATTTTTACAAAGAGCTCAAAAAAGACAGTCTTTGCGCTGCTTTTGGACTATCCAATTATTACCTTACACCATTTGGCTACCAGGCCGATAGCGCTTTTGCTTATCTCACTTTTTTTGAAGGTGCTTATGCCACACTCAATGCAAAGTCGAAAACCAAATTGCAAACCGATTTAGCACTCCAAGACAACACGGCACAACAGCTATTTCATCAATTGGCCACAAGCGAATTGCAAGTGGCAACTCGCGCGCCTCAAATCGAAGCACTCGAGTTGTACATGGAGCGCTATGGTCAGAAGTACCCAGACTACAAAAAAATAGTAGTTGCTTTGCGCGATTCACTTGCATTTGACAATGCACTTAAGGCACAAAGTTCTTCTGCTATGCAGGCTTTTCTGGTCATGTATCCGAATGCGGTACAGCAGCAAAAGGCAAAAGCCAACTACGACCTCTTATTGTATCAAGAGCGCACACAGCACGACACCGAAGCAGAATTAAAAGATTTCATTGCTCAGTACCCCGAGCATCCATACGCAGGGAAAGCTTGGGAGCGGCTTTATAACAAATATGCACAAATTGGCACCCTTGAAACATTTGCGCGCTTTATTCAAAACTATTCGGATTCACCTCAAGCTGGCCAGGCCTGGAAGCAAATTTACCGCCTCTACATGCAGCCTTACAGCGTAGAGAAATTGGCGCAATTCAAAGTCGATTACCCTGCGTATCCTTTTTTAGAAGACCTCGCTTCGGACGGTGATTTACTACTCAAAAAACTCTTTCCTTTTATTCAGAACGGTAGCTTCGGCTATATGGATCATCAAGGAAAGCAGATCATCGCGGCACAATACGAAGATGCGAGTGCTTTTTACGAAGGTTTGGCGATTGTCTCCAAAAATGAGCTTTTTGGCCTGATCAATAAAAAGAACGAAAGCATTATAGCTCTGAAGTACCTCGATATTTCCAAGAGTGCTGAGGGTTTTGTTGCCGAAGACAGCGCTGGTTATTATATTTTCAATAATCAAGGTCAGTTGTTGCAAAAAGAAGCACTGCAATGGGAAGAACTCCAACAAACGTTAAGTGCGTTATCCACCCAGGTTGAAACAGTTGAGCCCAAAGTAGTTTCAAAATACCATCGCATTGATAAAAACGGTAAAGTTGGGCTTAGTAAACAGGGTAAAAGTGTGCTTCCTATTAAATACGACGATATTATTTTTTCAAATGATTCCGGAGTCATTTTTGCCAAACTTGGCAAGGCCCTGCAGTATTTTGATACAACAGGTAAGCGTTTAGAAATAAACAGTTTGGACTGGTTTTTGAATGCAGCGGAACTGGCTTCTTTTTCAAAAGACGGTATTGCCGTCTTTTCTAAAGCAGCAAAACTCGGTTTAATGGATACGAAAGGTAAGGTTTTGGTTAAAAACACCTATGACGCAGCGCAAGCTGTATACAATGGTTTGTGGCCAGTACAACAAAATGGCAAATGGGGTTTGGTTGCACTCGATTCCAAAATTGCATTGCCACTCAATTACGAGCAAATTGTCGCGTTTCCGCCATTTGGATTCCTAGTAGAATCGAATGAGGGCGTAGGTTTGTTGTTTAGCGCAAACAAGTGGTTGTTGAGTCCTACTTTTAAAACCATTAAGCGTTTCGAAACAAGTTATTTTTTGGTGGAAAATCAAGAGGGTTTAGGAGTGTATAATACCGATGGCAGCCCACTGATTCCTTGCGCATATCAACGCATTGTAAGGTTAGACGACGGCACTTTTCAACTGACCAACGCATCCGGACTTTCTTATTATTTGCCAATTGAAAACAAAATAGTTCAGCTCCAACCATGAATCCAAGGCAAATTCAGTCTGAACATTACCTCAAAGCACTAATTGTAGTGCTCAGCTTGTATGTGTGCTCATTTGTCTATCTAGAACTCACCACTGTTAAAAAAGAAGAATTGCTCTCCAATGAGGGCTTGTACGAAGTGGCTTTAGAAGAGGTTACCCAAGAAGAAAAAGAACAAATCCGTCAAGAAATACAAGTGCAGCAACAAGGCGCTGAATTGCGTAGTGTAGCCCGAGACGCCAACGATTCGCGGCCTGCCTCCTATGAAAATTGGTCTGCGCAAACAGGCGGATCTACCCAAGGCAACCCCGAACAAACTGCCCGCGACTTCGAAGCTGAGGTTTTTGCCCAAACGGGCGGTGCTGCAGCACGCGAGCGCATTGTGCAAGAGAGCAACAAACGCATACAGCAGCTCAAACAACAAGGGCAAACACCGCAAACATCTTCCTCCACTGGCACGGCGCAACCCAATCAATATGCCGGAGCCGTTATGGTCGATTTCAGCGTCAACAAACGCAGTGCATTTGAGAACAACACTTGGTATGTCAGAAACCCTGGTTACACCTGTGGTTTCAATGCCAGTGGTTTGGTTTATCTGCAAATTGAAGTCAATGCTGCCGGAAGAGTGAGCGAGGTCAATTATCTGGCCTCCAAGAGCAAGAACGCAAGTCCTTGCATGATTGAACAAGCGCTCAAATACGCCAAGCTTTCTAGATTTAGTGCGGGCGACGGCACGGCCACGGGCTGGATATCCTACAGATTTGAAGCTCAATAATTTGCAATAAAATAATTGATTAAAAAATAACCATCATTTTGATGAGATATTGATTATTTTGTTTACTTTTGAGCAAACAACACCCGCTATGCATATTGCTCAAAATCTCAAGTTTTTACGCAAAAGAAAAGGCAAATCTCAAGAAGAAATGGCCCAAGACCTCGGCCTCAATCGCTCTACCTATAGTGGCTACGAAAACGAAGTAGCGCAGCCAAGTTTAGAGCTCTTGCTTCAATTGGCCCAAGCTGAAAAACTACCTCTAGAGGTTCTTTTATCCAAGCAGCTTGACCAACTTTCTGTTGCCGAGCTAGACGCGCACCAAGGTGCTTGGAAAGGCGAGGCGAGTGGGCAGCACCTGCGCGTCCTCACCACGGTGGTCAATACCCAAAACGAAGAAGAAATCGAACTCATCTCCGAAAAGGTCAGTGCGGGCTACACCAGCGGCTACGCCGACCCAAGCTACCTCCAAGAATTACCAACCCTGCGTTTGCCTTTTCTCTCCAAAGACCGCAAATACCGCGCATTCCCCATCATCGGAGACTCCATGCCGCCAGTTGTTCATGGCTCCTACGTCGTGGGCGAGTTCGTCCAAGACTGGCTGCGCCTGCCTTCTAATACAGCCTGCGTGGTGGTCACCAAAGAAGACGGCATCGTCTTTAAATATGTACAAAACCTACTCCAAGAGCAGCAAATCCTTCGCCTTAGTTCTACCAATCCACTCTATGCGCCCTTTGAGGTTCCCGTCCATGAAGTCCTAGAGGTTTGGCGTTTTGTCTCTTATATTTCCAAAGAATTACCAGACATCCAACTCGATCACGCAGCGCTCGGAAGCCAAATTCGCGCCATGCAAGCCGATCTCCAAGCTGCCTTGCACAAGCACAACAAATAGCTGTCATCTGCAGCATTTTTTGTAATTTTGTACCTCATTTATTAAGTTATGTCTATTCAAGTTACTTTTCCGGATGGCAACATTCGTACGTATGACGCCGGAACAACCGCCATGCAAGTGGCCCAATCTATTTCAGAAGGCTTGGCTCGCAATGTGTTAGCCGCCCGTATCGACGACCAAGTCCAAGATGCCAGCACGCCTTTAACCCAAGACTGCACGTTACAACTCCTCACTTGGTCCGATGCCGAAGGCAAATCCACCATGTGGCACTCCTCGGCCCACTTAATGGCCGAAGCACTCGAGTTTTTCTATCCAGGTATCAAATTAGCAATTGGTCCGCCAGTTGCCAACGGTTTCTATTACGACGTCGACCTCATGGAGCACAGCATCTCCGAGAAAGACCTCGAAAAAATCGAGCAAAAAATGAAGGAGCTCGCGAAGCTCAAAAATCCTTTTGTTCGCCAAGAAATCAGCAAAGCCGCTGCCATCGCATACTTCGAAGAAAAACAAGATCCCTACAAACTAGAACTCCTCGCCGACCTACCAGACGGCAGCATTACCTTCTATACACAAGGAAACTTCACCGACCTCTGTCGTGGCCCTCACATTCCAGACACCGGCTCCATCAAAGCAGTTAAATTAACAGCCATCGCAGGTGCTTACTGGCGCGGCGACGAAAAAAACAAACAACTTACCCGCATCTACGGCATTACTTTCCCGAAACAAGCTGAGCTCACCGAGCACCTCGAAAGACTAGAAGAGGCCAAGCGTCGCGACCACCGCAAACTGGGTAAAGAACTCGAATTATTTACATTTAGCCAGAAAGTAGGGCAGGGCTTACCCCTTTGGCTGCCTAAAGGAGCTGCATTGCGCGAACGCCTAGAGAACTTCCTTAAAAAAGCACAGCGCAAGGCGGGCTACCAACAAGTCATTACCCCGCACATCGGCAACAAAGAACTCTATGTCACCTCTGGTCACTACGAAAAATACGGCGCCGATTCCTTTCAGCCAATCCGCACCCCAGATCCTAACGAAGAGTTCTATTTAAAGCCAATGAACTGCCCGCATCACTGCGAAATCTTCAAAAGCAAACCCCGCTCTTACAAAGACTTGCCTGCGCGTTTTGCCGAGTTCGGAACCGTATACCGCTACGAACAATCCGGCGAGCTCCACGGCCTTACCCGCGTGCGCGGCTTTACCCAAGACGACGCCCATATCTTCTGTACCCAAGAACAAGTCAAAGAAGAATTCAAGAACGTCATCGACATCGTTTTGTATGTACTCAAGACGCTCAAATTCGAGAATTTCAAAGCGCAAATTTCGCTGCGCGACAAAGTCAATCGCGCTAAATATATTGGTTCTGAAGAAAACTGGCAGCGTGCCGAACAAGCGATCATCGAGGCAGCAGCAGAAAAAGAATTGCCAACGGTTGTCGAATACGGCGAAGCTGCTTTTTATGGACCTAAGCTAGATTTCATGGTTCAAGATGCCTTGGGTCGAGAGTGGCAGCTAGGCACCATCCAGGTCGACTACAATCTTCCTGAACGCTTTGAGCTCGAGTACATTGGCGCCGACAACCAAAAACACCGCCCAGTCATGATCCACCGCGCACCTTTTGGTTCCATGGAGCGCTTTGTGGCAGTTTTGCTCGAACACTGCGCCGGCGATTTTCCACTTTGGCTCTCCACAGAGCAATTTATTGTCTTGCCAATCTCCGATAAATACAACGAGTACGCAGAAAAAGTTTCAGAATTCCTAAATAATTCCGATATTCGCGGACTTATTGACGACCGCAACGAGAAAATCGGAAAGAAAATCCGCGATGCAGAACTCAATAAATTACCCTTCATGCTCATCGTTGGAGAAAAAGAAGCCGAGTCAAATACTATCTCAGTAAGACAACGCGGCGTCGGAGACCACGGCAGCATGGACCTGAACAAATTTGCGGACTTAGTTCAGGAAGTAATTTCCGCAGAACTGGCTTAAGTTGAACTAACTACTGAATGAGAAGAAATTCAAAACCATTTGTAAAAAGAGAAGAGGCTGCTCAGCATCGCATCAATGAAAAGATTTATGCGTCTGAAATCCGCCTTGTTATCGAAGGAGAAGAACCACAAGTCATGAGCGTTGCCCAAGGAATCGCTTTGGCTGAGGAGCAAGACATGGATCTTGTTGAAATCTCTCCAAACGCTACGCCTCCTGTTTGTAAAATCCTGGACTACAAAAAGTTCATTTACAACCAAAAGCGTAAACAAAAAGAACTGAAAGCCAAACAAAGTAAAGTTATTTTGAAAGAAATTCGTTTTGGTCCCAATACCGACGACCACGATTTCGATTTCAAATTAGCCCATGCTAAAAAATTCCTCGAAGAAGGCAGTAAGGTGAAAGCCTACGTTTTCTTTAAAGGAAGAACCATCGTGTTCAAAGACAGAGGCGAGATCTTACTTCTCAAGTTTGCCCAAGAACTCGCTGACCTCGGTACGGTAGAACAACTACCCAAACTAGAAGGTAAAAAAATGATCCTCATGATCAACCCAAAAAAGAAATAAGAAGCTGATATAGAAGTTTAACACAAAAAAAGCAAGTCAAATGCCTAAAATGAAAACAAAATCCAGTGCAAAGAAGCGATTCACCATCACTGGAAGTGGCAAAATCAAGCGCAAGCATGCATTTAAGAGCCACATCTTGACCAAAAAGGCTACAAAACGTAAGCGCAATCTTACGCACGCCGGATTGGTTCACGATGCTGACCTCTCAAATGTCAAATTGCAATTGTGCATGAAATAGTCCCTTAACGGTTAATAAATTGTAGAACCCGGTACTGAGTTCCTGAAGTCTTCCTAGAAGCACTCCCTACCAAAAAATTTAGAAAATATGCCAAGATCAGTAAATCACGTCGCATCAAGAGCTCGCAGAAAGAACTTGATGAAATTGGCCAAAGGATACTTTGGTCGTCGTAAAAATGTTTGGACCGTCGCTAAAAACGCCATTGAAAAAGGGCTTGTTTATGCGTACTCCGGACGTAAACAAAAGAAAAGAAATTACCGTTCACTCTGGATTACCCGTATCAACGCGGGAGCTCGCCTTCACGGCATGAGCTATTCACAGTTTATGGGTGCCGTACACAAAAGTGGTATTGAACTCAATCGCAAAGTACTTGCTGATTTAGCCATGAACCACCCAGAAGCCTTCAAAGCGGTTGTCGATACGGTAAAAAAATAAGTTTGAATACTATATCAGCTCAAAGCCATTAGTCCCTCCGATTAATGGCTTTTTTTATTCTTTAAATTCACAATGATACGCATCGGTTTAGTTGGCTTGGGCTATTTAGGTCGCATACACCTCAAAGTGTTGCAAGACCTACCTGCGCATTTTCAAATCACTGGTGTCTTTGACCACAACAGAGATAGGTCAAATGAACTCAGGTCTGAAGCACCCCAGTTTGCTATCTTTACTTCGTATCAAGAACTCCTTCAAAACGCCGATGCGGTCGCTATTATCGCCAGTACCCCTGCACATTATGAATTGGCAGCGCAGGCCATTAGCTCAGGTAAAGCAGTGTTTATCGAAAAACCAGTTTGCTCCCTTCTATCCGATGCACAGCAACTCAAAGTATTGTCAGAACAACATCAGGTGTTGGTTCAAGTGGGGCATATCGAAAGGTTCAATCCGCTCATCGTAGCGCTCTTTACCCAAATCAAAGGGGAGGCTGTTCAGGTGTTGAAGTCTAACCGTTCAGCTCCTTTTCAGTTCCGAGGTTCAGAAGTATCGGTTGTTTTGGATTTAATGATCCATGACATCGATCTTGCACTCGCTTTGAATCAAGTTGCTATCGACACAATTGAAGTGGTAGCCAAACAAGAACGCAGCGAGCATCCAGATGAAGTTTGGGCCAAACTCTCCTTTTCAAACGGAATGGTTGCTGAGTTGTTTGCCTCCAGAATTGCAGCGCAAAGAACCAGAACAATTGATCTTACTGACTCCCAAGCCAGCTATCACCTCGATTTGATCAAGCAAGAAATCACGATTCAATCCATCACGGGTGAAAACAATACTTTACAAGAACAAGCGCACAACGCCATGCAACAACAATGGCTCGAATTTGCACAATGCTATGTACAACAATTGGTTCCGAGTGTTGATATCGAAGCAGGTATCGCTGCCCTGCAATTAGCCTTGCAAATTGAAGCAAGCGCTAAGGCATATATTTCTCAAAATACGATTCAATCCATACAATAAAAATGCATTTTCATCGTTCCGTTTTCATGGCTTATCGCTACTTGCTCTTTCTTGGCTTACTCCTCAGCGCCTGTGTCAAAAATAATCCCGACCCTGCATGGCTAGAAGTCAGCGAATGGACCCTCGAGGCCAATCCTGCGCTCAATGGAGAGGAGGGTCAACTCACGCACAAAATTACAGACGCTTGGGTTTATGTAGATGAGCAATTAATTGGTGTTTTTGAAGTTCCGTTTAAAATTCCAATTTTAAAGGAAGGATCCGCAAGCATTCGCCTTTACCCCACGATCCGCGTTAATGGCGTTGCGGCTACCAAAATGCGCAACGAGCATATGGTTCCTTTTGAGACCTCTGGTGTATTCATCAAAAATCAAACATTAACAATAGCGCCCAAAACACACTACAGAGATGATGTCACATTTTGGATCGAAGATTTTGAGGACATCAACGTGCGCCTCACCGACGATCCGAATACTTCCTCGGCAAACCTGATTTTAGTGAATGATACGCTCAAATGGTTCAATGGCAATTATTATGGAAAGGTCGCACTTAATGACCAAGATTCCATCTGGGTGGCCTACACCAACCAAGACCAACAATTGAGCATACCAAAAAACAAACAAGCCATGTTGGAAATAGATTACTGTAATTCAGTACCGTTTACCAATTACTTATTGTTTGTGAATTCCAATGGCACCAATGAAAACCCCATGATCACCATGAACAAAAGTCCTTTAACGGCATTGCGTTGGAAGAAAATTTATATTTACCTCAGCGAGGTCATTACTGCGGGGCCAAACAACACCAACTACATCCAAGCGTTTAGAGCCTTTCACGATGCAACAATCCCCAATAATTTCATCTTAATTGATAACATTAAGGTCGTCTATTTTTAATGAAAGATCGTTTTTGGATAGCGTTTTTGGTCTGTATTGATTTATTCACTGCAAGTAGTTCTTGGGGTATTTTCTTCTACTTGCGTCAGGTTCATATTGAAGGAAACTCATTTCATGCCGACCAGAATTTTTGGTTGGGCATTTTGTTTTTGCCTTTCTTTTGGTTGCTTTTTTATATGCTCCAGGGCACGTATCACGAAATACGCCGCTTGTTTCGTTTAAAAGTGCTCAACCTTAGTTTGGCAGCTTCGTTTTTTGGAACAATTGTACTCTTTTTCACCTTATTACTCGACGACGAAGTCCGCAGTTATCAAAATTACTACCAACTCACCATTTGGTTGTTCATCATCCACCTGAGTCTTACATCTTTTGGTCGCATTGTTTTCACGACGCTACTCATCAAATATATCAAAGCGGTTGGCCACGGATTTAAAACACTAATGATTGGCGGTAATGAGCGGGCAATAGAGATTTACAACGAATTGTTATCAGCACCCAACATGATCAATGATTTTGTTGGATTCATACAAGTCAATGGGCGCGACAACCTGCTTTCTGCTCACCTTACTCATCTTGGAAAACTGACCGATTTAGAGGCGACATTAGCCACGCATCAGGTAGAGGAAGTCATCATTGCTATTGAAAGTTCAGACCACGATCGCTTGCAATCCATTATGGCGCGCATAGACAACGGCAATATCCGCATCCGCGTATTGCCCGACATGTACAGCATCCTCGCCGGTTCTGTAGACATGACCAACATCTATGGTGCTCTTTTAATTGAAATCAACCCGGATGTCATGCCTTATTGGCAAAGAGCCGTCAAACGCCTAATGGATATCGTATTTTCGTTCATTGCGCTTTTGTTATTGATTCCCTTTTTTATTTTCTCTTCGTTTGCCGTGAAGTTTTCGTCACCAGGTCCTATATTTTTCTTGCAAGATAGAGTAGGGCGCGGCGGGAAGCGCTTCAAGATCATTAAATTCCGGACCATGTACACCGATGCAGAAAAATCGGGTCCGCAACTTTCGACAGAAGGAGATCCGCGCATTACACCAATTGGGCGTTTTATGCGCAAGACACGCCTCGATGAATTCCCGCAGTTTTTCAATGTCTTATTAGGACAAATGTCTTTAGTGGGTCCGCGTCCGGAGCGCCAATATTACATCGACCAAATTGCCGCCATTGAGCCGCAATACATGCAATTGACCCGCGTTCGCCCGGGTATTACTTCTTGGGGGCAGGTCAAGTATGGCTATGCCGAAAACGTCGATCAAATGCTCCAACGCATGAAGTTTGACCTCATTTACATGAAGAACCGAAGTTTAGCGCTCGATATCAAGATCATGTTTTACACCGTGATCATCGTTTTCAAAGCACAAGGAAAATAACAACTTGTCGCATTCAAATAAAAATGCTATCTTTGCACCCTTAATTCACTTATTTATAAACCTGGGTTTCGGACCCAAAACTGTAAAGTACAATGGCAACACGCATTCGTCTTCAAAGACACGGTAAAAAAGGCAAACCATTTTTTCATTTGGTAGCAGCTGACAGCCGTGCAAAACGCGATGGTAAATTCATCGAAAAACTCGGAACATACAATCCAACCGCTAATCCTGCAGTAATCAACATCGATTTCGATGCGACACTTGCTTGGGTTCAAACCGGAGCTGAAATGTCCGAAACTGCTCGTGCTATTCTATCTTACAAAGGAGTTTTGTACAAAAATCACTTGCTGAACGGCGTGAAAAAAGGTGCACTAACTGCTGAGCAAGTAGAAGAGCGTTTCAACCAATGGTTAGCTGACAAAGAAGCTAAAATCGAAGGTAAAATTACTGGTCTAGTAAAAGGTGCAGAGAAAGCGAAAGCTGATCGCATGGCAGCCGAGGTTGCAGCTAACGCAGCAAAAGCTGCTGAATTACTAGCCAAAAACACTCCAGAAGTAGAAGAAGTAGTTGCTGAAGAAGCACCTGCAACTGAAGAAGTAGTTGCCGAAGAAGCACCTGCAACTGAAGAAGTAGTTGCCGAAGAAGCTCCTGCAACTGAAGAAGTAGTTGCTGAAGAAGCACCTGCAACTGAAGAAGCTCCTGCAACTGAAGAAGTAGTTGCTGAAGAAGCTCCTGCTGCTGAAGAAGCATCTGAAGAAGCTGCTGCTGAATAAGCATATGCAAATTCAAGATTGCTATTATTTAGGTCTTATCGCGAAACTTCACGGATTCAAAGGTGAAGTTTCGTTGTTTTTAGACGTTACACATCCGGCCGATTACCAGGGTTTAGATGCCCTCTATCTCGATATCAACGGCCAACTCACCCCTTTCTTTATCGAAGGTTTCAAGCTCAAAAACAAAGGCTTTGCGGCCGTTAAATTTGAAGGTGTAGAAACCGAAGAAGCAGCCCAGCGCTTGGTAAAGAAAAAAGCCTACTTACCATTAGAAGTATTGCCAGAGCTCGATCAAAGCTCTTTCTACGACCACGAAATCATCGGTTTCCAGGTTTTCGACACCACCCTTGGTGCAATTGGTGTTGTAGAAGACGTCATCGACATGACAGCCAATCCTTTGCTTCAAATCAACCTGAACGGCACCGAAATCTTAGTGCCTATTTTTGACGGTCTTATTCAAAAAGTAGAGCGCAAAAAAAAGGAGCTCTATATTCAAGCTCCTGAGGGTTTAATTGATTTATACCTGACTACTTAGCGCTCAATAAGCCTAGCGCTATTTTCATTCGAATAACCTTTTTGGCAGCGGCATCTACTTGCGCTTTAAATGCGGCATCTTTGCGGTAATGCGCCAGCAACTCAGTATGTGCTTTTTTGGCGTCTACGGGCATTAGTACGATATCGCAACCCGCTGCAACCGCTTTGTAGGCTGCTTCCGGAACAGCAACCACACCACCCATGTTCATGGCGTCGGTCACAATAAGGCCTTTGTAGCCCATTTCTGTTTTGAGTAAATCAGTTACAATTGCTTTTGAACAAGTGGATGGCAAGCCGTTGGTGTTGTATTTGGAGTTGTTTTGAACGGCGATGTGGGCCACCATTATAGATAAAACACCTTGTGCTATAAGTGGTGGGTAGTTTTGGATCTCTTTGAGCTCGCCGTCAATTACTTGCAGTGCTTTGTGGGTGTCGCCAGAAACCAAGCCATGACCCGGAAAGTGCTTGGCAGTGGCTACAATGCCTTGCGCTTGCGTTTCTTCAATGAAAGCACCCGACCACGGAATGATGTTGGCCGGAACCGCACCAAAGCTTCTAAAGCCTACGGTTGCGTTCGGAGACATGTCTACAACAGGAGAAAAGTTGTAATTGATGCCGATGTCATTGAGGTCTTTGGAAATGGTTTGGGCACAAGTGCGTACTTCTTCAATTGACTTAAGCTCATTGGCTTTCTTCACAATTGTTGAGCCCATGATTTTGCGATTGACCAAACTCGGCTCCGCATCGGCACTATACAAGAAAGGAAGGTTGCCGTAGGTGGCATTTTGTTTTTCAAAGTCGGTGATCCAAGAAGTGAAGCCTTCTTTGGTGCCATTGAGCATGAGTACGCCGCCAATAATACGGTCTTTGATATGTTGGTCAATGGTGGCTTTCTCTTGTCCCAAGCGCCCAACAGCGGGCATAATGAGTTGAGCTACAATTGCGGTGTCGTCTAGGCTCGCAAATACTTTTTCTACAGCGGCGTCAAGGTCTTTGTTTTCTTTGAGGAAATCTTGTAATTCAAATTCGGTCTGAATTTGTACAACTTCTTGCTTGCGCTCCTTTTTTTGAGGTGTTTGCGCGCAACTATTAAAGAGCAGTCCGATGCTCAGTAGACTTAATATTGGTAACTTCATGTTTCAAAGATAAAAGTTTACAACTAATTGGCGTTCGATTCCGACTTAAACAAAACCATTTTTATGCAACGCATTCTATTTTCCTTCTTACTTTTTAGCACCTGCTCTTTTTTTGATGTCAATGCGCAAAATTTTTACCAACGCGACACCATACAAGTCATCGAAATTTTCTTTTCGTTTACCAACTGGGATGCCCAACTAGACGCCAATGAAGCAACAGAAACTTACATTTATGCCGACTCCGTGCGCATCAATGGGGTTTCTTATGACTCGTGTGGGGTGCGTTATAAAGGCAATAGCTCTTACAACCCAAGTAATCAAAAAAATCCTTTGCGCATAGAGCTCAACACCATCAAAAACAACCAAGACTACAACGGAATCACAGACATCAAACTCTCCAATTGCTATAAAGACCCGTCTATGATCCGAGAAATCCTTTCGTATCAGGTCCTTGAGCAGTATATGGATTGCCCGCGTTCAAATTTTGCACGGGTATTCATCAACGGCCAATATCGTGGGGTCTATACCAATAACGAAGCCATATCCGATGACTTCAATCAAGCACATTATTACCATTCCAACGACACTTATTTTAAATGTAATCCGGTAGGAGGGGCAGGGCCCGGCGGTGGCACAAGTCCAGATCTCAAATATTTGGGTGCCGATAGCAGTGCTTATTTCAATGGTTATGAACTGCAATCTGATTTTGGCTGGAATCGCATGGTGGCGCTTTGCAATACACTCAATAATGATTTTCAAAACATCGAAGGACTGCTCGATATCGACCGGGCTATTTGGATGCTTGCTTTTAATAATGTTTTGGTCAACCTCGATTCTTACAGCGGCGCTTTTCGTCAAAATTATTACCTGAGTTGGGATGCCAATGGTCGTTTTGTGCCGACCGTTTGGGATGTCAACATGAGTTTTGGTGGTTTTCCTGGCGGAACAGGTTCGGGCACTTTTACACCATCTGCCCTGGATCCTTTTTCCAATTCGACCTCAATCAACCATCCGCTCATCAAACAAATCATGGCCAATCCGCTCTATAAGCGCATGTACATGGCACACGTCCGCACCATGGTGCAAGAAATGTTTGCCAGTGGCCAATACGAAACATGGGCGCAAAGCCTCATGACCCTCGCTGACTCCTCTATTCAAGCCGATCCTTATAAATTTTATACCTACAGTCAGTTTTTAAATGGCCTCACTACTGCCGTAACTGGCGGCGGCCCGGGCGGAGGAGGTAGCATTCCAGGCATCAAAGCACTAATGGATGCCCGCGCACAGTTTTTCAGCACCAATGCAGCTTATTTATTACAAGCGCCTTCCATCAATGCTTATGGCGCTAGTTCAACACCTTTAATCTACGGTTCTACAGTCAACATCAATACAACTTGCGCCAATGAAACAACAGTTTATTTAGGTTACCGTGGCAACCATCAACTGAAATTCAATCGCGTTCAAATGTACGACGACGGTGCCCATAACGACGGCGCTGCTGGAGATCACATTTATGGCGTCACTGTGCCAGTTGACGGCCTCACCTTTGAATACTATATCTATGCAGAAAACGCTAATGCGGGCTTGTTTTCACCAGCGCGGGCCGAACATGAATTTCATACCCTTGCTGTTACTTTTCCTGCGCCGGCAGTGGGTTCTTTACTGATCAATGAAGTATTGGCTTCAAACGACTCTTTGCTTTTTGACTTAAATGGCGAAGACGAAGATTGGATCGAACTCGTCAATACTACGAATACGCCTATCGATTTAGCTGGTTTTTACCTTTCTGACGATCCGCTCAACCTTATGGCTTGGGCATTTCCTGCCGGCACAAGTATTCCAGCCAACGGTTATTTGCTCGTTTGGGCCGATAACGATGTTAGCCAAGTTGGTTTACATGCCAATTTCAAACTCAGCGCAGGCGGCGAGTATGTGTATTTGTCTCACGGCTTCAATGTACATGATCAGGTAGCATTTGGCCCACAAATTGCCAATATTTCCTACGCACGCTGCCCAGACGCAGGTCTCGATTTCGCTACTATCATTCCAACGCCCTTAGCTAATAACAATTGTAATATTGGTGTGCAGGAAATTGCAGCACTCCAAGTACAAGTTTATCCAAACCCGTTTTTAGATGTACTGCATATAGAAAGCCATGAGGAGCAGGTGCAAATTAATGTGCGCAACCTCAATGGTCAACTATTGCAAACCCTGCAAATCAATGCCGGGAAATACCAACTCGATGCAAGCGCTTGGGCGAGTGGGCTCTATTTGATTGAGATGCAAAGTGCAGGTGTTGCGCAATCCTTCAAGTTTATTAAATCTTAAAAACACTTTCCGCTTTTTTAAAGTGAAAAACTTTGTGCAAAAAAAAAGGCTCCAAATGGAGCCTTTTTTTTTTTTGTATCGA